>Ga0255334_1001177_pt1 | contig 13184 bp, 30 predicted proteins | sample EtOH5_35cm_T3_12_FD_202080 | JGI IMG/M metagenome (GOLD analysis project Ga0255334, IMG submission 202080) | Sandy soil microbial communities from University of British Columbia, Vancouver, Canada - EtOH5_35cm_T3_129 | ecosystem: Engineered > Artificial ecosystem > Sand microcosm > Unclassified ...
CGCGAACGCTGCAATCAGTGCCCCCAGTGGGATAATCAACCACTGCAGAAACACAAACAGCAGCCACAACACTGCCCACATCCACCGTGTTGTGGGACCCATCAACCACCACAGCAACCAAGCCGCCGCAACTTCAACCAGCAAAAGCACAACAGCAGCGATGACTCTTGTGGTTTTTGATAGTGGTGTATCCACGTTTGCCTCCTTCTAGTTGATAAACTCTACAGCCTTTCCCTTCACCGGTGGTTGCTCGTCAGCAGCAGCCTTGTTGAGCAGCTGCTCCGCAGCCTCCATCGTTGCCGGGTCAATTGAAATCACGTTAACCGACACTTGTGTCAACCGTGCGAGCATCTTGCGGGCCTCACCATACAGCATCAATATCACCTGCCCCAACGCCACCAGGATGTACCACTCCAGTTTGTTGAGGTGCCCGCTACCAAGCGCAATGCTCGCAACAGCGATTATACTGCAGCCCCCTACGAACAACAAAAACTCGATTGATACCCGTAGGAGTTTGCCTTTCCAGTTATTGATGGTCACAGCTACTTCCTTTCCGACAGCAGCCCCGCAGCAGCACTAATTGCCGCTGTCCCCAACCCAAGCGCAAACAGCTGCCACACAACCACCAGTGCTGTCGCAACTGTCGCTGCCAGCACCGCCCACAGCATCACAGTGACCCCAACGGTCAGCCCTGTAAATGCTGTTGCTGCCAGAAGGAGCCGCATTAGCGGCCCCTTCCTTTCACATACAGCACCAAGCCGCGCTGCTTGACAGCGAGGCCTTGGTTGTAGGCTGCCTGGTAGATGTTCTGCTGGGTGGCCGCATCCTTGCAGACCACCGGAATCCACATCTTCGGTACACCAGCTGCCTTCTGGAAGATGCGGTTGTACTTGCTGACGCGACCCTTCGGTGCTGTGGTAGGCTGCTTGACCGCTGCCAACACCCTGTAAGGCGTGTCGTGGCTGCGTGTGGTACGTTTCTTTCTGATGGTGATTTTCATTTGTTCTCCTGTTGTGAATTAACCACTGTTACCATAGAAGCCCTCGTTTGCGCAAGAGCTTCTCCCAAAACTCGACGCCGCGTTTGCAATTTCGGCAGGGACACGGGTGCCACCACCAAAACGGGCTTTCTGTTCGCCACTTATGTTGGTGCAACACATGTGCATACCGTGCGAGAATGTCTTTGTTGTGCAGATGTTCCAGTGTGCGATGCAGCCGTTTGCTCACCACAGTAACCCCTCTGCTCGACAACAGCTCTCACAAAGTCCGTAAGGTCCGTCCATATCCTCACTAATAGTGTTGTCAAACCACGCTAACCCGTCGCCAACCTGTAGCACCCTTTTGCAGCAACAACACACATAATGCTCTGTCCACCATGGTGGCAGCGGCTCAACCTCCGGGTTAGCCCGCTCCTCAATCATAACATGCCAGCCTCTGATGGTTCCCCAGCGTGTTATTGTGCCAGCTGCTACCACAACAAACCTTCCTTGCGGCAACAATTCTCACAAAGCCCCAGTGTGCGAGTTGTAGTGGAACCACCCACAAAACGTGCAATCTCTTCACCTACCTCAAACATCTTGTCGCAGCTAGCACAACGATAACGGTCGCGCCACCAATCATTGTACCCTCCCTCAGCGACCATTGTGTGCCAGTCGAGGATGGTACCCCATTTCGTTTGTGTGCCAGCTTTCACCATACCAACCCCTTCTCCCGTGCACACTTCTCGCACAACGAAAATGTGTACGGTTGCACGCCTGCCGCTCGCTTGCGTTTGACAGCGACCTCATAGGTGGTAACCACTGGTGGGATTTGACCAGCAACATACGGATTAGAACAACGACATTTTGTACAATAGAGATAATTCGACTGATGTGTTTTATACACCATCAGCCGCTTGCCGGGATACTCCTGTGGATTCCACGGTTTACCTGTGTTGCTGCGCCGCTTCGGTGGTGGCCCCAACACCTCTGCAACTTGGTGGCCATTGTTCAACGTCCGCGTGCGACACCCCTCATTTGCATTAGATGTCCCAACACAACACCAACCATCTTTCGTATCATACCGATAGATGTACCAGATATCCCTGCGGCAATGTGCTTGGAAGCCGTTGTTGAGGTAGATAGCCACAGTTCAAGCCAGCAGTGACACCACCAGCACAACCAACAGCCCCAACAATAGAATTGTCGCGAACCCCACCAACCAGTTGCTTACGTTTACTTGTTTGTCACCCATTTGTCAACGCCCTCCAAACGAAATTGCAACAACCACAATCCCAATCAGCAACAACAGCACAGCAACTTCGTGTGCGCTAGGCTCAAGGTAATTTCGTCTACTCACTTGCTGCCTCCCATCTGTTTCAGCAGCTTCTCAAGATCCTCCTGTACCATCAGCAGCGCAACATCCTTCAGCGTCATTTTCGGCTGATGCACCCACGTTGCAACCATCTTCATCGAAGTCCAGATGTTCCGCAGCATCCGTGGCAGCATCAACACAGCCAAGTCAAACACCACCAGCCCAACCAGCAACACCGGCGCTAACAGCACCCTAATGCAAGTTGTTACCACAGCATCCCTCCCTTTCGTGCACAGCTCTCACAGATACACCGCTCGATTGCAGCTGCCGCCCGACTTTTCTTCGGTAGCACCCACACAAACAAATCTCTCTTGGACTCCAAACAGGCCCTGCAAGTTGTCTCGGCCACAAGACGGTATCCTGTTGACTTCCAACGACTCGGATTTATACGGAACCGCCGTGGTGCCGCATCCCACGCCTCCACGAACCTACCTTTTGTGCGGTTCCCCATCTCCGCGTTGAAGCGGCAGACTCGGTTTGCATCTGAGTAATCAAAATCATACTCAGGGGCTTTTGTTGCATACACAACTGGCCCACTCCACGGCAACACAACCACCTTAAACTCCTCCGATAGCGTGAAGTATTTGAGCCCAAACCTCCACCGCATCGTGTGGGCTTGTTTGTTACTGTACACTATTCCCCCGTGCCACATCCAACAGCACCACCAGCGCATCCCGCTGGTCTTGCGACAGCACACCTTCCATTGTGTCACAGGAACCCGGTGCGCTGGTATCCAGCAACTGCTCCGTGAGTTCGATTGCTTCTGCGAGTTTCATTGTGTCCTCCTCACCAAATAATTCCCAGCTCCCTCAACCACGGTTCCACACAATCAGCACAATAAATAAAATACCCACCACTCTCATGGCCGAGTTGATACACCGTGACTTTCTTGGTGTCTTTCACCACTCGAAATTTCAACTCTTCTCCACTGTGTGGGTCGTATTTCCCCGCCGCATAACACCAATACCAACAATGCGGCGTCCGCGCTTCGTGCTCATATACAGAAGTAATCTCAACCACCGGACTTCTGTCGTTATCGCCAGGTAGCACTGTTGGCTTCGGTAACTTGTACGGCAGCTTCACCATATCAACCCCACCCACTTTGCGTGCTTCTCGCAAAAGTACGGTTCAACCTCTGGCCAATACTCCCAAATATCCAGTGGGTGTATCCACTTTCGGCTGCCCCTTATTAGGCTATTTCCGCAGATGTCACACAAAGGAACTTCTTCCGGGCCTGTACCAATGAAATCCTCGATGCGAAAATCGGGGTCGTCCGCAAGGAACTTCTTTACGGACCGCAGCGCAGCAACCCGGACTTCTTCACTATCCGAGGGCACAGCCTTGGTACGGAGAGTAATTGTATTGATATCTACCATTTTTTCCCCATTCCCCGCGCCACCTTGTTGAGCCACTCCCTATCCGCTGCCGTCAACTCATACCCAAGCGGCACATCCGCAGGCGAGTCTTTGTCCTTGCGCTTCTTACCTCTACCGATGCCAGCCCCAAATCTCCCCTGGCAGCGCCTCTCCAGCTCTGCAATCTGTGTGTTCCACCGCAGCGCATCCATTCCACTCATCGTACCAGCCGCCACAGCCATACTGACCATCTGCCCTGCCAGCTCCAATGTCTCTAAGTCACTCTCCAGAGCCTTGCGCCCATAGGGTCTCCCACCCCCACTCGCAGCACACTTCTTACAAGCGTGTGGCTCATCACCAACCAGCATCCTACCACAACTTCCCACACAAGGAAAGCGCAATAGTTGCCCCCAATCACATAGGAAGTTCACCCACCCCAAACATATAATCACACCAATTCCACAGCTTAAACCCTTCTGGGTGGTAGCGTTCCAGCCAACGTACTGCTGTTACTGGCGCACCACGCTTGCTCACCCATCTGTACCAACGAAAAAATGCTTTCCATTCAGTCTTCTTCAAATTCAAGACAATCCTCCTTGTCTGGGTACATTGCCTCACTCTGGAGGTGGTGGGTAATTCCGCCCCAGACCTAGCAGTGGTATCCCACACAGCACCACAAACGCAACAATCAACGCAACAGTCAACACAGCCCCCATACACCAAGTTTTCCGTGCAGCCGATGTGGTAGCGGTGGCCAATGTGCGGGCCACTTCTTCGTTTTCCAGTTCCACGGCACAGAATCCCACGGTACTACGCAGAGGACATACCCACAGCGACCACTAATCACACAATGACCTTTGTCGCTATGGGCAAAGTAGAGTGTGTACCGTCCAGCTTTGCTGTCGATTGCTTCGATGCGAGATATCACAGTACCTCACGATAAAACTCCTAGTTATCCTGAACCTTTGGGTTTGGATAAAGCTGTTTCTGCCACCACGCAGTAGCCCAACTGAGTCGAACAATCCACTGTGGTGCCCGCCCCATAGCGTTGATTATTTCTTTCTTTGCGCAATTTGGGCAGCCGTGCTTGCATTTATTGCACGTTGGAATATTCACAGCACCTCCCGTTTCAACCACAGTATCGGCCGATACCACCACGGACTATATTCCAATGCCATCTCCCAGTGCATCAGGATTGCGAAACCCACGGAAAGGCACATTTCTGATTCTGGACTGTCTGTGGCATAACCAATCGGGCACCACTGTTTGTCGGCCACCCGTACAATGTATCGCTCGTCACGCCACCACTCAGTGTACACACACAGGCCATTTGGTAGGTACGTGTACATACGCTCGGATGGTGGCCAACCCTCTCTGGGCCGTTTCACAGAACCTCCCGGTAAAACTGTTCGAGCGAATACCGCTCTTGCAGCCTACTGTTGCGCGCCCACAGCTTGTGCGCGTAGTTACGCTTCACAAGGTTGTAGCGCCGCAGCCTCACCACGTCCGGCACCAGCATCACACGCACTAATACTGCAACTGTGACCAACAGTGTAGTTTCCACCATAGGTGTGCCCTCCGCTAGAGTGCATTCACCAGTTGCACCCTAGCGCAGAGCACTAGCTCCGCGCCCTACGCTTGTGTTGCTTCTTGACAGTGGGAGGCTTGACCGGATAGTGCTTCAGATGCCCCCGGTCGTCGGCGTTAATCGCCGCAATCAAACAATGCACACACTCATTCCCGCACTTCTTACAGCTCGGAGTTTTCACTTGGATGCTCCCTTCCAGCGCAACAAGCGCCACACCCTACAGTTAAAACAATCACACTCCGCATCGCGGCCCATTCTACGATGCGCCCCTTGTTGCAAGCAAAACAGCATAACGTGGAACAACAGTACCGCGAGGGGAATTCGCCACAGTAGGCTCACTTTGCGTGCCCCTTCCGCCGCTTGCGGCGCCCCTGCGCTGGTGGTTTCACTCGCCACATCAGCGGTTTACTCCACAACTGTGGAGTGATTGTGCCAGTCGGCATCCATCTGCCGTTACGGTACGTTTCGATGCGTGGTAGTGGGCAGCTCATACTGGCCCCACTATCGGAAGATGTGTCCGGCAGTATTCGTCGGCACACGCATCACACAGCACAGAAAGCACCACTTGTTTGTTGGCATCGTCATACAGCGTGTGGGTAGCCTTTGTACCACACGCGCAGAGTAAGTAGCGCGACAGGTAAACGGGCTGGTTAGGTGGTTGCGTCATATGCTCACCCTCTGCACCAGTATCTCGCTGATTTGCGCCCGCAACGACTTCGCTACAGTATCACGCCTATCGCGAATTTGCGCCCGCAACGCACGCAAATCCTCTGAGCTAAACCCGGACAATTCAGGTACCTCTGTACCCTTGTGAGCTTCGATATGCTCCCGCTCTTCCCGCAAAGCGTGGAACAGTTTAACCGCATCCGTTGCCGATATGTCCCCACACGCTACCGCGTGCGTCACGTCCGCATAGGCACGCGCCAGCACCGCAAGGCGCGACCTCTGCGCGGGGGAGTATCGGGGGGGAGTTTCCGTGTGTTGCGCTTGCTTGGTAGGCTTTGGCATTGGTGTGTGAGGCCCAAAAAAAAACTAGCAGGCTAGGTTGCCCTAGCCTGCTAGGTTGCGGGCTATGTTAGCCCTTGTGAGGGAGTTTGACTCCCAGTTGCGCGGCCAGCGTTTCCAGCAACGCAGCAGCCGCCGTGGGGTTGGAAGCATACCGCTTCGCGTCCGCTTCCGGAGCGACTGGCTTGCTCCCCTGAATCCGGGCCATCACGTTGCGAACTTCGCAGGTGAAACCCGCGATAGTGAACGTTTGCGGCACGGTCTTGCCTGCCGCATTCTCTACCCACGGAAACCCGATGCTGTAGTTTCCGTTGTACTCGGTGACTTCCGCTTGCAGCATCAATTCCGCGAGTCCCTCACGGATGTCATCTAGCTTCGCTTGCAGTTGCTCTTTGGTGACTTTTGCCATTGTCGTGGTGCTCCTAGTGTGCCTAAGTAACTCCCGTCATAGGCCAGTCGGCCAAAGCGGGAAACTTGGCAGCCCACACCTTGCAACTTTTGGGCCAAACTTTAAGTCCTTTGTTTTCAACAACCTACCAAATCCCATATATGATAATCCATATTTCATATTCGCTTTTTCTTCGCCCGCGCGCGCGATAAAAGAATGAAAGGAAAGGGGTTAGCGGCAATATATGATATTTGGAATATATGGGAATGTGTAAGTGATTGATTCTATTGGACTTACGCTCACAAAGCACTTTGCGAAACAAAGTGGAATCTCACCCTCTAACTGTATGATTCCACTAGGCGAGACAATAAGAAAACTACATACACATTACCCTACAGTATGCTGCTAACTTGTTGATTCTACGGAGTTTAAGCTTCCGTCCCCCACCCCACCCAATTTCTCTACTAATGGGACCCCTCCGCCAGCATGCAAAATTCAGAAATATACCTATGTACCTCATTCTAAAGGACTTAGGTAGTAGCTTCGGGTATGGTACAGTTGTGTTGTTGGGGCCCCCTTTTGGGGGGTTATGAGAAGAATTTGTGAGAATTTTGTGTGTGATGTGTAACCTTTTGGGGGGTTGCTGCATCAAACAGAGTGGATTATACTTAGATGGCGAACACAAAGCGAACAGCCGAGGAACCATGGGTACAGCAAGCAGCGGAGTTGATGGTGCGGCAGGGGTTGTCGTTGCGGCAAGCAGCGATGGAATTGGACAATCCCATCACGGTGGAGGAAGCAACAGCGCTGGAGAAGTCGAAAAGCTTCCAGAAGATGCTGTGGGCAGTCCGGCACCAGTGGTATGGCGAGATCGCTGCGACAGTTGGCAGGGACAAGACGAGTACGATTGGCCAGTTGCAGCTGCTGGCGCAGAAACTGATGGACCAGGGCGACTACGACAAGGCTGCTGAAGTGCTGTTTAAGGTGATTCGCACAGAAGGTTGGGCAGGCAACGAGGCAACAGTCAATGTTTTCAGTGGTTTAAGCGCAAAAGACTTTGAAGCGATTCGAAAGAAACTGACCGAAAACGATGGAAACGCCGCAACAAACAGCAATTCTGGAACTTCTACGCCATACAGGAACTAATACTGAGGCGCTGGCGGTCCTGGATGCACTCGAAGAGAAGCGTAAAGAGCGGTTTTTTGTGCGGTATTGGGAACCCACGAAGCCACAACAGCTTGCGTTGCAGAAGTTTACGGCGGACAAGAAGGTTTTTGGGATCCTCGGTGGCAACCGCAGCGGCAAAACCGAAGCAGGTGCATTTATAGCGGTCGCGTGGGCACTTGGTAAAGAGTTCTTTCGTGGGGAGCCAGCTTGGGAGTACGTGAAAGATCTGCCGATTCCTGATAAACCTAATGTTATCTGGATTGTAGGACTCGACTTTCAGGTTGTCCGGGATGTGATTTGGCGAGAGAAGCTGCGCCAGGGTCGCAACCACCCAGCATTTCTACCCAAAGATCCTGAGATTGCCGCCCCCAAAGACGGCGATTTCCAGGTGCACTTTGGAAACGGCAGCATCATTACCTGTAAGTCCGCTGACTCTGGGCGCGAAAAGTTCCAGGGTGCATCAGTCGATTTGGTGTGGCTTTGACGAGGAACCGGAAATTGACATCTACAACGAGTGCTATCAGCGCACCTCTGATTGTGCCGGGCGGATCCTCATTACTCTTACTCCTCTTACTGATATTGCTTCTGGTGTTCGTACTCCTTGGGTGTTCGACCTTTACGAGGACTACAAAAAGGGGCAAAAGGACCTCGAATTCGTACAGCTTTCCGTTCTGGACAACCCCTATGTACCGGCAGAAGAGAAGGTCAAGCTCCAGGATAAGTGGGCAGGACACCCCGAAGAGAAAGCGCGGCTTTATGGGGACTTTGTGCAGCGCAGTGGGCTCGTGTACAACTTGTGGAACCCAGCGAGCCATCTGGTTAAGCCCTTTAGGATTCCTGATAGTTGGCGCAGGGTCGTTAGTATTGATCCTGCTGCTACAGGGACTACTGCTGCTCTTTGGGGGGCAATAGACCCTAGCAGCAATATTTATCTGTATCGTGAGTATTATGAACGAGATCTGGTCGTAAGCGAGCATGCCAAGAACATCATGGTACGCAACGGCGGAGATCCTGTAGATATCTGGTTGATTGACCCAAAGTGGGGAACCCAGAAAAATGCTGAAACCCACAAATCCAACGCCCAGCTCTATCGAGAATCGGGCATCCCAGTGCGGTTAGCACAAGTGGGTGAAGACTATGGGCTCAATACCAGTAGAGAGTACGTAAACGCAACGGTAACACCTGGTTCCCGTCATCCGAAGCTTTACGTATTTCAGGATCTGAATAAGTTTCAGTGGGAGATTGCGCATTATGTATGGGGGAGTTTCTCGAAAGGGGAGCTCAAGGGACTCAGCAAAGAGAAGCCTCTGAAGCGTGACGATCACTTGTGTGATGCGTTTCGTTATATGGCTGCCATGAGATTCAAAGGACGCGGAGAACCTAATTTATCAACAGAAGAGCTCCAACAACAAGCCGCTTTGAATTCCTATACGGACATCGTAGCAATCCCAAAGGGTACTTTTGAGCAGGTTGGAGAATGGCCCAAATGACAGTTAAAGGAATAGGTTCAAAGTGAATCCAATAGCACTGCTAGGGTGGGCGCTGATAATTTGCAGCTTCTTGAATACTGCTGCGATTTTGATAATTGCAATGGGGGTACTGTCGATAGCAATTGATATGCCAAAGCGTCAAAAGGGGGCATAATGAGCGATTGTGCGGGGAACCATCGGATATATGTAGCCGAAACAATCGGTGTGGAGGCTGAGGGCAAAGTTTACGTTGTTCTGGTCTGTACGGCTTGCGGAGAAGCTTCTCTGAAAGCGTTTGACCTGAACGGCGGAAAACCAGCTGTCATGCAGCTGGGATCTCAGCAAAAGAAAACAAAACAGGAGTAACAAGTTATGGCTATTACAGCAGGTACAGCTACATACCAGGGAAACGGCCCGGCAGAGTCCGGTCAGATCCTGGCGACAGCGCTGTCCTCGGAATCGAACCGCAACCTCAAGGGTCGCTGTTCAGTGACAGGTGATGGCGCGTCGAGTTCGTTTGATTGCAACTATATCGATGGCACTAAGACTCTGTCGTTTACGCCGACGTTTGTGTTGTGCAGCCGAAGCGGTGGTGCAGCCACAGGTACAATCTCTGTGGTGTCGTGTATCCCGAAATCCGGCAGCGAAACAAAAGCCTTCACTGTCACGACCTCTGCAAACGTGAACGCTGCGACGTTCATCGTGTCGTTTGAAGTCGGCCCCGAAGCTTAATTGTTGGCTAACTAACAGGTTAAAAGGAGAAATATATGAGTTACTTGTTTAGGAGCCAACGAGCGGACCAGTTGGGCTCGACACTAATCAAGTCATCGGTAGACGGTGATGTTGCGCTTATTTTACGTGAAGGTGATGATGGCCAAACAGCAAATTTGTTTGAGATCCAGAAACACGACGGAACCGTGAAATTTTCTGTTGTTGGGTCTTCTGGGAACACATCTGTTGTTGGGACTCTGGCAGTCACTGGCGCTACGACACTGACCGGGGCAATGACAGCTGCATCAGGTCAGCACCTGGCGTTGAATACAACTTCTGATGACAAAAACGTCCGAATCAACTCTAGAAACTACACAACCAGTGGTAACAATATCGCTTTCCAATCGAAGCCCGCGCAAGCTGCGAATGGTGCGGATATCACTGGTGGTGAGATCAGTCCACGCGTAAACGATACATTTACGCTATCTGGGTCAATTAAGGGCTTGCATGTGGATGCCTACTTGAAAGGTACCTCTGCGGGTACTATTACTGGTGACGTCCGCGCGTTGAACCTTGAGTTGGTTACAGATGATGCTGGGACCCGAACTGTCAGTGGTAACGTAAACGCAATTCGAATCCGATCTGCGTTCTCGGCTACCACGATCAGCGGGAAATTCGTGCCGATTCGCATCGAAAAGGCCGAAGCCCAGACAAACAGTAAGCAGTATGATGCAGTACTGGAACTTCCCAGTACAGTGGCTGGTGTATGGAACAGTGCTCCGTCTGTTGAACCTTCAACTGCTGATGGTTACATCAAGGTGTTGGTAAACGGTGCGGTGCGTTACATCCAGTTGTATTCTGGTGCACCAACCGACTAATCGTTGATTTGGAGGGCAAGCAATGGTTATCACGAAAGAACTACTCTTGGGGCGCCGTAAGCGCTATGAAGCTGAACGGGATCAACACTTGTACAACTTCAATGCTGCCCACGGCGCCATCCAAGATATAGATTATTGGTTAGAGATGCTGGAAGCTGATGACAGAGTCGCAGACGAAAGCGGGATGGCATCTTCTGCTAGTAGCAGCAGCCATCCTGGAATACAAGTTAGCTAAGACGAACTTCCGGCGGTTGCTGTGTGGTGCTGCAGCTGGTTGGCACACAGCAGCCGCAGTCATCGACTGGACAGACCGAGAAGACGATGCCTAAACGGTTAGAGCGGAAACTGAAGATGGTCGCTCGCAAACGCGGCTACAAAGGCGAGCGGGCGGATAAATTCGTGTACGGAACAATGCGCAAGATGGGCTGGCGCCCAAAGAAAGAAAAAGGTTAATATGGTAATTGCAGCTATGATGGTAGCGTTGCTGGCAATGGCGGCGTTTGATGCGCGGTTGTCAGCGAAGCGAATGTCAAAAATGGGTCCTTCGGTGGAGTTGAATCCGCTGGCGCGCAAGGTATTTGTGCGCTTCGGTGCCAAAGGGCTGATGATTCTTATTGTTGGGATGACTGCAGCAATCGGGACCGGCCTCGTGTTGGTGTCACCGTTGCTGCTGGCAGGTTTCGTAGGCGTGCGACTTGCGTTGTTGATGTTTCAGTTGCGCAGCATGTCTATTGAATCTCCCCAACTCCCAAGTTAGGCTGCAGCGATGCGGATCCCCTGCCCTCCATCCGCCCCTCGCCCCAGGTCCTCTGGGATGTCAGAGTAAGTTGCAGCCTTTCCTATTTGCGATCGGAGGCCCAATGTGGCCATCAGTGAGCGGGACAAACAGCAATTTCTAGCAGAACACAGCGGCCCACCGGAATATTATATTTATTGTGGGACACATGGGTACTTTGGGGCAATCGATAAGCCACCCATTTCGGATTGTTCGAAGTGCTGGCAGGTGTACTTCATTCAACGTTACCTCGAGGTGCCTCCGAGTGAGCGCAAAGAGTTCCTCGAAAAGCTTACAGATGTTGTGCGGTACTCTGCGGAGTCCGTAAAACGCGGTGATTTCGATGTGCGGTTGTTTAAGCATCCAAAAGTTGAGATTCAAAGGGATGTTCCCGACGGGGAACTCGACAAATTAAAGGAGTAATACCCGTGGCTATTCATGATGTAATTTTTCATCCAGGTGCCTTCCGGGCCACCAGGACCCAGGTGACTGCAGCTGCTAGTTCTGCTGAACTAGCAGTGAACACAGCCGAAAGCTGGGTATTTATTGCGGACCTGCCGGTACATGTGCGGTTTGGTGCAACGGGACTGGGAGCAGCTGATGCAACAGACCTGTTGATGCCTGCAAATACGTTTGTTGTCTGGAACCTAGGGATCCTGCAGGATATCACACATGTGCGAGTCTTCAATCCTGATGCTGCTGCGACTGTGAATTTCTTCCGGTTTCCGTTGGCTAGGAGTTAATTATGGGAAACTTTTCTGGTGGTGGTGGTAGTGGACTGACACTTGATGGTGTGAAGGAAGATATCGCACTATCAGATCTTTCTGACGTGGCCGCAACTTCTGGCACGGGTACAACTGTACCCTTGACAACCATTACTAGTGTGGGTACCAACGATTATTTGTCGTGGAATGGTACGAATTGGGTGAATACCTTTGCGGGTCTGCCGGTGTCCAACCACGCCACGGGCTATGCGATGGTAACTGCCGACTCCACTAAACTCAGCACGGCGAACAGCGGCTCAGCGGTTGCGTGGACAATTCCCGACGCAGGTGGAGTGGGATTCGCGGACGGGTCAAGGTTCGCCGTGTGCAACCGTGGTGCAGGGATTCTAACTGTAACGCGGACCACGGCATCCACCATCAACGGGGCGACCAGCGCGACCTTGGCGCAGTACGACTGTGGTGTTTTCACAAGCGACGGAACCAACTGGATTCTGTCCCGTTCAAGCAACATTCCCACAAAGACCACAGGCACAACGCAGTTTCTCCGCGAGGATTATACGCTTGCGACCCCAAGCGCGGCAAGTTTTGACCCGAACGATACTGCAACAGTGTGGATGAGAGAAGAGTTTTTGTCGGGAAACACCACCTCTGGGAGCATTGGGTCGCTGGGTTGGGTTTCTAATACTATCGGTTCCGCGCCTTCTGTTCTTCAACAGGCTGGTGTGTATCCCAACGTAGGGATTTTACGCTTCTCTACGAATGCGTCCCCCAC
>Ga0255334_1001178_pt1 | contig 13173 bp, 17 predicted proteins | sample EtOH5_35cm_T3_12_FD_202080 | JGI IMG/M metagenome (GOLD analysis project Ga0255334, IMG submission 202080) | Sandy soil microbial communities from University of British Columbia, Vancouver, Canada - EtOH5_35cm_T3_129 | ecosystem: Engineered > Artificial ecosystem > Sand microcosm > Unclassified ...
CCGTCCAGACCCGCACCGAAGCACTGCAGGCTGAACGTAATGCGCGCTCCAAATCCATCGGTCAGGCCAAGCAGCGCGGCGAAGACATCGCGCCGTTGATGGCGGACGTCGAGCGCATGGCCAACGAGTTGAGCGCCGGCAAAGTCGAGCTGGACGCGATCCAGACCGATCTCGATTCGATCCTGCTCGGTATCCCGAACCTGCCGCACGAGTCTGTGCCGATCGGCGATGACGAAGACGGCAACGTCGAAGTGCGCCGCTGGGGTACCTCGACCGCGTTCGATTTCCCGGTCCAGGACCATGTCGCCCTGGGAGAGAAGTTCGGCTGGCTGGACTTCGAAACCGCCGCAAAACTGTCCGGCGCCCGTTTCGCCCTGCTGCGCGGCCCGATCGCTCGTCTGCACCGCGCCCTGGCGCAATTCATGATCAACCTGCACACCAGCGAACACGGTTACGAAGAGGCTTACACGCCTTATCTGGTCCAGGCGCCGGCGCTGCAAGGCACTGGTCAACTACCGAAATTCGAAGAAGACCTGTTCAAGATCGCTCGTGAAGGCGAGGCCGATCTGTACCTGATCCCGACCGCCGAAGTGTCGCTGACCAACATCGTCGCCGGCGAAATCGTCGATTCGAAACTGCTGCCGATCAAGTTCGTCGCTCACACCCCGTGCTTCCGTAGCGAAGCCGGCGCATCGGGTCGCGATACCCGCGGCATGATCCGTCAGCACCAGTTCGACAAGGTTGAAATGGTCCAGATCGTTGAGCCATCGACCTCGATGGAAGCGCTGGAAGGCCTGACTGCCAACGCCGAAAAAGTCCTGCAACTGCTGGAGCTGCCTTATCGCACGATTGCCCTGTGCACCGGCGACATGGGCTTCAGCGCGGTCAAGACCTACGACCTGGAAGTGTGGATCCCGAGCCAGGACAAATACCGCGAGATTTCGTCGTGCTCCAACTGCGGCGACTTCCAGGCCCGTCGTATGCAGGCCCGTTTCCGTAACCCGGAAACCGGCAAGCCTGAACTGGTTCACACCCTGAACGGTTCCGGTCTGGCGGTCGGTCGTACGCTGGTGGCGGTGCTGGAAAACTACCAGCAGGCCGACGGCTCGATCCGAGTGCCTGAAGTGCTGAAACCGTACATGGGTGGCCTTGAGGTCATCGGCTAAATGGACTATCTGCCGCTGTTCCATAACCTTCGCGGCAGTCGTGTCTTGGTCGTCGGTGGGGGGGAGATTGCCTTGCGCAAATCCCGCCTGCTGGCCGAAGCCGGTGCGCTGCTGCGGGTGGTCGCACCTGAAATCGAACCGCAACTGCGTGAGCTGGTTACCGGAAGCGGTGGCGAGTGCCTGTTGCGTGGCTACGTCGAAGCGGATCTGCAGGGTTGCGGGCTGATCATTGCCGCCACCGATGACGAACCGCTGAACGCGCAAGTGTCCGCCGATGCCCATCGGCGTTGCGTGCCGGTCAATGTGGTGGATGCGCCTGCGCTGTGCAGCGTGATTTTCCCGGCCATCGTCGACCGTTCGCCGCTGATCATCGCCGTGTCCAGCGGCGGTGATGCGCCGGTGCTGGCGCGTCTGATCCGCGCGAAAATCGAAACCTGGATTCCTTCGACCTACGGTCAACTGGCCGGGCTGGCGGCGCGTTTTCGCAACCAGGTCAAAGGTCTGTTCCCGGATGTGCAGCAGCGCCGGGCGTTCTGGGAAGAGGTGTTCCAAGGCCCGATTGCCGACCGGCAACTGGCCGGGCAGGGCGCCGAAGCCGAGCGTCTGTTACAGGCAAAAATCGATGGCGAAGCGCCTGTTGCCGTGGGCGAAGTCTATTTGGTGGGGGCGGGGCCGGGTGATCCGGATCTGCTGACCTTCCGCGCCTTGCGCCTGATGCAGCAAGCCGATGTGGTGCTGTATGACCGTCTGGTGGCGCCGGCGATTCTGGAGTTATGCCGTCGCGATGCCGAGCGGGTCTACGTCGGCAAGCGTCGCGCCGATCACGCCGTGCCGCAGGATCAGATCAATCAGCAATTGGTGGATCTGGCCAAACAGGGCAAGCGTGTCGTGCGGTTGAAGGGCGGTGATCCGTTTATTTTCGGACGCGGCGGTGAAGAGATCGAAGAACTGGCGGCCCATGGCATCCCGTTCCAGGTTGTGCCGGGGATCACGGCGGCCAGCGGTTGCGCGGCGTACGCCGGGATTCCGCTGACCCATCGCGATTACGCGCAGTCGGTGCGATTTGTCACCGGTCACTTGAAGGACGGCTCCACCGATTTGCCATGGGCCGATCTGGTCGCACCGGCGCAAACCCTGGTGTTTTACATGGGGCTGGTGGGCTTGCCGATCATCTGCGAGCAGTTGATCAAGCATGGTCGCGGGGCGGATACCCCGGCGGCGTTGATCCAGCAGGGCACCACGGTCAATCAGCGAGTGTTTACCGGCACCCTCGCCGATCTTCCACGGCTGGTGGCGGAGCATGAAGTGCATGCGCCGACGCTGGTGATTGTCGGGGAAGTGGTGCAACTGCGCGAGAAACTGGCGTGGTTTGAAGGGGCTCAGGCGCAGGTCTGAAGACCGAGTTGCCCCCATCGCGAGCAAGCCCGCTCCCACATTCGATCGAGTTCTAACAGAAGAATACGGTCAAATGTGGGAGCGGGCTTGCTCGCGATAGGGCCCTCAGCCCGCTGCGAATTTCGGATCAAACCTGGGCCTTGCGCCAAACCCCTTTCCCGCTCAACCGCGTCCGATCATGGGGTGCCGTGAAATCCTGCTCCGGCCCTTTCGGCACGATACCCGTCGGGTTGATGGTCTTGTGACTGCCGTAATAGTGGTTCTTGATGTGGGTGAAATCCACCGTCTCGGCAATACCCGGCCACTGATAAATCTCGCGCAACCAGTTTGACAGGTTCGGATAATCGGCAATCCGCCGCAGGTTGCACTTGAAGTGCCCGTGGTACACCGCATCAAAGCGGATCAGCGTGGTAAACAACCGAATGTCCGCTTCCGTCAGGTATTCACCCACCAGATAACGATTGGCGTCCAACAGCGCTTCCAGCCGATCCAGCTCGGCAAACACCTCATCGAACGCCTCTTCATAAGCCTTTTGCGACGTGGCAAACCCGGCGCGATACACGCCGTTGTTCACCGCCGGATAAATCTGTTCGTTCAGCACATCGATCTCGCCCCGCAGAGGCGCCGGATAAAAGTCCAGGTCATTGCCGGTCAATTCATCGAACGCACCATTGAACATGCGGATGATCTCCGCCGACTCATTGTTGACGATGCGATTCTGCTGCTTGTCCCAGAGCACCGGCACGGTAACGCGGCCGGTGTAGTCGGCGGTATCGGCGGTATAGCGTTGGTGCATGAAGTCGAAGTGATCGAGCTTGTCGCCGGTCGAGCCCAGGTGCTTGTCGAAGGTCCAGCCGTTTTCCAGCATCAACCAGCTGACTACCGACACGTCGATCAGGTTTTCGAGGCCTTTGAGTTTGCGCAGGATCAACGTGCGATGCGCCCACGGACAGGCGAGGGACACATACAAATGGTAGCGTCCCGCTTCGGCCGCAAAGCCACCGACACCGGTCGGGCCGGGTTTGCCGTCGGCGGTCAACCAGTTGCGACGCTGCGCCTGTTCACGCTGGAACGCGCCGTCCTTGCTGCTTTCGTACCACTGGTCATGCCAGCGACCTTCAACTAACAAACCCATGTTCAAGACTCCTTAACCAATAAACGTTGGAGAGGAGTCTATTCCGATAGGTTCGATAAAAAAGCGCAAAGCTTAAAGGGTTATGATCGGTTAAATCGATCTATCCCGAGCGTCCCAATACTGCCGGGCGGTTTCGAAGGCTTGCTCGCGAGTCTTGCCGAGGCCGCGCAAGGTGAGGGCCATGGTCGCGATCAGCGCCATTTGCGGATAACTGTCGACCACGTCGCCACGCCATACGGCTTTTAAATGCTCGGGGTCGAGCGAGGCGGGTTTTACGTGACGCTGGCTCGACAGCTGCGGCCATTCCTCATCCCAGCTCTCGCCACCGGTGGTGCCGTACAAGTGACTGTCGGCGTCCGGGTTGATCTCGATCTCGCCGCCATCGCCCTTGACCACGATCGCGGTGTCACCGAGCAAACCGCTGGCATCGCGGTGCACCGCCTGATAGCCGGGGTGAAAAATGCTTTGCAGGCCACAGCGAGCGTTCAACGGATTGAGAATTCGCGCCAGGGAGTGGATCGGCGAGCGCAGGCCGAGGGTGTTGCGCAGGTCGATCATGCGTTGAAGTTGCGGCGCCCAATCCACCAGCGGCATGAACGCCAGGCCGCCGTTATCGAGGGCCGAACCGACCTGTTGCCAGTTGCGGCACAGCGGGATGTTCAACTCGTCCAGCAGCTGCTCGCTGTACAGTCGCCCGGCGGTGTGCGCGCCACCGCCGTGCATGAAAATCCGCACCCCGTTCTGCGCAAGGCACTTGGCCGCCAGCAGATACCACGGCAAATGACGCTTCTTGCCGGCGTAGGTCGGCCAGTCCAGATCGACATTCAATGCCGGTGCCTGCAAACGTTCACGCAAGGCTTCGGTGAACCCGGCCATCTCCTCGGCGCTTTCTTCCTTGTGCCGCAACAGCATCAGAAAGGCGCCGAGCTGGGTGTCCTCGACCTTGTCGTCGAGCACCATGCCCATGGCTTCGCGGGCTTCTTGCCGGGTCAGGTCCCGGGCGCCACGCTTGCCTTTGCCGAGGATCCGCACGAATTGGGCGAACGGGTGTTCGGCAGGCGTTTCGAGAGTCAGTGCTGGGTAGTCGGTCATAAGCAGTTCGTCGGTTTGGGCAGGCCCGCCAGTTTCGCGGCGAGTTTGGCAGGGGTGCCTTTGAACAGTCGGTTCAGGTGCAAGCTGTTGCCTTTCAGCGGGCCGAGCTTCAACGCGGTGTACTTGATCAGCGGGCGCGTCGCCGGGGACAGCTGGAATTCGGCGTAGAAGCTGCGCAGCAGTTCGAGGATTTCCCAATGGTCTGGGCTCAACTCGATGTCTTCTGCGGCGGCGAGGGCGCAGGCCACTTCGGTGGACCAGTCGCTCAGTTCAACCAGGAATCCATCCTTGTCCAGCTCGATGGCGCGGGCGCCGACGGTCAGTGAATTCATAGCCAACTGTTGACCTTGTCATAGTGAATCGACAGTTCGACGAAGGCTGCGTAGTCGATGGCCTTGGCGGTGTCAGGAATCTCCAACGCGCGTGCCCGGGCGTCTTCGGCCAGCACGAACAGCGTCGGGTGGCGAGCATTCAGCGCGGTGCAGGGCACGGTGCCCGGCTGCAACGCGTACACCGCGTCGCCGGTCAGCAGCAGCGCATCGTCTGCGCCGATCACGCGCAGGCAACTGGTCAGGCGATCGTCGCCGAACGGGGAATGAGACAACACATGTAAAGTCGACATCAGAGGGTGATCACCTGGTCGTAACGGTCAATGAGGGCGGTGATGTCGTGGGCGCTCAGTACCTGGACTTCTTCGAGTGCCAGACCGGTCGTCTCCAGACCGCGTTCAGCGGCGCTGTCGCCACAGACGAAGAGGTCTTCGACGCCGAACATCGGCAATGCCTGCAGGTTGGCGCTCAGGTCTTTCTGTTGCAGGGCTTTGGCGTCCTGTTTCGCGGTGAGCTGGAATACCCCGTCATCGAGAAACAGCAGGCCGATCGGCAGGTCGAACGCGCCGCCGGCCAGCACGATGTCCAGCGCTTCCCGCGCATTCGGCCCGGACCACGGTGCCTGACGGCTGATAATCAGCAGGGACTTGGGCATGTCACGCACCTCCGAAGCAGATCAGGCGGTCAGCTTCCTGCACCGCGTCATGCAACTGGCCGAGCCCGGACAGTTCCCAGGGCGCGCCGACGGCGACCGCTTCACGCTGATAACGTTGGGCTTCTTCTGCGTTCAACACGCCACGGCGCAGGGCGGCGGCGATGCAGACCACGCCGTCCAACTGGTGCTCGGTGACAAAGGCGCGCCATTGCTTGGGCAAATCCTGTTCATCCTGCGGCGTGACCACGGCGGCGGAGGCGTTGTACACGCCGTCCTGATAGAAAAACAGCCGGACAATTTCATGCCCGCCGGCCAGCGCAGCCTGGGCGAACAGCAAGGCACGGCGCGAGGAGGGCGCATGGGCGGCGGAAAACAGCGCGATGGCGAACTTCATGACAGACTCGATCAGCGAAACTGCGGCCATGATAAGGCGTGGACCGAGTTGTCGCCATCGCCAGCAAGCCGGCTCCTACAGGATCTGTGTCTTATGCAAGACCGTGACCCGCCGCAAACCCCTGTAGGAGCTGACTTGCCAGCGGTGGCGGTCTGTCTGCCGACTTAAATGCCGGATTTGCTACGCCTCTCAACGCGGCATATACCCCAACTGCCAGCGTCGCGGAATCTTCAGCGACAGCCCTCCCAGTGCACCCGCCAGCAATCCGCTGACAAACAGCGCCTTGAGCCCAAGATGATGCTCCAGCACGGCACCCAGCACTGCGCCGGCAAACATGCCGGTCCAGGGGATCAGTTGCACCCGCCAGCCGTTACGCCGCTCGCCGAGCATCCAGCGTCCCAGGCCGCGGCCGAAACGCGACAGGGCGCCGGTGACGTAGGTCAGCCCCACCGGCAGACCGTTCACCTCTTCGACAGCGGCATTGAGCATGCCCATGGCAATGATCGTTGCCAGCAGCGCCGGCAGTTGTTCGTCGTAGGGCCAGGCCGCGGCCCCACACAACAGCATGGCGATGCACAACAGCAACGGCAGCGCCCGACGCCCGCCAACACGACTGACCACAATGCCCAAGGCGTTACCGATGATGAACGTCGACACGAGGAGCACCAGACGCAATGTCAGGCCCATGTCGCCATCGCTGATCGCCACGGCGAGGCGGGTGGTGTTGCCGCTCATGAAGGAGACGAAGTCGCCGCTGGCCATGAAGCCGATGGCGTCGGTCATGCCGGCGAGTACCGAGAGCGCGGCCACCAGCGACAGGCCGATGCGTCCGCGCCATTTCTGGATGTGCAGGTGTCCCGGACTGGCGTGGATAGTGGAGGATGAAGGCAGCATCGGCGAGAGGATCCTTGATCGGCAACGGTTACGGATTCAATCCGTATAACTCACAATATTCCCGCCAGTCCATCCCTGCCATTTCGGCCACTTCCCTGTGCACGTTCAGGCGTTGCGCCTCGTAGTCTTCAGGCGTGGGGGCGGTCAGTTGCAGAGTCAGTTCCCAGGCGAACAAACCCAGGCGCTCGGCCTCGGCTTCGAACGCTTCATGCAAGCGTTCGTCGCGAAATTGCGCCGCTGTTTCACCCTTGACCTGGGCGAGCAGCGGGTTGAGGTTGTCGAGCTCGTGCTGCAATTCGGGGCGCTCATCGAGAAACTTCTTCAGCGCTTGCTCGTGTTGCTGTTCGGTTGCCGCCATGGTCGCTCCTTGAGAATGGGTTACGAAGACTGTTTCTTGGCCTTGGCCGCCGTCGCCAGGCATTCGAGGGCAAACTGCTCGCAGTAGGTCATCTGGATCGGCGTGGTTTCGCCCTTGACGGTGCGTTCGCCGTCGAGGATGTAACGAATCCGCTTGTCGGTGACGCCGATTCGCTTGGCTATCCAGGAAGGCGTCTGACCGATCTGGCTGATCAGCTTGTCGGCATATTCAGCGGTCGGTTTGTAAAATTCGGCGTTGGGTGTCATGGACGTTCCAGAAAAAATGGGCCCGGAAAGAGGGGCGATGCAGCGTATGGCGCGACAGGGTGCGCGAATCGTTGCGCGGTGTCGCGGTATAAATGCAGTAAAGCAGAACGATACGCTCGCCCACGGTGATACAGTCCGCTTTTTCTTGATGAGCACATGTAATGCGAATTCTGATGGTGGCGCTGGCCGCAACGTTGCTGGCGGGATGTGCGGGTTCTGTAATGAACGATGCCCGTACCGGAACTCCGTACAAAACCCTGACGTCGGACAAGCCGGAAAAAGTCGTTGCCCAGTGCGTGCAGTTCTCCTGGCAGGACGAGGCGGTGTTCGGCGTCGATGCGGGCGCGTACCTGCAGCCGGGCAAGAAGGGTGGATCGACTGTTTACACGCGCTCGGCGGAATCCTTTGTGGACATCACCGCAGATGCGTCGGGTACGACGTTGAGTTACTACGCGCAGCATGACGACTTTGTTGCCAAGCGCCGGTTGGCGGCGTTGGCGACTTGCCTGTGATCTGATGGATTGACGCAGTATCCCTGTGGGAGCGCGCTTGGTCGCGAAAGCGGTGGTTCAGTCAATATCAATGTTTAATGACCCACCGCTTTCGCGAGCAAGCCCGCTCCCACATTTGTTCGGTGTCGATCGGGTAAATGGGGCTCGATCAGTTGAGCAGGCGCTTCTGGAAAAAGAACCGCTTATGCCCCGGCGGGTAGTCAACGATCTGCCCCAACTCGCTATACCCGAGCTTCTTGTAAAACTCCGGCGCCTGAAAATCGAAGGTGTCCAGCCAGATCCCCACGCATTCCTTCTCCCGCGCCAGGTCTTCAGCCATCTGCATCAGCCTTGCGCCGAGGCCTTGTCCCCGACCCTGTTCCGGCACCGACAGCAATTCGATAAACAGCCACTGATAAAAAAACCGGCCATACAGTCCGCCCTGGATTTCACCCTGGTCATCGCGCACCAGCAGGGCCAGCGGTTGCGCTTTGCCGTCACCCGCTTGCGCGACGTTGTAGGCCCGCAATGGTGCAAGGATCGCTTCGCGATCTTCCGGTGTCGGGTTTTGTGACAGTTCGATGCTGAGTGTCATCGGCTAAATCCTTAAGGCGGTGAAGCACGAGCGTATCCGGGTCGCGACGATTGTTCTATCCCCTGATGAACAGAGGAACCGTTGCCAGCGCGAAGATGTCTAGCCATTACAACGTCATTCCAGAACTCAGCCGATGAGGGCCACCTGCCTTGAACATTTTTGAAGCCTTGCGCGAAAGCCATGACCGCCAACGCACCTACGCGGATGCATTGGTCAAGACCAGCGGCGACACCCCGGAACGCGTCGAAGCGTACAAACAGCTCAAGTCCGAACTCCAGGCTCACGAAACCGCTGAAGAACGGCATTTCTATATCCCGTTGATGGCATTCGATAGCGGTGTCGACCTCAGCCGCCATGCGATTTCCGAACACCACGAGATGGACGAAATGATGGAGGAACTCGACGAGACCGAGATGTCCAGCCCGGCCTGGCTGGTGGCCGCGAAGAAACTTTCCGAGAAGGTCCATCACCACTTGAAGGAGGAAGAGCAGAAGTTCTTCCAGATGGCCGGCAAGTTGCTCGACGACAAGCAGAAAGAATCGCTCGCCGGGCAATATGAGAAGGAATACAAGGCTCAACTGTCATGAGGGGATTTTCGTCTAAGATGGGCGCCTTCTGACGATATAAGGACGCCTTGTCATGCCGAACACAGCCGAGCGGGTCAACATCATCGAGTCCCAGGTACTGTCCCACGACTGGTACCTGCTGAAGAAAATCACCTTTGATTATCAGCGCAACAATGGCGAATGGCAGCGCCAGACCCGCGAGGTCTACGACCGTGGCAATGGCGCGGCGATTCTGCTGTTCAACCGCGAAAAGAGAACCGTCGTGCTGACGCGGCAGTTCCGCTTGCCGGTATTCGTCAATGGTCACGACGGTTTGCTGATCGAAGTGGCGGCGGGGTTGCTTGAAGGCGCCGCGCCGCAAGAGCGCATACGCGATGAAGCGGAAGAGGAAACCGGTTATCGCGTGCACCATGTGCAGAAGGTTTTCGAGGCCTACATGAGCCCCGGCTCGGTGACGGAAAAACTGCACTTTTTCATCGCCGAATATGACGCTTCATCGAAAGTCAGCGAGGGTGGCGGGCTGGAGGAAGAAACCGAAGAGCTGGAAGTGCTGGAGTGGTCGTTCGATGCGGCGCTCGAGTCGTTTTATCGCGGCGAAATCTGCGATGCGAAGACCATCATGCTGCTGCAGTATGCGGCGATGAAAAACATCTTCACGGCTTAACAACCGCACACAATCCAGTAGGAGCTGCCGCAGACTGCGATCTTTTGATCTTGATTCTTGGCGTTTTTGCGAACACCGGAAGATCAAAAGATCGCAGCCTGCGGCAGCTCCTGCGAAATCAAAAGCCTTCCAGTCTTCCCGTTGCACCCCATTGCCCGCCCTCCAGCGTCAGCAACAATTCCTTCGCCTCAAGCCCGCCTGCAAAACCCGTCAGTTTCCCCGACGCGCCAATCACCCGATGACACGGCGCAACAATCGAGATCGGGTTCTTGCCATTCGCCGCACCCACCGCGCGAACCGCGCTCGGGTTGCCGATCTGCTGGGCAATCTGGCTATAGCTGCGGGTTTCGCCGAACGGAATGGTCAACAGCGCTTGCCACACCTTCTTCTGGAAGTCCGTCCCGACGAAATCCAGTTCCAGGTCGAAGCGGTTTCGTGTGCCGGCAAAGTATTCCGTCAACTGTTGTCGGGCGCGAACAAGGATCGGGTTGTCCGGGGCTTCGCTCACTGGACCGAGCCGCACCCGACCCGGTTTGTCGTTTTCCCAGAGGATGGCCGCCAGTCGCGAGCCGTTCGCGACCAGCTTCAATTCGCCGACCGGGGAGGCCATGGTGGTGAAGGTAAACGTCATGCCGGCGAACTCCGAAAACAGGTGAGCAGGGGGCAAGCATACTGCCTCGTCGGGGAGGCGCAATACGTAATCCCAGCCATACTGCGTACTGCTCTTGAAACGTTTTTTCTGTTTTTTTTACCGACCCTAAAAACAAAAAGAGACCGACTCATGAAGTTCGAACCTTTTGCCAAATCGCTCATAGCGACCTCCTTGGCGCTCAGCTGCCTGATGGCCCACGCGGCCTCCGTTGCGCCCGTCGCCGCCGAAAACGGCATGGTGGTCACCGCCCAGCATCTGGCCAGCCACGTGGGTGTGGATGTGCTCAAGAGCGGTGGCAACGCCGTCGATGCCGCCGTCGCGGTCGGGTATGCGCTGGCGGTGGTGTATCCCGCGGCGGGCAACCTGGGTGGCGGCGGTTTCATGACCATTCAACTGGCGGACGGGCGCAAGACCTTCCTCGACTTCCGCGAAAAAGCGCCCCTGGCCGCGACTGCCGACATGTACCTCGACAAGGCGGGCAATGTCGTCCCGGACCTCAGCACCCGCGGCCACCTCGCGGTCGGCGTGCCGGGCACGGTCTCCGGCATGGAACTGGCACTGAGCAAGTACGGCACCAAACCGCGCAAGGAAGTGATCGCACCGGCCATCAAGCTCGCTGAAGACGGGTTCACGCTGGAGCAGGGCGATGTCGATTTGCTGGAGTACGCCACCGATGTGTTCAAGAAGGACATCAAGGATTCCGGCTCGATCTTCCTGAGCAACGGCGAGCCGATGCAGGTCGGGCAGAAACTCGTTCAAAAAGACCTGGGCAAGACCCTGCGGGAAATTTCCGAAAAAGGTGCAGACGGGTTCTACAAGGGTTGGGTGGCCGATGCCATCGTCACCTCCAGCCAGGCCAACAAGGGCATCATCACCCAGGCCGACCTCGACAAATACAAGACCCGCGAACTGGCGCCGATCGAGTGCGACTATCGCGGTTACCACGTGGTCTCGGCACCACCGCCAAGCTCTGGCGGCGTGGTCATCTGCGAGATCATGAACATTCTCGACGGCTACCCGATGAAGGACCTGGGCTACCACTCGGCGCAGGGCATGCACTACCAGATCGAAGCCATGCGCCACGCGTATGTGGACCGCAACAGCTACCTCGGCGACCCGGACTTCGTGAAGAACCCGATCACGCATCTGCTGGATAAAAACTACGCGACCAAAATCCGCGCCGCCATCAATCCACAGAAGGCCGCTGTGTCCAGCGAGCTCAAACCCGGGGTCGCGCCCCACGAAGGCAGCAACACCACCCATTACTCGATCGTCGACAAGTGGGGCAACGCGGTCTCGGTGACCTACACCTTGAACGACTGGTTCGGCGCCGGCGTCATGGCCAGCAAGACCGGGGTCATTCTCAATGACGAAATGGACGACTTCACCTCGAAAATCGGCGTGCCGAACATGTACGGCCTGGTGCAAGGGGAGGCCAACGCCATCGCGCCCGGCAAGGCGCCGTTGTCGTCCATGAGCCCGACCATCGTCACCAAGGATGGCAAAGTGGTGATGGTTGTCGGCACGCCGGGTGGCAGTCGCATCATCACCGCGACCTTGCTGACCATCCTCAACGTGATCGACTACGGCATGAACATCCAGGAAGCGGTGGATGCGCCGCGTTTCCACCAGCAGTGGCTGCCGGAAGAGACCAACCTGGAAACCTTCACCACCAGCCCGGACACGGTGAAGCTGCTCGAAAGCTGGGGGCACAAGTTCGCCGGGCCGCAAGATGCCAATCATATCGCGGCCATCCTGGTCGGGGCGCCGTCGCTGGACGGTAAACCGGTGGGCAAAAACCGTTTCTACGGGGCGAACGATCCGCGTCGTAACACCGGGTTGTCGCTGGGTTATTGAGGGTTGTTTCCGCAAGGGGACGGAGTTAGTTTCTGTCCCCTGACTCATCGACAGATCAAGGAAGGAATCATGACCACCGCATTGTTAATCATCGACGTCCAGCAGGCGCTCTGCGCTGGTGAGTACGAGTGCTTCGAGATTGCGCGCGTCATCGAACGCATCAACGGTCTCAGCGCCCGCGCCCGAACGGCCGGGATTCCGGTGGTGCTGATCCAGCATGAGGAAGAGGGCAGTCTGCTGGCGTTTAACGCCGACGGCTGGCAACTGGCCGAAGGGCTGGATGTCTCGCCGAAGGACTTGCGGGTTCGCAAAACCACATCGGATTCGTTCTACCAGACCACTCTGCAAAAGCTGCTGCCGAAGGAGGATTTCGAACGCCTGGTCATCTGCGGTCTGCAAACCGACTATTGCGTGAACGCCACCGTGCGTCAGGCACTGAAACTGGAGTACGACGTGGTGCTGGCGGCTGACGCTCACTCCACTGTCGACAACGGAAACCTTGCCGCCGAAGACATCATCGCCGAGCACAACAAGGACCTGGCGCGTCTGACCGGTTCGGTGGCACGGATCGACGTGACGCCCGCGGCGGCCATCACGTTCTAGCGTTGTTTTTTGCAGGAGCCAGATTGGTTGGCGATGGCGATTTTTCGAACGCCATCGCCAG
>Ga0255334_1001179_pt1 | contig 13168 bp, 12 predicted proteins | sample EtOH5_35cm_T3_12_FD_202080 | JGI IMG/M metagenome (GOLD analysis project Ga0255334, IMG submission 202080) | Sandy soil microbial communities from University of British Columbia, Vancouver, Canada - EtOH5_35cm_T3_129 | ecosystem: Engineered > Artificial ecosystem > Sand microcosm > Unclassified ...
GTTTCATGCGCATCACCAGTTGGTCGCGGGTGATGCCGGCGTTGTTCACCAGGATGTCGAGCTTGCCGAAGTGGGCAATGGCGGCCTTGACGCCGGATTTGATGTCGTCTTCCTTGGCGACGTCCATGGGGAAGGCAACGGCCTTGCCGCCGGCGGCGGTGATCTCGGCGACCAGCGCGTCGAGCTTGTCGCGGCTGCGGGCGGCGGCGGCCACGGCGGCGCCGCCGCGGGCCAGCTCCAGCGCGCAGGCCCGCCCGATGCCCTGCGAGGCCCCCGTCACCAAAGCGACCCGGCCTTCCACTCCCGGCATGCTCACGCTCCTGTGGGATGAAGCCCGAGATTATACGCCGCGCCGCGGCACGCCCCTCACCCGGCGCGCGCTTCCTTGCGGAAGAGATAACGCAGCCAGGGCGGGGCGATCAGCGTGGTGGTGGCGGTCATGAAGAGCACGATGCCGTAGGCCTCCTGCGAGATGGTGTGCAGGCTCAAGCCGACGGCGGCGACGATCAACCCGACCTCGCCCCGGGGGACCATGCCCACGCCCACGCGCAGGGCATCCTTGCGTCCCAGGCTGAGGGCGGGAAGGCCGCATCCCGCCAGCTTGGCGGCGACCGCCAGCACGGAAAGCACGGAAGCGGTGAGCAGCACGCTGCCGGAGAAGACGTGCAAGTCGAGCTGCGCTCCCAGGGCGAAGAAGAAGAAGGGTGCCAGGAACTCGTTGAGGGCGTTGGCGCGCGGTTGCAGGTTCCACTGCGGGGAGAACTCGGCGAAGGCCAGGCCGGCGAAAAACGCGCCGATGATGGCCGCCATGCCGATCTGCTCGGCCGCGGCCGAGAGGCCCAGGCACAGGCCCAGAGCCAGGATGAGGGGCGCGTCGTGCAGCGACAGGCGCTCCACCCGCGGCTGCACCCGGCGGATGACGCGCGGGGCCACGTAGATCATGAACAGGGCGAAGGCCAGGGCTTCCACTATCAGGATCCCCAGGACCACCCACTGCATGGAGCCGTGTGCGGCGAGGCCGGTGACGATGGCCAGCACCACCATGCCCAGGATGTCGTCGAAGACGGCGGCGCCCAGGATGACGCGGGCGGCGCGCGTCTCCAGCGCCCCCAGGTCGCGCAGCACGCGGGCCGTGATGCCGACGCTGGTGGCCACCATAGCCGCGGCCACGAAGGTGGATTCATGCCCCGTCGCGCCCCGCAGCGCCATGAAACCGAATCCCAGGAGGAAGGGAACGGCCACACCGCCGGCGGCCACGCCCAGGGCCGTCTTTCCCACCTTCAGCAACTCGTCGGGCGGCGTCTCCAGGCCCACGGTGAAGAGCAAGAAGATGGCGCCCAGCCCGGCCAGGGCGGTAGTGATGTCGCCGGGATGGACCCAGGCCAGGGCGCTGGGGCCCAGGATGACGCCCGCCAGCATCTCCCCCAGCACCGCGGGCATCCGCAGGCGCTCGAAGAACTCTCCCATCAGCTTCGCCGAGACGAAGATGACGAAAAGCTCCAGCAGGAGGGATCCGCCGCCGTGGCCCATGCAGAGTTTTTACCGCAGGGGACAGCCGGGCCGCTACAGGAATCGGATGTGGGCTTTTTTCTTTACATTCCGAGGCCGAAGGCCGAGGAAGCCCTACCAGACCATGGAGTTTCGATTGGGTAGGGTTCCCTCGCTACGCTCGGGATGTAAAGAGAAGACTCAGGCAGCGCGGTGCTTTTCAACCGCCGGCGGAGCGGCATGGATCCCGCAGGCGGAAGAGAAGCGATGCCGGCGGGCGGCGAACCAGCGATACGCGAGCCGCAGCAGAGCGCGGAGCGGGGGCAGGACGCCCAGCAGCGCCAGCGGACGCGCCCACGCGATGCGGCCGGCGAAAAACAGCACGGCGTCGGCGCCGGCCAGGGCGCGGCCGTCGGCGGTCAGCACGCGCATCTCGTCCAGAAGGTTCTCCAGCGGAATGCCGTAGGAAAAACGCAGCCGCGAGCTCATCCAGGGCGCTTGCAAGGGGACCAGGGCGAAGCCGCGGCGCTCCAGCAGAGGCCGGAAACGGCGCGCCAGGCGGGAGCAAACCCCGCAAGCGCCGTCATAGACCACCCAGCCCGCCGGCGGCGTATAGCGCTCGCCGGGATGCGTCTCGAGAAAGGTGCCCATATCGCCCTCCTACTTGCCCATCACCGCCAGCTTCTTGCCTCCGCCCAGCTTCAGGAACTTGACCATGGCGGTGGTGGAGAGGCGGCGGAGCTGCGAGTAGCCGCCGGTGATGGTTTCGAAGAACTCCAGCATCTGCGCCAGGCGCTTGCGGGTGTGGCCTTCGGCGGAGCCGGCGGCGTCGGCTTCCGCCACGCACTCGCGCAGGATCTGCAGCGTGGGATCGATCTCGCGCTTCTTGCGCTCGTCCAGGATGATCTGGAACATCTCCCACACGTCCTTCATGGATTCGAAGTGGTCGCGGCGATCGCCCAGCACGTGCACCACCTTGATAATCCCCCAGGCCTGCAACTCCCTGAGGCTGGTGCTGACGTTCGAGCGCGAGACCCCCAGGGCCTCGGTGATCTCCTCGGCGTGCAGGGGGCGGGGCGCGAGGAAGAGCAGGGCATGCACCTGGGCCACGGTGCGGTTGATGCCCCAGCGCGCTCCCATCTCTCCCCAGTGCAGCACGAACTTCTGGGTGACGGGCGAAAGGGCGGGCATGGCGTTATCTCCTGTTATTTCTGTTATTACAGAAATAACAGATGTGGCGGGTAGCTGTCAAGAGGAATGCTCCCGGCTCGAGCTCCTACATTCCGAGCGCGCTAGCGCGAGGAAGCCCTACCTGACCATGGAGTTCCGGGCAGGGTAGGGCTCCCTCGCCCGCCAAGCAGGCTCGGGATGTAAGAGACCCCAGATGCTAGAATCCGGGGAGATGAAGGTAAGGATGAGGATGTTCCGTCCGCGCGCATGGCTGCTGGGGATGCTGGTGACGCTGCTGGTTGCGGCGCTTCCCCTCCAGGCTGCCGCTCCCGCCAAACCCACACTGGATTCGCGCATCCGGGAACTGCTCTCCGATCCCGACGTAGCCCGCGGCTTCTGGGGCATCGAGGTGGTCTCGGTCGCGACCGGCAAGACCCTCTACTCCCGCAACGCCGACAAGCTGTTTACCCCGGCCTCGAACACCAAGCTGTTCACCACCGCTGCCGCTCTGGCCCTGGTGGGTCCGGACTACCGCTTCCACACCACGGTGGAGAGCACGGCCACCCTGGACCGCTACGGCCGGCTGAACGGCGACCTGGTGCTGGTGGGCCGCGGCGATCCCAACCTCTCCGGGCGCACCCTGCCCTATAACCTGAAGACCGAGCGCAAGCCTCCCTACCTGAGGTCCCTGGAAGCGCTGGCGGATCAGGTGGTGCAAAAAGGAGTGAAGTACATCGACGGCGACGTGGTGGCCGACGATACCTACTACGCATTCGAACGCTACGGCGAGGGATGGGCGCAGGACGACCTCACGTGGGAGTACGGGGCACCCGTCTCCGCGCTGACGCTGAACGACAACGTTTTGTTCCTCACGGTGATGCCCGGGGACCGCGCGGGGGAGAAGGCCTTCGTCACGCTCGATCCGTTTCCCGATTACTACCGCGTGGACAACCGCATCCTGACCGTGCCGGCGGGAAGCGGCCCGCGGCGATTCGCGCTGAACCGCCAGCCGGGCTCGGACCAGCTCACGCTCTGGGGCAGCATCCCGGCCGACGACACCGGCGTGACCGAATCGGTGGCCATAGAAGACCCGGCGGGCTTCGCGGCGCGGCTCTTCCGCCGCATGCTGGAGAACCGGGGTGTGGCCATCTACGGACGGGCGCGCGTCCGGCACAGCGACTTGGCGGCCATTCCCACCATCAGCGTGACCGCGCTGGCCTCCGGGGGCGGCGGCGCCAGCAGCCCGGCTCCCTCAGCCGCGCGTTCGCTGGTGCTGGCCAGCTACGATTCGCAGCCACTTTCGGAGGACCTGCGCGTCATCAACAAGGTGAGCCAGAACCTGCACGCCGAGTTGGCGCTGCGGCTGCTGGGCCGCGAGAAGGGAAGCGGCGGCACCATCGAAGGGGGCCTCGACGTGGTACGCACCTTCCTGGCGACGGTGGGAGTGAAGCCGCAGGAGTACGCGCTCTACGACGGCTCCGGGCTCTCGCGCCAGAACCTGGCGACGCCGCATGCCGTGGTGCAGTTGCTGCGCTACGCAGCGGCGCAGCCCTGGTTCGCGCGGTATCGCGACACCCTGCCCACGGCCGGCGTGGACGGCTCGCTCGCCGAGCGCTTCCAGGGGACGCCCGCCGCCGGCAACGTCACCGCCAAGACCGGGTCGCTGGGCCACGTCAACGTACTCTCCGGCTACGCCACCACCGCCAAGGGAGAGCGGGTGGCCTTCTCCATCATGTCCAACAACCACAATCTGGTGAACAGCCGCGCCCTGGCCACCATCGACCAGATGGTGCTGGCCATCGTGGACGACGAGAGCTATCCGCCCGCCAAGAAGTAGGTCCACTTCTTACATCCCGAGCCCAGCGAGGGAGCCCTACTCGATCCAAGCTCTGGGCTGAGGGTAGGGCTTCCTCGGCCTTCGGCCTCGGAATGTGAGACAAAAAGCAGAATCTAACGTCGGCGTGAGGCGCGGGCGCGCCCACGCAGGCTGGCGGCTGCGGCGGCGCCGCTCGACGAAGGCGGCTTGCGCATCCCTTCCAGCAGTTGTTTGAGCACGGCGGCGTTGTTGTGTTCCATATTGCGGGAGGAGAAGACCAGGGTGAGCTGCCGGCGCCGCGCCGCCATCCCGTAGAGCTCCTGCAGCGCCTGCTCGGCGGCGGGCTGGGAGAGTTCCAGGAGATAGCGCTTGCGGAACATCTGCCAGTGCCTGGGGCGGGCATGGAACCAGCGCCGCAGCGCGTGCGAGGGCGCGACGTCCTTGAGCCAGGCATCGAGCGCGGCCGCCCGCTGGGTCACGCCGCGCGGCCACAGCCGGTCCACCAGCACGCGAGTCCCGTCCTTGATCGAGGGCTTCTCGTAGGCGCGCTTGAGCAGGATGGGCATCAGGTTCGCGGTAGCCAAAACCGCCGCGAGCCAAGATAATAATCCGGTTGCGCACCGGAAGAACAATCCTGCTCGGGTTGGTTTTGGCGCTGGCCCTCCTCGCCTGCGAGAAGGACCGCTCCTCGTGGAGCGACGCGCAGCTCGGGCTGACGCCGCAGCAGGGGCGCGGCCGCCGCAGCTACAACGCCCGCTGCGCCAACTGTCACGAGGCTTACGTGGACCGGCCGCGCAACGGTCCCAGCATGAAAGACCTCTACAAGAACAAGTACCTGCCCTCGGGCGCGCCTTCGAACGACGAGCGGGTGCGCGACGCCATCCTGCTCGGGCGACCCAACATGCCCGCCTATCGCAGCGTGATGGACGAGCGCGAGCTCGCAGACATGATGGCCTATCTGCACACCCTCTGAATTGACGATTGACGATTGCCGATTGCCGATTGAAAACCAGCCCCACAGTCCAATCGGCAAGCGGGAATCGGCAATCGAAAATCGACAATTGGAAATCCAGTACAATCGTCCCGATGGCGGCCTTTCTGGAACTCGTGCAGATCGACCTGGCGCCGCGGCTGCCCCGGCCCAAGCCGGAGTGGCTGAAGGCGCGCGCCCCGGTGGGCGAGAACTATCACCAGCTCAAGCGGCTGGCGCGCGGGCTCAAGCTGCACACCGTCTGCGAGTCGGCGCAATGTCCCAACATCGGCGAGTGTTGGAACCACGGCACCGCCACCTTCATGCTGCTGGGGAACCTGTGCACGCGGCGCTGCGGCTTCTGCGCCGTGCCCAAAGGGAAGCCCGAAGCCATCGATCCGGACGAGCCGCGGCGGGTGGCGGAGGCGGTGGCCGCGCTGGGGATCAAGCACGCGGTGGTCACCAGCGTGAACCGCGACGACGACAACCTGGGCGGCGCGCGCATCTTTGCCGCGACCATCGCCGAGATCCGCAAAGCTGCACCCGGCTGCCGCGTCGAGGTGCTCATCCCCGACTTCCAGGGCGACGAAGAATCCCTGCGCGCGGTGCTCGCGGCGCGCCCCGACATCCTCAACCACAACACGGAGACGGTGCCGCGCCTGTACCGGGCGGTGCGCTCCGGGGCGCGCTATGAGCGCTCGCTGCGCCTGCTGGAAAACGTCAAAAAGTTCGCGCCCGGGATGGCGTCGAAGTCGGGCGTGATGGTGGGCCTGGGCGAGACGGCGGACGAACTGCTCGAGGTCTTCCGCGATCTGGCCGCACGCCAGGTGGACATCCTCACTGTGGGCCAGTACCTGCGACCGTCGAAAGACCACCTGCCCATCGCGCGCTACTACACGCCCGAGGAGTTCGGCTTCCTCAAGCAGGAAGCGCTTGGGATGGGCTTCCGCCACGTGGAGTCGGGGCCGCTGGTGCGCTCGAGCTACCACGCGCATGAGCAGGCGGCAGGTGCAGCAATAAGCGATAAGCCATAAGCGATTGGCCAAGAGCCAAGAAGCAAGGGCCGCCCATTCGAGCGGCCCTAGCTTATTGCTTGCTGCTTATCGCTTCCTTACCACACCCGGCAGGCGTCCTTGCGCACCATGGGGTCTGCCGCCTTGCAGCGGAAGGCCTGCTGGAAGTCGGGTGAGTTGGAAACCACGCCGTTGGTGCGGAACTGGCCGGGGGAGTGCGGATCCGAGAGGGCCATGGTGCGGGAGCGCTCGGGGCGGACGTTCTCGCACCAGATCTGCGCGAAGCCGATCCAGAAGCGCTGCTCCGGGGTGAAGCCGTCTTTTTCCGCGGGCGGGTTGCCGGCGTAGGAATCGCGCAGGGCCATCATGGCGATGCGCGAGCCGCCGTTGTCGGCGGTGTTCTCACCCAGGGTCAGCCGGCCGTTCAGGTTCACGCCCTCGATGGGGCTGTAGCCGGAGTACTGGTCGGCCACGCAGGCGGTGCGCTTCTCGAACTCGGCCTTGTCCTTATCGGTCCACCAGTTCTCCAGGTTGCCGTTAGCGGTGAAGCGCGAGCCGGAGTCGTCGAAGCCGTGGGTGAGCTCGTGCCCGATGACCACGCCGATGCCGCCGTAGTTGACGGCGTCGTCGATGTCGTTATCGAAGAAGGGCGGCTGCAGGATGCCGGCGGGGAAGTTGATGTTGTTCTGCAGCGCGGAGTAGTAGGCGTTGACCGTGGGCGGCGTCATGCCCCACTCCGTCTTATCCACCGGGCCGCCGATCTTGGCCATTTGCCGGCGGCGCTCGAAGCGCTTGGAGCGCAGCGAATTGCCCAGCAGGTCGCCGCGCTGGATCTTCAGCGTGGAGTAGTCGCGCCACTGGTCGGGATAGCCGATCTTGTTGGCCACGGCGTGCAGCTTCTCCAGCGCCTTCTGCTTGGTCTCGTCCGTCATCCAGTCCAGGGACTTGATGTCGGCCTCCATGGCGTTCTCGATGTCGCGCACCATCTTGAGGGTGCGCTCCTTGGCGTTGCCCCCGAAGGCTTCCTTCACGTAGTACTGGCCCAGGGCCTCGCCCAGGTCGCCATCCACGGCGCGGACACAGCGGTTCCAGCGCGGCAACTGCTGCTGCGCGCCGCCCAGCACCTTGCCGTAGAAGTTGAAATTCTCGTCGCCGAACTGCGTGGGCAGGGAATCCGCCTGGCCGTGGACCAGGTGCCACTTCAGGTAGGTCTTCCACTGCGCGAGCGGGACGTCTTTGAGCATGCTCTCCAGGTTCTTGTAGAAATCGGGGACGGCGACGTTGAGCTCGGTGAAGCTGGGCGCGCCGATGCCCACCAAGTACTTGTCCCAGGCGAAGGAGGGAGCGAGCGCCTCGAACTCCGTCAGCTTCATCCAGTGGTCGAGTTTGGTGGTGTTGCGGCGGGAGGTGGGGTCCATGGAGGCGTGGGCCAGCTTCATCTCGATGTCCATGATCTGCTGCGCCTGCACGCCCGCCTGGTCGGCAGGAACGCCCAGGAGCTTCAGCATGTTGCCGATGTGCTCCACGTACTGCTGGCGGATCTTCACCGACTTCTCGTCGGTCTTGGTATAGAAGTCCTTGTTGCCGAGGCCGAGGCCGCCCTGGTCGGCCCAGGCGCCGGTCTGTGCGGCGTTGTGCAACTGGGCGCTGGGGCGGAAGCTGAACATCCCGGGGATGCCCTGGTCATGCAGCTCGGCCACCACCTGGGCCAGGCCCTTCCCATCCTTGATGCCGTCGATCTTGCGCAGCCACTTCTCGGCGGGCGCCAGGCCGCGGTCGTTCACGCCTTTCTCGTCCATGCAGGTGGCGTAGTAGTCGCCGATCTTGCGCTCGTTGGGGTCGGCGGACTTCTGGTTGGCGGCGGCTTTTTCCAGGATCTGCTTGGTGAGGGCGCGGTTGTACTCGCGCAGCAGTTCGAAGCGTCCCCAGCGCGTCTGGTCGGCGGGGACGGGGTTGGCCTTGATCCAGCCGCCGCAGGCGAAGCGGTAAAAGTCCTGGCAGGGTTCGACGCTGCGGTCGAGCGCGTCCAGGTCGAAGCTCTTCATGCGCTTGGGCTGGGCGTCGGGAGCGGGCGCCTGCTGGGCGAAAGCCAGTGCGGCGCAGAGTGTGATCAGAATAACAAGATGAAAACGTCGCATAAGGTCTCCTTGTGGGATCCGGGAATGGGGATGAAACGGAACAGTATACAAGGACGGAGAGCGCGGCCCAAGGCAAGCTAGAAGACGCGGAAGTGGATGGTGAGGTATTTCTTGGGGTTCTCGCGAATGGCTTTGATGAGGTCCCGCGTCTCGACCAGCATTTGGTCCGTGTTGGTGTAGAGCGAAGGATCGCGCAGGAACTTGCCGGCGGAGCCCTCGCCCGCTTCCAGGCGGTCGCTGATGGTGGAGAGGCGGTTGACCACGTTCTCCACCTTACGGGCGAACTCCTCGTCCTTGGTGATGCGGCCGAGCGTGCCCTTGCCGGCGTTCACGTCCTCCATGATCCGGTTGGCGTTGCTCACCGCCTTGTTGGCGTTCTCGTAGAGAGCGGGGTCCTTCACCAGTTTGCCGGCCGTGCCCTCACCCTTCTCGATGCCGTCGATGATCTTGTTCAGCTTGTCCACGGTGGCGTTGGCCTTGCGGTAGAGCTCTTCGTCGTGGATGAGCTTGCCCACCGTGCCCTTGCCCTGATTGATGTCCTGCATGGTTCGGCGCAACTCTTCCACGGTGGCATTGATCTTGTTGAAGACCGAGGGGTCGTAGATGAACTTGCCGGCGGTGCCCTGGCCGCTCTCGATGGCGGCGACGATGTGGTCCACGCGCTTGAGCACCACCCCCAGGCCCTGCAGGGCGTCCTGGCTGGAGCGCACCACGTCCTGCAGCCCGGGACGCTCCTCGGTGGGCAGCTCGTCCCAGTCGCGCGCCTCGCGCTGCTTGGGGTCGCCGCCGGTGATGTCTACGTAGGTCTCGCCCAGGGCGCCCTTGGTGGAGAGCACGGCCACGGAATTCTTCCGCAGGTTGGCACGGTAGCGCGTGGTCACCCTCATGATGACCTCCACCGGAGTCGCCGGGCGGTCGGAAACCACGGTCAGCCGCGTGACGTTGCCGATCTCCACTCCCTGCAGGCTGACGGGGGCGCCTTCGCGCAGGCCTTCCGCGTTCTCGAAGTAGGCTTTCAGGCGGATCTTGCGGGTGAACAGGCCCTGAGTACCGGTCATCAGGAAGACGACCACGGCGAAGATGACCACGGCCACCAGCACCGTGACGCCGACTCGCAACTCCGCCCAACGGACTTGTTTCTGACTAGGCACAGGTGTCCCGCCTGCCGGTCCCTGAGAGCGCCGAATCATATCAGAAGCGGGGAGGCACGTCAGCAGGAGATGGCCGAGTTCAGGCGCCCCTGCCCGGAACGGGACGCCAACTCCGGGTGATGGCGGCCGCCAACAGGTAGGCAGCGGCGCCCGAGGCCAGCGTGGCCGCGATGCCGAAGTGGATGGCCAGGGCCATGGCCAGCGCCGAACCCAAGACGCTCGCGCCCGCGTTCATCGCCCAGGCCCACTCCACCCCGCCCTGTCCTCGGTCGGCCAACTGGCGCAGGCCGGTGGGGAAGGGCATGCCCATGGCGAATCCCACGGGAACCAGCAGCAGCGCGCTCACCGCCAGCTTGGCGGGAAAGGGGATGCCGATCCCGGCACCCAGCACTCGCGGCAACAAGAACACCAACGCCGCCAGGCCGGCCGTGATCCCGGCCAGCACCCAGCCGACGCGCCGCGGGTCGCGCAGCCAGCGGCGGGCAGTGAGACTTCCCGCGCCGCTCGAAAGCAACATAAGGAACACCACCACGGTCAGGGCGTAGGTGGGATGTCCCAGGAAGAGCACGAAGCGCTGGATAAAGGCGATCTCCACCAGGATGTATCCCAAACCGACGGCGACGAAGTAGAGCAGCGGGAGGACCCGCGGCGTGGGCGGAGACGCGGCAGGCCGCGTCTCTACGCGGGCGTGCCAAGCTAGAGGAACGACCAGGAACGCCAGCACGGCGGCGAAGGAGATGACCAGCAGCATCCCCAGCACCACGATGCCCAGGTTGTTCTTCCAGTCGATGCCACGTCCGGAGCCGGCCAGGACATTACGCAGCGCGTTCCCCGTCTTCATGGTGAAGAAGAAGAAGGGAGCGTTGTCGGTGACCGGGCTGATGTTGAACGCGTAGCCCTCTATGAGGCGGTCGCGCGGACTCCGCTCCAACCCGGGGTCGCCGGGAAGTATTTCCTTGTAGACGTCATTGGGAGACGCAATCAGTGCAGCAAAAGCGCGGGCGTCACGCGGTAACCCATCGCTACCGGTAATAGGCGACCCTTGCCCGGGCAGGTAGAGGGCTTTTAGCCGCGGGCTGGCGTCCAGGAATGTTCGAACGCCAGAGACCTCTTTGTCGGTGAACGGGCCTTGCTTGGCCAGCACCAGCACGGGGCGTCCATCCTCGTCGAGCGGTCCGTCCGACACAACGATGAATTGAGTTGACGGTTCCCGAACGCCCATCCGCCGCAGCGCTTCCATGGCCTGGCTCACTACGCGCAGCGCCTCACGCGGCTCTTTGAACTCCCAGCGGGTGATGGCGAGGATCCCGTCGGGCTTCAGGTGGGCGAAGTATTCCTGGAAGGCCTCCACCGTATAAAGGTTGTTCTCGCTAAGGGCGAAGGCGCCGGCGGCGGTGGAGGCCCAAGTGTCCACCAGCGTCATCTGGATGACGTCGTACTTGTCATGACTATTGCGGATCCAGGAGCGGCCGTCGGCCACGTGCAAGTGGACCTCGGGGATCTCATAGAGGTGGTAGGCGTAATCGGCGTAGCGCTCGCGCATCACCGTGTTGGCGATGAGAGGATTGATCTCGATGGCGGTAACGTTCTTGCTGCCGGAGGCCACGGCGCGCAGCACGTCCACGCCGCCGCCGGGGCCGATGATGGCGTAGTCGCCCTGGGGGCGCAGCAGGTTGGCCACCGCCGGGGCCGCCGCCATCAGCCCGCTCCACTCCGTCCCGCCGCGGGCCAGGTGGGGGTCCAGATGCATGATGGCGGTGCTGGCGTCGGCGTCGATGACCACGTACTTGGCGTCGCCGATGCGGTTCACCTCGACGCGAGAAATGGCGTTCCAGCGCGCGAACTCCACCCAGGCCGGGTCGCGCAGCACGCCCTTGGCGTACACCACGTCGATCAACCTTCCGGAATGATTGGCGCCCGTCAGCGCTGCCAGCAGGATGGCGAGGGCCACACCCGCTGCGCGGGCTTTCCGCTCCTCCGCCCAGATGGCCGAGGCCACGGCCATCCCCAGCGCCGCGATGAGGATGGCATTCGGCCCGCCGGCAAGGTTCAGGATGGGCACCACCGCCAGGCAGGCCAGCGCGCCACCACCCAAGTCGGCGCCGTAGAGCTGCCCGATGCGCCCGCTCTCCCGCGCGTACACCACCGAGAACAGCACGCCGGTGAGGAAAAAGGGGATCGCGGTCACCAGGTAAAGCAGGGTCAGCTTGAGGAAGTTCTCACCGCTGACCTCGAGGGAGATGGGCTGGTGCAGCACCACCTCGAGCACGGCGACCGTGAGCACGGCATTGAGCGCGCACAGCCGCGCCGCCAGGGCGCGCGTGCCGTGCCGCGCCAGCCGCGCGCGTTGCAGATGGGCCAAGACTCCGCCCGCGCCCAGCCCCAGCAGCGCTACCGAGATGGCCACAAACGCGAAGTGATAGAAGAGGATGACGGAGAACAGGCGGGTCGCGGCCAGCTCCAGCAGCAGCGTAGAGAAGCTGACGGCGGCGATGCCGGCGAGAAGACGGCCGGGAGAGATTCCCTGGGATTGGACCATTGGGTCAATCCTCAAGGATCACCTGCGCCATGGCCTGCTCTTTGGTATGCGAGAGCGAGAGCGACGCACGCTTCATGCCCAGGCGCGCGGCGTGCTGGGCCGCGCGACCGCTGAAGGAGAGCGTGGGACGTCCGCCAGGGGCGTGTCCCACCTCCACCTCGCGCCAGGCGACGCCCTGGTTCCAGCCCGTCCCCAGGGCCTTGAAGGCGGCCTCCTTGGCGGCGAAGCGCGCGGCGTAGCGCTCGGCGCGGTTCTTCTTGGAGTCGCAATAGCGGATCTCGGCGGCGGTGAAGACGCGCCGCAGGAAACGCGGCCCGAAACGTTCGAGGGCGGCGGCCACCCGCTCCACTTCGACGATGTCTATGCCCGTGCCGACGATCATCAGCCTTCCCGCACCGCCGAAGCCCCTTCGACTCCGCTCAGGGCAGGCTCTGTGCCACGCGGTCCCTGCCGAATGCAGCTCTCTTGCCTGGCCCAAGCGGCTGGACGAACGCGGCGGCTAAGGTACCACACCCCCCTTGGCTTTTTCCGGGGGCTCTGCTATCCTATCTGTGCGTTTGAAGAAGCGGTTGTGAGCGGTATCTGCCAAACAGCTGAACCCCGCCTCTGCAGTAACCTCCGATTCATGTCAGCGCAAATCCAACAACAAGGAACAAGAACACAATGGAACAAGGAACAGTAAAGTGGTTTAACGATGCCAAGGGCTACGGTTTTATCAGCCGCCCCAACGGTGAAGACGTTTTCGTGCATTTCTCGGCCATCCAGGCGGCGGGTTTCCGCAGCCTGCAGGAAGGTCAGGCGGTGCAGTTCAACGTCGTGAAGGGCCCCAAAGGCTGGCAGGCAGAGAACGTACAACCGCTCTAAGCTTCGCCGAACCACAAGG
>Ga0255334_1001180_pt1 | contig 13164 bp, 10 predicted proteins | sample EtOH5_35cm_T3_12_FD_202080 | JGI IMG/M metagenome (GOLD analysis project Ga0255334, IMG submission 202080) | Sandy soil microbial communities from University of British Columbia, Vancouver, Canada - EtOH5_35cm_T3_129 | ecosystem: Engineered > Artificial ecosystem > Sand microcosm > Unclassified ...
CGTCGGCCCCCCGGGCGTAGGCAAGACTTCGCTGGGAATGTCCATCGCGCGGGCCACGGGGCGCAAGTTCGTGCGCCTGTCGTTGGGCGGCGTGCGCGACGAGGCTGAGATCCGCGGCCATCGCCGCACTTACATCGGTGCCCTGCCCGGCCAGATCATCCAGATGATGAAGAAGGCGGGCACCAAGAACCCGGTCTTCATGCTGGACGAGATCGACAAGATGTCCATGGACTTCCGCGGCGACCCTTCCGCCGCCCTGCTCGAGGTGCTCGACCCGGAACAGAACTACATGTTCATGGACCACTACCTCGACGTGGAGTACGACCTCTCGCAGGTCTTTTTCATCGCCACCGCCAACGTGTTGCACACCGTGCCCCCGGCGCTGCAGGACCGCATGGAAGTGCTGCGGCTGCACGGCTACACCGAGTACGAGAAGATCGAGATCGCCAAGCAGTTCCTGGTAAAGAAGCAACTGCTGGCCGCCGGCCTGACGGAAAAGAACCTGGAGTTCACCGAGCAGGCCATCGCCGCCATCATCCAGTCCTACACCCGGGAAGCCGGGGTGCGGAACCTGGAGCGGGAGATCGGCAACGTCTGCCGCAAAGTGGCGCGCCGTGTGGTGAAGGAAGGCGCGGAATTCCATCTCACGCTGACCCAGGAGAACGTGGGCGAGTTCCTGGGCGTCATCAAGTACCGCGACACCGCCGCGCACGAGAAGAGTGAGATCGGCCTGGTCACCGGGCTGGCCTGGACCGAGGTGGGCGGCTCCATCCTTTCCACCGAAGTCACCATCGTGGACGGCAAAGGCAAGCTGACGCTCACCGGCAAGCTGGGCGACGTGATGCAGGAATCGGCGCAGGCGGCGCTTTCCTACGTGCGCTCGCGCGCCGCCAAGCTGGGCATTCCGCGCGACTTCTACCGCAACACTGAGATCCACGTGCACGTGCCCGAGGGCGCCATCCCCAAGGATGGTCCGTCGGCGGGCATCACCATCGCCACCGCCATTGCCAGCGCGCTGTCGAAGATCGCCGTGCGCCGCGACCTGGCTATGACCGGCGAGATCACGCTGCGCGGCAAGGTTCTGCCCATCGGCGGCCTCAAGGAGAAGCTGTTGGCCGCGCATCGCGCCGGCATCTTCGAGATCATCCTGCCCAAGGACAACGAGAAGGACCTGGAAGACGTCCCGGCGAACCTGCGCGACGTCCTCAAGCTGCACTTCGTCGAGAACATGGACCAGGTGCTGCAGGTTGCGCTGGTCACGCCGCTGCCCGAACTGGCCGAAGAGCCCGCGGCCCTGCCTCCGGTTTCCCCTACGGCCGAGGGGCCGGTAGCGCACCAGTAGGTTTGTTGTTTTGTAAGCTAGCCCGGGGCACGAGCCCCGGGCTTCGTTTTTGGTGCTAGTGGGGCACCCAACCCGAGGAGGCAACAGAATGACGAATAGCGAATTCCAAGTCGTGGTCCGAGGTAGCGCGGCGGGCTTTACACAAGAGGTTCGCGCGGGGAGGCATGTGTTCCACGGCGATGAACCGGTGACCGCCGGAGGCGCCGACACCGGGCCGGGTCCCTACGAGTTATTGCTGGCTGCGCTCGGGACTTGAACGTCCATGACGGTCGCGCTGTACGCGCGACGCAAGCAGTGGCCACTCCAGGAGGTCACGGTGCGGCTGAGGCACGGGCGAATCCACGCCGAAGACTGCGCCGACTGCGAGACCAAGGAGGGCAAGCTCGACCGTATCGAGAGCGAGGTTAAGCTGGCCGGACCCCTCGCCGAAGAACAACGGGTGAAGCTGCTCGAGATTGCCAACAAGTGTCCGGTGCACCGGACCCTGACCTCGGAGATCAAGATCGAATCCTGGCTGGTGTGAGCCTTACGGCGCTCCCGCCGCCGCATGGCCGCGCAGCCAGGCCGCCAGCCGCTCCTGCTGAGCCGACTTCATGTCGATGCAGTTGTTGATGCGTTCCAGTGAGGTGCGCAGGCTGCGGCTCTCGGCAGGAATGTTGTGGTCGGCGGCGAACCGCTTGACGTCGTCCCGGGCCGCGGCATCGCAGAAGCCGCCGGCCGCGCGGATGACGCGGATTCCCCCGAGCGACAGTCCCATCTTGGCCTGTACGTCGTTCCAGCGCGTCTTCACGAACTGCCAGGCGATGGGGCGCGCCGCGGGGTTCTCGAACATCGCAGCCAGCATGCGCCCGGTGTCCTGGATGCGGACCTCAGGGGAGATGGTGTACTCCAGCGTGCGCTGGATGAGTGCGGGGTCGCGGAAACGGTTGAGCGCCTCCTGGTAGAGCCAGCGCTCCTCGGGCGCCTGCAGCTTGCGCGCCTGCTCGAGATACTGGTCGAAGAGCGCAGCGTCGCCATGGATGGCGGCCAGACGCACCGCGGTCTCGAGCAGCGTAGGATCGGCATCGGCGCTCTGCTTCAGGTGGCGCTCCACCAGCGCCCGCGCCTGCTCGAAGACTTGCGGATCGTCGCCGGCGTAGCCCAGGGTGTAGAGGACGTAGCCGCGCATGCTGCGACGCTCCTCGCTCTCGTTGGGCGCGGGATTCCAGCCCAACTCGGCGGCCACGGGACGCAGCAGGCTGCGCACCCAGGCCTGGTAGGCCTCGCGATCGGCGTCACTGGTGAGGTCGTCGGAGATGTCGCGCAGGCGCACGGCGACGATCTCCACCACGGCGCGCTCGCGATCGTCCTTGAGCCCTTCGGCGAGCTTCAGCAACTCTCCTACGTCATGGTTCCCGACGCGCACCTGCGCCCACTCATCGCCCAGCAGGGTGATGCGCTCGGCGGGCGTGAGTTCTTTTTCGGCCGCGGCGGCCATCTGGCCGACGGCTTCCGGCGAGTAGGCGGAGCGGTAGTAGCCCTGGCTGCCCGCGTTGGCGAAGACCCAGGGAGCGCAGCCCGGCAGGGTGAAGGTCTGCTCCGGATGGGTGAGGAGCTCGCAGCGGGCGGGCTGACCCGTTCCCGCGGGCCGCAGGCATACCGGGACGTTCCACAACTCCGGGCCGCCAGCCTCCATCCGCTTGCGGTCGTAGTAGAAGCGCTGTTGCGCCAGCGTGACCTCGGTCTCACCCTTGGCCGTGCACTTGGAGGCGACGCTGATGACGGGTGCGCCCGCCTGGTCCACGAAGGTCTTCATCACCTTGTCCACGGGCTTGCCGGAGACCCGGGCGATGGCGGACCAGAAGTCCTCGGCGGTGGCGTTGCCGTAGGAGTGCTGGGTGAGGTAGGCGGTGACGCCGCGGCGGAAGGTCTCGCGGCCGACGTAGCTCTCGACCATGCGCAGCACGGCGGCGGACTTGCCGTAGGCGATGCCGTCGAACTGCTCGCCGATCTCGCTGCGCGTTTCCGCCTTGTGGCGGATGGCGCGGGTGGAGGCGGTGGAGTCCACACTCAGCGAACCGCCGGTGTCCTGCACTTCATCCAAGTGCGTGTTCCACTCCGGCTTCCATACTTTGGGAGGATTGGATGAGGCCCAGGTGGCAAAGCCCTCGTTCAGCCAGATGTTATCCCACCACTGCGCGGTGACCAGGTCGCCGAACCACTGGTGAGCGATCTCGTGGGCGAGCACGTCGGCCACGGTGCGGTGAGCGGCGACCGAGTCTTTGGCGTCGTCGATCAGCAGCACGCGCTCGCGATAGAAGATGGCGCCGGTGTTCTCCATGGCGCCGGCGGAAAAATCGGGCACGGCCAGCACGTCCAGCTTGCCGAAGGGATACTTGATGCGGTAGTAGCCGTTGAAAAAGTGCACCGCCTCCTCGGCGGCGCGCAGTGCGTAGGTAGCAAGATGCGTCTTGTCCGGCGTGGCGCAGATGCGGATGGGGATGCCGTCCACGCCCCCGCTCGCGCACTTGAAGTCGCCGACCGCCATGGCCACCAAATACGAAGACATCTTGGGCGTGGTGGAGAAGGTGATTGTGTGCTTGCCGGGCTCGGGTCCAGGCTTGTCGGAGAGGATGCGGCCGTTGGAGATGGCGGTGTCTCTCGCGTCCACCACCAGCTTGATGGCGAAGGTGGCTTTCATGGCAGGCTCGTCGAACGAAGGGAAGGCGCGGCGGGCGTCGATGGCTTCGAACTGGGTGACGGCGTAGTTGCGGCCTTCTCCCTTGCTCAAATAGAAGCCGGCGAGCTGGTCGTTCAGCGTCCCCGTGTAATGGATGTGGATGAGCACCTTGCCCGCGGGCAACTTCTCGGGAAAGGTGAAGGTGGCTGTCTCCTTCTGCGGGTCGGTGGTGACCGTGGCCGTGAGCGTCTTTTTGCCGATGTGCGCCATCACCGCCTGGTACTCCAGATCCACCGAGTTCACCGTGAGGGTGGCGCTGGGGCGCTTGAACATCACGTCCATTGCCTCTTCGCCGCGGAACTTGGCGGCTTCGAGGTCGGGATAGAAGGTGAGTTGGTAGTGCACCGGGTAGGCCCAACTCGGCAGGCGCTCAGCGCTCGCGCCGGCAGCCAGGATGAGAAGTGCGCTCAGGACGAAGAAGATCCGTTTTGTCATGTCACCTTTCCCGATTCTGCGAGTTTCGATCCAAGGGCGAAGCAACGATTTTACGCGACCAGGCAGCCTTTGAGAATGGCGCCGGAGCAGCGGTTGGCCGCGACCCAGTAGGGGATCTCGCGGTAGTCGTCCACGTCGAACAGGGCAAGGTCGGCGTCCTTGCCGGGCTCGAGGCTTCCCTTCCGGCCGGCCAGGCGCAGGGCGTGGGCGCCGTTGAGCGTGGCAGCGGCGATGGCCTCGGCCGGAGTCATCTTCATCTGGGTGCAGGCCAGGGAGAGCACGAAGGGCATGCTGGCGGCGGGCGAGCTGCCGGGGTTGTAGTCGGTGGCCAGGGCCACGGGCACGCCCGCCTCGATGAGCCGGCGAGCCGGCGGATAGCGGTCGAGGCCGAGGAAGAAGTTGGCGCCGGGGAGGAGCGTGGCCACGGTGTCGCGGCGCGCCAGCTGCGGCAGGTCTTCGTCGGCGGCCCAGTCCATGTGATCGAGCGAAGCAGGCTGGAAGCGCAGCAGCGGCCAGATCTCCATGCCGCTCAACTGGCAGACGTGGGCGCGCACTCCCAGCCCATGCCTGGCTGCGGCCTCGAAGATGCGCTCGGCATCGGCCAGGCTGAAGGCGCCGCGCTCCACGAAGACGTCCACAAAGGCGGCCAGCTTTTTCTTCGCCGCCTGCGGGATCATCTTCTCGCAGACCTCTTTGACGTACTTCTCCGGCTTACCCTCGAACTCCTTGGGAACCACGTGCGCGCCCAGCAGAGTGGGAACCACGGTCCCAGGCCACTCGGCAGCGGCGGCGCGGATGGCCTCGAGTGACTTGAGCTCGGCTTCCGTCGTGAGGCCGTAGCCGGACTTCGCTTCCACCGTGGTCGTGCCCTGCCGCGCCATCTCCTCGAGCGCGGCCAGCGCCCTCGCGGCCAACTCCTTCACGCTAGCATTGCGCACGCCCTCGACGCTGGAGCGGATGCCGCCGCCAGCCTGCGCGATCTCCTCGTAGCTGGCGCCGGCGATGCGCTTCTCGAAATCCGCAAGCCGCGGCGTAGTGAAAATCAGGTGGGTGTGCGAATCCACGAAGCCGGGCAGGACGACCTTGCCGGCGCAGTCGAGCTCCGCCGGCTTCTTCCCTTTGGCCGCGCGCAGGACGTCGCGCTGTCTGCCGGCAGCGGCGATCTTGCCATCGAGGCATAGCACCGCGGCGTCTTCCACCAGCCCGATGTCGTTCAGCTCGGGGCCGCGCAGCGGGCCGGTAGCTTTGAAGGTGGTGGAGCGCAAGGTCAGAAGCTGGCCGATGTTGGTGAGAAGCAGCGCGCTAGCTGGCGACATTCGATTTCACCACGGAGACACGGAGGCACGGAGGAATCTTCTTCATCGGGTTTCTCAGTGTCTCCGTACCTCCGTCGTGATCATGACTGGGTTGGAATCTTGATGCTCTTGTGCCGTGCGAACTCGATGGCCTCCCCATAGCCTGCGTCGGCGTGGCGGGCGACGCCGAGGCCAGGGTCGTTGGTCAGCACGCGCTCGATGCGTTTGGCCATGGCGTCGCTGCCGTCGGCCACCGTCACCTGCCCCGCGTGCTGCGAGTAGCCGATGCCCACGCCGCCGCCGTTGTGGATCGAAACCCACGATGCTCCGCTCGCCGTGTTCAGCAGGGCGTTCAGCAGCGGCCAGTCCGCGACCGCGTCCGAGCCATCCTTCATGTTCTCAGTCTCGCGGAAAGGAGAAGCCACCGAACCGGTGTCGAGATGGTCGCGGCCCATGACGATGGGCGCCTTGAGCTTGCCCTGCTTCACCAGTTCGTTGATGGCCAGGCCGAACTGAGCGCGCTCGCCGTAGCCCAGCCAGCAGATGCGCGCCGGCAGTCCCTGGAACTTGATGCGCTTGCGCGCCAGCTCGATCCAGCGGCTGAGGATTCGGTTGCCGGGAAACATCTGGAGCACCAGCTCGTCGGTGACGGCGATATCTGCCGGGTCGCCGGAGAGCGCTACCCAGCGGAAGGGCCCGCGGCCCTCGCAGAAGAGCGGGCGGATGTAGGCGGGCACGAAGCCGGGAAAATCGTAAGCGTTCTTGACGCCGCGCTGGAAGGCGAAGGTGCGGATGTTGTTGCCGTAGTCGAAGGTGACGGCGCCCATCTTCTGCAGCGCCAGTATGCCTTCCACGTGGCGGGCGATGGCGTCGAGCGACTTCTCCTGGTAGGCCTTGGGGTCGCTCTGGCGCAGCGCCAGCGCTGCCTCGAGCGACATGCCGTTGGGCACGTAGCCGTTGAGCGGATCGTGCGCCGAGGTCTGGTCGGTCAGCAGGTCCGGGACCACACCGCGCGCAGCCAGCTCCGGCACCACGTCGGCGCAGTTGCCCACCAGCCCGACGGAGACCGCCTCCTTCTTGCGCACTGCGTTCTTCAGGATGCGCAGGGCTTCGTCGAGGGAGTTGACCATGAAGTCGCAGTAGCCGGTCTTGAGGCGCTTCTTGATGCGCTCCGGGTCCACGTCGATGCCCAGGAAGGCGGCGCCGGCCATGGTGGCGGCCAGGGGCTGCGCGCCGCCCATCCCGCCCATGCCGCCCGAGACCACCAGCTTGCCTTCGAGCGAGCCGCCCAGGTGCTTCTCGGCGGCGGCGCAAAAGGTCTCGAATGTCCCCTGGATGATGCCCTGCGAGCCGATGTAGATCCACGAGCCCGCGGTCATCTGCCCGTACATCATCAGGCCCATGCGCTCGAGTTCGTTGAACTTCTCCCAGTTCGACCAGTGGCCCACCAGGTTGGCGTTGGCGATGAGCACGCGCGGGGCGTACTCGTGCGTCTGGAAGACGCCCACCGGCTTGCCCGACTGCACCAGCAGGGTCTCGTCGTTGGCCAGCGCCTTGAGCGCGGCGACGATGGCGTGGTAGCACTCCCAGTTGCGCGCCGCTTTGCCCGTGCCGCCATAGACCACCAGGTCCTGCGGACGCTCCCCAACCTCCTCGTCGAGGTTGTTCATGAGCATGCGCATGGCCGCTTCCTGCTGCCAGCCCCTGCAGGAGAGCGTGTTGCCGCGCGGCGCCTTCACCGGCGTGTAGGCGCGGTGGTTGAGTTCAGTCTCGACGGGCATGTTCAAGTGAATCTTAGTGCGTGATGCGGACGTAAGCAATCCGGAGCCTGAAACCTTGGAACCGCGGAGGATGCAGAGGAGGCCGCAGAGCGCGCAGAGAAGGGCGGCTCACCAGGTGCTATACAAGCTGCCGTCGCTGGAGGCCACGGCGGCGCCGCTGCGCACGTCGGAGATGCCGGGCTGGTTCTGGTCCACGCTCATGACGACGTCCTCCTGCTCCAGCACCCAGGTGTCGCGGGAGTTGGTGATGGGATCGGCTGGGATCTCGCGCAGGTAGCCGGCGGAGACCAGATCTTCCAGCGACTGAGGGGCGCGCAGCTTATCCAGCGAGTACTGGTCGATGGCCGAGCGCATCTGGTAGAGGTCTTCGCGCAGCACCGCCTCGCGCGCCTTGCGGATGTGCTGCTGGTAGGCGGGCACGGCGATGGAGAGCAGGATGAGGATGATGCTGATCACCACCATCAGTTCCAGCAGCGTGAAGCCGCGCGCGGATTGTCTGTGCCGTATCACCATTCCTGGTATTTCGTCCCGTCGAGGGCGGTGCCCTCGGCCTTGGTAAATACGTCGAAGACGTTCTGCCCACCCCAGGAGGTGGAGTTGGGGTCATCCTGCATGGAGCGCAGGCCCCACTCGGGAGTGCCGGTCATGGGGTCCACCGGGATGCGGCGCAGGAAGCGCACCTTCTTGCCCTGGACGTCCACGCCGTTGACCAGGGTCTCGAGGTCGGGGGGATAACCCTCGCTGCCCACCTTGATCTGGAAGGCGCCGCGATCGGCGGCGTCCTTGTAGCGGTCAATGGCATCGCGCATCTCCCACAGGTCGCGGCGCAGCTCGCGCTCCCGCTCGCGCTGGATGCGGGTGCGGGCGATGGGTACGGCGGCGCTGGTGAGGATGAGCAGGATGGTGATGGCCACCACCAGCTCGATGAGCGTGACTCCGCGCTTCCCCGCTCCGGACGCCAGCCTGCGCTGCAACCACCGCATGGAGATATTTTACCTGTGCCCTTACGTCCCGAGCGCAGCGAGGGAGCCCTACTCCCGGTAAGCTTATCCGGATTGGGTAGGGCTTCCTCGGCCTGCGGCCTCGGAATGTAAATCAGGAACGCAAAACCAAACGCAAACCGAACAAGGCTAGCGGACGGTCACCGTGGCCGGCGCCGCCGTCACCTGCAGCATCTGCATGTTGGCGTCGCGCGCCCCGGGCCGGCTGATGATCAACGCTGACTGTCCCGGCGCCCTGGCCACGAAGGTGAGGGTGAAGACCGCTCCCTCGCCCGCCACGCCGCCCGCGCCCGGCGGCCGCGTAGCGCTCACCTGCAACGTCCCCAGCGGGTCCTCGCGGTGGACCAGCGCCACCGACTGCCCGTCGCCGGCCAGGAAGCCTCCGTTCGAGATGTTCAGCAGTTGCAGCACTCTGGGGTCATAACTGAGCTGGATGGGAACGGCATAGACAGGGTCGGCGCCGCTGTAAACGACGTTGACGGTGAAGGTGGAACCCACCCCCTGCGTGCTCTCCGCGGGGTCGAAGCGCAAGGCGCGGGGACCGAGGGGAGCCGGCCTGGCGGGCATTGGTTCGGCGGCCGCGGGCGACGGGGTCAGGGGAGCGGCTCCTCCGGGAGCCCCGGTGGCCGCCGGCCTGGGCGTCTCGGAGTTGGCGCGGCGCAGGTCGATGGCTGCGCCCGTTCCTACATCCAGCGTTTTCGTGTTCAGCTCGCTCAGCTCCTGGCCGCGCACGATGTGCGGAATCAGAGCGAAGACGATCTCGCTCTCCACTCTTTCCTTCTTTTCGTCGGAGAAGAAATAGCGGAAGAAGGGGATCTTCCCCAGTCCGGGGATGCCGCCCAGCGACTTGATGTCCTGCTCCTCCAGGATGCCGCCCAGCAGGTTGACCTCGCCTTCCTTGAGGCGGATCTCGTGCTCGATCTTGCGCTGGCCGATCACCGGCTGGTCGATGCCGCCGATGTTCACCCGCGAGGTGACCGAGGAGATATCGAGCATCAGCTTGAGCGTGACTTCGCGGGCGGCGTGCACGCGCGGCGTGATGTCGATGTTCACGCCCACGTCCAGGTACTGGAACTGAGTGTTGACCAGAGGATTGATGCCCACGCCGCCGATGCCGGGCTGGAAGGAGCCGGTGGCGACGGGCACCTTGTCGCCGATCTTCAGCGATGCCTTCTGCCCGTCCAGGGCGCGGATCTGCGGGTTCTGGATGATCTTGGTGTTGTCGTCGGTGAACAGCAGCGTCGCGGTCCCCTGGGGGATGGTGATGATGAAGTCGCTGAGCCCCAGTCCGCCCAGCCGGCTCAGGTTCACCGTCCCGGGCGTGGTGGTGGTGGTAGTGCCGGTGGTGGTGGTGGCGCCCTGCAACTGGACGGCGGCGCTGGTGGGCGGCCGGATGCCGAGTTGGCGCAGCTTGTCGCGCCGCACCTGCATGACGGCCACTTCCACGATCACCTCGGGGCGGGCCTTATCGATGTCGTTAATCAGCTTCTCGGCCAGGGCCACCTGGTCGGGCGTGCCGCGCACGATGACCATGTTCTGCGACGGCACCTGCTGCACTCGGCTGAATTCCAGGATCTGCCGCAACGCGTTCACCACATCCTGCAACTCGCTGGCCGCCGAGAGGTTGGAAAGGTAGAAGCTCTTGATGACGCTCTGTTCCAGCTCCTTGCGCTTGGCGCTGGTGTCGGCGGCGATGAAGATGGTGTTGGAGGTCACCGGGCGCCAGAAGGTCTTGGACTCCAGGGCCACGATGTTGAGCGCCTGGTTGAGAGTGACGGCGTTCAGGTCGATGCTCACGCGCCGCGAGGTGTAGTCCGGATCGAAGAGCACGTTGATGCCGGCCACCTTGCCCAGGCTCTCGTAGATCATGCGGCTATCGCCGGAGAGATGCAGGGTGATGGGCTGGTCGGAGATGGGAGCCAGCTCCACCGGGCCTTGCGCCGACTGGATGCGCTGGCTCAGGCTGCTGGTGGGCGGTGGAGGAGTCGGAGCCGGCGCGGTCTGCTGCGCGTTCATGAGGGCGCGGGTGCGGCGGATCTCCTGCTGGGCGATGAAGCTCGAGGGATCGAGCGCGGCGGCCTTCTCGAACTCGGCCAGCGCCTCCGGCAGGTTGCCGCCCTCGCGCAGCAACTGGCCGCGATGCACGTGCGAAGAGGAAGCCAGGAAGCGCAGGCGTTCCATGGAGGTGCGGTAGTTCAGGTCGCCGGGCTTGAGCTCCCAAGCCTTGCGGTAGGAGTCGTAGGCCTCTTCATAGTTCTGGCGCAGCTCCGCCTCTTTGCCTTTTTTGTAGAGGTTCTTGGCCTCATCGGCCGCGGGAGCGGGCAGCGCCAGCAGCAATGCGGCCAGCAAGGCCAGTACGCAGGTCAGTGTTCGCATCGAACTCCTTTGAAATCGAGCCAGGCGCGCCGGCCCGACGCCCTGACGCCCTGGGGAAAGGCGGGATTATAGCACCGCCGCCGGGAGGGCCCCTGCGCCTTCCCCCTGTGCTAGCATACGAACTTTGGCCCGTAACCCCTTGATTCCCCATGCCCCGCCAGCGTTCGCATCCCATCAAGCCGGAGAAGCCCAAGAGCCCGCCGCGCGACCCTACGGCCGCCGGGCTGCGCGATGCGGCCGTCAACCGCGCCGCCGGACATCGCTACTTCCTGCTGGAGAAGTTCGAGGCCGGAGTGGTGCTGACGGGCACGGAGGTGAAAGCCATCCGCGCCGGGCGGGCCAACCTGAAGGACGCCTATGGCCTGGTGAAGGACGGCGAACTCTGGCTGCTGAACGCGCACATCGGCGCCTACGAGCACGGCAACATCTACAATCACGAGCCGCTGCGCACCCGCAAGTTGCTGGTGCATCAGGAGGAGTTGCGCAAGCTGCTGGGCCGCACTCAGCAGAAGGGGCTCACGCTCATCCCCACACGGCTCTACTTCAAGCGGGGACGGGTGAAGTGCGAGTTGGCGGTGGCCAAGGGCAAGCAGCTCTGGGACAAACGCGAGACCCTGCGGCGTCGCGACGCGGATCGCGAGGCACGCGCCGCCATCGTCCGCAGCCGGAAATCCTAGCCACAGAGACACAGAGACACAGAGGAGTGGTTCGATGAAGACATCGCTTTCATTCAGCAAGCCCGCAGAAGTGGAAACCGAGTGCCTGGTCGCCGTCGTGCTCGACCATGGCGAGAAGGACAAAGCTGCCGCCAAAGTCGCCGGGGACGCGGCCCTCGCAGCCGCCGCGAAGGATGCCATCGCCTCGGGCGAGATGACGGGCAAGGCCTTCGAAAGCGTCCTGCTGCATCACCCCCAGGGACTGAGGGCCAAGCGGCTGCTGCTCCTGGGCGGGGGCAAGGCCAAGGCCTTTTCCGCCTATGACCTGCGCCTGCTGGCGGGCGCGGCCGCGCGCGCGCTCAAGCCGAAATCCATCCACAGCTTTGCCTTTGCCGCTCCCAAGATCCCCGGCGGACCCGCCGCGGCGGTGCGCGCCATCGTCGAAGGCGCCTTCGTCGGCAACTTCGATCCCGACACTTACAAGAGCGACCGCAAGGACCAGAGCATCGAGGCCGTGGCCGTGGTCGCGCCCGCGGGCTCGAACCCCAAGGCGGCAGCCCGCGCGCTGGAGGAAGCGCGCATCCTGGGCGAGTCGCAGAATTTCACCCGCGACCTGGTGAACGAGCCCGGCAATCGCATGACGCCGACCATGCTGGCCGAGCGCGCCCGCAAGATGGTGGCGGCAGTCGGCTCGAAGGCTCTCACCTGCGAGGTCGTGGGCGCGGACAAGATCAAGAAATTGAAGATGGGCGCCTTCTGGAGCGTGGCGCAGGGCTCGGACGAGCCTCCGGCGCTCATTGTGCTGCGCTACTCGCCTCCGGGCGCACCGGCCAAACCGGTGCTGGGCCTGGTGGGCAAGGGCATCACCTTCGATTCGGGCGGCATCTCCATCAAGCCCTCCGACGGCATGGAGAAGATGAAGTACGACATGGCGGGGGGCGCGGCCATGCTGGGCGCCATGCGCGCCATCGCGCTGCTGAAGCCCAAGGTCAAGGTCATCGCCCTGGTCTGCGCCACCGAGAACATGCCTTCCGGCAAGGCGCAGAAGCCCGGCGACGTGCAGATCGCCATGTCCGGCAAGTCCATCGAGATCATCAACACCGACGCCGAAGGCCGACTGGTGCTGGCCGACGGGCTCACTTACGCCCGCCGCCTGGGCTGCACCCACCTGATCGACGCCGCTACGCTCACCGGCGCCGTGGTGGTGGCGCTGGGGATGGTGCAGGCCGGCGTCTTCTCCAACGACGACCGGAGCTACGAGCGCTTCCGCCGCGCCCTCGACCGCGCCGGGGAAAAGATGTGGCGCCTGCCGCTGGACGACGAGTATCGCGAGATCATCAACAGCGGCATCGCCGACATCGTGAACTCCGGCGGACGCTGGGGCGGCGCCGTCACCGCCGCCATGTTCCTGAAGGAGTTCGCCGAGGAGACGCCCTGGATCCACCTCGACATCGCCGGCGTCGCCTGGATGGAGGAGACCAAGCCCTGGATCGCCAAAGGGCCCACCGGGATCGCAGTGCGCAGCCTGGTGGAGTTCGTGCGCGGATTCGAATAGGTTA
>Ga0255334_1001181_pt1 | contig 13163 bp, 13 predicted proteins | sample EtOH5_35cm_T3_12_FD_202080 | JGI IMG/M metagenome (GOLD analysis project Ga0255334, IMG submission 202080) | Sandy soil microbial communities from University of British Columbia, Vancouver, Canada - EtOH5_35cm_T3_129 | ecosystem: Engineered > Artificial ecosystem > Sand microcosm > Unclassified ...
CAATTCACCGGCAGCGATTGGCAATCGTTTCTCAAAGCGCATGACAGGGTATGCAGCATGAGTCGACGCGGCAATTGTCACGACAACGCGGTGGCCGAAAGCTTTTTTCAATTACTCAAACGCGAGCGCGTCAAACGAAAAATCTATTTAACTCGCGAACACGCCAGAGCCGATATCTTCGATTACATCGAGATGTTCTATAACCCGATCCGACGACACGGTAGCAACCAAGGAGTCTCTCCGGTAGAGTTTGAAAGGCGGCCCACATTGACGGACTCGTAAGTGTCTACAAAAGCGGGGGCTATTCACAGTGTTTACGCTCGCGCGTTTCAGCGAAGCGTTTTTGGTGCTGCGAGCCCGGGATGTCAGCTTCGAGCTGATGCTGGTGCCAGTGGTGATGGTGGTGATGAACGTGTTCTATGCGCTGTGTGCTTACCCGGCCGGGGCTGCCGCCGATCGCCATCGGCCTCGCACTTTGCTGCTGGGGCTCACGGTGTTGATTGTGTCCGACCTGCTACTCGCCGTGGCCGCTGGGCCCGTATCGATGCTGGCTGGCGCGGCGCTGTGGGGAGTCAACATGGCGCTTACCCAGGGTTTGCTCGCAAAACTGGTCGCCGATACAGCGCCGGCTCGGTTACGCGGGACGGCCTTTGGCATCTTCAATCTGGTCAGCGGTGGTGCCCTGCTCGCTGCAAGTACGATTGCAGGTATGCTCTGGAGCGCGCTGGGCGCTCCCGCCACGTTTATGGCGGGCGCCGTATTTGCCGGCGCAGCAGCAGGGTTGCTGGGATATCGGACTCAGCCCTCTGCGGGCACGGGCTCCGGGGCTTGAGCAGGTCGCAGTGATCCGGAGACGGCCGGGACGTCAGTCCCACTGCCTCATTCAGTGGCTTTCAAGCCTGGAGGAGCGGGAGTCGCTGCCGCCATGTGAGCCCGGATCGCGTCAGCGATCAGCGGGTAACGGCGGTCGAAATGGTGATCCCCGGGGCGCTCAATGCGGGTGATATTGCCCGCGCCCGGATTCGTACACAGGCTCTCGGCGTATTCGTTGGCACCGTAGACGCACAGTACCTTGGTGGCCGGGATGCGCACCAGTTCCGGCAGTATCGGCTTGGCCCGGTGATTGCCCTTGCCGAGCCAACCGGAGATCGTCACCTCGAAACTGGCAGCGCGCCCGGGCGCGAGGAGCGCAACCGTCACCACGCGCTGTTGCCATTCCTCCGGCAGACGGTTGTAAGCGAAGGGCAGCACTTCAGCGCCGAATGAGTAGCCGATCAGTGCCACCCGCTGGATATGCCAGAGGGTGCGGAAATGTTCGAGGATCCGCACCAGATCGGCGGCGGTACGCTCGGGACTGCGTTGGTGCCAGAAGTAGCGCACCGCGTCGACGCCGATGACGGGGGTGCCTTGCTCCGCCAGCAATCCACCGATGGTCTTGTCGAGGTCGCGCCAGCCGCCGTCGCCGGAGTAAATCACCGCGAGCGTGTCGGTGGGGTGGCGCGCAGGTAATTCCACCACCTGCAGATCGGTGATGGACTGCGACTGCGGCGGGTGCACGGCCTCCAGCGCGTCCAGGGTACTGACCGCTGCCTTGGCGAAGCGACCACTCGCCACCAATTCCGGTGGGCTGTCGGGGTTGGTCTCCTTGATGGCGCGAACAAACGGATCGTCGTCTGTACCGCCAACCACGTGCCAGAGTGCGCTGACCGGCGCAGCGTTCAGGGTGATCTGGCCGTTGGTGCCAGGTGCACTTGATATCCCGCACAGTGCTACGCCAAAGGGCAGTTGCGTATTTGGCGTGTCCGTGACTGCGCCGGCAAAGGTGAGCGAGGGCGCCTGGGCCAGCAGTGCATAGACGAGACCTGCCCCAGTCCCGTGGCCCACGAGCAGGGGCGGCTCGAGATCCTCGAGCCCGTAGCGCCGCCCCAGGTAATTGGCATGCCAGTTGATGATACCGGCGATATCGACGCACGGCTCCTTGCGGGCGAGTGCGCCGGCCGCAAACCGTGCCACATCGACGCGCGCCACCAGGGCACCGTAATCCACCAGTTTGCGCACGGCCGCGTCCAGCTCCGTGTCGTTCGCCGTACCAAACGCAAACACCATTCGGCGTATTGATCCAGCGGGTTGCTGCACACGATAGGCACCCAAATCGTTGCTGCGCAGGCTTACCGCCGGCGGCGGCTGGTCGCAGGCGGTCAGTGTAGCCAGCATGGCCACAACCAGGTATCTGAGCATTTGAGTCACGGGGAACGCCATCAGTTGCGAGTGAACACGCGGCCGTAGCCGCCGGCGATAAGTGCCGATATGTCGAGCAGCAACAAGCGTGGCGACATCTGGTACGGATATGCCAGATAGGCGCCGCGCCACTCGGGCTGAAATTTCTCCTTGTAGCGACGCAGCCCCTTGTAGTTGTAAAACCGGTTGCCGTATTCGTAGGCCAGGTGAGCGAAGCGCTCCGCCGGACGAGCGTATTCGTTCTCGCCGACTCCGGCCAGTGGCGCGATTCCCAGATTGAACCAGCCATAGCCGGCGTCGCGCGCGTATTCCATCAGGCGCACGAACAGAAAATCCATGCAGCCCGGCGGCGCGGCGGTCCCGTGACGCATCAGGTCGATACTCAGTTCCTGCTGCTGGCGATAATCCGGCATCAAGCTGGCGAATGCGACTATTGCCCCTGCGCGGCGTACCACGGCGATCGGTGTCTGACTCAGGTAAGCGCGTTCGAAACGACCGAGTGAAAAACCTTTCTCGGCAGTTTTTTTGCCCAGCCATTGCTCGGATATGCCCTGCAGCTCGGCCCAGGTTGCTTCTGGCAAGGGGTGTTCGAGCATACAGAATTCCAGCCCCTCGCGGGCGGCGCGATTGACGGCTGAGCGCAGGTCATCGCGCTTTTTGCCGCGCAGCGAGAAGTCAGCCATCGGTACCAGCGCCTGCTCGCCCAGCTTGAACAGCCCGAAGCCGTGGTCGTGATACAGGTGCAAGTTGGTTTCGCTCACTTCGTAAAACACAGGCACGCAGCCGTAGCGGTCGGCAAACTGACGAAACCCCAGTACCGCACCTTCCACCGCCGAGGGCGCGCCGGCCGGATCGCCAAGCGCCACCAACCGGTTGCGGATGGCGCCGTAGGCGATCAGTGCATCGCGCTCCGGCGTGTAGAACAGGTATTTGTCACCAAGCAAGGTGAGGTGGGCGAATTCATGACCGCCTTGGCTGGCATAGAAAGTCCGTGCCTGCTCAAGCGCCGCGTCATTGGGTCGGACCAGGCGCGGCTTGGGCATCGAAAACGCCAGCCAGCCAAGCATGCCGATCCCGGTCACCATTACCGCCAGCAGGCTGCGCGCAAAGCGCGGCGCGTGTGCGCCGGGCGCGACGTGCAGCAGGCTGGCGGCCCAGGCTTCGTTGCCGTAAAGCGCCGCTCCCAGCCAAGCATAACCGCCCAGCGCCGCCAGCAGCGCCACCAGCCACATCAGGTTGCGACGGCTCAGCAGAGGGTAGGCGTGGCGGTCGAAACTTTCGCGGCGCGTGACGAGCAGCGCGGCGACGGCGAGCAAATAGATGGCCTCTTCATAGTCGAGGCCTTTGACCAGACTCAGCAACGCTCCGGCCAGCAGTACCAGCAGGGTGAGCTGATAGGCCCGCCGCACTTCGCCGGCGATGCCGCGCGACAGGCTGAGCAGGATCACGCCGGCCACCACCGACAGCAGGTGGGAGCCTTCCACCACCGTGTGCGGCAGGTAATCGTGCAGCAGCGCGCTGCGCTCGGTCAGGGTCGGATAGGCGGCCGACACCAGCAGCACCACGCCGGCCAGAAAAATTAGGTAGCCCAGCAGACGTACGCCCAGAGCTCCTATCAGCTCCACCGGCAGACGCAGCACGCCGAACAGGGGATGTGCTTCGGCGCGGCGCAGTACACGCACGAACAGACTTTCGTCGGGAACGAACAGCCGCGCGCCGATGGCCAGCCCAAGCAGGGCCGGCACCAGGTAATAGCTCAGACGAAATAGCAATACCCCGGCCAGCACGCCTTCCTGCGCGTAGCCGAGTCGTCCCAGGATCACCAGCAGCGTGCCATCCAGTACGCCCAGGCCGCCGGGCACCTGGCTGGCAATGCCGGCGGTGGCGGCGAGTGCGAAGGCGACGAGCAGTTCTTCCGGATCAGGCCGGACCCCGGCGAGTGCGAGCGCTGCACCCAGCACAACCAGTGCCAACGCCCATTCGCTCAGTGAAACCGCTATGAGTTTCAGGCGCAGACCGGCGGTGAGCGGCGGCAGTTCGTGAAAAAATCGCCGATGCAGCGCGCCGCTGCCGGTGAACAGAAAAAAAGCCGGCACATAGAGCGCAAAGGCGGCCAACACCAGCTGCGGCAGGCTTTGGGGCAGTGGCAGGGTGGTTGCTTGCTGCACGGCGATGACCAGCGCCAGTGCGCACAACCCGCCCAGGCCGACCGGGACCGCCAGCAGTTGCACGCCGGCGTAGACCGCGATGGTACGCCCGCCGACGCCCTCGCGTGACAGGGCAAGGTAGCGCACGCCGCTACCGGCCATGCCGGACAGCCCGAGCAGGTTGGCCAGCGTGCAGGCCGGCCAGGAATAGCGCAGCACCTGCCGGCGTGGCAGCCCGACCGCGAGCCAGTGGCTCAGTAACAGGTCGTAGCCGCACATGACGAGCACGGCGAACAGGGCCAGCAGCTCCAGGCCGATCAAGTCGAGATCATTCAGGTTGCGGGTGATGTGGTGCAGCGCGTGCAGATCCAGTCCGCTCAGTTCGCGCCAGCCCAGCCAGCCGACCAGCGCCAGCGCGAGGAAAGGCCAGAGCGTACGCAGTGCGCGCAGCCAGCGTCGGCGCCCCGCATGCTGTTCGATAGCAAGCGGTAGAGCGTCATCGGTTTGGGGCAGCGGCAAGCGCGCGCTCAAGCCGGCGTTTCCCCGGCGTTAGAAGTCGGCGCGGAGTCGCCCTGTGCCATCGCGTCCATATGGCTTTCGAGATGGCGCAGGCGGCGGTCGATGTCCCGCACTGCGAGTTCGGCGCGCACGTTGACTTCGTGATCCACCTCGGCCGCCAGGCGGTCGCGCTCCGCCGCCCGGTTCTGGGACATCATGATGATCGGTGCCTGAATGGCCGCCAGCATGGACAGCAGCAGGTTCAGGAAAATGAACGGGTACGGGTCGAAAGCGCGCAGCGGCCCGAGGATTTCCGTGTTCAGTAGCGTCCATGTCAGCAACAGCGCGAAGAACAGCAGGATGAACGGCCAAGAGCCGCCGAAGGCGGCGATGGCATCCGACGCCCGTTCGCCGAACGTCCGGCGGTCGTGAAACTCCTGTTCAGGGTTACGCACGCGACGGGCGATGCGGGTTACGACTTCGCGCTCTTGGCTCGACAGGCGCTGCCACTGGTCGCCCAGCAAGCGTCGTACCACGCGCTCGGGATCGACGGACATCAGGGTTCCTCTATTAGTGGTTGGGATTCGTTGCGGCTGGCGACAGCGATCTGCGCTTTGGTTGGCGAGGACCCCGTTATATGGGCGCGCTCGCGATGGATTGCCTCTTGCACCGCCACCGGGGTTTGCAGATCGACCCAGTATCGCTGCACCGCCAGGTAAGTATAAGACCCCGACCAGCCAATCAGCAACATTCCGACCAAGGGTTCCAAGCTTGCTATCAGGCGCAGATCGCCGGTTGGATAAATATCGCCCAGGCCCAGCGTGGTGAAGGTTTCCGCCGAGAGATAAAAATATTGCGCCGCGCGGGAGTGCGATGCACCCACCAACGCGCCCAGACCGAGGGTATGGCCAAGGTACATGGCCAGTGCGTAAAGAAGAATTTCGGCGAGATGCGCGGCCACGACGCCGAAAATGACGACCAGCACGGCGCGCCGATGCTGCTCGACACGCGCTGCGGAGGTGCCGATGAAACGCAGGGCTTCGTAGTGGAATAACACACAGGTGATGATCAGAATCAGTGAGGTGGAGCAGGCATAGAGCATGGTGGCGGGTAGAATCCTTGGTTGGCGTATCGCGCGGCCGGGGTGGCACACCCTGTGCCAAGTGGAGGGCTCGCGGGTGGTTCGACATCCGTTGTGGGCTAATCGTTCGAGGGATATGACTCGGGGTTGAAAAAATGCGGAGGGCGGGCTTCGCGGCGCGGATGGGGCGCGGTGTTGCAGCCGGAAGTGGCCGCAGGCGGCCTGAGCGTGGGCAAAAAAATGGCGGGGCTTGGCCCCGCCGAAAAGGTTGGCAACACGTTCCCGCTGGCAGCAGAGCTTCCGGCAGGCCCCTGAAGGAGCAATGCTGCTCCTTCGTTCGGTGCTTGATCAGGCGGCCTGGTAGCCCGGCGCTTCCCAGTCCCGCACCACCGGCACTACCTGCTCGGCAAACAACTTCATGCTCTTCTTGGCGTATTCGTAGGGCATGCCCGCAAAGCTGAAGCTGCAATTGATGTCCATGGCACCGATGATGTTCTGGATGTGCTCGATCTTCTCCAGGCACTGGGCCGGGGTACCCCAGATCTGGAGATCGGCGAATTGGCGGCCCATGGCGGCATCCCCCGCGTTGCGCATTGCCTTGGCGGCCTCGTGGTAGAAATCGTAGGCACCCTTGCCCCGGTCGCCGAAATGCTCGCCCTTCATTTCGTAGTGGGCCATGGCGGAGATCCAGTAATCCGACATGTAGTGGTAGGCCATGTCGGCGGCTTTTTTCGGGTCCTTGTCGCAGATCACGAACAGGTTCGCGCTGGTCGGGGGCGGTGTCTTGCCGCCCTGTTCTTTGCGGTAGAACTCGCGCCAGCGCTGAATTTCCTGGGCGCGCTTTTCCCACGGGCCGATGGCGAACGTCATGATGGAGCCGCCCAGTTTGGCGGCATGGGGCGCGGTGTCCGGTGACATGGAGACGATGAAGGTGCGGTCGCGGAAGCTCTTGAAGGGTCGCGGGCGAATCTCCCGGCGCTCCTGCTTGAAGTATTTGCCGTTGCCTTCCATGAAGCCGGTTTCCAGCGCTTCCAGCACCATGGCCGCCATTTCGTTCATGCGGTCGCGGGATTCCGCCATGTCGATGCCGAAACCGTCGTACTCGATCTTGGCGAGCCCCCGGCCCATGCCCAACAAAACGCGGCCCTTGGATATGTTGTCCAGCATGGCGATGTCGGTCGCCCCCCGGATCGGATCCTTGTGCCAAGGCAGGATGATCGCCGCCGTGCCGAGCTTGATGGTCTTGGTCTGACCCGCCACGAAGGCGAGGAATTCGGGGATGTTCGGACACAGGGTGTAGTCGGTGAAATGGTGCTCCACCACCCACACCGAGTCGAGCCCCAGCGGCTCCGACATCAGGGCGATGTCGAGCTCGTTCTGGTACATCTCGTAATCGCTCTGCGGCAGATTCGGGTGATTCCTTAGTTTCAATGACCAACTGCAACAAAAGTTATAATCCATAAAAGCATTCCTCCGGGGTTTTATAGCCGTGCCGCTTGCGCGGCCTGGTATTGAGTTGTCGCGCAATGGCGTTACAGCCGTGTTGCGTGAGGTTCGCCATGCTTGTTCCTTTGGGCAGGTACTGCCGGATCAAGCCGTTGGTGTTCTCGTTGGTACCGCGCTCCCACGAGTGGTGCGGGTTCGCGAAGTAAAAAAGCACATCCGGGCCGCTTCAATATCGGCATAGCCGTGGAACTCGGTGCCATTGTCTGCCGTGATTGTCTTAAAGGAATGCGCATGCTGTCGGATCAGCTGAATCGTTCTTTTGTTCAGCTCGGCCTTGGTACGGTTGCGCAGCTTCCCTATTAATAAATAGCCGCTCTTGCGCTCCACCACCGTCACAATGCAGTTCTTATCGCCCCGCCCCATCACCGTATCGATTTCCCAGTGGCCCAACTGCTTGCGTTCATCCACGGCAGCAGGCCGCTCACTGATCATGCGTTTATTCGCCAGTTTCCCGCGGGAATCGTAGCTTTTATAGCGCTTGCGGCGCTGCTTGGGGGATTGGCGCAGGTGCAGGTAAAGTTGCCCGCCGGCATGCAGATCCGCCCACACATGCCGGTAAATCGTCTCGTAGCTGATGGCGAACTCACCCTCACATTTCAGGTGGCCACTGATCTGCTCGGGACTGAACTTCTGCGCCAGCAACCCATTCACGCGGCGGTACTGCGCTTCGGTGTGTTGCCGGCCCAAGCGGGCACGGCGGCGTCGGCCATTGGTTCGCTCCTGGGCCTTGCTGTAACGGTAGTTGCCGTCGTAGGCGCAGTGATTGCGGGCAATCTCCCGGCTAATGCTGCTGCGGTGTCGGCCCAGCTTGCGGGCAATGGCGGCAGCATTTAGCCCTTCCTTTCGAAGCAAAGAGATTGTATACCTCTCCTCTGAGGTGATCTGGTGGTACTTCATGGCGTGCTCTTTTGGTCTTGGTCGAACAAAAGATACGCCGTATCCCAGATCATCTCCCTGTTAGCCCGGCGTGTTGCACTTAGTTTATGAATTCGCCAAACCTAACAAGTCATTCAAGCGTTCGGCATGATAAAGAATCTGAGAAATCTTGGACCGCAATCCGCGAAAATGCTCGCCAAGGCGGGTATCGTTTCGAACGAAAAACTTAAGGCCCTGGGTTCGGTGGCGGCCTTTCTTGCCGTGAAGCGCGCCGGCTGCTCGCCAAGATTAATCTTTTGTGGGCGCTTGAAGGCGCGCTCACTGACCAAGACTGGAAGGAAGTTGCCCGCAAGGACCGACTAAGTCTGTTGATTCAACTGGAAGATGCTGAAAGGAGGAAAAAATGAGTGAAGCCATTGAACTCGTGGTGTTTAGTGCCAAGCCCGGAGTAAAGGACGCAGAACTCAAGGCGGCCGCTCTCTCGGTTACGCCCATCTTAGAAAAAATGCCGGGATACCTCTCCCGCGAATTTGGCGCCTCGGGAGACGGACAGTACGTTGATATCGTGCGTTGGAAAGATATTGCTTCGGCTCAGGCTGCCGAACAACAAGTAATGAAAATTCCAGAGTGCGGGAGGTTCTTTGCACTTATTGACGAAAGAAAAATGCAGTTCAGTCACTTCCAAAAGGTGAAGTAATCATGCCCAACATGGCGTTCGAGCGGGACGCGCCAAAAGCGGCGCACCCCTCAAAGATCAAAACGAGGTGCACGATGGCCCGCTACAAACCCTACGACGTCCAGCAAGACAAGTTCATCCCCGTTTTTTCTTTCAAGCCGCGCAGGCGACGGGCTCGTGGCGGGTATGGCCAGGGTGTTCGGCCATCTCGGCTTTCAGTGCACGCTCCACCCGCTTCTTGGTGAGTTGCTTGAGCAGCCCGTGCTCGCCGATCAGTTCGTTGCTTACGGTCATTATGGTTCTCTCGTGAAGTATGGCAGTTTCCTGCCAAATGACTGTTTACGCAAAAACTCTTACACCCTCCAACCTGTCAAGCGTTAACATAGCACTTCGCCCATCTGAGCCAGGCGTTCATGGTGCAAACCGACGGAGTACAGCGTGCAGATGTCTGAGAAGTATAATTTTGCCGGGGCAGGGCGTTTATTAATCTGTCTCGTTGGTGCGGGATTTTTTGGGCAGCCGTTTGCTGAGCCGGTGCAGGATGTGACCACCGTTGTTGTGCCGGTTGCCGATCAAAGCGAAACCACGCGGGCGGCCGCCATGGCGACGGCCCTGATAGAAGTTCTGCCCAGGCTGGGCAGCGTGGCCGCAGAAGCGCAGCTTGCCGCAATGGCCGATCTGCAAAATTACGTTATCCAGTATCAATATCGAATCAGGCCGGGTCTTGGGTTGTCGCTGGTGGTGGAGTTTAACCAGCAATCCTTGGCGGATCTGTTGCAGCGCCAGGGTGGTGTGGTGTGGGGTGAGGAGCGACCGCTTACTTACCTGTGGGTCGCCTATTTAGCAGCGGATGGGACACGAGGCGTTATCCACAGTAATTCGGCGAACGAAGTCACTGATTCTCCGGCGTTGAAGGCGGTAAAAACCGTTGGTCAACGTTATGCCATGCCGCTGCGCTGGCCAGAGCAAGCGGAGGATGCTGTATCCGCCTATCCCGATATTGTTGTCAATCTGCATGATGTGCTTTTGACCAAGGCGCAGCAGCCGGGTGTGAGCGGTGTGGTGATTGCTTATCTGCACGAACCGATTGCCGGGCAATGGGAAGGTCGTTGGACGTTGGTCCGAAACGGCATGTCGCAGCCATGGAGCACGACGGGTGATAGCTTGAGCCAGACCATTGATTTTGGCTTGCGCTCGCTGCGTGATATCTACCTGTCAGACGTAGTCAAGCAACCACTCGCGCCTGAACCTCGATCATTAAACTTGGTGGTGCGCGGCGTGGTCAGTTTACCGGCCTACGTCAGCGTGTTGCGTAAGCTGGAATCACACAAAGAAATCACGCAAATTCAAGTATTGGGTATGGAAGGGGATCGGCTGGTTTTGCGGATCACCGTCCAGGCCGAACCGACGGCTTTGCGACAATTGCTAACAACAGACAGATTATTAGAGAGTCTGCCGGGTGTATTGGGTTCACCAGAAATGGGCACTTCGCTGGAGCTTCAGCTGCATTCCCCGAGCTTGCCATGAGTAACGAGGGAAGCAAAAAATCCTCGGCGCCGGGTTGGGATGCGCAATTACCCTTGGGTATACGGCTGACTAGTTTTGCCAGCTTTGACAATTACGTGCAGGGCCCCAACGGGTTGGCCGTGGATAGCTTATTGGCAATGCTGGGCACGTCTTGGACAGGGCCGGGTGTTTATTTGTCGGGGGGCCAGGATAGCGGAAAATCCCACCTGCTGCAGTCACTCTGCCGTGCGGCGAGTTATCAGCAGACGCGGCGCAGTCGCGCGGCCTATTTGCCGCTGATGTCATTGGTGGCGCAGGGCCCCGCTTGTTTGGAGGGGCTGGATCAGCAGGATCTGGTCTGCATTGATGATTTGCAGGTGGCCGCTGGCGATTTAAGCTGGGAAGAAGCATTGTTCAATTTATATAACAGGCTACAGAGTGCGGGTATTCCCATGGTGGTATCCGCCCTAGTTACGCCGCAGAACTTGAGTTTGCGGTTGCCGGATTTGCGCTCGCGATTATCCGCATTGACGGTATGCGTGTTGCAGCCTTTAATGGATGAGGATCGCATTACCGCGCTACGCATGAAAGCAGATCAATTGGGTCTGGAGTTGCCCGAGGTAACGGCCCGTTATCTGCTGAATCGCCAGCCGCGGGCGTTGAGCAAATTGATGGGATTGCTTGATTATCTGGATGGGGTGTCGTTAGTCGCGCAGCGCCGCCTGACGGTGCCCTTTGTCCAGGAAGTACTCAGGAACCTCTGAACAAATCAAACTCACGTATCAACCAGGCGAGCAAGCAATGGTAACAACGGTTTTCCAAATCCTACTTTGGGTATTACTGGCCTATTTGATCTATGTGATTGGCTTTATGGTCTGGGTGGAAACTCAAAAACGGGGTGATCGCTACTTTGCCCGGCCTCTGGCGGAGCGCCAACGATTTGTAGCCCTGCTAAAATGCCACGCCCTCTTTATCCGCCCACTGTTCGAAGCTATTGCCAAAGTTGCCCGGCTTAAAAAACTGCCGGTGATACGTTACCAGGGCGTGACCGGCCCGGTGATGATGTGCAGCGAAAAATCCTACGCCTATACCCAGCAATATCAGCCGGGGGCGGAGGATATTATCATCGCCACTCAGATGAAATGCGGCACCACCTGGATGCAGCAGATCGTGTTTGAGATCCTACATGCGGGTGAGGGCGATTTATCGGATGCGGGCTACCGGCATATGTATGCGCTAAGTCCTTGGATTGAGACCAGCCCCACGTCCAGTGTGTCGATGGAGGATGCGCCTCTGGTTGGAAAGCGCCGCAATCGCATCATCAAAACGCATATGCCGGCTCAATTTATTCGGCAAACTCCCGTTGCTAAATATATTTATGTCACGCGTCATCCGGTCAGTTGCTTTGCCAGTTGTGTGGATTTTATCCATTTGTTGGGCGGGCCTTTGGTGCCTAGGCGGGAAGATATTTTGAATTGGTACTGTAGCGAAGATATGTGGTGGATGTCCTGGCCAGATCATTTGGAGAGCTGGTGGCAACGCAGTCAACAAAACAGCAATGTGATGTTTGTTCACTATGAAGATCTCAAGCAAGATTTGCCCGGCATGGTAAGAAAAATTGCCCATTTTTTAGATGCCGATTTAACCGAAGACGCGCTACAGAAAGTGGTGAACAAATCCAGTTTTGATTATATGCGCGACCACGAGTATTACTTTGAGATGTTGTCGCCCAACCTATTCAGCGTCTCTAACGAGGATATCCGTTTTATGCAATCCGGCGCGTTAGATCGGCATAACGATACCGAAGCCTACGAGCGTGAGCGGATATGCGCGTTCACTCGATCCAAGCTGGCTAAGGCCAGCTATCCCTTGGATCAATATTATCCCGATGTGCTGCAAACCCCGCCCAAGGCGGGTTAACCCGCTGATCATGCCTAGATATTGATTAATGGGCGGCGTGGCGGCGGGCGACCTTTGGGTACAGGACACAGGCGGTAAATAGCCATAACGACAACATGGCGGCGATCAAGGCATAGTCGCGATGGGCTGGGCTGGCGACGGCTTCGGACAGGGTAAAGGCAAAATAGAACAACACCAGCAGGCTCATCCAAGAATGGGTGTACACGACGCCTCGCAACAGGCCCGGTGCGGCGAGCGATAGCGGCAATACCCACAGGGCGGCCAACGCCCAGGCAGACATCATCGTCGGATTAATGGCCAATGCCCATATCGCTAACCAGGCAACCAGGCCCAAGTAGCTGGCCACCACCGATACTCGCAGAGCTTTATACATGGGTCTTGCCTAAAGTTAATAATCTGGCCGTCGTGGCGACTCGTTTGCCTAAGGCCTTGCAGAGTGCTTTTTCGTCGTCACTCAAGGGGCGGTCGCTATTGGCGCCGGCATGGTGGCTTGCGCCGTAGGGTGTTCCCCCCGTAGTGGTAGAAGAAATCTGCGGCTCGCTGTAGGGCAACCCCACGATTAGCATGCCGTGATGCAGTAAGGGCAGGGCCATCGACAGCAAGGTGGTTTCCTGGCCGCCATGCAGGCTGGCTGTCGATGTAAACAAGCCGGCGGGCTTGCCAATCATCGCGCCACTTAGCCAGAGGCTGCCGGTTTGATCGAGGAAATATTTCA
>Ga0255334_1001182_pt1 | contig 13162 bp, 11 predicted proteins | sample EtOH5_35cm_T3_12_FD_202080 | JGI IMG/M metagenome (GOLD analysis project Ga0255334, IMG submission 202080) | Sandy soil microbial communities from University of British Columbia, Vancouver, Canada - EtOH5_35cm_T3_129 | ecosystem: Engineered > Artificial ecosystem > Sand microcosm > Unclassified ...
CCTCGGTAACAGCCGATACGAGCCGGCCAATGGCTTCGTGACGCCGGGGCGCAGCCTGCTGGCGGGGACGCGCTTCGTGTTCTGAGGGCGTCCCCCGCCCGGTCGCGCCGCGCGACCGGGCGGAAGGCCGTCAGGACACCGCGGTGACGGCCTCGCGCAGCGTCTCGACGATGCGGTCGATATGTGGCTGTTCGACGATCAGCGGCGGCGACATCGCGATGATGTCCCCGGTCGCGCGCACCAGCACGCCCTTGTCGAAGCAGCGGCGAAACACCTCTGTCCCACGCGCGCCCGTGGCGCCGGGGCGGGAGGTCAGCTCGATGCCGCCGATCAGCCCATAGTCGCGCACATCGGCCACCCCAGGCGCATCGGCCAGGGAATGCATCGCATCCTGCCAATAGGGCTCGATGGCCCGGGCGCGACCGTTCAGATCCTCCGACCGGTGCAGATCCAGGGTCGCGATCGCCGCGGCCGAGGCCAGCGGATGGCCGGAATAGGTATAGCCGTGGAACAGCTCGATGCCGGCCGGCGAGCCCTCGAGGATGGCGTCATAGACGGCATTGCTGGTGGCGACGGCGCCCATCGGCACCGCGGCATTGGTCAGCCCCTTGGCCATGGTCATGATGTCCGGCGTCACGCCGAAACGCTCGGCGGCGAAGCTGGTGCCGAGACGGCCGAAACCCGTGATGACCTCATCGAAGATCAGCAGGATGCCATGCGCGGTGCAGATCTCGCGCAGCCGCTTCAGATAGCCGTCCGGCGGCACCAGCACGCCGGTCGATCCGGCGACGGGCTCGATCATGACGGCGGCGATGGTCTCGGCGCCATGCAGGGCGACGATGCTTTCCAGCGCCTCGGCCAGATGCACGCCATGCTGCGGCTGGCCACGCGAAAACAGGTTCTGGGCCGGCAGATGGGTATGCGGCAGATGGTCGGTATAGGGCAGCAGCGCGCCGAACTGCTTGCGGTTGCCGCCGATGCCGCCGACCGACATGCCGCCGAAGCCGACACCGTGGTAGCCGCGTTCGCGCCCGATCATCCGCACGCGCTGGCCCTGGCCGCGGGCGCGGTGATAGGCGAGCGCGATCTTCAGCGCGGTATCCGCACTTTCGCTGCCGCTGTTGGTGAAGAAGACGCGGTCCATGCCCTCGGGCGTCAGCTCGGCGATGCGGGCGGCGGCCTCGAAGGCCAGCGGATGGCCGACGTTGAAGGTCGGCGCGAAATCCAGCACCTCGGCCTGGCGCTGGATCGCCTCGATGATCTCGCGCCGGCCATGGCCCGCATTGCTGCACCAGAGGCCGGCGGTCGCATCCAGCACTTCGCGATTGTCCGGCGTGTAGTAGGACATGCCGCTGGCGCGGGCGAGCAGCCGCGGGTTCTGCTTGAAGGAGCGGTTGTCCGAAAAGGGCATCCAGAACGATTCGAGGTCGTTCGGAACCGAAACGCGCATGTCATTCATCGGGCGGATGCCTTGTCCGGGGTGGTCTGGAACGAACTTTAGAAGGGCAGCTTCATGCCGGCCGGCAGGTTGAGCCCGGCGGTCGCCGCCTGCATCTCCTGTGCCATCGCGGCCTCGACCTTCTGCTTGGCGTCGGCATGGGCGGCGAGGAGCAGATCCTCCAGTACTTCGCGGTCGTCGGCGGTCATCAGGCTGGGGTCGATGGTGACGCGCTTGAGGTCGCTCTTGCCCGACAGCGAGACCTTGACCATGCCGCCGCCGGATTGGCCTTCGACAACCATCATCTCCAGCTTCGCCTGCATGTCCTGCATCTTGCCCTGCATTTCCTGGGCCTGCTTCATCATGTTCGCGAGGTTCTTCATGGCGCGCGTGCTCCTTATTCGTCGGTGATGGGGGCGTCTTCATCCCAGGCGCCGGAGGCGTCGGGGGGCGCGAAATCGGGCATGTCGGTCAGGCCGGCCTCCATCTCCGCCTGGGCCTCGGCCAGCAGGCCATAGGCGTCCAGCCGTTCGTCCCGCACCGGCCCGATGGTGGCGTTGGGGAAGACCGCCAGGATCGCCTGGACCAGCGGGTGTTCGCGGGCGGATTGGTGCTGGTCGGCGGCGAGCGAGCGGCCCTGTTCCAGCAGCGTGGCCTCGCCTTCCGCATTGGACAGGCTGATGGTCCAGCGCTTGCCGGTGGCCTCCAGCAGCATGGCGGACAGCTGGGCGGCGAGGTCGCGGGGCGCTTCCGGCCGCGGGCGCAATTCGATGCGGCCCTCGGCGAAGCTGACCGGATGCACCGATTGCACCAGCAGCGCATGCAGCAGCGGCGCGCGACCGGAGGCCAGCGCCACCACGTCGCGGAAGCTGCGCGGGGCGGCGAAGGTGCTGGGGGCTTCCTCGGCGACCGGGTCGGCCGCGATGGCCATGGCGGCGGCACCGCCGCCCGCGATCGCCCGCAAGCCACCACCGCCGCCGCTGGGTGCCGCCGGCGGCCGCGCCGGAACCGCGCCGCTCTGTTCCAGCCGCTTCAGGATTTCCCCCGGCGGCGGCAGGGCGGCGGCATAGGCGAGGCGGATGAGGATCATCTCCGCCGTCGCCCGCCGGTCCACCGCATCGGTGAATTCGCCGAGGCCCTTGAGCAGCATCTGCCACAGCCGGGTCAGCGCCGGGATATCGAGTTTTTGCGCCAAGGCCGCGCCGCGGGTGCGCTCGGCCTCGGGCAGCGAGGGGTCCTGCGCCAGCCCCGGCACCGCGACCAGCCGGGTCAGGGTATGGGTCAGATCGGCGAGATCGGCCAGCACCACCGCCGGATCGGCGCCGCGTTCATGCGCCGCGCCCAGCACCTCCAGCGTGCGGGTGATGTCGGCGGCGACCAGCGCCTCCATCATGTCGAAGACCAGGTCCCGCCCGGCCAGGCCTAGCATGTCGCGCACCGTGGCGGTCGCCACCGCATGGGCGGAATCGGCCAGCGCGATCGCCTGGTCCAACAGCGACAGCCCGTCGCGCACGCTGCCATCGGCGGCGCGGGCGATCATGGCCAGCGCCTCGGGTTCCAGCGTCACGCCTTCCTTGGCGGCGATGGATGCAAAATGGTCCGACAGCAGCGCCTGCGGCACCCGGCGCAGATGGAAGGTCTGGCAGCGCGACAGGATGGTCGCCGGCACCTTGCGCAGTTCCGTGGTGGCGAAGAGGAAGACCACGGCCGGCGGCGGTTCCTCCAGCGTCTTCAGCAGCGCGTTGAACGCGGCCGACGACAGCATGTGCACCTCGTCCAGGATATAGACCTTGAACCGCGCCCGGCTGGGGCGGAAGCGGACCTGTTCGCGGATTTCGCGGACATCCTCGACGCCATTGTTGCTGGCGGCGTCCAGCTCGATCACATCCGGGTGACGGTCGACCAGGATGTCGCGGCATTCGGGGCAGACGCCGCAGGGATCGACCGTGGGACCGCCCTTGCCGTCCGGCCCCACGCAGTTGAGCGCGCGGGCGACGATGCGGGCGGTGGTGGTCTTGCCGACGCCGCGCACCCCGGTCAGCAGATAGGCATGCGCGACCCGGTCCTGCTCGAAGGCATTGCGCAGGGTGCGGACCAGCGCCTCCTGCCCGATCAGATCGTCGAAGGTCTGGGGGCGGTATTTGCGGGCCAGCACGCGATAGGGGGTGGGGGCCGTCACCAGGGGCGCGGGCGGCGCCGGCGGCGGGGGTGCAGGCGCCTCGCCGAACAGGTCCGGACCTTCGGAGGGTGGGGGCTCGGGCAGCGCCTCATCCGGCGGCTCGCTCGATCCGAACATGTCCGACGGCATGGCGGCTGGGGGCATCCTGTCGATGGGGTGCTGTGGCGGCCCGGCCAGGCTGGCGGCCGGGGGGAAGGTGGAAGACCGGCAAAATGACCCGGGCAAGAACTCGTTGTGGCTGCTTCCTTCCGGACCTGACCAGGTTGGCGAGGCGCCCGTCCACCGCCGGCCTTCCGAGGCGGTATATCGCGCGCCCGGCCCCCCGGGGCAAGGCCGGAGACCCGTGGCCCAACCCTCCAAGGCTGGTCCTGGGCGCCAGGGTGCGCTACGCGGGGCGGCTCCGGCCCCCGGCGCGCCTTGGCGCCGATGCCCGCCACCTAGGACCCGCGATGCGCCATTTCCTCGAATTCGAGAAGCCGATCGCCGAACTGGAAGAGAAGATCGACGAGCTGCGCCGCGCCACGGACGTGGACGGGCTGGATTTGGCCGAGGAGGTCGGCCGGCTGCAGGAAAAGACCGAAAAACTGCTCGCCGCCACCTATGCCAAGCTGTCGCCCTGGCAGAAGGCCCAGGTCGCCCGCCACCCCGACCGCCCCAAGGCGCTGGCGACGATCGAGGCGCTGATCGAGGAATTCACCCCGCTGGCCGGGGACCGCGCCTTCGCCGACGACCATGCCATCATCGGCGGCCTCGGCCGTTTCCGTGGCCGGTCCGTGGTGGTGCTGGGCACCGAGAAGGGCACCGACACCGAAAGCCGCGTCGCGCGGAATTTCGGCATGGCGCGGCCGGAAGGCTATCGCAAGGCGCGGCGGCTGATGGAGCTGGCCGGGCGCTTCGGCCTGCCCATCCTGTCCTTCGTCGATACCGCCGGCGCCTTTCCGGGCATCGACGCCGAGGCCCGCGGCCAAGCCGAAGCCATCGCGCGTGCCATCGAGGCCGGGCTGGAAGCCCCCGTCCCCTTCGTCGCCACCATCATCGGCGAGGGCGGCTCAGGCGGCGCCATCGCGCTGGCTGCCGCCGACCGGGTGCTGATGCTGGAGCATGCGATCTATTCGGTGATCTCGCCGGAAGGCTGCGCCTCGATCCTCTGGCGCGATTCGGCCATGGCGCCGACCGCGGCCGAGGCGCTGCGCCTGACCGCCGAGGACCTCAAGCGCCTGCAACTGATCGATGCCGTGGTGATCGAGCCCTTGGGTGGGGCGCATCGCGACCCCGCGGCGGCGCTGGTCGCGGTGGGCGATGCGGTCTGGGCGGCGTTGATGCCGCTGCTGGACCAGGATGGCGCCACGCTGAAGGCCAAGCGGCGCGAGAAATTCCTGGAAATGGGCCGCAACGCGATCGTCTGAGGGGCGGTTCAGCCAAGCCCGGTGGGTTGTCCGCGCGCGTCCTGCTAAAGCTGGCTGCACCCCAGCCAGTGGACGCCAGCGTGACCTCGATCAGCTACATCCTGTCCAAAGTGATCTGGTTTCCGCTGCGGCCGGGGACCTTGGCGCTGATCCTGGCCTGCATCGGGCTGGCGGCGCTGTGGCGCGGGCGGCGCTGGGGGCGGTGGCCGTCGCTGGCCGGGCTCGGCTTCTTCGTGGTGATCCTGGTCACGCCGGTCAGCCAATGGATCGTGATCCCGCTGGAGGAGCGCTTTCGCCGCCCCGCCACCCCGCCCGCGGATGTCGCGGGGATCATCGTGCTCGGCGGCGCGGTCGACCAGAACCTGACCGAGGCGCGCGGCATCCCCGCGCTGAACGGCGCCGCGGAACGCATGACCGAGGGCGTGATCCTCGCCCGCCGCTACCCGAATGCCCGGATCGTCTTCACCGGCGGCCAGGGGTCGCTGGTGCATGGCGGCCTCACCGAGGCGGCCGTTGCGCGACAGATATGGTCCGAGATGGGGCTGGAGAGCAGCCGCGTGATCTATGAGGACGAGGCCCGCAACACCTACGACAATGCCGTGATGTCCTTTGCCTTGGCGCAGCCGAAACCGGGGGAGACCTGGCTGCTGTTGACCTCCGCGAGCCATATGCCGCGCTCGGTCGGGGTGTTCCGGGCGGTGGGCTGGCCGGTGACGCCCTGGCCGGTGAACTACCGCACCGGGCGCAGCCTGTCGGCGCTGTATGATGCGCCCTTTCCCGAACGGATCGGGCAGTTCGAGACGGGCCTGCGGGAATGGGTGGGGCTGGTGGCGTATTGGCTGATGGGACGGACCAATGCGGTGCTTCCCGCCCCCTGACTCAGTCAGGCCGCGGTCGTCGACGGACGCTCCGCATTATGCGCAGGGCTTGGTTGAGCAGCCGCCGCGCTGACCACGGTTCCATTCGCCTGCCCAGTCCACACCTCTCCCACAGCGCCGCGGCGCCGGTGCGCGCGCCGGCCGCCCGGTCTGACCAAGGAAGGAGCAAGGACCATGAAGGTCGGTTTCATCGGGCTCGGTCATATGGGCGCCGGCATGGCTGCGAACCTGCTGAAGGGGCATGAGGTGGTAATCTACAACCGCACGCCCGCGAAATCTGCGGCTCTGGTGGCGCAAGGCGCGCAAGCCGCGGCCAGCATCGCCGAGGCCTGCCAGGCGGAGGCGGTCATGACGATGCTCGCCAATGACGACGCCGTCGCGGATGTCGTGGAACAGCCGGACGGCCTCCTGGCGAAGCTGCCCGCCGGGGCGGTCCATGTGTCGTCGAGCACCATCAGCGTCGCGCTGTCGGAACGGCTGGCGGCGATGCACGCCAAGGCGGGCCAGCGTTTCGTCGCTGCCCCCGTCTTCGGCCGTCCCGATGTGGCGGCCAGGGGCGAACTCTTCGTCATCGTCGCCGGCGATGCGGCCGCGATCGCGGCGGCGCAACCGCTGCTGGATGCCATAGGGCAGGCGAGCTTCGTGATCGGCGCGTCGCCGCAGGCCGCCAACCTCGTGAAGCTCAGCGGAAACTTCCTCATCGCCACGGTGATCGAATCCCTGGGCGAGGCGATGGCGCTGGTCGCCAAGGCCGGCGTCGACCGGCAGCAGTATTTGCAGATCCTGACCGGGACGCTGTTCGGTGCGCCGGTCTACCGGACCTATGGCGCGCTGATCGCCCAGGATCGCTTCGAGGCGGGCGGCTTCGCGGCCCCGCTCGGCCAGAAGGACATCCGCCTGCTGCTGGAGGCCGCCGAGACGCTGCGCGTGCCGCTGCCGATCGCGAGCCTGCTGCGTGATCGCTTCCTGACGCTGATGGCCCAGGGCGGCGAAGGGCTCGACTGGTCGGCGATCGGGCAACTGGCCGCCCGGGACGCCGGCGCGGCGGCGGCCTGAGTCGGGCGGCCGCGCTACAGCTCCAAAATCCGTCCCGGCGCCGCCCGCCCGGTCACCAGGTCCCAGACCCCCAGCATATTCCCCCGGAACCGGCCGCAGCGGTCCACATGCGGTTCCGGACGGAAGGAACGCAGCAGGTTGATCAGACAATGCCGCCCCGCCGAGGGCAGCGCATGGTTCCACGGAAAGCTGCCTTTCCGCGCCAGATAGATCGGATTGACCACCTGGCTGTAGCCGAGCCGCAGCCCCGGCGTCCGCCCGATCTTCACCCCCAGATGCACCCCCCGCGCCCCCGCCAGCCGCAGGATGGCGCCATGCTGGCCGAGGCGGCGGGAGACATCGATATCCTCGTACCAGGCATAGGCCGGCAGCGCCTCGTCTACGCGGATGCCATGCGCGCGCATCGGCGCCATGCGGAACGCCATGTTGCAGCCATAGCCGTTGAAATGCGGCACGGCGGCTTCCAGAGGTCCGGCATAGGCGTCGGCGGCAAGGATGGCGCGGCCCTCGGCGACGCTCAGCCCGGGGCCCTTGGCGCCATCGGCCAGCACGGTGCCGGTCAGCACCACGGCATCGGGGCGGGCCAGGGCGACAGCTTCGATGGCCGCCACGAAATCGGGGCCGGCCAGGAAATCGTCGTCGAGGAACAGCACCAGGTCGCAATCACCCGCCGCATCCAGGATGGCGTTGCGCTGCCGCGGCAGCCCGGCCGGCGCAGTCAGGAACAGCACATCGGGGCGTTGCGCGGGCAGGTCGCCGACATCCTCTGCGCCGACATGGCAGACCAGGATGCGGTCGGGCGCTCGGGTCTGCCGGGCCAATTCGGACAAGATTTCGGCCAGGATGCCGGGGCGGCCGCGGGTGGCGATGCCGATCGCGATCCTCATAATACGGCCTCCAGCGGCGTAAGCGGGGCGCGATCGGGCGATGCCAGCAGCCCTCGCAGCCGGCCGCGCAAGGTCATAGCGTAGTAGGAAAACTCCAGCCGCCGCAGCCGCAGCGCGCTCAGCAGCATGCCGCCGATCGGGCGAATCACGAAACCTGCCCAGGTTGCCGGCGGCGCGTGGCGGCGCAGCGCCAGCCCGAACCCCGCGCCATAAAGCGCCGCCCGTTCCACCGCGATCGGCGTCAGCCGCTTGTCGGGGTGCTCCACGCGCAGATCGGGGTCATAGATGGCCCGACAGCCAAAGGCGATCGCCCGCGCCACCAGATCATTGCCCTCGGCCGAGCCGAAGGGCGTGCCCGGCCCCATGCGTTCGTCGAAGCCGCCGAGGGTCAGCGCCGTCTCCCGCCGCAGGAACAGGTTGAACTCGATGACGCTGGTCCAGACGTTGCGCAGGGTGACCGCGCCCCCCGTCTCCCGCCAGCGGCCCGAACCTAGTCCGCCCGAGGGCGAGGCTGACGGCCCGGTGATGATCCGCAGCACAGGATCGGTGCTGAAGGCCGCCCCGACGCGATCCAGCACCCCCGGCGGATAGAGGCAGTCGTCGTCGGGAAACCCCACGATGGCCCCGCGCGCATGCCGCAGCCCGAGGTTGCGGGCATGGCAGGCATTGGCGACATCCGAGTGCAACCAGCGCAGCGTTAGCCGGTCCGCATGGCCGGCGACGATCGGGGCCAGGCGCTCATCGCCATTCTGATCGACGATGATCACCTCCAGATCGGTGCGGCCCTGCGCCAGCAGCGAGTCGAACAGCGCCGACAACTCGCCGGTGCGGCCCCGGGTCGCCACGATCAGGGAGAACATCATGCGCTGTGCCTCGCGGCCAGATCGAGCATGGCCGTGCGGAACGCGTCCTGGCTGAAGCGCATGGCATTGGCGCGGCAGGCCTCGGGCGTGATGCGGCCCGACAACGCGTCGAAACGGGCCAGCGCCTCGATCACCGAACCCGCCGTCTGCTCGGCAAACAGCAGCCCGGTCGGCGCCTCGGCCGGCGGCGGGACCACGATGTCCCGCGCGCCGCCGCGGTGGAAGGCGATCATGGGGGTGCCGCAGGCCTGGGCCTCGACCATGGCGATGCCGAAATCCTCCTCGGCGGCATGCAGGCAGGCGCGGGCGCCCTGGGTCAGGCGGACCAGCTCGGCTTGGTCGACGCGGCCGCGGATCTCGATGTTCGGCGCATCGGCGGCGGCGGCGCGCACCGCCGGCATGTTCGGCCCGTCGCCGACGATGACCAGCCGCCGGCCGGGGCTGCGGGCAAAGGCCTCGGCGACCACCTCCACCCGCTTGTAGGGCACCATGCGGGAGGCGACGAGGAAGTAGTCCTCCTTCTCCCGCTGCAGCGAAAAGGCCTCCACATCGACGGGCGGGTGGATGACCAGCGAGTCCCGCCGCCAGACCTTTTGGATGCGCGCCGCGATATAGGCGGAATTGGCAACCAGCACATCGACGCCGGCGGCAGAGGACCGGTCCCAATGCCGCATCCGGTGCAGCAGCCAGCGGGTATAGGCGCCCTTCAGCCCGGTCTCGAGCCCGGCTTCGCGCAGATACTGCGGCTGCAGGTCCCAGGCATAACGCATCGGCGAGTGGATGTAGGAAACATGCAACTGTCCCGGCCCGGTCAGCACACCCTTGGCGACGGCATGCGAAGAGGAGACAACAAGATCATAGCCCGACATGTCGAGCTGCTCGATTGCCAAAGGCATCAAACCGAGATACCAACGAAAGCGTTTTTTGGCGAAGGGCAGGCGCTGAATGAAGCTGGTCTTCGGTGTTTTTCCGGCCAGGAAATGCCGCTGCTCCGGCGGCAGAAAATCGCAGACCGCGAAAACATCGGCCTGTGGCCAGCAACGAATCAATTGCTCCACAACCCGTTCCGAACCGGCGTAGCTGTCCAGCCATTCATGGACGATGGCGACCTTCATGCCGGGATGTCCTCCAGCAGCCGCAGCAGGCAGTTCGCCGCTCGCGCCCATGTGAAGCGCGGCACGATCGCGTGACCCCGTGCGACACAGGCTTCGGCCAGCCCATCCTCGTCGATCAGCCGGGTCAGCGCCACGGTCAGCGTCTCGGGCCGGACGGGATCGAACCAGAGGGCGGCATCGCCGCAGACCTCGGGCACGGCCCCGGCGCGGGAGGCGATGACCGGGCAGCCGCAGACCATGGCTTCCAACGGCGGCAGGCCGAACCCCTCGTAGCGCGAGGGGAAGACGAGGCAGAGCGCGTTTTCATAAAGCGCGCGTAGCTCCGCATCGGTGACGCGGCCGAGGGCGATCGCCCCCGGCCCGCCTGTCGCGGCGCGGAACACCTTGGGATCGGCAGCACCCGCCGCGGCCAGCGACATCCCGCGCCCGGCCAGCATCGCCGCGGCCCCGGCCAGCGCATCCAGGTTCTTGTGGGCGGCGCGGGTGCCGACCGCCAGCGCATAGCGGCCGCGCTGCAACCCGTGCCGCGCCAGCACCGCGTCATCCGGCCGCGCGCGCAGAATATGTTCACCGCCTTCCGGCATCACCGCTATGCGGGCCGGGTCGATGCGAAGATGGGTCGCGATCCGCCCGCGCGAAAATTCCGAAACGGTCACGATCTTCGCCCCGCGCCGCACCAGCCCGGCATGCATCAGCCGGTACCAGCGCCGGAAGGCGAAGGAATAGGAGGCCGGCGTGTCAAACACTCCGGCGTCATGGATCACCACCGCCTGCCGGCGCCCGACCAGAAGCGGTGCGGCATTGCCGAGGTTCAGCAGCACCTCGCCGCGGATATGGCGGGGCAGGTCGAACTGTTCCCAGGCATTGCCGGTGAGGCTGCCGACCACTTCGGTCGGGAAGGGCGAGACCACGACACCCGGCGGCACCACCACCCGCAGTGGCGTCAGCGCGACCAGCGCCGAGGTGACCTCGGTCGCGAAACGCTGCACCCCGGTCAGCCCCTGGGAGAGGAAGCGGCCATTGATGACCAGCCCGCTCATGCTCCAAGACTCCGCCGCGGATGCAGGATGGCCTGGACCAGGCCGTGGCGTTCCTCGGCCATCAGCGCCCGCCAGCCGAAGGCCCCGAACCCCGCGACCGCCGCGAGCCCGAAGGCGACGGCGAGGCTCACCGAGGGTACCGCCGCCGCCGCCGCGAGACCAAGCCCGCCGAGCGCCAGCGCCGGCGTCACGCCCCGCACCGCGACCAGCGCCGGCGGGTAGAGCCGCCCCGCGAGAAACAGCCGCCCGAAGCAATCCACCGCCGAACGCAGCGCCCAGACCATGGCCGCGCCCTGGATACCGAACCAATACAGGCCGAATGCGGAAAGCGGCAGGAAGATCACCGCCTGGATCACCGTGAAGCCCGCGGTCACTTCCGGCCGTCCGATCGCATCGATCAGGCTGGAAGGGGCGAAGGCGATGCAGCTGAACAGGATGCCGACGCCGAGGATGCGCATCACCGCAGCCCCGCCATCGGCAAAGCCCGTCCCCAGCCAGAGCGCCAGCAGCGTATGCGCGAAGGCGACCAGCAGCAGGCACGCCGGCAGCACGATGGTGCCGATCAGCAGCGCGCCCCGCCGCAGCAGGGCCGCGGTCTCGACCGGGAGAGTGCGGAAGCTGGAGGCGAGGGCCGGCAGCAACGCCTGCGCCACCGCCACCGGCAGGATCCAGAAACGCAGCACGAGGTCGAGCGGCGTCGCGTAATAGGCGACCGCCGACAGGGTCAGCATGGCGCCGACCAGGAAGCGATCGGCATAGAGCAACACCTGCATCAGCGCCGAGGAGAAGGTCATCCAGCCCCCGATGCGCAGCAGCGGCAGCACCGGCGCCAAGCGTATCCCCCGCAGCCGCAGCCCCGGCACCAGCGGCTTCACCAGCACGAGGTAGGAGAGCGTGTTCGCGAGCCGGCAGGCGACCAGCGCCAGCATCACCGCGACCAGCGAATCCCAGGCCATCAGCGCCAGCACCGGGCCGAGGTAATAGAAGGCCGCGACCGGGATGGTGACGAGATTGGCCGCCCGAAACTTCTGATGCGCCGCCAGCACACCCCAGAGCGCCGCATTCACCACCACCAGCGGGGCGGCGATGACCAGCACGCGCATGGCGTCGATCGCTTCGCCTTGCAGGCCGGGGGGCACGTTCAGCACCCGGCCGACCAGCAGCGGCAGCGCGAACCAGACCACCGCCGCGCCGAACAGGCTGAGCCCGCCCAGCGTGAGGATGGCGGCCCCCACCAGTTGGGCCTCGCCTTCGGTTTCGCCATTGCCGATGCGTTCGGACAGCGCCCGCGTCAGCGCCGGCCCGACGCCGAGGTCGAGGATGCCGAAGACCCCGACCAGGGCGAGGGCCAGGGTGAACAGGCCCCAGCGTTCGACGCCAAGCTGGGCGACCAGGATGGGTGTCAGGCCAAGGGCGAGAACCAAAGGCAGGCCGCGGCCGAGCGCGTTCCAGGCAACGCCTGAAACCAGACGGCCCGCACTGGTGCGGGCCGTTTTGCTGTCGGACACGCGGGGAAGCTCCGCGTGGCGTGCCATGAGGTCAGTAGGCGCCGCGCCGCAGCAGCACCGCCGCCGGGGTCTTCAGCAGAAGACGGATGTCCTCGATCAGCGAGGGCCGCATGACATAGGCCACGTCCAGCGCCACGCGATCGGCATAGGAAGTCTCGCTGCGGCCGCTGACCTGCCAGGGGCCAGTGATGCCGGGGCGGACCATCTGGTAGTGCTCGGCCGCCGCGCCGTAGAAGGCGGCGAGTTCCGAGGCTTGCACCGGGCGCGGCCCGACCAGGCTCATGTCGCCGCGCAGCACGTTGATCAGCTGCGGCAGCTCGTCGAGGCTGGAGGCGCGGAGAAAGCGGCCGATCCGGGTCACGCGGGGGTCGGACTTCAGCTTGCGCGAGGCCTCCCACTCCGCACGGGCGGCGGGGTCGCGGGCCAGGACCTCATTGAGCCGCGCCTCGGCATCCGGGACCATGCTGCGGAACTTCAGGCAGCCGAAGAAGCGGCCGCCGCGGCCGACCCGCTTGTGCGCGAACATCGCCGGGCCACCGTCCAGGCGCACCAGCAGCGCCAGCAGCAGGAAGGGCAGGGCGAGGGCGAGCAGCAGCAGGCCGGCCCCCAGCACGTCCAGGCCGCGCTTGGCGACCGGGCGGAGAGTATCGGCCCGCAGGATGTCGCCGCGCAGGATATCGGCGCTGAGGCCCCCGGCATTGGCCCTGCCCAGGGGAAATGCCGGTAGGCTCGGGCGGGAAGACGCGCGCGGCCGCAGAGTTTGAGTAGCTTCGGCACCCGACATGAACGGAC
>Ga0255334_1001183_pt1 | contig 13155 bp, 13 predicted proteins | sample EtOH5_35cm_T3_12_FD_202080 | JGI IMG/M metagenome (GOLD analysis project Ga0255334, IMG submission 202080) | Sandy soil microbial communities from University of British Columbia, Vancouver, Canada - EtOH5_35cm_T3_129 | ecosystem: Engineered > Artificial ecosystem > Sand microcosm > Unclassified ...
AAGCGCGTGATCCAGGGAGAATTGTCTTGATTCTCCCTGCTTTTCTACCCTGCTGCGGACAGCATGGCCGTCAATAGCAGGACAGCTTACACCGTCAACCTCCGGTCATTATGGGTTAGCAGTAACACTTGAGGTGGGAGACTTCTTTCGGGATATGTTAAATAACTTTATTTTCTTTCGCCGCCAGATAATTTGCGTATCCCCGCCCCATGCGTTACTATATTTACATTGACAAATTTGCAGGTCTATACAAGGAGGTTCACGCGCCCATGTGCCCCCGTACCAAAGAACAAAATGAGCTCATCCGCATGCAGCGCAGAGAACAGATCCTGGACGCCGCCGCGCGCGCCTACTTCCGCACTGGGGGCAGCTTTGATATTCGCGACGTCGCCCGCGAGGCCGAGCTCGGTTACGGCACGGTATACCATTATTACCCCAACCGGCATTTATTAATAGAAGATGTGCTGGGCAGCGGCTTCGAGCGATGCGAGCAAGCCCTGGCAGAATGGGCAAACATCTGCGGCGGCAGCCAGGATGACAGGCAGCTGTTGACGTATTGCAAAGCGCTGCTCCGACTGTGGCAGTCGGACGCCCGCGCATATCTCGTCTACAAAATGGCGGCGGAACATTATGCAGGCTTGTCTGAGAAGGATCGGCACCCCGCCAAGAGACGATTCATGGAACGGCTGTACGTTCCACTCCAATCGATCGCCCAGCGCGAAGACGACAGCGTCGACCATATGCTTGCCGTGTTGGTCGGCTGCTGCGGGCTGCACTACTATGCGGGCACTTCCGAGCTGGACGTCGATCGAATCGCCCAGCTCGCAATACAAGCTATTACGAGGGAGTCCTAATACGAACATGGTCATCCTAAAAAGCAAGCATGAAATTGAGGCCATCCGCAAGGCATGCCAAGTGGTGGCCGAATGCCATCGCACGATCGCCCCGCTCATCAAACCGGGCATCACGACGAACGATATTGAGCGCATTTTTGAGGATATTATTTTGAAGCACGGCGCCAAGCCATACACGAAGGGCTACAAGGGCTATCAATATGCGACCTGTGCCTCTGTCAACGACGTGATCGCGCATGGCTTTCCTAGTAATAAGCCACTCGAGGAAGGCGATATCGTGACGATCGATACGGTCGCGGAGCTCGACGGATGGCTCGGCGATTCGGCCTGGAGCTATGCGGTCGGGAAGATCTCGCCGACGGCTGAGAATCTGATGCGCGTCACGAAGGAATGCCTTGACCTGGGCATCGCGCAGGCGCAGCCCGGCAATCGGCTCGGCGACGTGACGAGCGCGATCCAGCGGCATGCCGAATCGAACGGCTTCGGCGTCGTGCGCGACCTTCTCGCTCATGGCATCGGCCGGGACCTGCACGAGGATCCGAACTATACGCATGTCGGCAATCCCGGCAAAGGCCCCCGCATCAAGGAAGGCATGGTGTTCACGATCGAGCCCATGATCACCGAAGGCACCTACTACATGACAATCGATCCGGACGGCTGGACCGCGCGGACGCTGGACCGCAAGCTCGCTGCCCAATACGAGCATACGATCGCCATCACGGCTGAAGGTCCACAAATCCTGACGGCGCAATAGAATAATTAGAAGCCGACCAACGAGCTGGTCGACTTCTTTTTTACGTATTCGGCATACTTGGATGATCTTCGTAAAATCGTCCAAGACCTAACCAAACGGAGTGTTCGGATCGAGTTTGTTAAAGAAAATCTGAGCTTTACTGGCGATGATTCACCTATGGCCAACCTTATGCTGTAATTCCTTCACGCTGACGTTCGCGAATCAAGGCGCGCTCGAACTCTGCAAAAGCCCCCATAGGTCTTCTTTTTTTGCTTTACAGGAATGAAGCAAAATGAAGCAACTGCAGGCGCCGCTAGAATAGTCCCGGTGTTTCGGGCATAGTGAATACGTGGGCAGCGATTGTGGGGAAGAAAACGGGGTGGTTTCGATGAAGTATGGATTGCCTGACAGACCTCCTGCGGGAACGACCATTTTGTCGGCCTTACAATGGATGATTGTAGCTGTTTCCAGCAGCGTTGCCGTTCCCTTGATGATCGGGGATGTATATAGGCTTCAGCCGGATGAAATCGGCAAACTGATGCAGCAGACGATGTTTTTGGTCGGACTCGCTTCGCTTCTGCAAGTATGGATAGGCCACCGGTATCCGATCCTGTATGGGCCGGCGGGCCTGTGGTGGGGGATTTTTATCATTTTGGCCCAAATCGGAACGAGCGTTGGCCTGCAGCCGCGTGAAATCGGTCAATCCTTTCAGATCGGGCTCGTCATGGCCGGCCTGCTGTTTCTGGTGTTCGGGTGGATGGGCTGGATCGGGAAGCTGCAGAGATGGTTCACTCCGCTCGTCTCCGGGACGTATATGATTTTGCTCGCCTTTTCGCTGTGCAGCAACATATTGGCGGGGATGCTGGGCATCGGGTTCCGGCATTCCGAGGAAGTCATCCCGCAAGTCGCCATCGTCTCGATCGGAATCGTGACACTGGTTATCCTGATGATGCGGACGAAGCGCTTTTCCAGCGTTGCCGTTCTGCTGGGGATGGCCATCGGATGGGTGCTGTACGCCTGTATGGGCTGGACAGAGCCGATTCGCCCGGCTGAACAGGTGGTTGCCTGGCCGAGGCTCTTCTTTTGGGGAACGCCTCGTTGGGATTGGGGAGTCGTTCTCACGAGCATGCTGACTGGATTTGTGCTCTTGACCAATTTGGTGACAAGCCTCGTCGTCATGGGGAAAGCGACCGATACTGTACCGACGGAGGAGCAATACAACCGTGGCGGCGTGTTTACAGGGGTATCCCATATCCTGTCCGGATTGGGGGGAGTGGTCGGGATGATTCCGCTCTCGCTCGCGGCAGCTGTCATTCAGACGACGCGCATGGCCGCCGCTTGCCCTTTATGCTGGCGATGAGCGGAACCATGGTGATCGGCCTGTTCCCGCATATCGCCCATTTTCTGGCAGCGCTTGCCAGCCCTCGTCAGCTTTTTGTTCGGCAACGGCCTGCTGCTCGGGGTGCTCGTATGCCTGCTGCTCGAGCATGTCGTTTTCCGCAAGTCCGGAGAAAATGCGCAAAACAAAGACGGCCACGCTGCGTGACGGGCCGTCTTTGTTTTAGGTGCCGACAAGATAGCTGCGGCTCAATTCGCCGCCGTTGATTTCCGTAAACATGCGACCTGTCGATCCGACGATTTCGTCCTTTTTCTGAGGGGAGACGTGCTCGTGGAAGAAAATGACCTGCATCAGGTTGCGGCTGTTCCCGGTGACGCAGGTGCGCTTGGAGTCTACGATCGGACTGCCGAATGCCCCCCTTTCATCGGCGAGCAGCAGCTTGTCTTCCATGCTGACCTCGCGACCGTTTAACCCTTCGTAGCTGTCGCCCTTTTGACCGATGCGCAGAACGACATTTCCCGCCAGCTGATCCTGGTCGTAAATGCCAAAAGGAAGGGCGTAGCGAACGGAGAAAAAATTATTGACGTCGACGGCGCTGTTGATCCAGAAGAAAGGATTTCCTTGCAGAAGCCGACGGAGCAAAGCTTCTGACGACGGGCGGTACCGGGAAGGGTCTGTTCCGATTTGTTTGAAGGCGGCGCGCCATTCCCGGATGCCCTCGATCTCGGTCAGACGGGACGGGTCGTGCTCGAGCCGAAGCCCTTCGACGAAGTAATGGATGCGGCCTTGCAGCATTTTGGGTGAGTCGCTGACGGAAGCACCGCTGTAATGGAGGATGCCCAGGGAAAGACGTGGGAGGCGTGCGGACACAGTGGCGTCCAGCTGTACCTTCATCATGTTCACTCCTTTTCCAACCTATTTTTGGTAGTATAACAAATTTTTTTTGTGGAAGCGACTAACCTTCGATACAATAGAAACAACGTCGCATCGAATCAGTTCGGTAAGCGGCTGGAGTTCCAGAAAGAGTAAGGCAAGACGATTTTCACAGTGGAGGGATTCCCTGGAGATGACATTACGCGAAGTGCAAATTTACACCGACGGGGCATGCTCTGGCAACCCGGGACCCGGCGGTTGGGGAGCTGTCTTGATGTACGGGCAGCATACGAAAGAAATGTCTGGCGCCGAAGCCAATACAACCAACAACCGGATGGAGCTCAAGGCTGCCATCGAGGCGCTCTCCATGCTGAAGGAGCCGTGCCAGGTGACGCTGTACAGCGACAGTGCCTACCTGGTCAATTGCTTTGCGCAAGGCTGGTACAAAGGCTGGCTGAAAAACGGCTGGAAAAACAGCAAGGGACAGCCGGTGGAAAATCAGGATTTGTGGAAAGAGCTGCTGCGATTGATGGACATCCATAAAGTACAGTACGTGAAGGTAAAAGGACATGCCGACAACAAGTGGAACAATCGCTGTGACGAGTTGGCGACAGGAGCGATCAAGCAGCTGTGAGCGAGCGGCATTACTGGGAACAAACGAAGCAGTCCATTATCGCATACGCCGAGGAGATCGGGATTGACAAGATTGGCTTTGCCAGCGCCGATCCGTTTCTGGAGCTGAAGCAACGGCTAGTGGAGCATCGGGAAAAGGGGTACGAATCCGGCTTCGAGGAGCCTGACCTGGAAAAGCGTACGGATCCAGGCCTGCTGCTGGAGGGCGCACGGTCGCTGATCTCCATCGCCCTGGCGTACCCCTCCAAGCTGGAGCAGCCGCCCAAATCCGGGCCGGGCGCCTACCGCGGGATCTTGTGCCGTGCCGCTTGGGGAACCGATTACCACCACGTGCTGCGCGACAAGCTGGACAAGCTCGCGACCTTTATCAGGGAGCTGGAGCCGGGGGCCCGGATCGAATCCATGGTGGATACGGGGGCGCTCTCGGACCGGGCCGTCGCCGAGCGGGCCGGAATCGGCTTCGTCGGGAAAAACTGTGCGCTGATTACGGATGAATTCGGTTCGTGGGTGTACCTGGGAGAGCTGCTGACCAATCTGCCGTTGCCGGAAGACCAACCTGTCGAAGAAGGCTGTGGCGATTGCAACATTTGCGTGGACGCTTGTCCGACAGGGGCGCTGGTTCAGGGCGGGCAGCTGAACGCGCAGCGCTGTATTGCGTATTTGACTCAAGTGAAGGACTTCATTCCGGATGAGTTTCGCAGGAAAATCGGCAATCGGCTATACGGCTGCGACACATGCCAGACCGTCTGTCCGAAAAACCGGCGCATCCAACTGACCCACCAGGCACAGTTTCAGCCGGATCCAGAGATCGCCAAGCCGCTCCTGCTGCCATTGCTCGAAATGAGCAACAAGGAATTCAAGGAAAAATTCGGGCTGTCCTCGTCGTCATGGCGAGGCAAAAAGCCCATTCAGCGCAATGCGATTTTGGCGCTGGCACACTTCAAGGACAAAACGGCGGTTCCCGAGCTGGCCCGCCTGCTGGAAAGCGACCCTCGTCCAGTCATACGCGGAACAGCGGCCTGGGCGTTGGGGAAAATCGGCGGAGACGAGGCGCGAGTGGCGCTGGAGGAGGCAAAAGAACGCGAAAAGAGCGCAGAGGTCCTGGCAGAGGTGCATAAAGGCTTGAGGATGCTTGAGGAGTCGGCAGGCTGAATTCCACGCACGGGAAAATCAGCTGGCTGAGGTCAGAGAGGCAGCGGATGCTTCCGCTCCACAGGCAAAAGGACAGCCATGGCTTGTGCTGCCGAAAGACAAGCCGCCGATCTCGTGCTGACGGAGCGCAAGGAAAGAACAAGGAATACGGGTAGGGAGGAACGTGGGATGGCAAATGTATTGGGATACACCATCATGGACTCGCCGATTGGACCGTTGTTGCTTGCTTCTACTGAAAAAGGATTGTGCTTCATTCAATTTGACGCCGAAGAAAACGGCTTGGGGCAGCTCCAGCGCTGGTGCAAGAAAACGTTTCTGGGGATGGCGCCCGTACGCGACGACGCCCGGAACGAGGCGGCGAAGACGCAGCTGCAGGAGTATTTTGCCGGGAAGCGGAAGGTGTATGAGCTGCCGCTGGATCTGTACGGAACACCGTTTCAAAAATCGGTCTGGAATGCCCTGAGGACGATTCCGTACGGAGAGACGCGCTCCTACAAGGACATCGCGTTGGCGATCGGGGCAGCAAAGGCAGTGAGGGCGATCGGCGGGGCGAACAATCGCAATCCGATCCCCATCGTCATTCCGTGCCACCGCGTCATCGGCTCCAACGGCGCTCTCGTCGGCTATGGAGGCGGACTGCCGATCAAGGAGCATTTATTGGCGCTGGAAGGCGTTCCGGTGCAAATGCAGACAACGTTTGACCAGGCTATCCGTTCCTGACGGGTAGCTTTTCTTTTTCTTCTGAACGACCGGATGTTGACATATTCTTACTGGAGAAGAAGGCGGGGAAGGCCGAATGCCGGCAGGAGAAGAGGGAGGGGCAGCGGATGGACTGGCGGGCGTTTGTCCATAGCTATCTGGATGGAGTGCACAAGACTTGGCTGGATGGGGAGTACGGACGGTTGGCAGCCTATGGCGTTCAGTCCGGGCAAGGGGCAAAGAGCGAATGGGAGCGAATGAAGCGGGAGCATCGACAGCTGCAGGAGCGTGGGGCAACGGCGCGTTCCGTTCAGGCAAGGGTGGTTCCGCTCTGCTGGATGGAGACGAAGCAGGCGATCGACTTGTTGCTCTCGTGGAAAGGAGAGCGTCTCTACGAGCTCGGTCGTCGCGAGCTGGCCGAGGCCGGAGGGCGTCTGCAGCGCATTCGCCTGCGCAAAGAAGCGGACGAATGGAGGATCGACTCTCATCAGGAATGGGAGGGAGATGCCAAAAGTCCGTACGACGGCGAACAGGAGGAGGAGGCTGGCCCGGCGTCCCTGGCAGAGGATGAGGTTTCCCAGCCGCTGCTGGTTGTGCACGGGGCGGGAGGGTACAACCGCAAAAATGCCGTGGCGTATGCGGTACAGTATTGGAACTCGGTCAATCCGCTCTACCCGCACTTTACGGACGATTGCACCAATTTTATTTCGCAGTGTCTTTACGCGGGCGGAATCCCGATGCTCTTTTCCAAAGAAAAAGGAAGGGGCTGGTGGATCCGCACGGGAAAGGGCGGCGATTGGAGCTACAGCTGGACGGTGGCGCACGCCTTGTATTTGCTGCTCAAATCCGGGGCGGCCCCGATGCGGGCGGTGAGCAAATCCTCCCCGGACCAATTGGAGCCGGGCGATCTGATTTGCTACGACTTTGACGGGGATGGACGCTTTCAGCACAATACGATTGTGGTTGCGAAGGACGCCAACAACATGCCGCTCGTCAATGCCCATACGACTGACAGCAGCATGCGCTACTGGGCCTATGAGGATTCAACGGCCTACACGCCAAAGATCCGCTACGCGTTTTTTCAAATCAGGGGGGTGTAGGGGCAGGCCTGCGTCGCCGCGGATCGACAGGCCGGCGGAGGTGATGCGGAGAGGGGCATCCCGTTGCAGCAGTTGGCAGGTGGTCATGGGCAGGGAGGTTTATGTATAATAGAGCTTGTTCTTGTCAAGCGCCTTCAGAAAGGCGACCTCGCCACATGCATATATGCCTGGCGAAGAGCCGTTTTCAGTCCGAAACATGAGGAGATTTGCTGATATGCCGCTACACATCGTATTGCACGAGCCGCTCATCCCTGCCAATACGGGGAACATCGCCCGTTCCTGTGCTGCGACGGGGGCTCATCTGCATTTGATTCATCCGCTTGGCTTTTCCACGGAAGACCGCTATTTGAAACGCGCGGGTCTGGACTACTGGCACGCGGTTCACATTCATCATCACGACAGCTTCGACGATTTTGCCGCTGCGCAAGGGCCGGATGCAGGCACCTTTTACTTCGTGGAAACATGGGGGGAAACGCTCTACTCCGACGTTTCCTTCGAGGACGGGGATTACATCATCCTGGGAAAGGAAACGACCGGCTTGCCGCGGGAGCTGACGGACCGGTATCGCGAGCAGACGATCCGCATTCCGATGAGCGGCGACACGCGTTCCGTCAATCTGTCCAACTGTGCGGCGATCGTCCTGTTCGAAGGTCTGCGGCAATTGGGATTTCCCGGGCTGAAGTAGCTGTTCCAAAAAACAAGGTCTTCCATCGGATGCGCCGACCAATAAAAAGGGAGAGATCGGAAAATGACTGTGAGCACCATCCTGTTTGACCTCGACGGCACGCTTTTGGAAATGCAGACAGAGCCTTTTGTCAAAAGCTATATGAAGGAAGTGGGCCGTCACGTCGGCGATCAGTACGATACCCAAAAGCTGCTCGCGATGATCTGGGAAGCGACGAAAGCCATGATCGTGAGCCAGGAGCCAAAGAAGACGAACGAGCAAGTATTCATCGAGTATTTCATCACGCACAGCGGATGGAAGCGCGAGGACGTATGGCCGCTGTTTGACTCGTTTTACCGCGACGTGTTTCCGACTCTGTCCCATCTGACCTATCCGTCGCCATGGGCCTCCCAAATCGTAGAGGCCGCCAAGACGCAAGCGTTCCGCATCGCGGTTGCGACGAATCCGGTGTTCCCGCGCGAGGCGATCTACCATCGGCTCGCCTGGATTGGCATGACGGCGGATGAATTCGAGTTGGTTACTGTGTACGAGGAGATGCATTTTACCAAGCCGAACCCGAGCTACTTTCAGGAAATTTGCGAAAAGCTTGGCGTCGGGCCTGCCGAATGTGTCATGGTCGGCAATCATATGCAGGAAGACATGGTCGCGTCCAAGCTGGGCATGAAGACATTTCTCGTCACCAACTGGATGGAGGATCGCGGCGAGCCGCAATATCCGGTCGATCAGCGCGGGACGCTGGAGGGGCTGCATCAGGCGATCGTGGCCGGCACGGGCGTATTTGCACGGTAATAAGGGTACAGAAATAAGGGTACAGAAATAAGGAAAGAAGCGAAGCAGGCTGTCGCCATGGACGAGCCTGTTCTTTTGGGAGCAAAAAAAAGCAGGTTGCCCGATAAAGGCAGCCTGCTTTTTTCCTGGGAGCGCTAAGCCGAAAATGAGGCTGGTCGCGTCAGTATGCTCTTACAGATTCCAGGTTTTGTCTTCATTGTATCCAGCCGTAAGAATGAAGAACAGAAAAGCGGCAAAAACCACAGCTACGATAACCGCACCCATGTTGGATTGCTCCTTTCGTAAACAAACTACCCCCATTATAGCGTAGCCTGCCCACTTTGCAAACGGATTAACAGGCCCTGGAAACGGATTTGGGGCATGGAAAATGACACTTTTCACCAGTCCTCCTTAATTTTTTGTGGCTAGATTGCTGAAACTTGTGTTGATCTCGCGCATACACATATGTAAAGGCTTTACGAGCCTGCTCAAAACCGATGGAAAACGGGTACCACGCGAATGCGTGACCGCAGGCAGACATATACATGAGAGTACATTGTAGCAGGGGAAGAGAGAGGGGCTTATGAGGGAGGAGTGTCGAGCATGGACATTTTAAAACGGATCGCCGAGCACCGGAACCGCGAAGAAAACCTGTTGTGGAGAGGGACGTTCGCTGAATATTTGCAGTTGGTTCGAAAAAATCCGCAAATCGCCCAAACCGCTCATTCACGTGTCTACAACATGATCAAAAGCGCTGGTGTGGAAGAAAATGAAGACGGCACCCGCTCGTATCAATTTTTCAGCAGGGAAATTTTTGGGTTGGACCGTTCCGTGGAGCGATTGGTGGAAGAATACTTTCACTCTGCAGCCCGCCGCCTCGATGTGCGCAAACGGATCCTGCTGCTGATGGGCCCCGTCAGCGGCGGCAAATCGACGTTGGTGACCATGCTGAAGCGGGGACTGGAGGAATATTCCCGAACAGAAGCGGGGGCCATCTACGCACTGGAAGGTTGTCCGATGCAGGAGGAGCCTCTCCATCTCATTCCGCATGAGCTGCGGCCGGAAGCGGAGGAAGAACTCGGTGTGAAAATCGAGGGAGAACTGACGCCGTACAACCGGATGAGGCTGGAAACCGAGTACGGAGGACGCATTGAAGACTTCCCGGTCTGCCGCATCCTGTTCTCGGAAGCCAACCGCATCGGGATCGGCACATTCAGCCCATCAGACCCGAAATCGCAGGACATTGCGGATTTGACAGGCAGCATCGACTTTTCGACCATTACCAAATACGGTTCCGAGTCCGACCCGCGTGCCTACCGCTTTGACGGTGAGCTGAACAAGGCCAACCGCGGGCTGATGGAATTCCAGGAAATGCTCAAGTGCGATGAAAAGTTTCTCTGGCACCTGCTGTCCCTGACGCAGGAAGGGAATTTCAAGGCGGGACGGTTCGCGCTCATTTCCGCAGATGAACTGATCGTCGCCCATACGAATGAATCCGAGTACAAGACTTTTATCGCCAACAAGAAGAATGAAGCCCTGCAGTCACGGATCATCGTCATGCCCATGCCGTACAACCTGAAAGTGAGCGACGAGGAAAAAATATATGCGAAACTGATCAAACAGTCCGATCTGGGGCATGTCCACATTGCGCCTCATGCGCTGCGGTCAGCGGCCATCTTCTCCATTCTTACCCGGTTAAAGGAATCGAAGAAGCAGGGCGCCGACCTGCTGAAAAAAATGCGCCTGTACGATGGCGAGTCGGTAGAGGGCTTCAAGGGAGCGGATCTGGAAGAGCTGCACAACGAGCATGCGGACGAGGGGATGGCGGGCATCGACCCTCGCTACGTCATCAACCGCATTTCCAGCGCCCTGATCCGCCGCGATACGGAGTGCATCAACGCGCTCGATATTCTGCGCGCGCTCAAGGAAGGCTTCGACCAGCATCCTTCCATCACCAAGGAGCAGCGGGAGCGGTACATGAACTTCATTTCCAACGCCCGCAAGGAATACGATGAGCTGGCGAAAAAAGAAGTGCAAAAGGCATTTGTCTACAGCTACGAGGAATCCGCCAAGACGCTCATGGACAATTACCTGGACAACGTCGAGGCGTATTGCAACATGAACAAAATCCGCGACCCCGTCACCGGCGAGGAGATGGATCCGGATGAGCGGCTGATGCGCTCCATCGAGGAGCAAATCGGCATCTCCGAAAACGCCAAGCGGGCGTTCCGCGAAGAAATTCTCATCCGCATCTCGGCCTATGCGCGCAAAGGCAAGCGGTTCGACTACAGCACGCACGATCGCCTGCGGGAAGCGATCGAGAAAAAACTGTTTGCCGATCTCAAGGACGTCGTAAAAATCACGACCTCCAACAAGACTCCGGATGAGCACCAGCTGAAAAAAATCAACGAGGTGACGAAGCGCCTCATCGAGGAGCATCACTACTGCCCCATGTGCGCCAACGAGCTGCTGCGCTACGTCGGCAGCCTGTTGAACCGGTAAACCAAAGCGAGCACGGACACGCGGCACAATCTTGCGCGTCATATTCGGCGCAGAGTGCGCCAGTTGCTAGGAGGAGACGGCATGGAAGATGCAGCATCGTTCATTGTCTCCCGGGAAGACTGGTCGCTGCACCGCAAAGGGTACCAGGACCAAAATCGACACCAGGAAAAAGTGAAAGAAGCGATCAAGAAAAACTTGCCCGATCTCGTCAGTGAAGAAAACATCATCATGTCGAACGGTCGGGAAGTCATCAAGATCCCCATTCGCTCCCTGGATGAGTATCGGTTGCGTTTCAACTTCCAAAAAGGGAAGCATGGCGGTCAAGGGAAAGGCAACAGCAAGGTAGGGGATGTCGTCGCCAAGGACGGCGATCCGTCCCAGGGGCCAGGCAAAGGCCAGGGTGCAGGCGATCAGCCGGGCGTAGACTACTACGAGGCGGAGATCAGCGTGGAAGAGCTGCAGGAGATGCTGTTCGCAGAGCTGGAGCTGCCCAACCTGCAGCGAAAAGACGAAGACCAGATCGTGATTGAAGAAACCCGCTTCAACGACGTCCGCAAAAAAGGGTTGATGGGCAACATCGACAAGAAACGGACGCTGATCGCCGCCATCCGCCGCAACGGGTTGGCCGGCTACAGCGACCTGGAGCTGGGCATCAATGAAGACGATCTGCGATTCAAGACTTGGGAGGAAATCATCAAGCCGCACTCGAACGCCGTCATCATCGCGATGATGGATACCTCCGGATCGATGGGCGTGTTTGAGAAATACATCGCTCGCAGCTTTTTCTTCTGGATGGTCCGCCTCCTGCGCACGAAGTACGAGAAGGTGGAGATCGTCTTTATCGCCCACCATACGGATGCCAAGGAAGTGACAGAGGATACCTTTTTCTCCAAAGGCGAGAGCGGGGGGACGATTTGTTCCTCCGCTTACAAAAAAGCATTGGAGATCATCGACAGCCGCTACCCGACAGCGCAGTACAACATTTACCCGTTCCACTTTTCCGACGGCGACAACCTCACCTCTGACAACGAGCGCTGCGTGAAACTGGTGAAGGAGCTGATGGATCGCTGCAATATGTTCGGCTACGGAGAGGTCAACCAGTATAACAGGCACTCGACCTTGATGTCCGCTTACCGGCACATCAAGGAGCCGAAGTTCATGTACTGCGTGATCCGGGAAAAGGGCGAGGTGTACAAGGCGCTGCGGACGTTTTTTGGGAAGAAGGAAGTGGGAGTGTAGGTCATAGAGGAATAAGGGAGACAAAGACAGGAAAGGCGGCTGCGTCCATGAGCGTGGTCGTCTTTTTTTTATTGCAAAATTCTTTAAGAAAATATTTCCAATCTACGGTAAACTCATCGAAAGGTGGGGATGCAAAGCCAAGGGTCTAAGGCAAGTATTTCGCTATGACAGCCGGGTTTCCATTTATAGACAAGTGATTACCTGGACTAGCTTATAACTTAAGCAAAAAGTATTTTCCTCTAGATTTTCTTTCGTCCTAATGCAACACAAACAGGAAAGAACTGAAAGTGTGCTGAATTTCGCTTCCTCGACGTTTACAATACTACTACCCGTGAATACTGGAAATAAATAGACCAGTAGAAACGGAGCGTTTTCAAATGAACATAGAAATAAAGGACCTGGAGGCCGTATTTCATATAGATGAGTTAATTTCATAATTCCAAGCCCTTACGTATCAAGGGTTTCAAGACACGAAAAAAGGAGTACCTCCCCAAATCTCTAATAAGTTAAGTGCAACCAAAACTTATAAGAATTGGAGGATGACTCCCTATGCCCATTATACGACAAGGAAGCCTATT
>Ga0255334_1001184_pt1 | contig 13152 bp, 10 predicted proteins | sample EtOH5_35cm_T3_12_FD_202080 | JGI IMG/M metagenome (GOLD analysis project Ga0255334, IMG submission 202080) | Sandy soil microbial communities from University of British Columbia, Vancouver, Canada - EtOH5_35cm_T3_129 | ecosystem: Engineered > Artificial ecosystem > Sand microcosm > Unclassified ...
CGGAGTTCATCGGTGTGGCCGAAGACAGCGGTCTGATCGTGCCGCTGAGCAAATGGGTGCTGGCCGAGGCCTGCCGGCAAGCCTGCGCCTGGCAAGCGCAAGGGCTGCCAAAAATATGCATGTCGGTAAATATGTCGGCCATCGATTTCCGCCAGCGCGACTTTGTCGACAGCATCGGACTGACCCTCGAACAAACCGGCCTGGAACCGGCGTTGCTGGAACTGGAAATCACCGAAGGGGTGTTGATGCAAAACATCGACACCACCGTCACCGCCCTGACTCGACTCAAGGTCATGGGTATCCGGCTGGCCATCGATGACTTCGGCACCGGCTACTCCAGCCTCAGCTACTTGCGGCGCTTTCCCATCGACGTGCTGAAAATCGACCAGTCGTTCATTCGCGGTCTGAGTACCGACAGCAACGACGCGGCACTGGTCAGCGCCATCATCAGCCTGGGCCGCAGCCTGAAGCTGACCATCATCGCCGAAGGGGTGGAAACCCTCGAACAGCTGGACTTCCTCAAGGCCCATCAATGTGAAGAAGGCCAGGGTTACTACTTCAGCAAAGCCGTCGAACCGGACGCCTTCGCCCAATACCTTGAATCGGTAAAACCTGCTCCATTTACCGCCACGTGAACGATGCGTAACGACACACGGGCTATCAGCCAAGGAATCATCAGATGTCGCCGTCCATTCACTACCTGCTCCTGGTACCGCTGCTCGGGTTCTGTCTGAGCACCGTCGCCGCGCCGCTGAACGAACCCCTCAAGCCACTGCCGGCGGCGCCTGCACAGAATCCTCTGCGTGTCGAACTCGGTCGCCAGTTGTTCAATGAAACGCGGTTGTCGGTCAACAACACGTTGTCCTGTGCCAGTTGCCATCGACTGGAAAACGGCGGGGCCGATACCCAGGCGTTTTCCATCGGCTTCGCCGGTCAGCCAGTGACGATCAACACCCCCAGCGTGTTCAACGCCACCCTGAACTTCCGGCAGTTCTGGAACGGGCGCGTCGACACCCTGGAATCCCAGGTCCATGAAGTGGTGAAAAGCCCCAGCGAAATGGGCAGCAACTGGGAGCACGTGGTGCAAGTGCTGTCCGCAGACACGGGTTACCGCAACGCATTTACCAACGCCTACCCGGACGGCGTGACCATGAACAATGTGCAAAACGCCCTGGCCACCTACGAACGAACGCTGCTCAGCAGCAACTCGCGGTTTGATCAGTATCTGCTGGGTGACACCGACATCCTCACGACCGAGGAAAAGTACGGCTACCAACGCTTCAAGGATTATGGCTGCATCGCCTGCCATCAAGGCGTGAACATCGGCGGCAACATGTTCCAGAAGTTCGGCGTCATGGGCGATTACTTCAAGGTTCGCGGCAACCCGACCGACACCGACCTGGGTCGCTATCTGGTGACCAAGGATGAAGAGGACCGCAACGTGTTCAAGGTACCGAGCCTGCGCAATGTCGCGGTGACCGCACCGTATTTTCATGACGGCTCGGCCAACACGCTGGAAGAGGCGGTGGACGTGATGTTCAAGTTCCAGCTCGGTCGCATTCCTTCCGCCGAGGACAAAACCCTGATCATCAAATTCCTCAAGACCCTGACCGGTGAATGGGGAGGCAAACCCTTATGAAAATGTCCCGCCGTCGCAGCCTCGCACTGCTGGGCGTCGTCGCCTTGTTACTGGCCTCGACGCTGTTGTTCCTGTACCTCAAATCGAATTCGAACGAGACATCGACTTACGCCGAAACCCGTGACCTGGTCCGACGGATCAAGCAATTGAATGCGCAGTGGGAAACCGAGATTCTCAAGGCCAGGATCGCCACCAACCACAACTACGATCCGTTGGTCACACCGCTGACCGAGATGACAAAGCTGTGGGAGCGATTCGACACCATGGAGTCGAACCACGGCCGCAACGACTCGCCGATCTGGCGCGCCAGCCATGATGCATACCTGAGCGCCTTCGAGGAAAAGATCCGGCTGGTGGAGCAGTTCAAGTCCCACAACGCCGTGCTGCGCAACTCACTGGCGTTCCTGCCCACCGCCGAGGACGACATTCAGGGGCAACTGGCTCAGTTGGTCGATGGCGACAAACTGCAACTGCAGAACATCGCCACCGACACTTACGATTTGTTGCTCAGCAGCATGGAATACGCCCAGGTCACTTCCGACGACAAGGCCGCTGACATTCTGGTCGGGCTGAACAAGCTGGGGGTGAACAAGTTGCGACTACCCGAGCAGTTTCACAGCCCGATCGATATTCTGAGCAACCACATTTCACTGATTCTGCGCGAACAACCGGTGGTCAACCGCTTGCTGGAAAAGATCGAAGCCGTTCCTGTGGCCGAGCGCCTGGACGACATCACCAGCCTGTTGAACAAGGACCAGCAACAGGCCGATGCGGTCGAGCAGCGCTATCACTTTTACATGCTGGTGTTCTCTGTGCTGCTGGTCCTGCTACTGGTGTACCTGGCCATTCACCTGATGCGCAGTTTCACCATCATCAATCGCGTCAACAAGGCCCTGAAAGCCGCCAATGACGAACTGGAACTGCGGGTGGAAGAACGCACCCGTGAACTCAAGGATACCCAGAGCGAGCTGCTCGACACCGCGCGCCAGGCCGGCATGGCCGAGATCGCCACCAACGTGCTGCACAACGTCGGCAACGTGCTCAACAGCGTCAACATCTCGGCCGACCTGGTCTCGCGCAAACTGCGCGCCAGCAAGGCCCAGGGGCTGGGCAAAGCCATGCAACTGATCAACGAACACCCCGGCGACCTCGGCACCTTCCTGACCCAGGACGAGAAAGGCAAGTTGCTGCCCGGCTACCTCAACCAACTGGTCGACGCCATCGCCCTCGAACAGCAAGGCATGAGCGACGAACTGGCGCAACTGAGCAAAAGTGTCGACCACATCAAGGACATCGTCGCCACCCAGCAATCCTACGCGGGCGCCAACAGCCTGATGGAGCCGCTGCACATCAGCGAATTGCTGGAGGATGCCCTGCGCATGAATTCCGGCGCGCTGACCCGGCATCACGTCACGGTGGTCAAGGAGTACGGCGAGGTGCCGCAGGTCATGGGCGACAAGCACCGGTTGCTGCTGATTCTGATCAACCTGATCAGCAACGCCAAGTACGCGATGTCCGACCTCAGCAACCGTCCGCGACAGATGACCCTCGGGGTCAAAGTCGTCGACGACGCCACGCTGCAAGTCAGCGTCAAGGATGACGGCGAAGGCATCGCCCCGGAAAACATGACGCGCATCTTTGCCCACGGCTTTACCACCCGCAAGGAAGGTCACGGCTTTGGGCTGCACAGTTGCGCACTGGCGGCCATCGAGATGAACGGCCACCTCACCGCCCACAGCGACGGGCCGGGCAAGGGCGCGCTGTTCACCCTGCAGATCCCGCTGAAAACAGTCATGGAGGAGGCATGAGCGAACTGTCGAACCGCCGCATTTTGCTGATCGATGACACGCCGTCCATTCATGTGGATTTCCGCAAGATCCTCACGCCGACGCCCGTGCAGACCGTCGAGCTGGACGAGATGGAGGCCGCGCTGTTCGGCAGCGAAGTGAAATCCACCCGCGCGCTGTTCGAGCTGGATTCGGCGTATGGCGGCCAAGAGGGGCTGGGCAAACTCAAGGAAGCCCTGGAGCAAAACCAGCCCTACGCGCTGGCCTTCGTCGACATGCGCATGCCCGAAGGCTGGGACGGCGCACAAACCATCGAGCATCTGTGGCAGGAAGACCCGCACCTGCAAGTGGTGGTGTGTACCGCCTACTCCGACTATTCCTGGGATGAACTGCTGGACCGTTTGCAGGCGCACGACCGTCTGCTGATTCTGAAAAAACCGTTCGACAACATTGAAGTCCAGCAGATGGCCAACACCCTGCTGACCAAATGGGACATGACCGAACGGGCCTTTGTGCAGATGAGCCACCTGGAGCATCTGGTGGACCAGAGAACAACCCAGTTCAAACAGGCCAGTGAGGCATTGCAACGGGAAATCGACGAACGAAAACAGCTTGAATCGCAATTGGTGCAGTCGGAAAAACTGGCGTCACTGGGGCAACTGGCGGCCGGCGTCGCCCATGAAATCAACAACCCCATCGGCTTCATTTCCTCCAACCTCGGCACCCTCGATGGTTACTTCAAACAGCTGCAGGAAATGCTCGACGCTTATCGGGATGCGGAAGAGGCAATCGGTTCCGGCGAGCTGGTCGAGCGCTTGCAACAGCTGCGTGAGCGGGTCGAACTGGAATTCCTGCGCGACGACATCCCGTTGCTGATCAAGGAATCCAAGGACGGCATCAGCCGCGTCGGGCAGATCGTCAAAGACCTGAAGGAATTCTCGCGGGTGGACTCCAACCAGGAATGGCAGTGGGCGAATCTGCAGCAAGGCATCGAATCGACGCTGAACATCGTGGCCAATGAACTGAAGTACAAGGCCGATGTGGTGAAGGACTATCAAACGCTGCCCGACATCGAATGCCTGCCCTCGCAGATCAACCAAGTGATCATGAACCTCATCGTCAACGCCTCGCAGGCCATCGGCCCGGAACGCGGCACCCTCACCCTGCGCACGGGGATCGACGGTGAAAAAGTGTGGATCGAAGTCGCCGACACTGGCACCGGCATCCCGCCGGGCAGCCTGCAAAAAATCTTCGACCCGTTTTTCACCACCAAACCGGTGGGCCAGGGGACCGGACTGGGGTTGTCCCTGTCCTATGGCATCGTGAAGAAACACCGGGGGGATATTTCGGTGGTGAGTGAAGTCGGCGTTGGCAGCACTTTCCGCGTCGAATTGCCGATCCACCAATCAAAACCCACTGCCTGAACACTGTCCCCTGTAGGCGCTGGCTTGCCAGCGATGGCAATTTCAAGACCTGCGTAAATCTTGAGACCGCCATCGCCGGCAAGCCGGGCTCCTACAGGAATTCGGCGTACCTCAGGTGGCTTCCTGGAAATCCATCTCCGGCGGCTGGCGACGGAAGCCGCCGGTCAGCACCGCCAGGTACACCACGCCAATCGCCAGCCAGCACAGGCCCAGGTAAATCGCCAGGTGATCGAGGCTGACCATCAGCCACAAATCCGCCGCCAGGCCAATGAACGGAAAGATCAGGAACAGCACCAACTCACGCAGCCCCTTTTTCTCGCCGCCAATCCAGTAGTGAAAAATCACCGACAGATTCACCAGGCTGAACGCCAGGAACGCGCCGAAGTTGATGAACGAGGTCGAGGTGGTGACGTCCAGTTTCAGCGCCAGCAACGCCACCACCGCGCACAGCAGGATGCTGTTGATCGGCGTCCCGAAGCGTTCATGCAATGTACCGAAGAAGGATTTCGGCAGCACACCGTCGCGACCCATCGCGTAGAGCAGGCGCGAACCGCTGGCCTGAGCCGACAGCCCCGAGGCGAATTGACCGACGATCAGACCGATCAGGAAGATCGACACAAACAGGTCTCCACCGATGTTGCGGGCAATTTCATAGGCCGCCGAATCGACGCTGTCGAACTGGAACGACGGGTGCGCGATCTGCACGAAGTACGACACGCCAACGAAGATCAGCCCGCCGATCAGGGTGATCAGCATGATCGCACGCGGGATGGTGCGGCGCGGGTCGCGGGTTTCTTCGGTCAGGGTACTGACCGCGTCGAAACCGAGGAACGAGTAACAGGCGATGGCGGCACCGCTCATGATCAGCGGCATCTGCATGTCGCCGTTGAAGAACGGTTTCACCGACCACAACGGCGTGCTCGCATCGCCGCCAACGTAATGCACGCACAGCGCCACGAAGGCGATCAGCACCAGAAACTGCACCAGCATCAGCAAGGCGTTGATGCCGTTGGCCAGTTTCAGGCCGACGATGTTGATTGCGCTGGTGATGCCGATGAACGCCAGCACCCAGATCCACTGCGGCACCGCCGGGAACGCGGAGTTGAGGTACGCCGCACCGATCAGCCAGATCGCCATCGGCAGGAACAGGTAATCCAGCAGCACCGCCCAACCGGCGATGAAGCCGAGTTTCGGGCTGATCGCCTTGCGCACGTAGCTATAGGCCGAGCCAGAGACAGGGAATGCCGAGGCCATCCGGCCGTAACTCATGGCGGTAAAGAACATCGCCACCAGCGCCGCGAGGTAAGCGGCCGGCACCATGCCAGCGGTGGATTGAGCGAGGATGCCGAAAGTGCCGAGCACAATGATCGGCGTCATGTAGGCGATGCCAAACAGCACCACCGCCCCCAATGACAGGGTGCGTTGCAAACGAGCCATGAGCGACTACTCCGAATTTTATTGGATTTATGGCAGAGCCGAGTTCGGCGCAAATTACGGGTGTTGCGTTTGTTGTTCTGGGTGAATCGTCAAACAGGTGTGTCGACCGGTCTGACGCCTTCGCGGGCTTGCTCGCGAAGGCGCCAGCCCGGGCGACACAAAATCCGAATCAGCGCGAAGGAATCAGCAGCTCCCGAAGTCCGGATGCATGCTCGACCATCTCCCCCGGCAACTTCAGCCGCTGATCATCCAGGTACCGATAATCCTGGCGCGCAGAGGTCAGCTGATTCAGATCCAGCTCAACCGCAAACCGCCCCTCCTCCCGCCCGGCCTCGAACAACAGCGTGCCCAGCGGATTCACCAGCGCACTGCCGCCGGCAAACAACAACCCGCCATCACCCTCTTCCACGCGGTTGACCATCAGCGCAAACGCCTGGTTTTCCTGGGCGCGGGCCATGATCGCGGTGCGGTGCGTCGGGCCGTAAGGGTCCATGTTGCCGTTGGTGACGATCAGCAATTCGGCGCCCAGTTGCGCCAGGGCGCGGGCGGTTTCCGGGAATTCGATGTCATAGCAGATCAGCAGGCCGACCCGCACGCCGTTCCACAGGCACGTGGCGTAGCGATCGCCCGGCTCGTACACGCCGCGATCCGACGCCCACAGATGCGTCTTGCGGTATTTCAGTGCGATGCCTTGCGGGGTGATCAGCAGCGTGGTGTTGAAAAAACGACCGTTGTCGTTTTCCGCTGTACCGATCACTACGGCGATGTTGCGCTCGCGGGCCGCGGCGACGATTGCGCTGACGGTCGGACCGTTCAGCGGTTCGGCAACGGCTGCCACGGTCTCGGCCGACGGGAAGCCCATCAAGTGGCTTTCGGGGAACATGATCAACTGCGTGTCAGCGGCGCAGGCACCAATCGCCGCCAGCGCGCGTTCGAGGTTGTAAGCCGTGTCGTTGTCACGGCCCGCCAGTTGGGCGAGTTCGACCTTCATGGGTAGTCCTTGTTCTAGTGGCCGGGCGGCAGAAAGATTGCCCGGTCGTTGTCTGTGCGCCAGTATGCGCAGCAAGCAACCGGCCAGGGAATCACGCGGCTGGGGTAACCCGATAGGGGTAGATGCATGACACTTTCGTTAGACGACATCGCCTGGCACCGTTCGGTCGGGCAACTGATCGACGCCCTCGACAAGCCGAATTTCTGGACGCAGCTTGTCCGGTTACTGGATCAATACGTGCCCTTCGACAGTTGGGTGGCGCTGCTTTTCAGCGCCGATCAGCATCCGCAAGTGTTCGCCGAATGTCCCGGTGAAGACGGCAGTCCGGATCAGTTGTTCCAGGACTACCTGCGCGGTTTGTACTTGCTCGACCCGTTCTACATCGCCTGCCGCGAGCAATCGCGCACCGGGCTGTATCGCCTGTCGGAAGTGGCGCCGGAACACTTTGAGCTGACCGAGTATTACCAGCGCTACTTTCGTCTGAATGTGGTGGCCGATGAAATCCAGTTCAATTGTCAGCTCGAAGGCGACCGCACGTTGTGCCTGTCACTGGGCAGCAAACAGCGTTTCAGCGGCCAGCAGATCGCTTTGCTGTCGTTGATCCAGCCGTGGGTGCTGGGTTTGTTGCGTCAGCGCCTGCCCTACGAAATCAACGAAGTCGTGGCTCTCGCGCCGGCACCGATCCAAGGTGACTGGCGCGTTCAGCTGGAAGCCTCGGTGCAACAACTCAAAGGCGCGCAACTGACCGCCCGGGAGCTGGATGTCGGGCGTTTGATGCTCAGCGGTTGCTCCAGTAAAGAAATCGCCCGTAAGCTGGAAATCTCTGTCGAAACCGTGAAAGTCCATAAGAAACACATGTACAGCAAGCTGGGGATCAAGTCCCAGTCCGAGCTGTTTTCGATTTTCCTCCAGGCGCAGAATGCCTGACATAGCACTGCAATGCTTTTCTGTGGGAGCGGGCTTGCTCGCGAAGCGCTGGTTCAGTCGACATCAATGTTGAATGAAAGATCGATTTCGCGAGCAAGCCCGCTCCCACAGTGATTTGTGTTTAGCCATTACATTGAGTCCGAACCCAAGGAAACCGTATGAGCCTGTCACTCCTGAGCCGCTACGCCTTCTTTGCCGTCTGTGTGATTTTCACCCTCGCCAGTCTGCCGTTCCTGGAACACGACTGGCTCTGGCCGATCACCGCTGTCACCGGTGTCCTGAGCCTCGTGGGCCTGTTTGATCTGCTGCAAAGCCCTCACGCCGTACGCCGCAACTACCCGATCCTCGGCAACATCCGCTATCTGGTGGAAGGAATCCGTCCAGAAATCCGCCAGTACCTGCTCGAATCCGACAGCGACGCCCTGCCCTTCTCCCGGGCCCAGCGTTCGCTGGTCTATTCCCGCGCCAAAAACGAAAGCGCCGACAAACCCTTCGGCACGTTGATCGACGTGTACCAATCCGGTTTCGAATTCATCGGCCACTCGATGCGCCCGGCACCGTTGAGCGATCCGGGCAGTTTCCGAACCCTCGTCGGCGGCCCGCAGTGCACACAGCCGTATTCGGCATCGGTGTTCAACATCTCGGCCATGAGTTTCGGTTCGCTCAGCGCCAACGCCATTCGTGCCTTGAACCAGGGCGCCAAGCTCGGCAACTTCGCCCACGATACGGGTGAAGGCAGCATCAGCGCGTATCACCGGGAAAACGGCGGCGACCTGACCTGGGAACTCGGCAGCGGCTACTTCGGTTGCCGCACCGCAGACGGTCGCTTCGACCCGGAACGCTTCGCCGCCCAAGCGCAAACGCCGCAAGTACGGATGATCGAAATCAAGATGAGCCAGGGCGCCAAACCCGGCCACGGCGGCATCCTGCCCAAACACAAGGTCACCAAGGAAATCGCTGAAACCCGTGGCATCCTGATGGGCGAAGACTGCATCTCGCCATCGCGGCACAGTGCGTTTTCCACGCCGATCGAACTGATGCACTTCATCCAGCAATTGCGTGAACTGTCCGGCGGCAAACCGGTGGGTTTCAAGTTCTGCCTCGGCCATCCGTGGGAATTCATGGGCATCGCCAAGGCCATGCTGGAAACCGGCATCCTCCCGGACTTCATCGTCGTCGATGGCAAGGAAGGCGGCACGGGGGCCGCGCCTGTGGAGTTCACCGACCACATCGGCGTACCGATGCGCGAAGGTCTGCTGTTCGTGCACAACACGCTGGTGGGCCTGAACCTGCGGGACAAAATCAAACTCGGCGCCAGCGGCAAGATTGTCAGCGCCTTCGACATCGCCAGCGTGCTGGCCATCGGCGCCGACTGGGCCAACTCGGCGCGCGGTTTCATGTTCGCCATCGGCTGCATCCAGTCGCAGTCGTGCCACACCAACAAATGCCCGACCGGCGTCGCCACCCAGGACACCTTGCGCCAGCGTGCCCTCGTCGTTCCGGACAAGGCCCAGCGGGTGTTCAACTTCCACCGCAACACCCTCAAGGCACTGGCGGAAATGCTCGCCGCCGCGGGCCTCGATCATCCGTCGCAGTTGTCGGCCAAGCACCTGGTGCGGCGCATGTCGGCGACCGAGATCAAGCTGTTCTCGCAGCTGCATGTGTTTTTGAAACCGGGGGAATTGCTCACAGGAGAAGTGAACGGCGAGTTCTACTCACGCATGTGGCAGATGGCGCGTGCGGACAGTTTTGAGCCCAATGAGTTGGCTGCGGCGTAAACACTGTTTGAACGCCAGTCTCGTAGGGAGGCTGGCTTTACACCAAGGAAGAACATCTTGCTGAAAGTAATCGCTCAGGATTTCATCAAACCCGAATACATTGAAACGGTTCGCCCGTGGTACACCGAACTGGTCGAGAAGACTCGACTGGAGCCCGATTGCATCGCTTACGACCTGTTCATCGATCAAAAAGACCCCGGCCACTTTATCTTCGTCGAACAATGGCCGAATCAGGCGGCGCTGGATGCTCATTGCCAGTCTGAGCACTTTCGGCGGTTGGTGCCGCAGATCAACCGTTTCCAGGCCCGGGATTGCATTATCGTGCTGATGGATGCGTTCTGAGGCCCGTCGTCACCAGCGAAGCGCCTTGATCGGGGCCGGTTCTTTCATGACGATAAAACCGTAGTCCCCCAGCAGGTAAATCCGGTAGTACGGGCGCTCCAGCAACGGCGGATACCCCAGATAACCCACCCGTGTCGCATTGCGGCGCTCCTTCTCCGCGACCACGTTGGTGATGCCGAGCTTCGGCAGATTCTCGGCCAGCATGAAAAAGTCGATGTTCAGCAGATAGTGCAACACCGGCATCTGCTTGAACGAACCTGCGGCCCCCGACAGCCAGTGATCGGAATACGTCACCGACATGTAAATCCGCTTGGCCTCGCGCAATTCCCGATGCGTCGAAATGTCGTGCCCAAGGCTGAACAGTGCGCTGGTGCTGAAGGCTTTCTGCACCGTCAGCACCCGACCGTAGGCAAACGACAGCGACAGCATCGCCAGCAGTGGAACTGCCAGCAACAGCGTCAGTCGTTCATGGATTTGCGCCAGCGCCAGATGGCTCAAGTAGAACAACAACATCAATAAAACCGCGAAGGCCATCAGGGTTCGAGCGCCCTCGTTGAAGTCGCGGAAAAACAGCGCGACGCCGGACACCAGCAGCGTCACGACCGGCAAGGTCAGCAGACACAACAGGCCGATCAACGCTCTCTTCGGCCCGCTATCCTGACGCTTCCACACTTTAAGCCCCAATTGCACGGCACCGGCAACGGCACACAGCAACAGTGCGGCGAACACCCAGGCCAATCCGCCATGAAACAGCAGCACGACTTTTTCCAGCACCCTGCCGATGTTGATCTGCAGTTGCAGCAGCGGCGCGGCGGTCCAGTTCAACAGCAGCGCGCGATCCTGCGCCATGAACACTAAGGCGCTGACGCAATACATCAGCCAGCCCAGGGTGATCTGCGCCAGTTTCCAGCCGATCAGCCTGCACAACTGCGGCCAGGTCCATCGGTCATTTACGCCTCGCAGCAGCTCAAGGCAACACAATCCCACAAACACATTGAGGCTGATTTGATACAGCCCCAGCGCCAGCGCAATCAGGAACGAAGGGACCAGCCATTGCAGGCTGCGCGAAGGATGACGAAAAGTGATCGCGTAGATCACCGCCACCAGGCTCAGGGCCATGGCCGGCCCGTCATATTGATAAGACAGGTTTTGCAGAAAAAACGGGTTGTACCAGAGGGGCAACGGCACCAGGCAACAGGCGAGTGTCGGTTGCGCAAAGTAATGAAATGTCAGCCGGGTCAGTGCCGAGGCCATGGCCAGCGTGGCGATCAATAGCGGCAATGGAAAGATGTTCGGTGCCGCGTTGCCAAAGGTGAGCAGGTTGTAGAACAGCTGGGTAACCAGGCGCCCCTGCTCCGCCCAGGCCATGCCCGCCGACAGCGATCGCCAGTTGTCATCGATGTACGGGTAGTCCGCGAGGATCAGCGGCAGCACATACAGCAACGTCGCGAGCAGAAAAAACAGCCAGACCTGCCGGCCGCCGAGTTCCTTGCCGAGCACATCGCGAAATCGGCCCATGCTAAAGCCCGAGCCGGTCTTTGCCGCCGACGATGTCTTTGACCACGTAGCGCGGCCGGTGCTTGGCCTCGATGTAGATCCGGCCGACGTACTCACCGAGGATGCCGATACCAATCAACTGCACACCGCCAAGAAACAGAATGGCGGTCATCAACGATGGGTAACCGGGTACGCTGTTGCCGAAGAAAATCTTGTCCAGCACCATGTACACCGCGTAAAGCACCGCGAAAATCGAAATGCCGCCGCCGACGTACGTCCACAAACGCAGCGGCACAGTGCTGAACGACGTCACCCCTTCGAGTGCCAGGTTCCACAGTTTCCAGCCATTGAACTTGCTGCTGCCGGCCACGCGCCCGGCGCGTTCGTACTCCACCACCGCGGTGGTGAACCCGGCCCACGACAACACGCCTTTCATGAACAATTGATGCTCGGGCAGTGCGCGGATCACGTTGACCACCTTGCGATCCATCAACCGGAAATCGCCGACGTTCTCTTCGATCCGGGTGTACGCGATACGGTTCAGCACGTGGTAGAACAGCGCCGCGCTGTGGCGTTTGAGGTAACCGTCGGTGGCCCGGTTGCGGCGTTTGGCAAGCACCACGTCCGCGCCCTTTTGCCACTCGTCAATCAACAGCGGAATGACGCTGATCGGGTCCTGCAAGTCGACGTCCATGGGGATCACCGCATCGCCAGAAGCGTATTCCAGGCCGGCGAACAATGCCGGTTCCTTGCCGAAGTTGCGCGAAAAGTTGATCAACAACACGCGTTCGTCGACCTGCGCCAGGGCCTTGACCTGCTCGGCCGTCCGGTCGGAGCTGCCATCGTTGATGAATACGATCTCGATCTCGTCGCCGCCCAGCCTCAACTCGCGCTGCACCGCCTGATAAAACAGGCTGATCGCTTGCTCTTCGTTGAAGACCGGAACGATCAGCGAAACCTTCACGTTTCACGCTCCTGAACCATGCTAGGTAAAGATTCGACAGCTGCCGTGCACCATTATTCGGGCACGCCATCGCGCGGGCAGACCAGCGGATGGGTTCTTTCATTCAGTCACACCTGAGACATTCAGTAATAGCGTGTTTTTTGCAATTGTCGTCGAATCGCGCCACCCTGCGCGCCGCCGATGCGCGGCGCGCACCTTTTGCCGCGCTGAACACTCCTTATTCAACACCCGTTCACGAGCCCGCTGTCATGACGTTTGAACGCGATCACCGAATCGACTTTTTTCGAGGCCTGGCGCTGATCTTCATCTTCTGGGATCACGTGCCTCACAACCCCCTCGGTCAAATCACCCCGCGTAACTTCGGTT
>Ga0255334_1001185_pt1 | contig 13146 bp, 13 predicted proteins | sample EtOH5_35cm_T3_12_FD_202080 | JGI IMG/M metagenome (GOLD analysis project Ga0255334, IMG submission 202080) | Sandy soil microbial communities from University of British Columbia, Vancouver, Canada - EtOH5_35cm_T3_129 | ecosystem: Engineered > Artificial ecosystem > Sand microcosm > Unclassified ...
AGGACTATGACGACATCGTCGGTCACTGTTGCCACCACTGGAATCGCCTCGTCGATCAGCCCTGGCGCATCATGTCCATCGGCCTGCGCAACTGGGCGCATGGGTTCTGATCCGTGGGAGTTGGTATGACCCCGAGGGCTGGGGTGTCTGGAACGACGGCTCCGAGGCCGAGCTGGCCTTCGCCCTGCCTCCCGGCTGGAGCGGTGGCGGCCGGCTGCGGCTATGGCTGCGTGGTTTCGCGCCGCTGACCGGGCAGCGCGAGATCACCCTGGCGATCGATGGCGCGGCAGTGCCGGTGACCCTGCGCCAGGGCGTCGAGCGGGAGGTCGAGTTGCCCTTCGCCGCCGGGCCGGGGACGATCAGCCTGTCGCTCTCCGTCCCGGCCCCGACCCGCCCGGTCGATGCCCATATCGGGGAGGATCGGCGGCAGCTTGGCGTCGCCTTGGTGGCGCTCGAACTCCTGCCGCCCTGAGGGTCAGGCGAGAACCCGCGCCAGCAGTTCCGCGGTCCGCCCATTGGCGATGGTCGCCGACAGCCCGTCCCAGGAATGGCCCCCCATGCGGGCAAAGGCATGGTCCACGCCCGGGTAGACATGCGCGCTGATCATCGGCTTGTCCTTCACCGCCTCCAGGATCTTCGCCCGCGCCTCGGGGGGGACGAAGCGGTCCTTCTCGGCGATATGCATCAGCAGCGGCTTCTTCACCTTGGCGAATTCCTCCACCATCCCCTCAAGCCCGACGCCGTAGTAGGAGATGTTGCAGTCGGCATCCGAGCCGGTCGCCATCATCACCGCGAGCCTGCCGCCCAGGCAGAACCCCATGGTCCCGACCCGGCCATCGCCGAGCTTGCGCGCGACGGCCAGGGTGGCGGTCAGATCCTCGATGCCCTTCTTCTGGTCGAAGAGGTTGAACAATTCGAAGGCGCGTTTCCATTCCGCCTCGGTGCTGTCGGTAATGTCGATCCCGGGCTCGATGCGCCAGAAGAGATCGGGCGCGATGGCGTGAAACCCCATGTCGGCCACCCAGTCGCAGAGCGACCGCATGGCGTGGTTCACGCCAAAGATCTCCTGGATCAGCACCACGGTGCCGCCGCGCGGCACCTTCGGGGTGACGACATGCGCGGCAAAGCTGCCGCTGCCGTCCAGGGCATCGATCATCATGGGAACATTTCCTGTCCAGTGTAGAGGGGCGCTCGCCTGGCCGGGACTGGGCGAGGCCGGCGCGGATCACATCTCGGCGTAATTGCCGTTGCGCCAGACGTAGAAGACATAGTCCGGCACCGTCACATCGCCCTTGGGCGTGAAGGCGATCGGGCCGAGCACCGTCTGCCAGGGGCCGTCGGACTTCATGGCCGCCGAGATCTTGCGCGGATCGACCGCGCCGACCTTGGCCGCGGCCGCCGCGAAGATCTGGATGGCGGCATAGGTGTAGAGGACATAGCCCTCCGGATCGATGTTGCGGGCACGAAAACGCTGGATGACCTCGGCCGCCGCCGAGCGCTTGCGCGGGTCGGAGGCGAAGGTCATCAGCGTGCCTTCGCCGGCCGCGCCGGTGATCTGCCAGAAGTCGTTGGTCACCAGCGCATCGCCGCCGATCAGCGTGATGTCGAGCGACTGTTCCTTCGACTGGCGCAGGATCAGCCCCGCCTCGGTGTAATAGCCGCCGACATAGACGACATCGATCGCCGCCTGCTTCATGCGGCTGACCAAAGCGCTGTAGTCGCGCTCGCCTGGGGTATAGGCGGAGAACAGCGTCTCGGTCATGCCGGCGGCGTTCAGCGCCTTCTTGGTTTCTTCGGCAAGGCCGCGGCCATAGGCCGAGTTGTCGTGCAGGATGGCGATCTTCTTGCCGGCGAAATGCTGCGCGATATAGGTGCCGGCCACCTGCCCCTGCTGGTCGTCGCGGCCGCAGACGCGGAAGGTGTTCCACTTGCCCTGCTCGGTGAAGGCCGGGTTGGTGCTGGCCGGGCTGATCTGCAGCACGCCTTCCTCGGCATAGACATCGCGGGCGGGAATGGAGGCGGAGGAGCAGAAATGCCCCGCGATGAATTTCACGCCGCGCCCGGCGAGCTGGTTGGCGACCGAGACCGCCTGCCGCGGATCGCAGGCGTCATCGCCGATTTCCAACGCCAACTGCTTGCCGAGCAGCCCGCCCGCGGCATTGATGTCGGTCACGGCCTGTTCGCCGCCGGCCTTCATCTGCGCGCCGAAGCTGGCATTGGACCCGGTCATGGGCCCCGCGACAGCGATGGTGATGGCACCCGATTGTGCGCGGGCGCTGCGGGCGAGGCCGAGCACGGCGAGCCCGGTTGCGGCGATAAGCGGTCTGCGTTGAATGGTCATCGCGACTGTCTCCCAACGGCGCCTGGCCCGGCGCACCGGTTGCGGCAGCAGCCTAGACCCGGCGGCCCGCCCGCTGCCAGCCGTCACTTGTGGCCCCGGGGGCGGGCCCCGGGGGCGGACCTGGGGGCGGACCCTGGGGGCGGGCCTTTGGGGACGCGCGTCCGGGCGCGCGCGATGTTCTCATCGTCGCTGACGAAATAATGTTCACGGCCGCCAATCGCGCGACATGGTGCGGCGGGTTTGCGGGCGCTATTCAGGGCGGGCTGGTTGCTGAAGGACATGCCAATGCCCCGCCCCCTCCACCGCGCCACCGCTGCCCTGATGGCGTCCCTCATCCTTGCGGGCTGCGTGACCACCCGGGCCCAGCGCATCGGCGAGGATGACGGCACCGATGCCTGCCGCGCCCAGGTCGTGGCGCTCGACAGCACCGGGAATTTCTTCGCCGAGGATATCCTGCGCGGCGCGGCGATCGGTGCCCTGGCCGGGGCCGCGGTTGGCGGGGCCACCAGCCGCGACTGGCGTGGTGCGCTGCTTGGCGCGGCGATCGGCGGGGCCGGCGGGGCGGCGGTCGGCTATTTCGCCGCGGTGCAGCGCCAGGCCGGCGATCAGGCCGCGGTCACAGCCCAGGTCGGCAGCGACCTCCAGCGCGAGAACGCCGAGCTCATCCGCACCCAGGTCGCTTTCGACCAGCTGATGGATTGCCGGGTGCGTTCCGCCAACACCGTCCGCGAGGCGGTGCGCGAGGGGCGGCTGGACCGCCCGACCGGGGTCGCCCGGATGAACGAGATCCGCGGCCGCGCGCAGCGCGACCTCGCGCTGGCGCAGCAGATCAATACCCAGATCGGCACCCGCGGCGCCGAATTCGACACGGCCATCGACAATGTGGTGCCGGGCGGCAAGGCCTCGCTGGCCGGCGCCCTGGTCGGCCGCGCCCAGCCGATCCGCGCGACCGCCCGCCGGACGGTGCCGGTGAAGCTCTCCCCCAATGCCGGCAGCGCCGAAATCGCCCAGCTGAACCCGCGTGAGGCGGTGCAGGTCACCCCCGCGACGGGCGGCTATGCGCTGGTCGAAACCTCCTCCGGCCTGCGCGGCTATGCGCCGGTGGATGCGCTGCAGACGCCGCGGCGTCTGCCGGATGCGACCCCGCCCGCCGGCGAGGATGTCCGCAGCCTGGCCGCGACCAATGTCGCCCGCCGCGACAATTTCGCCCAGTCGGTCGGCAATGCCGAACGCCTGGCGCAGGCGGGCGGGTTCGAGCTGGCGGGGTGATACGGCGGCTTCTCCTCGTCGCGGCGCTGCTGCTGCCCGGGCTGGCGGCGGCACAGGAACCGCCGCAGGCGCCGATCCTGCGGGCCGAGGCCGCCGCCCATACCGCCCCCGTCCGCCGCATGGCGACCGATGCCGAAGGCCGGGTGCTGGCCACGGTCTCGGATGACAAGACCCTGCGGCTCTGGGCGCTGCCGGAGGGCACGCCGCTCGGTGTGCTGCGGCCGCCGATCGGAGAGGGCGAGGAGGGTGAGCTGGCCGCCGTGGCGCTGACCCCGGACGGCAGCCGCGCCTTCGTCGGCGGCACCACCGCGCGGCAATGGGATGGCGCCTATGCCGTCTACCTCTTCGATACCGCGACCGCGCGGCTGGTGGCGCGGCTGCCGGGGCTGCCGGCGCCGGTGCAGCATCTTGCGGTCTCGGCCGATGGCGCGCGGCTGGCCGGGGCGCTCGGCGGCCGCGCCGGCATCCGTATCTGGGATGCGCGCGACGGCCGGCTGCTGGCCGAGGATTCGCTCGGCTGGACCGGCCCCGCCCGCATGGTCGCCTTCGATGCCGCCGGGCGGCTCGCCGCCAGCTCGGCCGATGGCACCATCCGCCTCTATGACCCGAGCGGGCGCCGCATCGCCGAACGCGTGCCGGTCGCGGGGGCGCGGCCCTATGGGCTTGCCTGGTCGCCGGATGGCGGGCTTTTGGCCGTCGGCTTCGAGGATCGGCTGCGCCTCGAAATCCTCTCGGCGGCGGATCTGCACAGCGTCCTGGTCCCCGATGTCGCCGGCCTGACCGGCGAGGGGCTGCCCGCCGTCACCTGGGCCAGCGACGCCAGGGGCGGCGCGCAGCTTTACGCCGGCGGCTATGCGCATGCCGCGGCGGCCGCCCCGGGGGCCTTGCCCTTCGTGATCCGGCGCTGGTCGGATTTCGGGCTGGGACCGGCGCGCGATATTCCCGCCGCGCGCGATGCCATCATCCATCTGCTGGCGGTGCCGGGGGGCGGGCTGGTCTTCGCCACCGCCGATCCGGGCTGGGGGCGGCTTGCGCCCGATGGCGGCATCGCCATCCCGGTCGCCTCGCCGGCCGCGGATTTCCGCAACACCGCCGCGGTGCTGGCCGCGAGCCCCGATGGCCAGCGCGTCCGCTTCCTGCTGCGGCCCGATGCGCCGCCCCTGCTCTTCGATGCCCAGGCCGGGCGGCTGGCGCCGATGGACGCGACCGCGGTCTATGGCGCCCGGCAGCAATCGGCGCGGGTGGTCGTCACCGACTGGCACAATCAGGACCGGCCGAAGCTGAACCGCCGCCCGCTGCCGCTCGGCCCCGGCGAGTTCAGCCGCAGCCTCGCCATCCTGCCGGATGAAAACGCCTTCCTGCTCGGCACCGACACGCATCTGCGGCTGTTCGACGCCTCCGGCCGGCCGCTCGACCAGCTGCCGATGCCGGGCGCGGTCTGGGGGGTGGTGGCCTTGCATGGCGTCGCCGTGGTGGCGCTCGGCGACGGCACCATCCGCTGGTTCGAGGTGAGCGACCATCTGGTCGAACGCGGCGCGCTCTTTGTCCATGCCGATGGCCGCCGCTGGGTGGCCTGGACGCCCGAAGGCCTGTTCGACCACGCCGCCGAGGGCGGCCAGGAACTGGTCGGCGTGCATCTGAACAATGGCCGCAACCAGACCCCGGAATGGGCGAGCTTCCAGCAGGCCTATCGTGCCCTCTACGCGCCGAGCGAGGTCCGCGCCCGGCTGCGCGGCAATACCGCCCCGGCGCAGGCGCGGATGGCCGACCTCGGCGAGGTCCGCGCCCGCATCGGCCGGCTGCCGACGCTCAGCCCCGATGCCGCCTGCGCGGTGACCGCGGCGGGCTGCGTGCCGCTCGGCTGGGGGGCGGCGGAGCTGCCGGAGGGCGCCAGCGGGTTGCGGCTGACCTATGCCACGATGGATCGTGGGCTCGGGCTCGGCCCGCTTGACGTGATGGTGAACGACCGCATCGCGGTGCGGGCGGTCGCGGTGCCCGGCCGGACCGAGGTCGAGGTGCCGCTGGACCCCGGGCCCAACCATGTCTCGGCGCGGCTCTACGCCGATGACCGGTCGCTTTTCGCCGAAGGGCCGGGGCTGAACCTGCGCCGCGCCGGCGATGCCGTGGCGCCGGTGGAGCAGGGGCGGCTGATCCTGGTCGCGGTCGGGGTGGATGCCTATGCGCTGCCGGAGCTGACCCTGCGCTACGCCGTCGCCGATACCCATGCCGTCGTGGATGTGCTGCGCGTCCGGGCGGCGGGGGTCTTCTCCGAGGTGATCGCGACCGTCCTGACCGATCGCGACGCGACCCGCGCGAATATCCTGGCGGCGCTGGCCCGTGCCGCCCAGGTGGCGCGGCCAGAGGACACCTTCGTCCTCTATCTGGCCGGCCATGGGGTGCGGTCCGAACCCGACCGGCATTTCCTGTTCCTGCCGCAGGAAACCAGCAGCATCGCCGACTGGCCCTCGCTGCGGCGCAGCGCGCTGGACGAGGGTACGCTGGTCGCCGCCCTGGCCCGCATCCGGGCGCGGGACGGGGTCCTGCTCATCGACACCTGCCATGCCGGGCAGGTGACGATCGACAGCCTCGCCGCCTTGGGCAACGAGACCGGGCGCTACCTGCTGGCCGCGAGCACGAGCGTGCAGGAGGCGCTGGATTCCTACGACGACCGCAACGGCGTCTTTGCCGTGGCGGTGCGCGAGGCGATGAGCGGCCGGGCCGCGATGGATGGCGAGGGGCGGATTTCGGCCCTCGCCCTTGGCGAATGGGTCACCCGCCGGGTGCCGCAGCTGGCGGCGGAGAAGCACCATCAGCAGGATGCGGTGTTCCGCACCGCAAGGCGCGACCTGCGATCGTTTCCGATGGGGGCGGTGGCCCGATAGGGCGGTAAAAGAAGATCTCCAACTGAAACCTGACGTTTCTGCAGTTCGCGGAGTGGAAGGTCCAGGAAACTCAGTTTCCTGGTGGGTGGGTGTGGGAGGGCGAAGCTCTCCCACTGTAATCTCCTGGCCTATTTCTTCCGCAGCAGCACGGCGTGCGACGCCATGAACAGGCTCGTCATGGAATCAGTGCGGAACTCGACGATCTCGCAGTTTTGTTGATCCACCAATTGGAACAAATCACGTTGGGGAAACGCGTGCATTTCCATCTCGCCGGTTGTGTGGGTCGGATATTTGTTGTTCACGAATGAGTAATCTTTGAGGCCGGTGATGATCTGAAAAAATGCCACACCGCCCGGCTTCAATTTCCCGAGAATATTTTCCAATAAATACCGGATGATCGGCGGAGGGTTGTGTTGCAGGACCAGCACCGAGAAGAAGAAATCAAAAGGCTCGACCGTTTTGATCCGATCGATCTTGTCGAGGTGAAGGAAGGAGATGTTGGTCCGTTCGGCCTGCTTGCCGATCTCACGGGCGATGTTCAGATGCGGCATGGAAATATCCGCCGCGATAACCTTTTCGAATTTTTCAGCGAGCCAGATCGAGACACGCCCGACGCCGCAGCCAAGTTCGAAGCATGTTTTTTTGTTCGACAAATCAATGCGGTTGCGCGCGCATGTGATGTTGATGTCGCTAACGCCCTGCTTGCCCGAGTTAAAAAACTCCTCGGAATGCTCCGTAATTTTTTCTATTTTGTATTTATCGTGGGTCAGGACGGACCAATACGGCTCGGATGAGCCAAGAGACGTCCAGACGCCTTCGACGTGCTTAATCAGGCGTTGAAGCTGTTCTTCCGTCGCCGTTGTTTCGATATTTGGCGCTGTGCGCGGATATGCGAAATCGGTGGATCGTGGATCCGTCTTCGCGATATAAGCGCGGAATTCGTCGCTTCCAAGAAACGCCTTCCTGAGTCGCGTGATATCAGGGATATCTGCGATGAACTTGGTGATGACGCGCTCATCTTCCATTTCGCGGCCAAGGATGAGGCGAAAGGCGTATTGAATATCTGTCCTGGACAGCATGGAAGGGTCCTTTGGCGGGACGGCCGCCGGGCGATTCGTGGTCGAAGCAGCGGCAGCTTTTTCAGGTTCTTCGATGGTGGGGGGCAAATTCTCGTTCCTTGCCATGCTTTGGCGATAGGCGTGGGCCCAATCCTCGGTCTGGTCCAGCATCGGCGGGGCCGGCTCTGCCACCTCGGCGGTGACGCTCCGGCGCGGCGCCAGCGCCAGGCCGGCGACCAGCGGCAGCAGCCAGACGATCCGCGCCTGATACCGGTCATGCGGCTTGGACAATGCCCCGGTCACCGCGGCATTGGCCAGCAGCCCGACCAGCACGCAGGCGAGAAGGGAGCCGACCCGCCCGCGCCAGCCCCATCCCAGCGCCACCATCAGCGACAGCAGCAGCACCGGCAGCTGCGGCAGCAGCAAGGGCGCCGCCGTCTCGGGCAGCACCCCCCGCATCTGCAGCCCCGCATCGAAATCGGCGAGTTCGCCGGCAAAGCCCGCCGCGACCATCCTCCGGGCCGAAAGCGCCAGGTGGTCGTCGCCCAGCGTGTCGCCCACCGCCACCCTCCGCAATTGCCGCGCGACATTCGCCATCGCGTCCCGGAACACCTCCCAGGGATAGGCGGTGATTGTGGCGGCGACGATCTCGGCGGCCTCGGGCGCGATCAGCACGCTGCCCATCGGCCGGGCCTGGCCTTGGGTATCCATGGCCAGCGGCGAATGCGGATCCCAGAGGAAGGCGTCGCTGTCCATGGGCAGCCGGTCGAGGAACCCGCAAAGATACCAGCCGGCCTCCGGGCAGCGGTTATGCAGCAGGGCGGTCGCGGGGCCATCCGCCTGCAGCCGCGCCAGCGCGAAGGTCGCGCCATAGGGCGAGAGGGTGTAGCGCCCATGGCCGATGCCGTTGGACACCACCAGGAAGACCAGCGCGACCGCCAGCGGCGCCGCGACGCGCAGGACCGGCGCCAGCCGCCGCGTCAGCAGCGCGATGGTGACGATCATCGCGGCCGCGATCACCAGATGCGACAGATGCACGGCGATCGCCACCGTCGCCAGGAGGCCGGCTGCCCAACGCTGCCCGCGCCCCGAAACCCCGAGTAGCCAGAGCGTCAGCACCACCACCCCGGCCATCACATCCGGCATCAGCGTCGCGGTGAACCAGGGCAGCGAGGTCAGCGCCGCCAGCCCCGCGACCAGCGCCAGATGCCGCAGCAGGGTGATGCGGCCGATCGCCGCCGCCTGCACCCGCCACAGCAGCCAGGACATCACCAGCCCCTGCAGCGCCACCGCCCCCCAGAGCGTGACGCCCCAATGCCCCAGAAAGAGGAAGGGGCCATAGGCCATGGGCTTGTCCCAGGTCATCTCCGGCACGACCGTCTGCGCGAGGTAGGCGGCGGTGTCGATGAAGACCAGCGGATAGCCGTTCAGCAGCGCCGGCCACAGCAGCAGCACCGCGCCGAGCAGGACCCCGGCGATCATGCGCGCCTCGGCGAGGCGGCGGCCAGGGCGGCGAAGGGCAGCAGCCAGACGATCCTCGCCTGGTAGCGATCATGCGGCTTGGACAGCCCGCCGGTCGTCAGCGCATTGCCGACCAGCGCCGCGAGCACGATGACGGCAAGACAGGCCGGGCGGCGGTCGCCCTGACCCCAGGCGCCGATCGCCCCGGCGGCCAGCAGCGGCAGCGCCAGCAGCAGCACCGGCAAATGCGGCCAGAGGAAGGGGCGGGCCGCCGCCTCCAGCCGCCCCTGCGGCTGCAGCGCCGCATCATAGGTGGCGAGGTCGGCCGAAAGCTCGGCGATGCGCGGCCGCAGCGCGACCTCCAGCCCGGTCGCCCCCAGCGTGTCGCCGACCCGGACCATCGCCAGCTGCCGCAGCCCATTGCCGAGCACCGCCCGCAGCACCGCCCCGGGCTCGCGGGCCAGCGTCTCGGCGACGATGACGCGCGCCTCGGGCGAAAGCAGCGCGCCGCCGAGGAAGCGCCTCTGCCCCGCCGCATCCCGGTTCATCGGGCTTTCCGGCCGCCACAGGAAATCATCGGAATCGGTGGGCAGCCGCCCGGCCCAGGCGCAGAGGTACCAGCCCGCCTGGGGGCATCGCGCGGCGATGGTCCGCGCCGCCGGCCCATCCGCGATCAGCCGCGCGAGCAGAAAGGTGCTGCCATGCGGCGACAGCGACCAGACGCCATGCCCCACCCGGTTGGTGCCGAGCAGCAGCGCCAGCGCGCCCAGCAGCGGCAGCAGCGTCCGCAAGGCGGCCCCGGACATCCTGGCCCCGGGCCACCACGGCGCCAGCAGCACGACCACGACCACGAGCCCGGCCGCGAGCGGCAGGAAGGAGAGGTGGCTCGCCGTTCCCAGCAGCGATGCCGCCACGACGCCGATGCGTTCCCCCCGCCCAAGCTGCGCCCAGCCGAGGCCGAGCAGCAGCGCCGCCAGCACCACCGCGACGACCAGGATATCGGGCATCAGCAGCGCCGCCGACCAGGGGGCGGCGGTCAGCATCGCCAGCATCGCGCAGATCCCGAGATGCCACAGCGGCGCCGCCCGCCCCAACATCCGCAGCGTGAGCCAGAGCAGCCAGGAGACCAGCACCCCCTGCGCCAGCAGCGCCGGCCAGAGCGTCACGCCCCAATGGAACAGATGCAGCAGCGGCCCATAGACCCAGGGCTTGTCCCAGATCATCAGAGGCCCGAGCGTCTGGTGCAGGAAGGCGCCGGTATCGCTGAACACCAGCGGATAGCCGTTCAGCGCCGCCGGCCAGACCAGGACCACCCCACCCAGCAGGATGGCGAGCCCCGTCATCCCCGCCAGCGCGCCGCGGCCGCGTCATCCTCGGCCTTGGCCTCCACCCAGCGTTCGCTGCCGTCGGCGAAATCCTCGCGCTTCCAGAACGGCGCTTTGGTCTTCAGCCAGTCCATCAGGAAGGCGACGGCCTCGAGCGCCGCCATGCGATGGCTGCTCGCCGCCAGCACCAGCACGATGGGATCGCCCGGCAGTATCCGGCCAAAACGATGGATCACGGTGCAGCCGGTCAGCGGCCAGCGCGCCATGGCCTCGGCGGCGATGGCCGCGATCGCGTTCTCGGTCACCGCCGGCCAGTGCTCCAGCGTCATCGACGCCAGCCCGTCGTCAGCGCGGCACAGCCCGGTGAAGGAAGCGATGGCGCCGATGTCGGTGCGGCCGGCGGCCAACAGCGCAGCCTCCGCCGCCGCATCGAAAACCGCTTCCTGGACGCGGACGGTGGCACCCATGTCAGCCGCCGGTGACGGGGGGGAAGAAGGCGACCTCACGCGCCGTGCCGAGCGGGGTGTCGGGGCCGCAGAGTTCCTGGTCCAGCGCCGCGCGCACCAGCGCGGGCTCGGCGAAGGCGGCGGCATGGCCGGGGCCGCGCGTTGCGAGCCAGCTGATCAGTTCGCGGATGGTGGTCACCTCGGGCGGCGGGGTCAGGGATTCCTCGGCGAGGCCGGTGCGCTGCCGCAGCCAGGCGAAATAGAGGATCTGCATGGCGTCAGCGCGGCGTCGGGACCGTGCGGACCCGGCCATCCGGGCCGAGCAGGATCGTGGTTGGGCCCTGCGGCACCGCGACGCCGCTGCCGCCGCCCGGGGTCACGAAGGTTTGCGCGCCGGGCGGGCCTTCGGTGATGACCTCGCCGGTCGGCAGCACCCGGCCATCGCTGCGCGGGGCCGGGGGCGAATTGGGAATCGGCGCCGCCGCCGGGGAAATCGGCGCCGTCGGCCGCGATTCGGGCAGGGGTGGCGGCGGGCTCGACGAGCCGATCGGCTGCTGCGCAAGCCGCTCGGGGTGCTCGGGGTTCATCAGCGTCGCGCGCGGGGCTTCCTCCACCGGCCAGACATTGCCCGGCTCGGAGCGCAGCGGCGCGGCGGTGAGCGGGCCGCCGGTGACCCGCGACACCGTCAGGCTGTCCGAGGGCGCCACCACGCCGCGGGCGCCCCAGGGCTCGAATTCATCCCGTGGCGAGCAGGCTGCCAGGCTGAGGACCGCGAGGGCCGAGGTGAGGACGCGTGACATCGAAAGACACTCCATCGCGGTATTCCGATCCGGAAGATGCGACCGCCAGCGCCGCCCGCCAAGGATCATGGGTTTTTCCAGGCCAGGCGTCAGAGCCGCGCCGGGGGGCCGCCGGCATGGCGCAGCCCCGCTGTGAGATAATCCCAACCGGTCAGCAAGGTAAGCGCGGCGGCCACCCAGAGCCCGGCTTCCCCGATGGCGGCCATCGGCAGCACGCCGAGCCCGACCAGCGGCGCCCCGGTATCGCCGGCGAGCAGCACGCCGAGCGCGCCCATCTGCACGCCGGTCTTCCATTTCGCAAGCGGGGTCACCGGCAGCCCGACCCGCAGCGAGGCGAGGTATTCGCGCAGGCCCGAGACCAGGATCTCGCGCAGCATGATGATGATGGCCGGGACCAGCCCCGGCACCGACAGCCGGTCGGTGCCCGCCAGCAGCATCAGCGCCGCGCCGACCAGCAGCTTGTCGGCGATCGGGTCCAGCATGCGGCCGAAATCGCTGGTCTGCTTGCGGTCCCGCGCAAGCTTGCCGTCGAAATAATCGGTGATGGCCGCGACCGAGAAGACGATGCAGGCGCCGAGGTCCGCCCAGGGCAGGCGCAGCATCGCCAGCGCCACCAGAAGCGGAATGGCCGCGATGCGCGACAAGGTCAGCAGATTCGGCAGATCGGTCGGCACGCGGTCGCTGGTCTCCAGCCTTGTCCTCGGCTGCTTGTAGCCGGCCGCGCGCCGGTGGGGAAATGCCCGGGAACGATGAAATCATCCGCGCCGGCCGCAAACGGGGGCCGGGCGCGGTTGCCCATGTGCTGCGCGGCGCCCGCCCGCGGCCGCTCATCCTCGTGTCTCCCGTTGCGACCGCGGCCGGGCTGGGCTCAGACTGCCCCGCATGGACACTCCTCGCACGCCCGCGATGCATGATCTTGGCGGCGACCTCCGCTTTCGCTGCGTCGCGGTGGAACGCGACGACGCGCCGCCCGATGCCTTCGGCAAGCGCGTCGACGCCCTCCGTCAGCTTTTGGCGGCCAAGGGGCTGATGACGGTCGATGAGCTCCGCCGAGGCATCGAAGCGATCCCGCCCGAGGCCTATTTCGACCTGAGCTACTACGAAAAATGGCTGGTCAGCATGACCCGGCTGATGGCGGAGAAGGGCGTCGTGCCGGTGCTGCCGTGACCCTTGCCCCCGGTGCCGCGGTCCGCGTCCGCGACGACTGGCCGGAACGGCGCGGCCCCTGCCATATCCGTACGCCGCACTACTGTCGGGGGCGGGCGGGCGTGGTCGCGCGCCATCTCGGCGATTTTCCGAACCCCGAGGATCTCGCCTTCGGCCGCCCCGCGCCGATCCGGGCGCTGTATCATGTCGCCTTCGCGCAGCCGCCGATCTGGGCCGAGGGCGTGGCCGGCGACGACATATTGATCGAAATCTTCGAACATTGGCTGGAGCCCGCATGAGATACCGTCTCCTCCAGCAAGCGCTTTCTTCATGTGCCGCAGGGGCGCGGGGTTGCGCTGTTTGGTGGCTCCACCGCGCGCCCCTGCTCTGTGGCGACGAAGGGCCTGCGGTATTTGGC
>Ga0255334_1001186_pt1 | contig 13144 bp, 12 predicted proteins | sample EtOH5_35cm_T3_12_FD_202080 | JGI IMG/M metagenome (GOLD analysis project Ga0255334, IMG submission 202080) | Sandy soil microbial communities from University of British Columbia, Vancouver, Canada - EtOH5_35cm_T3_129 | ecosystem: Engineered > Artificial ecosystem > Sand microcosm > Unclassified ...
TCGTCCTTCACCGCGTCCGGCACGTAGCGGAGGAGGAAGAACTCGCACTGCTTCTTCTCAGCCATCAGCCTTCCAATTCGGGAACGGCTGTCGCGACGAGCTGCGGAACGACGCAATCAGCTCGCGCACGCGCCCGCGGCGCGCGACCAGCGCTTCCACCAGCTTTTCCATCGCGTCCCAGTCATTGCCGTACCACTCTTTCGGAACCTCTCCGGCGGCGGCGCCGATGCGCTCGGCGCCCATCGCCTCGATGCGCGAGAGCCAGGGCTCGAACGACTCCCAGCTACGCACTCCCTCGTACGCCTGGTTGCGCGGATAGACGCCGCGCAACGGCGAATCCGGGAACGTCCACTCGCCGGCGTTGAAGCAGTAACCCTGGTCGATGAACGCAGCCGTGTACTTGCGCTCCCGCGGACGCCGCCAGAACGCCGCCTGGCGCCCATTGACGTTGCAGGTCCATTTGTCCAGCGCCAGCATGCCGGCGAAGGCCTCCAGGTTGCGGACACGCTCTCCGGTGAGCAACGCTTCCGGCAGATAGTCAAAGATCTGTGCCGTAAACGGGTCGGCGACGTAGCGCGACCCGAATTGTAATCCCGGCTTGCACTTCAGCGTCTGCCCGCCCAGCTGCACGCTCAGTTCGGCGGTGTTGCAGATGAGCCACTCACCCACCTCGATGACCGCCGGCGCGGGCACGGGCAGCCCGATCAGCTCCCCCAGCCGTGTAGCGAGCAATTCGTTGGCCAGAATCCGCAGATGCTGCGGATTATTCTGGAACTTGACCACGTAGAAGTGCCCGTCGGCGGCGCGCATCAGGTGTGCCTGCGCTCCGCCGCGCATCCGGCGGACGTGCTGGACGGCGTCGAGGACCACGGCGGGCGGATTGTACCCGACCCCTCACCGAATCGGGAGGCTTCCCAATTCTAATTTCCGATTCCGGAAATCGCCGGCCAGCTTGCGCCGAACTTCCAGGGCGATGGCCAGGGCGACGATGCAATCGTCGTGCGCGCCCGACGCCGCGGCGCAGTAGCCGTCCGCCTGGCGGACGAAGGTGCGGCACTCCTCCAGCAGCCGCCGGCTGGAGAACAGATGCGGCGCCTCGGCCAGCACAGCGCCGAAGTTTTCCAGCATCTCCGGGCGGCTGGCGGAGGTGGTCTGCCAGCCCGGCTGCCGGCCGTCGAGGTACAGGTTCCGGTAGCGCTCGAGGGATTCCAGCAGCGCCAGCACGCCGTGGCCGTGGTTGTTGCGCTCCACCACCAGCAGCGCGTGGTTGTAGTCGCGGCCCAGCCGGGCCGCGCGCGCCGCCAGCTCGCGCGGCGAGAAGTGTCCGCGCAGCTCGGCGCACTGCATGCCGCTCGAGCGCTCGATGACCTGGGCGCAGGCGTAGTCGCCCGCGGCGCCGCCTCCGGCCGGGTCCACGCCGAGGATGTACTGCTTTTCCGCGGGAGGCCAGTAGATCTCGAGCGTCCCGTTCTCGCGCGATTCCACCGGCGGCCCGCACTCGGCCAGCCGCCGCTGGATGATTTCCAAATCGAAGACGCACTCGCCGGAGGCCAGGAAGCATCCGTGTTCGTCTTCGGCGAACTCCTGCGGCGCCAGGCCGCGGAAGCTAGCCTGCAACTCCCGCCGGTAAGCGATCTGCGCCGGCGTGAGCCGTTCGCGGCGGCGCAGCTCCTCTTCCTCCGCGGTGAGCGGCGCGACTTCCACGCCCGGGCGCGCGTACGACGGCTCCCACCACCAGGGGAAGAAGTGCCGGGTGTAGCCCGTCTCCGCGGCGCGCTGCCACTCATCGTAGAAGCAGCCGGCGGCGCCGTTGGCCGTGGATTCGAGCACCACTTCGCCGTCGCGCGGCACGGCGGCGCGCAACGCGGCCAGGGTGGCGGCAGCGTCTCCCGGCCAGCGTGCCACCTCCGAACAGTGCAGGTGATGGATGGTCAGGCCGCGTCCGGCGCTGGGGTCCGCCGCTGTCTCCACGCGGTACTCGCTGTCGAGCCGCGGGAAGACGAGCTGGCGGACGTTGGCGCGCGACGTCACCAGCGCGCCGGCGCGCAGCCACTCCGGCAGGTTCTCCAGGAAGCGGTGCACGATGCGAAAGATCTGCTCGGCGGCGCGCTGATCGTGTGCCACCTGCACGCTCAGCACTCCCGGCCGGGTAACGGCGCTGACGAAGAAGCGCGCGGCCACGTAGGTGGTGATGCCCAGTTGCCGCGCCTTGAGCACGATGCTGCGGCGTCCCGCGCGCCGGGCGAATTCGTGTTGTGCGCCGTTGAAGAAAGGCTCCACCAGCCGCCCCTGGCGGTCGCGGATGCGAAGCAGACGGACCACAACGTCTCGAATCGTCAGGCCGCCCAACGCCGGGGGCCGCAGGTCGAGTACCTTCCCGATTGCCAGCAGTGCTTCCAGGTCCGCCAGCGCGTCCAAGGCTGGATTCAAAGCGCGGGCCGCCGGGTTTCTAGCTCAGCGCGGCCGCCAGGCCCAGGGCCAGGCAGCGCGCCATCTCCCACAGGACCGGCCCGAGCCTGAGCTCGCTGGTCGTGGCCTGGCTGGGTGCGTTATTGCTGTCCGCGGAAAAGCTGAAGCTCTCGGTGAACGACAGGTAGGTGTCGCCATCCACGCCCGTCGCGGCGTCGTAGTCCAGGGTCCAGTTACGGTTCGTGGCCTGAGTCACGCCATTCCCGTCGTCGTTGTAGATCACGATGACGATGCGGTCACCCGCGTCGAAGGCAGTCGAGGCCGGGGCCAGGGTGGGTGCGGTGCGCACCGCAGCGGAAGTGCCCCACTCCGATAGCCCGCCATCCGCGGAGATCCCCAGGCTGCTGGAGATGCCGCCGGTCGCCACGTTCCAGCGCAGCACCTGATAGCGCGCCCCGCAGTTGCACTGCGCCGCCGACTCCAATCCCCAGAGGTTGGGTGTGATGGTGCCGGAAATGGTCACGCCCGAAGCGAGCGGGTCGGTGATCCAGATGGTTCTCGCGCCACCCGCCGTCTTGGTGACGAGGTGCCCGGCCGTGCCCGAGGGGAAATACTGGCTGCTCACGGTCCCGGCGATGGAACTGGTGACCGCCGTGACTTTCGCAACTCCCTGGGTGCTATTGGCCTGGCGAAACGCGATGTCGGTTCCGCCGGGGGCGATGCCCTTCGACAGCGCGTCGTGCAGGAACACCTTGGTCGCAGCCTGCGCGGGCAGCGCGGCCAGGAACAGGGCGAGTACGAGTTCAGTTCGTCGTGTCATATTTGTAGGTCAGGGTGATAGTGACGTTCGCCAGCCCCGAACCGATGGTTACCAGGTTGGCCTTGAACTGGTCCTTGGCGTTGAGGGTGGTGGTCAGGTTGGTGGTTCCGAAGTCGGCCTCGCTGGTGTTGGCGCCCAGGGTGTTGTCGGACGAGTAGAGGTTCGCGAAAGTCGGGCTCGCCCCCGAGCAGCTCGATGTACAGCGCTGGATATTGAAGGCCGAAGACGAGGCCGAAGTCGTCCCCACCGTGACCTGCATTCCCGTGATGGTCCCGTTCGCGATGCCCTGGGGGATCGCCAGGATCATGGGCGAGACGCCGGTGGAGGGAGTGCCGGGAAAATACCAGGTCAGGGTGGCAAACGATCGGTGGTCGTGGTCGCTGCGGGCCGCGGAACTTGCTGTGCCAGCCTTCGAAGGACCGACGCCCGCCGTATCGGAGGCGACTAATGATGCACAGTTCGTCACATCCGCACAGGCCAGCGTCGCACTTACAAAATTTGCCCCATTCCCGCGGAGCACATTGCCGGAAGCGGCTGCGCCTCCGATACGGTAGCCCGTGGTGGCATCGAAGATGGGGGCCGACGTTGTATCTCCCAGGGAGACCTTGCCCAGTCCGGTGCGGATGGCGTAGTTGGTCGCCCCCGCCGTCTGGTCGGCGATGTCGAGCCCGAAGTTGTTGGTGATGGTGCCAGCCGACGTAGTGTTCGAGTCAATCCGAACGCCGGCGATGGCGGGCACGGTAATGGCGGCGTCCAGGTTGATACCCTGCGAGTACAGCCCATAGGCTGCGGCGGTCGCCGTCGCGCCGGAATTGATCTGGATGTAGTTGCGGAACCCGGCGATATACGCACCAATCGTGGTTCCCGAGTTCTGCTGGGCATAGGTGTCATAGCCCAATAACGCACCGGCTGTTCCTCCCGACCCAGCCAGATAAACGTCACTGCTCGTGCCCGTCACGCTGCTCTTCGTGCCGGAGGTGTTCGTCGCCTCGGCTAGCGAGTATGTCCCCCATATATTGTTCGTGGCGTTGTTATCCTGGAACACACTGACCAAGTTCGCCCGGTTCCCGGCGGTGGCGCTGTTCAGAGACTTCAAGGAGTGCTGCGTGGCGCTGAGGTAGCCTTGGGAGTTGGCATCGAAGGAGGCGGTCGCAGGCCCCAGGGCTGCCACACCCTTGGCGTAGAGGTCCTTCCAGCCCAAAGACGACGAGCCCAGGTCGAGTGTGTTATCCGCTCCAGGGATCAGCGCGGCGTTTGCCGCCACGGACGCCAAGTTGCTAAGGGCTGTGTTCGCGCCCCCGCCGCCCCCACCGCCATCCCCGCCATCCCCTAGCGACTCCCAAGCCGCACCCGTATCGCGACAGAGTGCCCGGTTCGAGCCGCCGCCCGAAGTACAGCTTCCCGCCGTGGCCGCATCGGACACGATGGCGATGCGGTCCGCCGTGCCCGCCGCCGGTAGCCCAGCAACAGTAAAACTACTCAATACCGGCGCATCGTTGAACATCAACTTCCCCGAGCCGGTTTCATCGCTCAGCACCGAGGCCAGGTTGGCCGAGGTGGAAGAAGCCAGGTGCGCGATGCCGGCATCGAAGGACCAGGTGCCGCTGCTCACTCTCGCTACCCCGGTCGAGCCGCTCGAGTTTTGCCCGGTCGCTCCTTGCGCAGCCGTCGCTGTGCCGTTCAGGTCGGAGAAAGCCAGTTGCGCTGCGACAAAGTTCGTCCCGTTGCCGCGCAGCACGTTCCCCGCAGCCGCCGCGCCTCCCACCCGGTACCCGGTGGAGACGTCGACCGTGGTTCCCGTCGCCGCTCCGATGTTCGGGGTCGTCAGACTCGGGGAGGTAGACAGCACCACGTTGCCGGCGCCAGTGACCTCCTCCACTCCGTTCACCACGTTGCCGTAGGTGGTGGTGATGTTGCCGTAGGGGGTGGTGGCATTGATGATGTTGCCCGGCCCCACCACCGAGCGCGTGGATCCCGCGCCGGAGAACCCGCCACTTGAAGGCCCGACCAGTATGTTCCCGGAAGCCCTCTGGTCTGTTCCGCCGTCCAGTACTACCGCCGTGAGGCTTACTCCGATGCGGTTCCCGATCACCTCGATCGACGAATCCGACAGGTCCATGCCGTACTGCGCGTTGGTGACCGTGTTCCCCGCGTAGGTGTTCCCGGAGCCTGCCAGGGTCTGAATGCCATAGAATCCGTCGGCCGTGCCGGAGACGATGTTGTTTCCGATAGTGGAGTCGGAAGCAGACACCAGTTGGATGCCGCTCCGCGAGGTGGTGCGGACTATGTTTCCGGTGATGCTGGTGCGGGTGATGGACGTATCGGCGCGAATTCCCTCGTTCGTGGTCGTGGTGACGGTATTTCCCGATACGGTGGCATCCGTGATCGCCCCGCGCAGCTTGATGCCGTACTGACCTGGGCTGGTGATCGTATTCACGGAAATCTCCGCGCCGGGAGTGGGAGCGACCAGCGTGATTCCGTCGCGGGTGGAGCTGGTGATCTGGTTCCCGGTGACGATGGGCCGAAGCCCCGCGCTGAGGGCGATCCCGGCCACGGGCAGCGAGCCGTCCGTCATCTGCTGGCCCACGTTCGAGATGATGTTGTCCGAGATGGTCTGGTAGTCCGAGTTTGCCGTGTAGATGCCGGAACTCGCGCAGTTGCGGACCTTGTTCTGCGAGACGAGGTTGTGCGTCGGATTCGTGGTCCCCTGGTACAGCAGGATGCCGTAGCCGTTGTTGTTTCCCGCCGCATGGAACTTGTTGTTCTGGTCCACATCATTGCCCAGGATGTCGGAGTCTGCCGCATCCAGCAGCGCCAGCGGGGTGGTGGTGTTGCTGCCGTGAATCCGGTTGTGGCGGATGTGGATTCGTCTGGATACCGCCGTATTCCAGACCACGATGTCGCCATTGGACGTGGAGGAAGTGGGCGTCACCCCGTTCCCGGTGAAATCGTTGTTCTCGACCCAGATGTCGGTCGAGCCGTTGTCTATCTCTACCCCGGCGATGGGGCCCGATGAGGGCGCCGCGGTCGCCCCCGTCACCACATTGTCATGGAAGGAAACATTGCTGGACGCGGAGAACAACACCATCCTGCCCACGCCCGAACCGCCCGAAGAGAACTTGACCCCCGCGATCTCGATGTCGGTCTTGCCGTTCGCTACCACCGCCTGGTCAATGACCGCGCCCGCCGAGAACTTGACCTCGGTCTTGTCCTTGCCCAGGCCGATGAGGTGGAGATTGGAGGGCAGCGCCCATCCCACGGAACAGGTGAAGGTCGTCTTGCCCAGCAGCAGCGTGACCGGCTTGCTGACGCCGGTGAACGGGCCTGCCGCGCACGTCTGCGCTCCTTCCAGCCCGCGCGCATCCACCGTCCCGCCGGTCGGGGGCAGGTCGGCGATGGCCGCGGCGATCTTGGTGCAGGCGTCGGAGCCGGGGTACTTGTCGGCGTATCGCACGCCGCCGGTGCTCCCCGCTGCTGCCGCGGCGCTGTCCACGTAAACCTTGTTGGCGGCGGCAGCTTCCGTGGTGGGCGTGGGGACCGTGGGCGACGAGGTGAACTCCTTCACGCCGTCCACACTTTCGTCCCCGCTGCGATGCACCACCGTGGCGCCATCCGCCTTGGTGGCGAGCTGCTGGTCCACGTACTGCCGCGTCACCACCTGCAATGCCACTCCCGCCGGCACCACCTGCGAGCGGATGGCGGAGATGGTGGTGGGCGAGAGCGTCGGCACCACCCAGAATTCCTCGCTGGTGGTTCCGTCGTTCAACTTCATCACCACTTTGTAGTAGGTCCCGGCGGGGGTCGCGCCCTGGTTGGGGACCAGCGCCAGGTTGACGGCGCCGAAGGGGCCGATGGCCAGGCTCATGGAGCCCGCAGGAACCGCCCGGTTGTCGGCGGTGTTGAAGGCCGGCCAGGTGATGAGCAGGGTGCCAGCCGCGGTCGAGCCGTCGGCGCGGTAGATGACGTCGCTGATGGTGGTGGTCGCCGGCGGCGTGGGCGGCGGCGGCGCGCCGCGGGAGACACCCACGGCCACCAGCACCGAGATCAGGCAATAGAAAAGCCGCCCCGCAGGGCGGCTTGGATGGACGAGTTTTCTCATTGTTTCTTGGAGAGAAGCTTAGGTTTGCGAGGTCTTTACCTGTGAGCGGAGACGTGGAAGCGCTGAAGCCCTCGACAGATGAGGGCGTCGAAGAAGAGTTCTGCTAGTTGCTTTCGAGTGTAAGGAGGCTAGGGACTTAAAGCCTTACTTCTGCGCGGCGGCGTAGGAGCGCATGAAGCCCTCGACGCTGCGGACGTATACATCGGCAAAGTCAGCGGCGTAGCGCCGCGTCTGGATGAGGTTGCAGGCCGCACCGGCTTCCCAGCCCAGGGCGCGCAGCACCGCCAGCGCCATCATGGGAGCGCGGTGGACGCCGGCGGCGCAGTGGATCAGCAGCTTGCTGCCGTCCTGCTCCAGCGCCGTAAGAGCGAAGTCCACGCCGCGCTGGAAGAGCTCCGGAGGCTTGGGCTGGAAGTCGTCGTCCACCGGGTTCCACAGCACCTCGATGCCGTGGGGCTCGGCCAGGGGCGTGTCGTCGAACTCGATCTGCATGTCGATGACGTGGGTGATGCCGGCATGGGCCACTTCGGCCATGCGCACCGCGTTCCAGATGCCCCCGCCGACCGCGATGCGGTCGGTGACCCAGCTCATGTCCATGAGTGCGTCCCGTGCGGAGCCGTGTGACGGCCTCCGCACAAAGAAATCTCATTCTACAGGACGCTCGTCCTCCGCCGCCGCCGTTTCCTCCGCCATCTGGTCCAGCTTCTCCATCAACAGCCGGGCCAGGGAGGGCGGCTCGGCCGCGGACTCCGCCGGCAGCGACGCCGCCGAGATCCCGGCGAAGTCGAAGAGCAACTTGGCGTGCAGGTGGCTGCCGTCATTGGCCCGGTCAATCATCGCCTGGACGATGCTTCCCAGGTTGGCGACGACCGCGGCTACGGCGTGGCGGGTAGCCTGCTCCGGGGAAAGATTTTCGGTCGCGGTCGCGGTCGCGGGCGGATGGTACTTGCCGTTTTTCGGTTGGTACTTGCCGTTTTTGGGCTGCTGGGCCATGCGAGGGGTGAATGCGATTCTAAAAGATGGGGCGCGACCTGCGCGCCCCGGATGATTTCCCTTTTGCCCTACTTAAGTTCAGGATAGCAGTTCGCAAGGGGTCGGAGGGCCACTCTGCGGCGAACTTTATTTCCTTTCCGCACAGCGCTTTGCGGAGATTCCACCGCCCTCGCCCTCTTGACACGGCAAAGGACGCAGCAGTTCCGCCGCCAGGAACAGTTCGCTTAATCGGTCGAGCGCCCGGGGATAACGCCGCACCACGGTGCGCCGCCCGCAGCCTACCAGCGCCGCCGTCTCCTCCAGCGTGTAGTCCTGGAAGATGATGCGGGCGATGAGTTGCTGCGAGAACGCGTCCAGCCGCTCCAGGCAGCTCTCGGTGTCGTGGACGAAGATGACCGCGTCCTCGAAGGTGTGCATGCGGTAGGAGGTCACGCGCGAGCGGAAGAACTCCCGCCCCACCAGCGAGGGCAGCCGCCCCAGTTCGATGGACATGCGGAAGTAGCGCCGCAGGATGGCCCGGGTGCGGTCGCGGTAGAGGTGCAGGTCCGGAGCGGAGACTGCGGCAGGGGCGGGCGCGGCGGACCTCATGCGCACCTCCCGGAGGCGGTGGAGGGCGCCGGCGCCATTTCTGCCCAGCGGCGCGCGCAGCGCTCGCAGTAAACGGCCTGGCTGCCCGCCGGTCGCAGCCGGATGGCGCCGCAGCCTTCGCAGTACTTGGGTTCCAGCGTGGTCAAAAGAGTGGGGGAAGATTCCTGCATCTCAAACCTCCTGCGCCCCAAGGGCGCGGTCAGAAGCGGTGAAAAACAAAAAAGCCCTACGCCGTCCCGCTGGGCGGGGCGACGCAGGGCTCGTTGGTGTTACGACGACCTGCTCGGGCTATTTAGTTCATCGGGTCATTGAGTCATCGGGCCATCGAGTCATTGATTGCTCATGGGATTCAATGGCTCAATGATTCAATGACCCGATCACTCAATCGTGCATCACTCGATCATTCTCACGTCCTTCTTCCTCGAAAAGTACCCTTCCTCGTATCCCGACTTCAGCACGCGCCCGTTCTGCACCACCACGCTCAGGCGCCCGGTGAAGCGCAGCGCCAGCAGCAGGCGTTCGGTGGCGGCGGAAAGCATCTCGGACTCGCGCACTTTGCGGCGAAACTCCAGGAACTGCCGCTCGGCAGTGCCGGTTTCTTCCATCTCGGGCATGAGGGCCTTTCGTGGACGTGATATATACCTTGGCCTGTGTATATCTCCACGTATAGACCCCCGCGCGCCCCTTGTCAAGAACTTTATTCCCTTTACGTTATTAGACTTGCATTCCATATTGCCATTTGTTATAAACAGGGCATGAGAGTCAAGGCCATGCAGGAGAACCTTCGCAAGCTCTTGTGGGCGCGCATCGAGGCGGGCGAGCTCACCGGCCTGAGGCTGGCGCAGCAGACCGGCTTCAAGCAGGCGCACATCTCCAACTTCCTCAACCGCAAGCGGCAGCTGAGCATCGCCGGCATGGACAAGGTCCTGAGCGTACAGCACCTCTCCGCCCTCGACCTTCTCGACCCGGACGAGATCAACAAGCGGGCCAGCATTCTGCCCCCCACCGAGGGCGAGTTCGAGAACGTGTTGCTGGTGGAGGGCGAGGTGGCCGCGGGCGAGCCCCTGATCACCAGCGAGAACGTGAAGGACATCCTGAAGTTCAAGAAGAGCTTCCTGCACAAGCTGCGGGCCGAGCCGGAGACGGTGCGCGACGACTGGCGCCGCTTCGTGCTGGTGAAGGTGGATGGGCGCGACGGCATGAGCATGTATCCCCGCCTGCTGCCCGGCGCCACCGTGCTGGTGGACCGCCACTACAACTCGCTCAAGCCCTACCGCAAGGGCGAGCAGAACATGTACGCGGTGAAGAAGGAGGGCGGCTGCACCGTGAAGTACCTGGAGCTGGCGGGCAACCACCTGGTGCTGCGCCCCCACAACCAGGCCTATCCGGTGGACGTGCTCGCCATCGAGGAGGGCAAGACCTTCGCCGACTACATCGTCGGCCGCGTCTGCCACGTGGCCATCGAAACCTAGGCGTTCTCCGCAGAAAGCAAAACCGCGGCCCTGGCCGCGGTTCTTTTTGCTCTAGCGGCGCTTTCGTCCGCCCTTCTTCTTCTTAGCGGTCTTCTTTTTGCCGCGTTTTTGCGCTGCCTTCCTGGCCATCTTCTTTCCAGCCTTCTTTTTCTTGGCCGCCTTCTTCTTCGCGGCAGGACCACGCGGAGGGGCGCCGGCGGGTCTGCCGATGCTGGCGGGCACGGCGGCACGCGGGGCCGGAGTCATGGCGCTGCCGCGGGGAGTCAGGGCGGCAGGCTCGCCCATCTCCTCCTCTTCCTCTTCTTCGTATTCCTCTTCCATGGAGTCGTCGTAGGCGCCGATGTCGCCATAGTCCTCCATGTCGTCGTCGTTGCGGGCGTAGAGGGTCTCGTCGGGAACGCTCATACTCTCCTCCTGCGGTCGCAGCCGGGGCCCGCAAACGCGCGGGCGCGCGGCGAGAGGCCACTATAGGCCGGAAAACCGCCTGGGCGCAAACCGGGCGCGGATTATAGCAACCGCCTGACTCTACATTTCGAGAAATCCCTGCCCCAACCACCAAAGTCCCGGTGAAGTCAGGGCTCCCTGGCTGCGCTCGGGATGTAAAGATGACGGGCGCGGATTATAGCAACCGCCCCTTGCCTGTCAACCGCTCAGGGCTCGCGGTGGATGACAAGCTTGTCGCCCGGCTGCAGGCGCGTCGAGCTCAGCCGGTTGTCGCGGCGCAGGGCCTCGACCGTGGTGTTGTTGGCGGTCGCGATGCTGTACAGGGTCTCGCCCGGCTGGACGGTGTGGATCCGCTTCCCGCCGGTTGTGGCGGGCAACCCGCTCCGCCTGCCGGACTTGGAGGGCTTCCCCGCACGGCCGCTGGAGGCCTCGCTCTCCCCCACCGGGCGGTAGATCAGGAGCACCCGGCCCTTGCGCAGTTCGTTGCCCTTGAGGCGGTTCCACTTGCGCAGACGCGAAGGCGGCACACCGAAGTCGTCGGCCACCGAGAGCACGGTGTCGCCCTGGCGGACGCGGTAGCGGGTCGGTCGTTTGGAGAAGGCCATGTGCTCGGGATCATCCAGGCTGCGGCCCGGCGCCATGGGCAGGATCAGCTTGCTGTCGGGCGTAAGCTCGCCGCCCTCCAGGTCGTTGGCGTCGGTGATGGCGGCCACGCTCGTGCGATAGCGCTTGGCCACGCTCTGCAGCGTGTCGCCGGGAGCCACCTTGTAGTAGCGCCACCACACCCGCTTGTCCACCGGGATGGCGGCGACCGCCGCCTGGTATCTCTCCGTCGTGCCTCCGGGCAGCTTCAGGTCGAAAGAGCCCTCCTTGGGCGTGGTCATGCGCAGCAGGCTGGGATTCAGGTCCTGCAGGGCCTCCACGGAAGAGTCCACGCACTCCGCCACCAGGCGCAGGTCGACGGGATAGTCCACCGTGACCGTATCCACCTCCGGCGCAATCTCGGGGATGACGTTGTCCAGCCCATACCGCGACGGATTCTTGGCCACGATGGTGGCGGCGATGATGATGGGCACGTAATTCTTGGTCTCGCGAGGCAGCGCGTCGCGGCGGTAGAGTTCCCAGAAGTCGGCGTAGCCGGTGCGCTCCACGCCGCGTTGCACGTTCCCCGGGCCGGAGTTGTAGGCCGCCAGCGCCAGGTACCAGTCCCCGAACTGCGCGTACAGGTCCTTCAGGTGGCGGGCCGCGGCTCGCGTGGCCTTCTCCGGATCCTGGCGCTCGTCCACCCACCAGTTGCGCTGCAGGCCGTACTCGCTGGCGCGTCCGGCCATGAACTGCCACATGCCCCGCGCCCCGGCGCGCGAGAGCGCCAGGTTCTTGAACCCGGACTCGGCCTGCGCCAGGTAGATCAGGTCCTGCGGGACGCCCTCTTCCCGGAGGATACGCGAGATCATCTCGCGATAGCGTCCGGCCCGCGTGAGCGAGTGCACCGCCGTGTTATGCCCCTTGGTGCTGCGGGCGAAGAAGTTCACGTAGCTGGCCACGATGTCGTTCATCACCAGCGGCAGGTCGGAGGGGGTGGACTGCACCTCGTCCGCCGCCCGCGCCGCGACGTTGGGATCCACCGGGAAGGTGACTTCGCTGGCTTCATCGATGGGCGCCGGCTCCGCCGCCTGCTCGCTGAAGCCGTCCCCCTCTTTCAGCGCCATCAGTTCCAGGCCGTGGATTCCCTCCACGATCCGGTCGAACTCGCGCTGCAGCCGCCGGTCGGAGCGCACCGGCACCGGGCCCTCCAGCAGCAGGGTCACGGCGCGGTCGAAGTTCTGCTTGGCGGCGTCCAGGTGGCCCGCGCTGTAGTTCTCCTGGCCGGCTATGTATTCCTTTTCCGCCTGCGCGATGAGGGTTTCGACCGGGTCCGGTTTGGGAGGCGCCTTCTCCTGTGGCCGGGGCGGAGGATCGGGCTTTGCGGATGCGGTGAGCGTGGGCGCGGTGGCCGCGGGCGGGGGCGCGGCGGGGTTCCGCTTGCTCTCCGTGGTCTCGCACGAGGAAAGGCCCAGGACCAGGGCGCCGAAAACGGGCAAGAACAGATACGGTTTCCGCAGCGTCATAACCTCAGAGAGTTCCGCAGCCCGTGTGGCCGAGCCAGAGTCGAGGACGATCGAAGTAATCGCATCGTACTATGCTCTGATTTGACGGGTCAATCGCGCAAAGGTCACGCGAACCACGAAGGAAAACTCTCCTAGGCGCGGACCAGGGCCTGGTGCAGGTCGGCGATCAGGTCCTCTGCATCTTCGATGCCCACCGAGAGCCGCACCGTTG
>Ga0255334_1001187_pt1 | contig 13142 bp, 14 predicted proteins | sample EtOH5_35cm_T3_12_FD_202080 | JGI IMG/M metagenome (GOLD analysis project Ga0255334, IMG submission 202080) | Sandy soil microbial communities from University of British Columbia, Vancouver, Canada - EtOH5_35cm_T3_129 | ecosystem: Engineered > Artificial ecosystem > Sand microcosm > Unclassified ...
TGAGCGCGTTGAACCGGTTGTCGCTGGCTTTCCGGTCCTCACGCATCTGCTCGAGAAGGGCGGTCATCGCGCTGGAGGCTTCGTCCTTCTGAGGCCTCGCATTCTGGGCTATCAACGCCTTCAGGTCGCGCATCTCCTCAGCGTGCTTCCGGTCGCGTGCCTCGAGTTCGGCTTGGTGTTTTGCTTCGGTCAGGCGCCGGTCGAGATCGACGATCCGCGTGTCGTCCTGGGGGACGGACTTATCCGCCGGCTTCAGTCGGCGAGCGCGGGCCTCCTCGAGTTGCGCCTCGAGTGCCTCAACCTCGAGCATCTTCGCGGAGACGCGGGCCCGACGTTCGAGGCCTTCTTCCGAGATATCGGCCGCCGACTTCGGCTTCCCCTGCATGAAAATCCGATCCTGCTCCTCCTGGGTCATGTCGCTTTCCGGAATGATCGGATCGCCATCGATGGTGAAGGTGTCCGCTGCGATCGTGGAATTCGACTGCGGGTCGACCACGGCGACGCGGTACTTCTCACCGCCAAAGCCTTTGGTGACTTCGGCCTGAATCTCCTGGTAGTCGAGAGGGAGTTCCGCCTGCCAGACCTCGACGTTGGTCTTCTGGCCGTTCCATTCCCGCGGCGTCATGCGCTTCACGCGGATGATGTACTTCGGGTTCCGGAGGGCTTCGACGAATTTCCGCTTCTCGTCGTCGTGGCCGTTCCCTTCCGGCTTCTTCTCGACCGGCTTCTCCTCGGTGGCGACGCCCAACTGTTTCTTGACTGCCTCGGCGGAGCCTCTCATGCGGACGTCGATTTGAGGTTCCGCGCCTTCAGCCGGTTGCTCCATCGGAGCGTTCGAATCCGTCGACTCCGGAGTGGCCTCTCTCCTGCGTCTGGCCATTCTTTCGTTCCTTTCTAGATGTACGATCCGTGATCTGAAGGACAACCGCCTTATCCATCACGTTCCGAACGGTCGTAAAGTCCGCAATGAAGCACCTGGCGACGTGATTCGGGCATCTCGCGAACAAAACCCCGTTCGCGCACTGCATGACGGCCATCCGATGGGCCGGAATAATCTGGCCGTCGATCTCCACGCCGGACAGAGGGCAGAAGAACTTGATGTCCAGATGCTTCTGCGTCCCCATTGATTGAGATTATAAGCCTAGATTTTTCTTTTGCAAGCAATGCTTGACATCGTTCCATTTCGAGTTATACTCCTGTCGTGCCACCCATGGAGAAAGAAGCCTTCGGAGACGCGTCCCTGCCACATCTTGTGGTCTCTTTGGGTGGCACCGGGGAGCACAGCATCTTGTAAGCGGGGACGCGTTTCCGAGAGCTTCGGAAAGAGAGAGAAGAGTGAGTCGGATGACGCAGGAACAGGCGAAGTTTCCGATCGAGTCGTTCAAGCCTACCAAGGACCCTTCCCCGTACCAGCAGGCAATCTACGACTGGGTCCGCACCGGGACCGGAAACGCCGTCGTGAAAGCGGTCGCCGGATCCGGTAAGACGACGACCATTCTGGGCGCGCTCCACCTGACGACGGGCAAGGTTCTCTTCACGGCGTTCAACCAGTCGATCGCGGAAGAACTCAAGCGCCGGGCCCCGCAACATGTCCGCGTCTCGACGCTTCATTCGCTCGGACTCAAGGCCGTCCGGCGCGCGTTCGGATTCTTCGACGTTGACCAGGACGGCGTCAAGGTCGGCCAAGTGGTCACAGCGAGTTTTCCGGACGAGAGTTCGTCCGAGGAGATGAAGCGCGTCTGGACGATGCGCTCCGTCGCGAAGAAAGTTCTCTCGCTCGCGAAGGCGACGCTCGTCGACGCGCGTGATCCCGGCGCGGTCGCCTGCATGATCGACCACTACGGGATCGACGTCGATGAACTCGAAGAGGACGAGTTCGACCGGATCGTCGCCGCCGTGCCGGTCATGCTCGACGGCTGCGCCGCGAACCGGGATCTCGTCGACTTCGACGACATGATCTGGATGCCAGCAACGCTCGGGCTCAAGATCGAGCGGTTCGACTGGATCTTCGTCGACGAGGCCCAGGACATGAACCGGTCCCAGCTCGAACTCATCCTTCGCACAGGCGACGAACGGAGCCGGTTCTGCTGCGTCGGCGACCATCGGCAGGCTATCTACGGATTCCGCGGTGCCGACACACAGGCGATGGACTCGACGATCACTCGGCTGCAGGCGAAGGTCTTCCCACTCTCCGTGACCTACCGATGCCCGACGAGCCACGTCGCGCTCGCCCAGCAGATCGTTCCGGAGATCTCTCCCAGGCCAGACGCTCCAGAGGGAAAGATCGCCGACCTCAAGCTCGTTGACGCGCTCCCGCTCATGACGAACTGGGACCTCGTGCTCTGCCGGACGAATGCTCCGCTCGTCCGGGTCGCGTTCTCCTTGATCCGGCTCGGCAAGAAGGCATCGATCCGGGGTCGCGACATCGGCAGCGGCCTCGTCTCGCTCATCAAGAAAGTCGGCGGCCGGCACGCCGATGTCATGCCGATCGACACCTTCATCGGCAAGCTCGAGAAGCGCGCCGAGAAGGAACTCGTAAAGCTGAAGAAGGCGAACAAGTCGACGGTCGCGTTCACGGACAAAGTCGAGACGATCATGGTTCTCGCCGAGCAGGTTCACGTCGTCGGCGAGCTGATCCGCAAGACCGAGTCGATCTTCGAGGACAAGGCGCAGGGCATCGTCTGTTCGAGCGTCCACCGGGCAAAAGGGCTCGAGGCGGAGCGCGTCTTCATCGTCAAGCCAGAGCTCATGCCGCACCCGATGGCGGAGCTTCCGTGGGAGGTCGAGCAGGAAGGTCACATCAAATACGTCGCTCTCACCCGTTCAAAGAGCGAGCTCTACTTCGTGTCGATGCCGGACGAGGACGAGATCCGAAGGTCGTGACCTAAGATGTCGCAGACGTGCCGTATGAAGGGTGCAGTGATTTAAAGGAGGAACGCATGGCGTTCGAGGATCCGAAGTCAATCCGGAAGTATTTCAAGGTGGCGATCCAGGGGGGGAAGAAGGTCGGCAAGACCCGGGCGGCGCTGAGTTTTCCGACCCCATTCGTCGTCGACGGAGAGCACGGGACCGACCCGTACACCAAGAAGTACGCGTACAAGGTCCGGCACACCAACACCTGGGGAGGGCTCGGCGAGGAGGTGCTCGCGCTCGTGAAGAGCCCGGTCGTGGGCGCGACGCTCGTCGTCGACCCGATCACGGTCTTCTACAAGGCCCTGATCGACGAGCTCGTGCAGCAGGTCAAGAAGAAGCGCGGCCACGAGATCATGAGCCAAGCGGAGTGGGGGATCGAGGGACGGCGGTTCTTCGGCTTCCTGAACATGCTGGTCGCGCTCCCCATGCACGTCGTCCTGGTCACGCGAGAGAAGGAGGAATACGTCGAGAGCGTGAACCACCGCGGCGAGGAGGTCCGGCGAAAGACCGGACAGTTCCTGATGGAGTGCGACAAGCAGACGGAGTACCTGTTCGACTTCATCTTCCGGATCCGCACGGAGGGCGACCGGAAGAAGAAGGAGTGCCGCCGGATCCTATCGGTCGAGGGAAGCCGGTACGAGGAGTTCATGCCCCTCTTCGCCGAGTACGACATCACCGGGAAGCGGGTGTTCACGGAACTGCTCGAGCCGCATCTCGCCGCGATGCTCGATGCTGCCGAGGACCCCCAGCCGGAGCAGGCTCCGGAACCGTTCGTCGAGCCGGAGGTCGAGCCGAAGGCCGAGGATAAGCCGACATCGACTCCTGCCGCCGAGGAGTCCATCCTTGACGAACGCGGCGCTACCGAGCGCGTCGGCGAGGTGCTCGACATGTTCGCCGGCGGCGGAGATCCGGATGCACCGCTCGCGACCCTGGAAGACATCAAGGTGCTCATGACCCGCTGCGGCGAGCTCCGCTGGCCGGACGGATCACCCTTCAAGAGCACCGACGGCAAGGCGCTGCTCAAGGCGCTCTACAGGATCGAGTCGACCAAGGAACTGAAGAAGTACCAGTGCGAGTTCCTCGACCGGGAGTTCGTCGAGGTGCTTGCTGGACGCGCGGCCCTGGAAAGGGATGAGACAGGTGTGCCGTTTGTTCGGCGCTTGTCGGGGGTGACAGCATCGAAGTAGTGGCGTGGAGTGTCGTTTTTCGTTTCTTTTCTTTTTTTTATCTCAAGGAGAGAGCCCATGGTTCACGATCCGGAAAATCCGTTCGGTGAGTTCGAGGACGTTGCCAAGAACACGGAAGCCGCGAAGCCGGCGTCGTCGGCCGGGAGGCTTCCCGTCTTCGCAAACTACAAGGGGGTCTGCACGACAGTCGACCTCGAGGGCGACGGTGTGCTCGTCGACAAGGAGGTCTTCACGACCGGCAGCGGCACGAAGGCACTTAAGATCTTTCTTGAGATCCTGGAACCCGAGAAGGTCGGAGACGTGACCGTCAAGGGCGAGATCCACGAGCACGTCTTCTGGGTGACCGACGGGATGGTCCCGTACATCAAGCGGGACGTGCCGATCATCACCGACAAGCCCTGGGAGTCGATGGCCCAGTTCGCCCGGGAGAAGTGGGCTGGCATGACGGTCGAGTTCGGACTCAAAGACGAACTCTATATGGGCTTCATGCGGTCGAAGGTCTCGTACTTCGCGCCGTGGAAGCCCGGCCAGGAGACCGAGAAACCGAAGGCCGCCGCCGACCCGAAGAAGCCCGCCGAGAAACCGAAGGCTGCCACTCCGACCAAGTCGAAGGCCGCCGCTCCGACCAAGTCGAAGGCCGCCGCTCCGAAGCCGGCGGCGGCGGGCACGAAGGGGTCCGTCGACTTCTAACTTCGCAAGCGCAGGGGGCTCCGCCTCCTTTTCTCTCTCTCCCGCGCTCCCCCGATCCGGGGGAGCGCGGCTTGCGAGAGAACGGGAAAAAGTTCGGGGAGTTGGTTGGGACGGCTCAGTAGCTGGAGAGAGAAAATCCGTGCGCGTCAACGAGAGGGTAAGAGAGTACGCGCTTCGATACATCAAGGCGGGGTTTTCCGTCATTCCCATCCGGAAGGACGGATCGAAGGCGTCGGTGGGACCATGGAAGTACTACCAGAAGAGAAAACCGAGTCCGTACGAGGTCGGTCAGCTGTTCCGCGGAGAGGTCGGCATCGCAATCCTGGGGGGAAAGGTCTCCGGCAGCCTAGAACTCGTCGACCTCGACCGGATCGACATCGTCGACCCTTGGATCGCGACCGTCGAGGGGTCGGCGCCAGGACTCATCGCGCGCCTGCCGAGGATCCGGACCCCGAAGGGCGGGGCGCACTTCTACTACCGCTGCTCGGAGATCTCCGGCAACGAGAAGCTCGCCCAGGAGCCACCATCGACCGACGAGACCGGCTCGCCTCGACCGAACACTCTGATCGAGACCCGCGGTGAGGGGGGCTACGTGCTCGCTCCCGGATGCCCTCCGGAGTGTCATCCACGGAATCTTCCGTACGAACACGTCGGCGGGCCGCCGATCGAGGAGACCCCGACGATCACGCCGGACGAACGCCGCGCCCTGCTCGACGCGGCGCGGCGGTTCAATACCTGGACGCCGCCGGTTGTCGACCACCGCGAGGGCGGCCGGATCCCGGAGGGCGACCGGACCCGGCCCGGCGACGACTACAACACACGCGCGAGCTGGCGGGAGGTGCTCGAGCCCGCTGGCTGGACGATCGTCCAGCAGGTCGGCGAGATCGACCACTGGCGGCGCCCCGGCAAGGCCGACCGCGGCACGAGCGCGACGACCGGGCACTGCGGAGACTGCCTGTACGTCTTCAGCTCGAACGCGGCCCCGTTCTCGCCGGGCACGGCCTACACGAAGTTCGCGGCCTACGCGATGATCCACCACAGCGGGGACTTCCACCGGGCTGCCGACGCGCTCGCCGCCGCCGGGTACGGGGACCGCGAGAAGGCTCATCGCGAGGTCGAGTCGTTCGGCCAGGCGGCGGAGACCGAGAAGAGGGAAAGGAAAGAAAAGAAGGAAATCGGGAACGGACAGCAGGGCCAGCCGACAGAACAAACTCTCGGGACTCCCCAAAAGGACTATCACGAGAAGAAAAAAAAGAAGAAGAAATGGGGGGAGGCTTCTAGGTTCTTCGACGGAAAGACGTTCCTTCCAGAACTCCTAGCCAAAGAGATCTGCTCTGAACATAAATTCATCTCAACACCGATCGGTGACGACGGACTGGGAACGCGAGTGTATTTCTACCGGGACGGAGCGTTCCGGCCTGGAGGAGAGTCAGTGATCGTCGACGAGGCTCACGCCGCGCTTGGAGAGCTTTCTAACGAAAATCGGGTCAAGGACGTCGTCAAAAACATCCGGATCTCAAAGAAGATCGGCTACGAACTCCTAAATCCGGCGGCCCACAATCTCATCAACACCAAGAACGGAATGCTCGACTGGAGAACGGGAAAACTTCTCCCTCATGACGAGGCGTACCTGTCGACAATCCAGATCGACGCGGAATTCAATCCGTCAGCGAAGTCAGGGCAGCTCGACAAATTTTTCGAGTCGGTGCTCCCGGTAGATGAAGTCAGCATTGTCGAAGAGTTCATTGGATACCTTCTCCTGCCGGACACCTCCTTCAACAAGTGCCTAGTCTTCGTTGGCGAAGGCGGAAACGGAAAAACCCAGTTCATGAACCTGATCATGGGATTGCTTGGAGAAAAGAACATCTCCCACTACTCGCTCCACCACATTTCGGAAGAGAAGTTCTCGGTCTCTGGACTCTTTGGAAGCCTTGCGAACTTCTACGATGAGCTTCAGACCAAGCAGATCAAGGACACAGCCACCTTCAAGATGGTCACCGACGGAAACCCGATCAAGGCAGAGGACAAGGGGAAGGCACCGTTCTCGTTCGTCCCGTACTGCCGGCTGGTCTTTGCAACGAACGAGATGCCGAAGTCGGACGACAAGAGCCAAGCCTACTTTGACCGGTTTATTTTCATCCAACTTCCAAACCGAATCCGCGGGACTAGGGTTGAGATTCGGAAGTACGCGAACGTGCTCCTCGGGATGCCAGGTGTCCGGTCGGCGTTCCTGAACCGCGCGCTATCCGGCCTTCATCGGCTGATAGAGCAGAACAAATTCAGTGATTCTGAGTCGAGCAGGGCTGCGATCGACGAGTACCGGCGTGAGTGCAACAGCGCCTACGATTTTATCAAGGAGCACTGCACGTTCGACGATCCGACTGCTTGGATTCAAAAGCGAAACATCTACATCAAATATCATAGTTGGTGCTTGGAGAGTGGGCGCCGACCGATGTCGGATCGAGGGTTTTCAAAGAACCTGGAAGCGATGAATGTTAGTGTCGTCCGACATGGAGAAGCCCGAGGATGGGGTGGGATCGCCTGGGTCAATGGGCAGGCACCAAAAACATCATCGGACGAGGTCAAAGAGTTCGGCGCAGAAAAGGAAGGTGACCATGGCGGGGGTCAGTCGAAACTCGATTTTTAGCGAAAATTTGATGTTGCTAAACAGTTTAGTGACGCTTAGTGACGCAAAAAAGGCATCACGGTAACTTTGTACCTTTGGGAAAGTGCGTAAATGGCTGGTTTTGATGTATTTACGGAGATGTCGTCACAAAGTTGTGGTGATGCGTTTTTTGCGTCACTAAGCGTCACTAAACGTCACCTCTTTTTTCGCATGTTCTCAAATTTTTAGAATGAATGTTAGGTATCAGAATGAACTCTGCCGACCGTGTCGCTCAGATCCAAAGATCCAACACTCCGGCCCGTCTCCTGAAAGGCGCCGAGAACCTCGGAGCCGCCTGGCGTGCTGGCCAGAGATGCCTTTCCGGATTTTCAAGGATCTGTCCGTGCGCCAACCCGACGGACTTCTGCCTGATCAAGTTGAAGTGGGTCCAGATCGCCGAGGAGTACTACGGTGGTCAGCCGTTCGGACTCGCCGGCCACGAATCCTACTACGTGATCGACGCAATGACGATCAGTCAGTTCCGGGCGACCGGCTTGACCGCTGTCGTCGAGATCCCGATGGGTCCCGTTTCCGGAGAGAAGATCTACATCGGTCCGAAGGGGACCCACTGGGGCACGATCGCCAATCTCGCACAGTTTCAGGACGACGACGCCGCGCTCGCGGTCGCCATCGACGCGATCGTGAAGCTACAGAAGGCGGATCGCCGATGAACCCGATGCAGATCCGCGCCATCGTCGGTCCGATGGTCGAGACGTGCTTTCTCTGTAAGTGGATCGAGCAAGATCTTCAGTTGAACGGAAAGCTGACCGACTGGCCGTTCGACTCGAACGACAAGGGACAGTTTCCGACCTACGGGAAGCTGGGCCATCTGGAGCTCGAGAAAGCGTCGCTCGACAATCGCTTGACATCGCGAAAACAGTAAGTACACTGATAAGTAAATATGAAAATCGTCATCGGCTGGCTGAAGTGCCTACGCTGCGGACACAAGTGGATCCCGCGGGTCATAGATGTGAAGATCTGCGCTAGGTGCAAGAGTGCCAGATGGAACGAGGCAAAGAAGAAATGATCTGCCTCCGCTGCAAGAGCCAGATGTACCAAGTCGTCGGCCCTGCCGGCGCAAAGGCGTTCTGCTCCGGCTGCAGCCAGTGGGTCGACTGCGCCCAGTGCTCGATTCCGAGGTGCGGCGACACTAAGTGCTTGTCGTGCTACAACAAAGCGGTGACCGGCGTGAAGAGACCCACGGTCGGTCTCCTGGCGCCCCAGGACGAGGAGATCTGACGATGGTCGACCCAAAGGACTACCTAGCCACGGTCGCTCCGAAAAAGGGCGCCTGTTATGTCTGCGGGAAGGACCTCGCTCCGGTCCCATCGCTCCAGGTCCAAGTGAACGTCCCACTCACGAAGTTCAAGAAGGTTGCCGGCCGTGCGTGCCTCTCCTGTTCTAAGGAGTTCCGGTCCTTGCTCGACCTTCGGATCTCCCAGGCGGAAAATGGGGAATACCAGACGTGAGTTTTCAGGTTGCCAGGACGAACCTTGCCGTCACAAAGCCGGACCAGACGATGCTCCGGAAAGAAGTGATCCTCTACTACGACGCCCGGACTCAGTCTGTCGGTGTCAAGTTCGTCGGCGAGTCTCCTCTCAAGGGCTACGCGTTCGATCTGCTCGTCAGCGAGATCAACCGAGTGATGACCCAGGGAGTTTTGATGGAGCAATTGCCGGATCGGGTATGAGGACGAAGGACGATCCACAGATCTTTGAGGCCGGCAGGTGTGCCGTTGGCCAGAGATGTGGAAAAATTTGGGAGAAATGGTGCAGGGGTTGCTGCTTGACTTACTGCTCTACGCACGCGGAGCGAAACCTGCACAACTGTCCGTCACGGGATAAAAGGGGCGGGGGCGGCGAGAGCTTTACTGCCCCCGTCGCCCCCGTTCGGAGAGAGGGTTGCGCCGAGAGGCTGTTGCCTCCTAGAGCTAATGGAACTGTACACCGAAACGGCTCGGACGGGAAGAGAAAGAAATGATCCACTGGCTCCAGCAGGCGGCGTACCTGACCCAGATCCTGATGGCTGTCGGCGCGACGCTCTTCACGCTCTTTGTCCTTTGGCCGTCGATTCGTTTACAGACAAAGTTCATCAAAGATCAGGAAAAAAAAGCCGTCGACAAGATCCTGGAGGATCTGTAAATTTCAAGCACTCAGACGGGGAGGGGGGCAGGTGATCCATCTCGTGACCGCAGTCTCCAGGCCGGAGAACCTTCCAAGAATTCACAAATCGATCTCCTTAGCCATCTCCAGATCAAAGCTTAAAACCAAGTGGATCCTCGTGGTAGACGACGTGAGCGCCATTCCGCCGGCCATGGACGCGATTCTCAAAGACGGAGCCTTCGAGGTCGAGAAAATCGTTCACCGGGACGGGAAATGCTCGTACGGGATCGATCAGAAGAATGCCGGCATGGCTTCAATCGCGGATGGGTACTACCACTGCATCGACGACGACAACATCGTTCACCGAAATTTCTTTTCCGGTCTCGAGCGTGCAATGACGGCGCATCCAGGGAAACGAGCGTTTGTTTTCGGTCAGCAGCGGTGGGACACCATCAAAAGCCTGGTCGCGTCTCCGGATCGGATGGAGTATGGAAAGATCGACAACACGATGTTTGCCGTCCACTCCTCCCTGATCGGATCGCACCGGTACGACCTCAGCCGGTCCGGTCGGGAGGACTTTCATTTCTTTCGGAAATTGTACGACCTCCACCGGGACGAGTTCGTCTTCATCTCCGAAACGCTCGCGTACTACAACTACATCAGGCATTTTCCGTCGGAAACGAAAGAGGAGGCGGCCATCTCTGAGCCGGTAGTCGCGCTTACGGTCTCTTCTGTTCCGGCCGTCGTCCATTCCCAGAAGATTCCCGGCGTCAAGAAGATCGCTCTCTACAGCTCGAAGCGGGAACGTTGCGGGATCTCCACGTATACGTCCCAATTAGAGGAGGCTTTCACGTTGCTCGGGCACGACGTCCGGCACTGGGGGAGCCAGTCTCCGTATGAACACACCTTCAGCGAGATCCGCGCCTGGCGCCCGGATGTCTTCCACGTCCAGCACGAGACGTCGATCATGCCTCCCGGGGGGATTCTCGAGAAGTACGCGAGCCTCATGAGCCGGGAGGGGATACGGGTTACGGTCACCCTCCACACGGAGAGCGACGAGGCGATCCGACTTGCCCGTGCCGCGACGGTCGGCCTTCCAAACCGCATCGTCCTGCACCGTCCGACCCCGAGCGCCACGGAGGCGGCCGTGATTCCGATGCCATGCACAGGTGTGGGGGTCGTCCAGAGTCGAGGGGAACTTCGACGTCGATTTGGGTTTCCGGAGGACTCTTTCGTCATCTCGACAGTAGGATTCATGATCCCCTGGAAGGACCACCCGAGGATTGTCGAGGCGCTGTCCCCGTGGGTCCGGAGCCGCCCATCCGTCCATCTGCAGATCATCGCCAGCGAGCACTTCAATGAGGGTTTGAGTGGGTACGCCAAAACCTGCAGGGAGCAGCTGGCGGGTTTTAGCGTCGGCGACCTGAAGGGGCGGATCCACCACATCGATGGGTACCCGAGCGACCGGGAGCTCGTCGAGCGTCTGGTCGCGTCGGACCTCGGGTACGTGTGGTGCCCGTTCGACACGGGGTCAAGCTCCGCCGCAGCGGCGCAGTTCACTACGGCCCGCTGCCCGCTCGTGGCCACCGACTCGAGCCACTACGCGTTCCTCGGGACCGGGATCGTCCGCGGACCGAAGAGCGACCTCGGTGCCTTCGTGAAACTCATCCAGGAAACAGCGGAAGACCGGGATCTCTTGATGAAACTCCGAGAAAACCAGTGGTCCATGTACCGGGAGCGGAACTACATTGCGACGGCCGCGAGACACTTGGAACTCTACGAGAGGGACTGAACGGTGAACTACTCAAATCCGGAGGTCACGATCGGGATCCCGACCTTGAACGGTCCGGACCGGCTCCGTCGCTGTCTGAAGTCGATCCGGATCAACACCCCCAGAGCCGAGCCCTTCAAGGTTCTGGTGGTCGACGATTGCTCGACCCCGGAGAACCTCCAGAAGAACAAGGATGTCATCCACGAGTTCGGGATCGAGATGATCATCCACCTGGAGAGGCTCGGCGTGGCCCGCGGGTGGAACGACCTCACGCGCCACACAAAGTCGCCGCTCGTGATTCTGATGAACGACGACGTGGAGGTCGTCCCAGACTGGTACGAGGCGCTCGTCTTCTCGCTCCGGAACAATCCTCACGCCGGCATGATCGGCCTCACCGCCTACCAGGGGGTGAACAGTTCGAACTTCACCCCGCCGCCGATCAAGTCGTACAACGAAGCGAGAATGCTCCGCGGCGTCGGTATGATCTCGACCACCGGCTTCCTGTTCGGATTCGAGCGTCAGAAATTCGACGAGGTCGGCGGCTTTGACGACCGGTACTTCCTGTTCTACGAAGAGTGCGACATGGGTGTCCGACTGCTGGAGAAGGGGTGGCCGCCGTACATGCTCTCATACCCGGTGATCATCCACCAGGGCGGAGCGACGACCAGCGACTCCCGGAACGTCCCGGACACGCAGGGGGTGATGGCAGAGAGTCGGGCGAGATTCAAGTCCAAGCATGGTAGCATCGAAGAAGTCAGGAAGAAGATCGACCGCCAGACTCCATTTCCACTGGTCGAGTGGAACACGATGCTTAAGACCTGGGTGGACTGATGCCGAAAGTTACTGTCGGAATCCCAGTGTACAACCGAGGGGAACGGCTGGGCGATCTCCTGGAAAACCTCCGCCAGCGGACGCCGAAGGAAATCAGCCACGAGATTGTCGTTGTGGACGACTCCGGACGGTCCGAACACCAGGCTGTCGTCTCGGCGACCTGCTCGAAGTACGGAGTGAGCTACCTGGCCCACGAGAAGAACCGAGGGGTCGCGGCCGGGTGGAACACGATCAGTCGGTACTACAACAAGTCGGATTTCGTCGTCATTCTGAACGACGATGTCTTCGTGGCCAACGACTGGCTGACGTACATGATCTACGCCCTCGAGAACAATCCGAAGGTCGGGTCCTTCGGCATGAACTGCCGATTCATCTCGAAAGACGACGCTCGGGAAGTCATCAAAGGGGCCGGCGCGAAGATCGTTCCACTCAACGTTCACTGGAGGGGCTCGGAGTTGATCCGGAACGAACGGTATAAGTCGATGCCGGTCGAAGAGGACGGCGCTCCAGGGAAGGTGATGTGCCCAACCGGATGCTTCTTTGGGTTCCGCCGGGAGATCTACGACCTGGTCGGAGGCTTCGACGAGAGGTACTTCGCCTTCTACGAAGAGACGGACTTTGGCGTCGCTTGCGCTTACCGCGGGTACCCGTCGTTCAGTCTCGGCGTGCCGGACCACAACTACCACATGTGGTCGGCCTCGTTCGGTTCTGCCCCGGAGATCGACGCCGGCGGCATCATGGCGCGCAGCCGAGCGTCGTTCGTGGCGAAGTGGATGGGGATTCTTGGGGTTGAATTCAGAGACGCTCCGGAGATTCACTCCCTCCTTATGGACAAGATCAAACCGTTTCCCGTGAAATGGCTCGGACTCGGAAAGGTAGAAAGGAGCGAGATCCTGTGAGCTTGAAAATAGAAGACCTCGTCAGTCTCGCTCTCGAAGTGACCGGAATGACGCGGGAGCGGTGGAACTTTCTCTTCGAGGAGA
>Ga0255334_1001188_pt1 | contig 13132 bp, 8 predicted proteins | sample EtOH5_35cm_T3_12_FD_202080 | JGI IMG/M metagenome (GOLD analysis project Ga0255334, IMG submission 202080) | Sandy soil microbial communities from University of British Columbia, Vancouver, Canada - EtOH5_35cm_T3_129 | ecosystem: Engineered > Artificial ecosystem > Sand microcosm > Unclassified ...
CTTCGGCGCCACCGATATCGTCAAGCGTTGCCTTTTCCTCGTCCCCGGCTCCGCCGACAGAACTCCGCTCTATCTGGATCAGGTGCCGAGCGGCTGGAGCAGCGTCATTCCCAACTGGACCTTCTTCTGGGTCGTCGCTTGCCAGGAATTCGCCGCCCATACGGGCGACGCCGCGTTCGCCGGAAGCATTTGGCCTTCCGTCCGCTTTACGCTGTCCCATTACGCCGAGCATGTGGACGATTCCTCTCTCCTCAACATCGCCGGCTGGAACATGCTGGATTGGGCGCCGATCGACCAGCCGAACGAGGGCATCGTCACGCATCAGAACTGCTTTATGGTGCGAGCCCTGCGGCTGGCTGTCAAGCTGGCCGGGCAAGCCGGCCTGGAGCGTGAAGCGGCGGAATCCGGCTTTGCCGAGCTGGCGGACCGGATGGCGGCGGCCATCAACGCGCGGCTGTGGAGCGAGGAAAAGCAGGCCTATCTCGATTGCATCCATGCAGACGGTACCCTCTCCACGACCTTCAGCATGCAAAGTCAGGTCTCCGCGTATCTCTGCGACATCCCGCAGGACGGACGCAAGGCCGTTCTTGAGTGCTACCTGGTCTCGCCTCCCCGGGATTTTGTCCAGATCGGCAGCCCCTTCATGTCCTTCTTCTACTATGAAGCCCTCGCGCGGATCGGCCGCTATCCGCTTCTGCTCGACGACATCCGCAAGAATTACGGGCGGATGCTGGAGCACGGGGCGACCACCTGTTGGGAGATGTATCCCGACTATTCGCAAAACCGCGCGAACCCGCAGATGCTTACCCGCAGCCACTGCCATGCCTGGTCCGCAGCTCCGGGATACTTCCTCGGCAAGATCATCCTCGGCGTGAACCGACTGGATGACGGGTGGCGAACCGTCGAGGTCGCCCCCGAACCGTGCGGGCTGAAGTGGGCCAAGGGCGCCGTTCCCCTGCCGGACGGCGGACGGATTGCGGTCAGCTGGACGGCCGATGACGACGGGCGGCTGGCCCTCCGGGTGGAATCGCCGGCAAGCGTCGATATTCGCGTCAGTTGGCCGAACGGCAGGGAAGGCCAGCTGGAGCATGTGAGGATTCCCGGATAAAAGCGGAGCCAAAGCCGGCTTGCGTCGGCTTTGGCTTTCGGGCGGGCAATGGTCAATCGTTCAGTCCGCTCGCCTTGCGGGCGGCGCTGTAAGCGTCCTGATAGAACTTGGTGATATCGTCCGCTCCCGCCTTCTTAAAGGCGGCGATCGCTTCCGCTTTCATCTTGACGAAGGCTGCGTCATCCTTGACCAGAATGATCTTGGCCGCGTACCGCATACCGAGCTCCTTCAGCTGGGCGTCCTTCTTTTTCAAGTCGTCCGTCAGATTCGGGGTAACCACCGTGAGATACTTGATGAGCTCATCTTCGGAAACATTCTTATACGGGGTATAGAAGTTTTCTAACTTTCCTTCATTCACCAGGTTGGCGAACAGCTGTCCCGGAGAAGTCACTCCGTAGAAGGCACTGAAGTCTTTTTGCAGCTCATTGTTGCCCTTGGCGAGTGCGTCTTGCGAAACGAACAGATCGACCGGAGTGTTGGCGGCCGGATCGATGACGTTCCTGCCGAGGCCGATCAGGTTGATATCGAGCGCGATGCCGGTCTTATCCCAATCCGCACCGCCCTTGTTCTTCAGGTCGATCGTCGAGTCCTTCAGCACCGGCTTGCCGTCCACCATATCCCAGTGTACGCCTTGCAAGCCGCTGTACATCGTTCTTGCGCCCTCGTAAGAGTAGAGATAATTCAGGAACTGCATCGCTTTATCAGCATGCTTCGAGCTCTTGGAGATTCCATAGCTCTTGTCGGTCCAGCCGATCGGCTGGACTTCGCCGAACCAGGCCAACTTGCCGGCGGGGACGACCATGTAGCCTTTCTTCTCGGCGGCGTACTTCTTGTTGAAGTCGCCCATCGCCCAGTCGGCCGGCCCGAGGATGATCTGTCCGGCGGTCGCCTTGGCGTTGTAGTCGTTGTACTTCATCGTCAATCCATCGGGATCGAGCAGGCCGCGGCGGTTCGCCTTGTTGTAGAAATCCATCGCCGTCCAGTAGCTGGAGGATTCATCGGTCAGCATATTGAGGAACTGCTTGCCGGCCGCTCCCTTGACCATCGTCTCCGTGTTGGATCCGGTCTGCGTGGTCTGATAGACGAAGGGATAGAGGTAAGGCCAGAGTCCCCAGTCCTGCCACATCGAAACGCCATAGATCTTCTTGCCTTCGTCCGTCTTCGGATGCTTCTGTACGATCTGATCAAGCACATTCAGCATATCATCGGTCGATTGGATCGCGGGCGCGCCGATTTCCTTGTAATAATCCCAGCGGATCGCTGGGCCGATCGCGAGCGTGGGCGATGTCGTGGCCGGTTTGGATTGCACCTGCGGCGGGAGGAAGTAGAGCTTGCCGGTGTTCTGGCTCCAGTTCTTCTTGCTGTAATCGACTACTGTCGGAACGTTGGCGGTGATATCCTTGCCGTACTGGGTCAGAAGATCGTCCATCGGGATGACCAGATTGCCCTGAATCAGCTGCTGACCGTACTTCGACGGGTCCGCTCGCACGATATCGGGCAGATCGCCGCCGGCCATGAGGACGTTGAACTTGTTGTCGTCGGCCTCCACATACTCGATCTTGACGCCGACCTTCTTGGCGATCTCCTGAGCGACCGCGTTGTCGGCATAGCTGTTCCATTTCGTTCCGGTCTCCACCACCAGAAGCCTCAAGGTGACCGCATCGCCGGACTTGTCGGTGTTGGCGGGAGTTGTGGAAGCGCTTGCGGACGTGCTTGCGGCTGTTGCGCCGGGCTCCCCGCTAGGACTGGCGGAACTCGCACCCTTGCCTCCCGAGCATGCAGACAGCCCGGCGGCGAGCGTCATGAACGCCGCGAGCGACGACAAAGCGAGCCGTTTTTTAATCATGAATAACGAACCTCCCTGTTTGATTAGCAGTATAATTATCGGAGCGGTTCCTGTCCAGGCCAGTGACCGGACCGCCCCGGATAATTCGGTTGCCGCTGCCCGGTTCAGCCTTTTACGGCGCCGAGCATAATCCCTTTTACAAAGAAGCGCTGGAGAAACGGATAGACCGCGATGATCGGCAGCGTGACAATCATCGTAATCGTCATCTGAATGGACTGCGGGGTCATCACCTTGGTCGCCCCCTGCCGAGTCAACTGATCCGCTGTCATAGAGGACAGATTGTTCGACTGATTCAGGAAATTGTACATGACGAGCTGGAGCGTCTGCAGCCGGGGACTTTCGACCAGGAAGAAGTTGTCGGTCCAGGAATTCCACTGCCCCACGGCGGCGAAAACCGCGATGGTGGCGATGATCGGCATGGAGAGGGGAAAGATGATCCGGGCGAAGATGGTGACATAACCCGCCCCGTCGATCTTCGCCGACTCTTCGAGAGAGATCGGAAGCTGTTCGATATAGGTCTTGATCAGGATGACATAGAAGCCGGTGAGCGCTCCGGGAAGGATATAGAGCAGGAAGTTATTTTGCAGCCCGTAAGCCTTCATGGTGAGATACCAGGGAATGAAACCGGCGTTGAAGTACATGGTGACCAGGACGAACCGGTAGATGACCTTCCTTAGCGGCAGCTCGTTCTTGGTGATGAGATAAGCGAAAAAAGAGCAGGAACAGACGGTGATCGCCGTTCCGAGCAAAGTGCGCAGAAGCGAGATGATCGCCGCGTCGGGCAAGCCCTTGAGGTTGAACGTGACGCGGTAATTCTCCAGCGTGAATCCCCGCGGCAGCAGGTAGACTCCGCTCTGCGCTCGGAACGAATCGCTGATCGAGTAGATGAAGATGTAATAGAACGGGTATATCGTCACGAGGATGAGCAAGGCAAGCAGCGTATAATTGGCGATGTTGAACAGCAAATCCGGCAAGTGGATCGTCTTCTTGGTCATGGTAACCCTCCTGGTTCGGGATAGATCGGCCGGTCTCTCTCTCGATCAGACAATGCTTTCTCCGCGGATTTTGCGGGAAAATAGGTTGACGGAGAAGAGCAGGATGATGCTGATTACCGTCTTGAAAACGCCTACCGCCGTCGAATAGGAATATTCGCGGGTCACGAGGCCGAGCCGATAGACGTACAGGTCGAGCACTTCGATCTTGTCCGCGACCATCATGTTGGTGAAGACCAGATACTGCTCGAAGCCGGCAGACAGCAGGTTGCTGATCGACAGGAGGAGAAGTACCAGGAACGTTGGCATCACGCTCGGGATGGTGATGTGGAAGATCGTCCGGAAGCGTCCCGCCCCATCCACCTTGGCGGCGTCAAGCTGCTCTCCGTCGATGCTCACGATCGCCGCCAGATAGATGATCGCGTTCCAGCCGATCGTCTTCCAGATGAGCAAGCCGGTCTGGATCGCCCAGGCATGGTCGTAGTTGCCCAGCACGTTCAGCGGTCCGTGACTGCTGCCCAGCTTGGCAAGAATCTGATTCACCACTCCCTCCGAGCCGAACATGCTGAAGGCGAGCGAGAAGACGATAATCCAGCTGATGTAGTTGGGCAGCGTCGATACGGTTTGGACGAGCCGCTTGAACCAGCTGCTCTTCACCTCGGAGACCAGAATCGCAAGAGCGAGCGGAAACGGCGCGCAGGCGATGGATAGCAAACTCAGAGCGAGTGTATTGGTGAGCACCCGGATCAGGTTCGGATCGCGGAACAAGTCTATGAAATGGGAGAGTCCGACGAACTCCGTCCGGCTGAACGAGATACCCGGCTTGTAATCGTAGAAAGCGAATATCCACCCGAACAGAGGCACATAGCTAAAGGCGAAAGCAAGGAGCAGGAAAGGCGATACCAACAAAAGCAGCTTCAGGCCGTCCCGCCCGATTCTTCGTTTCTTCCTGCCGACGGATGTTCCATAAGGCAGGGTCGCATCGGTATTGAATCCCATAGGCCAAACTCCCTTTCGAAGGTGTATAACAAGAATACCTCCTGCGCCATCTGTCTGAAATGAACAATCCGGTGATCAGATTGAACAATTTGACAGCGTTTGCACAGGAGGCATTTCTTTTGCCGATCCGGCTTCGGCCGGACTTGAACCAATTAGCGAATGACTTGAACAGTTGCGCCGCGGCATGTGAGGATTCGGCTGCTCCCGCAGGCGGCGCTCAGGAGTTGAAACCTCGGATCGCGCTGCTGCCGTGACGTTTATCCGCGGGCGCTGAAGCTTCCGCTCACGGCCCCGGGTCGGCGGGAAGGCGGACGACGACCTCGGCTCCGACATCGCGGGGAACGAAACGCAGGCCGTACCTCTCGCCGAACGAGAGCCGAATCCGCCGGTTGACATTGCGCAGCCCGATGCCGCTGCCGCTGCCGAGCTGGGGGGTATCGAGCCCCTCCGTCAATTTTGCGTTCAGCTCTTCCAACCGGGCGGATTCCAGCCCTACTCCCGTATCCGAGACCCGAATGAGCAGATCGCTCTCCTCCGCTTCCACCGATATTCGGATATGAACGGTATGCTCCTCGGACAAGCTCCCCGACGCAATCGAATTCTCCACGAGTGGCTGCAGGATGAACCGGGGCACCCGGTAATCCAGATACGGCTCCGCCTCCGCTTCCGCCACCTCAAAAACGACTCCGTTGTTGAAGCGGAGATTGATGATCTTCACGTAATTTTCCAGATAGCTGAATTCGTCGCGCAGCGTGCACATCGTGCTCTTGTTCGTGAACGCCGCCCGCAGGATGTTGCCGAGAGCGACGATGCTCACGACGATGTTGTCCGCCTTCGCGAGCGAGGCCATCCACCGGATCATGTTGAGCGTGTTGTAGAGAAAATGCGGATTGATCTGGTATTGCATCGCCTCCAGCTCGGACAGCCGCTTTTGCTCCTGGATCTCGTTGTTCTTGGCGATCAGGCTGACGATGCTGAGCGACATCTCATTGAAGCGGCGGATGACCGTCCCGATCTCGTTGTTCGGAACCTCCTTCAGCGTCCCGCCGAGCTCTCCGCTGCTCACGTCCTTCATCAACAGGGTCAAGCGGTGCAGCGGCTTGATGATTCGCCGCAGCCAGAAGTAGGAGAGCACGAACATGATCAGCACGCTGATCAGGAATACGGAGACGAGAAGCCGCTGAAACACGGAGATCTGGCGGGAATACTGACTGATCGGAACCTCTTTGACCAGGTACCAGTCTCTGTCCTGCAGCTTGTAATAGACGAATTGAATTCGCTCGTCGCTGACCGTCCCGTCCTGACTCCCGTACCGCACCCCCTCCTTCGGAAGAAACGGGCTGAGGGAGCCGACCCGCCTGGAATCGCCCGCGGAGAGAATCCGCCCCCGCCCGTCCATGATGAACATGCCGCTGTCTTTATCCCCGGAGCTCGCATAGATGGACGTCAGGTACCGCTCGTCGACGGTAAAGATCAGCACCCCGCTGGTCTGCGGCCGGGTGATCGCCCGCACTCCCCGCATCATGCTGAAGAGCGGCCCGTCCAAATCGCCGGTCAAATACGGGTTGTAGAAGGAGCGGCCCATTCCTCCCTGAAGGGTCAGAGCCGGAAAGGACCGCATGGTCTCCCGGTAAGCATCAGACTGCACAAAAAGCTTGTTCCACTCCTGATCCGAATGAACGAGAGTCGTGTCTCCCGTTCCGCCGATCGCCCCCGTTCGCTCCGAAAAGAAGTAGATAGAGCGGATATACGTATAGTTGTCGAGGTAGGTCTGAATCAAGGCGTGCAGGTTGTTCTTGCTGGTCACGTAGTCCAGCTCGCTCATTCCCTCGGGATCGGCCAGCAGCTGCTGGAGGTTCGGGTCAAGCTTGAACAGGTTGGTGAGGCGGTCCACTTCGCTGACCAGCGAGTGAATGTTGTGGTCGAATTGCTGGAACTGCTGCTCCAGGAGCCGCTCGTTCTGCTTTTTGAAGAGGTTCATCATATAGGAGTAGAGAACAAGCGAAGAGGCGGTGAAGACGATCAGGGAGATGATCATGAAGGACAGGACCAGTTGGGTGCCGAGGTTCTGCAGCCGGGGCTTAATGGATTTCACAGTTCCACACGCCTGTCCGTCAGCCGCTGCTTGCGGTATTCGTTGGGATTGAGTCCCGTGATCTTCTTGAACACCTTGCTGAAATAGGTATATTCCGGCGAAAATCCCACTTCTGCGGCCACATCGCAGGATTTGATCTGGGTCATGAGGAGAAGCTCCTTGGCCCGTTCCACCCGGTAGCGGTTCAGGTAATCGACGAAGGTCATACCGAATTCCTTTTTGAACAGGTTGCTCAAATAGCCGAAGCTCAGGTTGACGTGCTCCGCGACCGTCTGCAGGCTGATGTTGTCTTTGTAGTGCAGCTTGATGAACTGGATGGCGCGCGTGATCTCGCTGCTCATCTGCAGCCGGTTGCGCGTATCCTGGGCCACCTCGGCCAGATGGGATTCCACCAGATCAAGCATTTCCGGCAGCGTGTCGCACTGCTCCAGCTGGTCGGTTATGTTGAACAGCAGCGTGAATTCGTTCCGGCTGTCATCGTACAAGCGGGTGTGAATCCATTGGACGAGCTGGAACAGCGTGACTTCCACCGATCGCCGGTCCTCCGTCAGGATAGAGGCAAACAGGTCGACCTGATGCTCGAACGCTTCGATGCTCCCGGTCGGGAGCAGGCTTCGGAAGGGCTCGCAGGAGCGGATGCGCCCGAGCTGCTCGGTCAGCTTGCCGGTATCGACGGGCTCGGCGACGGTATGGATCAGGGCCGGCCCGGCAAGAAATTTGCGCGACATCAGCCGCTCCGCCTCCCCGTACATGCGGCTGAGAGAGGCATAGCCGCCGCGAACGCTGCTGACCCCGAACGAAGCCGAGCCGTTGTAATAGGAGCGCATGACCTCCTGGATGTGATGCAACAGGTCGAGGGTATCCTGCCGGATCAAATGCTCGGATGCGACATCCTCATACTGGAGCAGGAGGAGGTAGCTCCTTTCGTCAAGCGCAACCGCTTCGCCGCGCTTACGCACTTGCATGATCTCGCACAGGATGTTCATCATCGTCAGCTTGATGAGATGGCCGTGCTCGTCCTTGAATTTCCGCCTCAGATGCTCATGCTTGTCGATTTCCATCAGGCAGACGACCATCCGCGCCGGAGAGAGGCGCATCCCGCTCTGAACGACGAACTGCTCGAATTCCTGCACGGAAAAAATGCCGTAGAACAGGAAGTCCTTGATCATCTTCTCGTTGATCAGCTCCCGGTTGACCGGAGCCCGCGAAGCATCCTCCCGGATATGGCCACCGGCCTCCAGGCGCTTCAGTTCCTCCATTACGCCCTGCAGCACTCCCTCGACTTCCTCTTCCGTCATGGTCAGCTTGAGGATGTAGCTGGACACGCCAAGCCGCATCGCCTTGCGGACCAGCTCAAATTCCTCCAGGCAGGACAAGACCACGAGCCGGGTGATCTTGTCGTTCTCGCGAATTTTGGAGATCAAGGCCATCCCGTCCATGCGCGGCATGCGGATATCGGTAATGATCAGATCGGGACGTTCCTTGAGGTACAGATTCCAGGCCGCCTGCCCGTCTGTTACATCCGCCACGACCTGCATGTTGAATTTGGCCCAGTCCACGGAATTCTTGATTCCGATTCGGACCAGCATCTCATCTTCGACAATCATCACCTTGTACATGAGATCAACCCCCCGCTCTGGTCCCCTCATTATAACATCTATTCCTTAAGCACTCAGTTCAAAGGAAGCGAAATGGTTACCTGGGTTCCCCGGTTTGCATCCGATTGAAAGGAAATGCCGTAATCTTCTCCAAACAGAAGCTTGATCCGATTCTGTACGTTCATAATGCCTACTCCCGGAGCTTGCTGATCTAATATGGCGGCCATCGTCTCCTCGTCCATTCCTTTCCCATTATCAACGACTGTAAAAATGAGCTTCCCGTCCGATGCTTCTCCCGATATTTTCAGGACACCCCCATGTGAACGAGAGGCGAAGCCATGAATGATCGCATTTTCTACGATCGGTTGCAGGAACATTTTCGGGACTCTGCATTGCAGCGGGATATCGTCAAGTGAGTACACGGTTTCAAATGCGCCTTGATAGCGGTTCTCCATAATGTGAAGATAGCTCTTCAGCCAGGTCAAGTCATCTCTTAAGGGCACAAGCTCCTCTTTATTTTTCACAGCATATTGGAGCATCGTCGACAGGCTGACGATCATCTTGCTGATGTCCTTTTCCCCCTTATCAAGTGCCATCCAATTAATGATGTTAAGCGTATTATACAAAAAATGCGGGTTTACCTGCAGGTTTAACGCCATGAGTTCGGCTTCCTTCTCCCTGAGCTTGACTTTGTAGTTCTCGTTAATCAAATCACGGATTTTTTCAGTCATTAAATTGAAACGGTTAATAACGATGCCGAATTCATAATCGTTATGCTCGGGGATTTTCGCAGTAAAATTTCCGTTGCCTATCAATTGAATGCCGACAAGAAGCTTTTTTATCGGCTTCGTAAGCCATCCTGTCAGCACAAAAGCGGTAATGACGGATAAGGCAATAAGACAGATTGCTATGTACAAGATATAGGTATTAAAAAAATCAAGATTCTCTACCAATTCCTTGTAGGGGACTGCAAGCACAGTGATCCACCCCGTAACTTCCGAGGTATCGTAACAAACCAACATTTTCTTCCCGTTTACAACAGTAATTACAGTTCCTGACTTGGTGAGGATTGCGTTTTTTAGCCAATCCGGCGAATCGATCTTTGTTAACTGACTGGTATCAGGATGAGCAATGACTTCCCCCTGCTTCGATAAAACGTACAAATACGAACCGTCGATAGACGTTATGCTCTTCGTATTCCAGAATAAATCCCCATTGAAGGTAAGAATCAGCACAGGAGCTTCGGTTCCTTCCTTCCAATGTTTCACTACCCCCTCTTCAATGATCGAAGCCTTCATAACTCTGGAAGCAGAGAACACATATCGAAAGCGCGGGTCCATATCCGCAAGCTCACTCTGATGATATTGCTTGGATATGTCGTATGTGGGGATCCAAACCACTTTACCGTTTGCTTCAATGGTTCTCTTGTAAAGCTCTGAAGCTTCGAGATTAACAGGAGATACGAGAGTCGGCTTTGTTGTCACGAAAGCATTGCCGCCGAAGCTATAATAACTCGTCGCCAGCTGCGCGCTGTCGACGTAAGAGTCGGAGCCAAAGTAGCTATTCAAAATTTCCGATGCCTCCCGATCCATTTTCATCAGGGCCAAAGGATCGTCCGTTTGCTCTCTGTCGAACAGATGAAAAAAGTGCTTGTCGGCTAATAATGAAAGGGAGCGCTGCTCCGTTTCCGCCATCACAAGATCGGTGAATTGGATATTTTTCTTAACTACCTCCAGCATGCTGCTGCTGGCATTCTTTAGAATAATATTGGAGCTTGTGCGATAGTAGATGTAACTCACCAAACAGATAGGTATCATAAACAACAAAATATAATAAATGATCAGCTTGGTTCGAAATTTCATCGGCTTTTCATGATCCGCATCATTTTGCGGAATTCCTCGGGAGTCATGTCGAATTCCTTTTTGAAAACACGGTTGAAATATTTAACCTCCTGATAACCTACCTGCAAAGCTACCTCATAGATCTTATCTTCCTGCGTCTCCAATATTTTTTTCGCTTTGAGAAGTCTAACCTGATTCAAATATTTGGAGTAATTGATGTCCAGCTTGTTTTTAAAATATTGGCTGAAATAGCCTGGACTCAAATCAAATTTTTCCGCGATTTGCTCTAACGATATGTCCTCCATATAATGGTTATCTACATATTCCAAGCATTGATAAACCATGTTTTCCCTCCGGTTCAGTCTCATTTCCGCAATCATGTTCACTGCTCGCAGCATCAGTCCCTCCGAAGCGTCGAACAGCTGCCGTTCATTCAGCGCGTTATCCAGTTGAGTTTCAATAGCATTAACAAAATCGTCGTAGGAGTCGCTTTCGCGAAGATACTCGATGCCTTCGATGATTTTGATCATAAGCAGCTTGCATCTTGTTCGGAGCATCTCTGGCAGCGGATACTTCTCCTCGATAATTCGGTTGCGCATATCCGTCAATAATCGCCGAATCGACTCTGCTTGACCGTTTCGGACGGCATCGAGCAGCAGTACTTCTTCTTTCGGCTGATGCACCGGTTTGTACAAAGGGTCCAGCTTGTTCTTGTCATCGAAGAACAGCAGACATTCAGGGTCATAAAACTGCTGCAGTGAAGCCAGCCGCGCTTCCTTTACCAACTGATGCGCCGAGTTGATTATATCCCGGCACGGCTTGCTTACTCCGACGGCAATAGAAACTCCGGGACGGCAAAAATGACGGAGACCCTCTGCCAGCTCCCTGCCAGCCGCTTCATTCAGGCTATCGCTTAATATGATAACAAGCTCCTCATTCTGAATATCCGTGTTGATATAGAATGTAACCTTATGCCGCAGCAGCACCGCATCGATCGCTTGTCGGACGGAGTCAAGCAGCGTTTGTATTTGTGACTTATCCCTCGTACAAGGGGCGTCCAGCTTCGCTACGGCGATATGTCCCGCGCCTTGAAATCCTAATATCTCGATTACGCCAGACCTCATAATCGGGGAAAGAGCTCCATTGATCCACTGCAGCAGTAGGCTGCTGCTGTAGACAGGCAATAATTCGAGCATTTTCTGAGAAATCTGCTCTTTTTCCTTTCGTTTATTCGCTTCTTTTTCAATCGCGTTTTCGGCAAGCTCCAGTATTTTTTGAAACGCATCCAAATCAAGTGGTTTTAACAAATAGGAGAAGGCTCCGTAAGTAAGCGCTTTCTGTGCATATTCGAAATAATCAAAGCCGCTTAACACAATTACTTTAGAAACGTTATCTTTGTTGATCTTGCCAAATTGCTGCATGAACTCAAGACCGTTCATGTGCGGCATTTGAATGTCGGTAAAAATGAGTTCGAATACTTGCTGACGGCACATATTCATCGCCTCAAGACCATTGCGTGAAGTATAGATCTGGTAGTCCGGTCGAAGTCGCCGCAGAATTTTACTGAAACCAATATTTTGTCCTTGTTCATCATCTACCAGCAATAAGTTAAGCATTGTGATGCCTCTCCCCCTATCGCAGTATGCATTCGCAAGGAATGGCAAGACCTCCAACCCCACTTCTGCAGTGGTTTTGGAGGTTTTTTCGTGTTTAGCCCTTTACCCCGGTCGTAGCAATGCCTTCCACAAAATATCGTTGGCCGATCAAAAAGACGATCAACGATGGAAGCACGACAATGGAGGTTGCAGCCATCATCAGGTGCCATTGGGCCGAATAGGTGCCCTGAAATAAGGTCAGCCCCAGCATTAACGTATAATTCTTTTCCGAAGTAATAAACACCATCGGAGCCAAATAATCGTTCCAGCTTGCAAGAAAGGTCAACATCCCGACAACGATCAAGGATTGCCGGCTGATCGGAAGAATTACATTCCAATAGATGCGGAAATGGCCGGCACCGTCCATTTTCGCAGCTTCATCCATATCCTTAGGGATTGTGAGGAAAAACTGACGCAGCAAAAATATATTGAAAACACCGCCTCCGAACCATGCCGGAGCTATCAAAGGAACAAGTGTATCGGTTAGAGATAAGAATCTCCAGCCGATAAATTGCGGAATCATCACAACAAAGAAAGGAAGCATCAGTCCCGTCAAGATGATGCCAAAAATCCGATCTCTGCCGGCCCATGAAATTCTGGAGAAGCTGTAGGCGCATACGGAGCTTGATAACAAAACTCCTGCAACGGATGATACCGTTACAATGAAGCTATTCAAGAAGTAGGTTCCGAAAGGGTGGCTCGTCAGCGCTTCTACAAAATTATCCACATTCAATCGGTCCGGCCAAAATTGAGGAGGGTTCTGAAATAATTCACCCATACCGACCATTGCTGTTTTCAACATCCAATAAAAAGGAAATATGAACAGTGCACTTGTGAAAATAAGGATCAAGTAGAGGAATGTCTGCTTTATAACTATAAATGAGCAAAAGCGGATACAAAAAATACCAATAGTAGTTAAGCCAAGTTGAAGTGATTACACACCACATGAAACGGAATGCCTTTTTGCCCGCATTCATACACCCATTGAAGGCGATCCT
>Ga0255334_1001189_pt1 | contig 13128 bp, 9 predicted proteins | sample EtOH5_35cm_T3_12_FD_202080 | JGI IMG/M metagenome (GOLD analysis project Ga0255334, IMG submission 202080) | Sandy soil microbial communities from University of British Columbia, Vancouver, Canada - EtOH5_35cm_T3_129 | ecosystem: Engineered > Artificial ecosystem > Sand microcosm > Unclassified ...
TCCGTAGTGATTGATATGTTCGATGGCCTGATCCAAGCCACTGACCACACGGACGGCCAGGATAGGCGCGAGATATTCGGCATACCAATCCTCTTCGCTGGCGGCTTTCATCTGCGGTACCTTGGCGCGACTACGCTCGCAACCGCGCAGCTCTACACCGACGTCGAGGTAACGCTTAGCCAGATGCGGCAAAATCTGATCGACAACCGCTTCTGATACCAACAAAGTCTCCATGGTGTTACAGGTACCATAACGCTGTGTTTTGGCATTAAACGCCACCATGGCTGCTTTTTCGAGATCGGCATAGTCGTCGATGTAGGTATGGCAAACCCCATCCAGATGTTTGATCACGGGTACCCTCGCCTCGCGACTGACGCGCTCGATCAGCCCCTTGCCGCCTCGCGGCACAATCACATCCACGTATTCCGGCATGGTAATTAATTGTCCCACGGCGGCTCGATCAACGGTTTCCACCACCTGGACCGCCGCTGCCGGCAAATTCGCTTTCTCCAAGGCCTGGCGCAGACAAGCCGCGATGGCTTGGTTCGAAGCCATGGCCTCCGAACCACCGCGCAAGATAGCTGCGTTGCCTGATTTTAAGCACAGCGCGGCGGCATCGGCGGTAACGTTGGGCCGGGATTCATAGATGATGCCGACCACGCCCAGGGGCACCCGCATACGACCCACACGAATACCCGATGGCCGATATTTAAGCTCGGTAATCTCGCCGATGGGATCCGCCAGATCAGCGACTTGAGCCACACCCTCGGCCATGGCCGTGATGCGTGCCGGGGTCAATTCCAGCCGATCCAACGACGCCTTATCCAGGCCACTCTTGCGGGCCTTTTCCATATCTTGTGCATTGGCATCCGCCAGTTTTTGCTGCTCAGCCGACAGAATCTCCGCCATCACCGCCAAAGCCCGATTTTTGGCAGCCGTCGGCGCAATCGACAAAACTCCCGCCGCCTGACGCGCCGCTTTGCCCAGCTGATGCATGTAGGTTTCTACATTAAAATCAATTTTCCGATTAACGCTCATTATTCGTTACCATCTTTGAACCGTTGTTATCTTTGACTACGTTACCACGATCCAGCTCACGACCCACTAAGGCGCCAAACAGGTTAATCAGTTCTTCCCAGACGGGGGCGCTGCCGGTTTTGATAGCCAAATCCACCCTGGCTGCTCTGATCAACATCCGCGTCCAAAATCCACCACGCCGGCGCGCCAGGGCCTTTTTGTATTGACCCTGCCGCCGCTCAGGAATTCGATTGTCAGCAAAAATCTTTTCTACGGGCTGGCCACGCTGACTGGCGATAGCCGCCTGAGTCAGCACTCGCAACTCCTTGGTTAGCGCCCAAAGCAGCAGTACCGGCTCCGTTCCCTCGGCACGTAAATGCCGCAACAATTTATCCACTCGCTTTGGATCCCCATCGATTGCCGCTTCAACGACCTGAAAGATATCGAAGCGAGCGTTATGGGTGACAGCCGCTAAAATTTCATCGTAAGTGATGGTGCCTGGCTCGTGTAATAAAGCCAGCTTTTCCACTTCTTGCCGAGCCGCCAGAAGATTGCCCTCCGTGCGCTGAGCGATCAATTCCAGCGCCGCCGGCGGTACCGATAAGCGGTGCCGTGCCAGCCGGGCAGCTATCCATGCGGGCAACCGAGCGGCCTCCATCGGCCAAACCTGCACCGCCACGCCGACTTTCTCTAAACCTTGATACCAACGGCTGTCGCGGATGGCGTTTTCCCACACACCGCAGACTATCAGCAATATCGCGTCGGGATCAGGGTTGGCCGCATACTCCAGGAGCACGCGTGCGCCTTTTTCGTCCACCTTGGCAGACGACAAACGCAGCTCTAAAAGCCGGCGCTCTGCAAACAAGGACAGGCTGGTACTGGCTTGCGCCAAAGCTGACCAGTCAAATCCCGATTCGGCAAAAAAAATCTCCCGGTTATTATACCCCTGCGGGCGAGCAGCGGCGCGAACGGCGTCGGCGGCTTCTTCAACCAGCAAGGGCTCGTTACCGCCAATCACATAGATCGACGCCAGGCCTTTGGCCAGCTGAGCAGGTAACTTATCCGACGTTAGCCGCATACTTGTACTCCGAGCCAATGCCCGCCGTTTTTCCAGAGAATCTAAGTCGGGTGACGATTTGTTCGACCAAACGCTGGCGCAGCAATTTAAAAATCTCGTCTTCTCGCACCCCTGTGCCCAAGGCATCCGAGGGATACAGGCTGTACTCCGAATTGGCGCGAACCCGCTGGGACGGTATTTTGACGACATTGCCCACTTTGAGACTGAAGCTTATTTCCAGAAATAATCCGTATTCTGCGGCTTTGCCAGCGCGATCTGTTGATAGGACTTCACGTTGCCGACTTTGCTTGCTTAGCGCCAATACGGCTGTGGCCTCAGCAGGCGTATCCACAACTTCAACGCCACCTTGCTTAAGGGCGTAGATCAGATCGTAGACCAAAGCGCTATCGACCTGGCTAGCCATGAGGTAGGTTTTAGCCATCTCGGACGGTAAGGGCGATGTTCCACGCCAGTGCCATCCGCAGCCATTTAGCAGCAAGCCCAAGAGCGCCATGATGGCAACTAAACGGTATCGGCTCATAATCAAATTGTGTCCAGATTCAAATTCAAACCACGATATTGACCAGCTTACCCGGCACCACAATCACCTTGCGCACGGTTTGATCGGCGATAAATCGGGCAACATTGGGCTCTTCCAGAGCGGCCTTTTCCATGGTGGCTTTGTCCGTTTCGGCGGGCAGGCTAATCCGGCCACGCAATTTGCCATTAACTTGGATCACCACGTCAATCATGTCTCTGCTCAAAGCACTACGGTCGACGACCGGCCATTTCTCATCCAGGATAGCGGTGTCGTGACCCAGCGCCTGCCAGAGGACATGGCAAAGATGCGGTACGATGGGTGACAAGATCAGCGTCACAATTTCCAGCGCTTCCTGCATCACCGCTCGCCCTTGCGGGCTGCTGTCTTCGACGCGGCCCAGGCTGTTGTTCAGCTCCATCACCGCAGCAATGGCGGTATTGAAGGTGAAGCGGCGACCGATATCATCACCAACCTTGGTCAGCGTCTCGTGAACCTGCCGGCGCAGGTTCTTTTGAGCCTCACTCAGGGCCGCCTTATCAAGCGCCACCACGGGCCCTTTGGCGACGTGATTGGTCACCAGCTTCCATACCCGCTTGAGAAAGCGCGATGAGCCCTCCAACCCGGCATCCGACCACTCCAATGATTGCTCCGGCGGGGCGGCAAACATCATGAACAAGCGGGCGGTATCCGCACCGTATTGGCCGATAATGGATTGTGGATCGACGCCGTTCTTCTTGGATTTAGACATGGTGCCGATGCCGCCGTATTCCACCGGCTGACCATCGAGCTTGTGTTTAGCCGCCAAAATACGGCCACGATCATCGCGATCTAAAACCAGATCGTCGGGGGCATAGTAGGTAATGCCGCTAGCGGCGCCTTTGCGGAAGAAGATGTGGTTGAGCACCATACCCTGAGTCAGCAAATTGGCAAACGGCTCACGGACTTGAGTCAGCCCGAGGTCGCGCATGGCCTTGGTCCAAAAACGTGAATACAACAGGTGGAGGATGGCATGTTCAATACCGCCAATGTATTGATCGACCGGCATCCAATAGTCAGCCCGGTTATCTGCCATCGTCGATGCATTCGGCGTGCAATAGCGAAAAAAATACCAGGACGAATCGACAAAAGTATCCATAGTATCGGTCTCTCGTCGCGCCGGCTTACCACATCGCGGACAGAGGCAATGCAAAAATTCCGCGCACTTGTGTAATGGATTTCCTGACCCATCAGGCACCAGTGTCTCTGGCAAGACGACAGGCAATTGGTCGTCGGGCACGGGTACTTCGCCGCAACCCGCGCAGTGGATGATCGGGATAGGCGTACCCCAGTAACGCTGACGAGAAATGCCCCAATCGCGCAGCCGCCAGGTGACCTTCTTCTCACCCAATGACTTGCCGGACAGATCGGTGGCAATAGCCTCTACCGCTTGCTCAAAATTCAGCCCGTCGTACTTGCCCGAGTTGATACACACGCCATGCTCGGCGTAGCTGCTCTGCCAAGTCGCGGGTGCGTTAGCCGCCGCCGTTCGAATCACTGACTTGATCGGCAAGCCATAGCGATGGGCAAATTCAAAATCGCGCTCGTCATGCGCCGGCACGGCCATCACCGCCCCTTCGCCGTAACCCATCAATACGTAGTTAGCCACCCATAACGGCAGTGCTTCGCCGGTCAGCGGATGAGTGACCTGGAACCCCGTCGGCATGCCTTTCTTTTCTTGGGTCGCCAACTCGGCTTCGGTGACGCCGCCATGGCGACATTCTTCTACAAATGCCGCCAGCGCCGGGTTGTCGCGGGCCGCCAATGTGGCCAGGGGATGTTCAGCGGCAACCGCCAGATAGGTAGCGCCCATCAACGTATCAGCGCGAGTAGTAAATACCCACAGCACGCCGCCGCCCTCAATAGTATGAGGAAAGCCCACACGTACACCGTGGCTCTTGCCCAGCCAGTTGCGCTGCATCACTTTGACCTGCTCTGGCCAGCCAGGCAGACCGTCCAAATCGGCAAGTAATTCCTCGGCATAGCGAGTAATCGCCATGTAGTACATGGGGATCTCACGCTTTTCGACGATGGCGCCGGTGCGCCAGCCACGGCCATCGATAACCTGCTCGTTAGCGAGCACGGTTTGATCGACCGGATCCCAATTCACCACGCCAGTTTTTTGATAAACGATGCCTTTTTCCAGCAGCCGCAAGAAGAACCATTGATTCCAGCGATAATATTCCGGGCGACAGGTCGTCACCTCACGCTCCCAATCGATGGCGAATCCCAAGGACTTGAGCTGCTTTTGCATGTAGGCAATGTTGTCGTAGGTCCAGGCAGCCGGTGGCACGTTGTTGGCTATGGCGGCGTTTTCCGCCGGCAAGCCAAAGGCATCCCAACCCATCGGCTGCAAAACGTTCTTGCCCTGCATCCGCTGATAGCGGGTAATGACGTCACCTATGGTGTAGTTGCGCACATGGCCCATGTGCAGCCGGCCACTGGGATAGGGAAACATCGACAGACAATAGAACTTCTCGCGGCTGGCATCCTCCTGCACCGAAAAACTGCGGTGGGATTGCCAATAGGACTGGGCTTGGGCTTCAACAACCTGCGGCTTGTATTCTTGCTCCATGGGGTCTTTGACGGGGATCCAGATAATGTGAGGTTTGGGTTATTGGCGCAAGGATACCGCACCCCCTGCGCCTAGGGAACCTCCCCCAGCCTTATCCGATCAAGCCGCTGCCGAAGCAGCCGCCTTGCTGATGATCAAATCTTCCTGCTGAACATCAATCCGAATGATATCGCCCGGGATAAATTGGCCATCCAGTATCCGCTTGGCCAAGGGATTTTCTAGTTGATGCTGAATCACCCGTTTCAACGGTCGAGCACCATAAACCGGATCATAGCCTGCCGCGCCCAACAAATCCAAAGCGGCATCGCTGGCTTGCAGCCCCAAATCGCGATCGGCCAGACGACGACGCAGCAAAGCCATCTGCAAGTCGACAATATGGCGGATGTTCTCACGCGCCAGCGGATGAAAGACAACCAGATCATCCACTCGATTGATAAACTCCGGGCGGAAGTGCTGAGCAACCGTCGCCATCACCGCCGCTTTCATCTTCGGGTAATCTCCTTCGCCCGCCATTTGCTGGATGATCTGAGAGCCAAGGTTAGATGTCATGACGATAACGCAGTTACGGAAATCCACAGTACGGCCCTGGCCGTCGGTCAATCGGCCGTCGTCCAGCACTTGCAGCAATATATTGAAGACTTCCGGATGAGCCTTTTCTATCTCATCCAGCAGGATCACTGAGTACGGCCGGCGACGTATCCGCTCCGTCAGATAACCGCCTTCTTCATAGCCAACATAACCCGGAGGTGCACCAATCAGCCTCGCTACGGAGTGCTTCTCCATAAATTCGGACATGTCGATGCGCACCATCGCCTCTTCGGCATCGAACAGAAAATGGGCCAGCGCCTTACACAGCTCGGTTTTACCCACACCCGTGGGCCCAAGAAACAGAAACGAACCATTCGGCCGATTCGGATCCGACAAGCCGGACCGCGACCGGCGGATAGCGTCGGCGACCGCCGTCACCGCCTCGTCTTGACCGATGACGCGTTTATGCAGCTCGGCCTCCATATGCAGAAGTTTTTCCCGCTCGCCTTGCAGCATTTTGGCAACGGGAATGCCGGTCCACTTGGAGACCACTTCGGCCACTTCTTCTTCGTTAACGTTGTTACGCAGCAGCTTGAACTCTTGCTGCTGGGCACCGTGAGCCTGCTCCAATCGCTTCTCCAACTCGGGAATACGGCCGTATTGCAACTCCGACATCCGACCCAAATCACCGGCGCGACGAGCCGACTCCAGCTCCACTCGCGCCTTTTCCAAGTCTTCTTTAATGTGCTGAGCAACCTGCACACTGGCCTTCTCACTCTTCCATATCTCTTCCAGATCGGAGAATTCCCGCTCCAGCTTGGCGATTTGCGCCTCCAAATCGGCCAGGCGCTTGCGCGACGCTTCGTCGGTTTCTTTATTTAATGCTTCGCGTTCGATCTTTAACTGGATGAGCCGCCGCTCCAGGCGATCCAGCTCCTCCGGCTTGGAGTCAATTTCCATGCGGATGCGGCTAGCCGCCTCGTCGATCAAATCGATAGCTTTATCAGGTAGTTGCCTGTCAGCAATATAACGATGCGACAGGGTAGCCGCCGCAACGATGGCAGGATCGGTGATCTCCACGCCGTGGTGAACCTCGTACTTCTCTTTCAGGCCACGCAGGATGGCAATGGTGTCTTCTACCGTGGGCTGCAACACCAGAACCTTCTGGAAGCGCCGCTCCAGCGCGGCATCCTTCTCCAGAGTTTGGCGGTATTCGTTCAACGTGGTCGCACCGATGCAGTGCAGCTCGCCACGCGCCAACGCCGGCTTTAACATATTGCCCGCATCAATCGCACCTTCCGCCTTTCCTGCCGCCACCATGGTGTGAATTTCATCGATGAACAGGACAATCCTGCCCTCTTGTTTGCCGACTTCGTTAAGCACCGCCTTAAGGCGCTCCTCGAACTCCCCCCGGTACTTAGCGCCCGCCAACAAAGCCGCCATATCCAGCTGCAACAATCGCTTGCCGCGCAACCCCTCCGGCACCTCGTTATTGACGATACGCTGCGCCAATCCCTCCACAATCGCGGTTTTACCCACACCCGGCTCACCAATGAGCACGGGGTTATTCTTGGTTCGGCGCTGCAACACCTGGATAGTCCGGCGTATCTCATCGTCACGACCGATCACCGGATCCAGTTTGCCTTGCTCGGCGCGAGCGGTGATATCAACGGTGTAGCGATCCAAGGCCTGGCGCTGTTCTTCCGCGTTGGGGTCGCTGACCCGCTCACCACCGCGCAGCTGGTTGATGGCCTGTTCAATAGCGGGTTTAGTCGCGCCGTTGTCCTGCAACAACTGCTTTGCGGTACCGCGATCTTCCAACAGCGCCAACACGTACAGCTCGCTGCTGATGTATTGATCCTGGCGCTGTTGGGCAAGTTTGTCGGCAATATTCATTTGCCGGGATAGTTCGTTGGATACATGCACTTCACCGGCCGCTCCTTGCACTTGTGGCAAACGCGTCAAGGCTTCTTCCAACTGCTGACGCAAGCGTCCCACATGCACCCCGGCGGAGCTCAACAAGTCCGCTACACTACCGCCCTGCTGGCTCAACAAAGCACTCAGCAAATGCAGGGGATCGATAAATTGATGGTCTCTCCCCACGGCCAGAGATTGAGCGTCGGCCAAGGCCATCTGGAATTTACTGGTTAATTTTTCTGATCGCATGACTACCCCATTCAGTCGCTTTGCGCCAAAGCGGTTACTTTATACGTGCCCATTCTTAACCAGGGAGATGGGGATGGTTATGACTTAAATCAATGGTCAGGTCGACGCGCTCATCGTACTTGCGCAAGGGCGCTGTATTACTTGCCCATCTCAAGGGTTGCCTACCTGCTTGAGGCATCAAACAAGAAAAATAACTGCAAAGTAAATAAATCGCGTATTCGACTTGAACTATCGTTCAGTGTGACCTATACCTAAATTGGTCCAATGATTAGGTGTCCCTGCCTAACGGGGTACCCCAAACTACGGAGAAGAACTATGAGCGCTGTTATACCATCCCATGAAACCGCCGCCCCGGCACCAGACACCACAACTATCGACACGGCCCCGCGTGCGCCCTGGCTGTTCGCCTTCACAATCACTGCCCTGGTGATTGTGGCCATCAGCATCATCAAGTGGTACCAGCACACCTTCTCGTGGACCGTTGGCCTGGATTCGTTCTCGGCGGATTTCGACTTTTACTGGATGAATCTGCTTTACGCGCAACTTATCTTGTTGTTTAGCGTCGGCACGGCCGGTTCGATCTATTTATGGTTCAGCCGTGATCGCGACATCCTCAACCTGCCTGCCACCGAGGAATTGCGCCGCTTCTACGCCATGTTCACTGTGCTCGCGGCCGGTTCGGTCGTGTTAGCAGCGGCCTTGCAACTGCTAACCGAAGCAGACGCGGCCTGGCACCAAGTTGTGGTGCGCGATACCGACTTCACTCCCACCCATATCTTTTTGTTCTACCTGGGCGTACCTGCAGGATTGGTAGGGCTGGTGATGGCCTGGATTTGGGTCCACACTCGGCTGCCCTATTTTGCTCATCGAGTTTCCATTCCCCTGTCCCTGACCATCCTGGGCTTTGTCAGCGCGGCCCCCGTCGTGGCCTTCAATGAATGGGCACACACTTTTTTCTACGCCGAAGAATTGTTTTCTGCTCCCGTGCATTGGTTCTTCTTGCTTGCCGGCTTTGGCTTGTTCTTTTTGGTGGGATTTGTCATCCAGTGTATGCAGCGGGTAGGTGAGCTGGCCAATCGACTAAGCCTGGAGGAGCTCGACAAGGCGATATCCGAACAAAAATAACCCGATGTCACCGCATAGTTATCAAAGAAAGAGGGATCTGCATGCCTTTGGATATCACCGTCGCTGATAGAGAAACCGCCATACAACGCCCGAAAGGCGCCGCCGTCACCACCGCACAGCAACAGCTGGATGTTTGGAAGAACATGGATTTGATGTTCTATCCCCTGCTGTCCATTTTACTCGGCGGAGCGGCCGTGTTTATTTGCTGCCTGACCGTGGGTGATTGGAGCTATTGGATGGATTGGCGGGATCGTCGCTGGTGGCCGCTGCTCACCCCGCTACTGTTGCTGGTAATACCGGCCATGGTCAGTGCCGGCTTCTGGCGCTATTTCAAATTACCGGTCGCCGCGACTAGCGTGGCTTTGGGTTACTGGTTTGCCCAGATGCTCAGCCGTTACATCAACTTTCACCTGTTTACGATATTCCCGATGAACTGGGTGATGCCCGAAGTGTGGATCGGTATCGCCATCGTTTTGGATGCCATCCTATTGATCACTCGCAGTTTTGTGTTGACCGGACTGATCGGCGGCTTTTTATTCGGTGTTTTATTTTACCCGATGAACTGGGCCGTGATCGCACCCATGCACATGCCGGTACAACTGGGCGACACCGTGTTCACTTTGGCCGATTACATGGGCTTTCAGTACGTCCGCACGGCCATGCCGGAATACGTGCGCATTATCGAGCAAGGCACGCTGCGTACCTTCGGTGGCAACGTCGCACCGGTATCCGCCTTTGTTGCCGGGTTCTTCTCGATACTGGTGTATTACCTGTTCATCTGGTTAGGCCTAAAAGGCTCGCAGCCACGCTGGCTCAGCAAACTCCTATAAGACCAAAATCAGAGAGACCGCATGACCGATCTATTCAGCTTAAAACTCAACTCAAGCCGTTATTTCTTCGCCTTAATTGGGGTGATGCTGGCTGGCCTGCTCATCAGCCAAAGTGCTTTTGCCCACGGTGAAGTGGCGCAGATGGCCGGCATTCGTATGCGAACCATTCACTGGTTTGACACCCAGATCGAGCCGCGCCATGTCGACGTCAATGACATCGTCACAGTTAAAGGCCGATTCAAAGTCTCCGAACATTGGCCAGACTACGTGGCCAAACCGGAAGAATGGGTATTTCTTAACGTGGGTGTGCCCGGCCCCACTTTTATCCGCCTCGACACCACTCTCAACGGCATGCCTCAGCATCAGTCAACCGCCGTTAAACGCGGTGAATTCTATGAATACGAAGTCAAATTAAAAGCCAGAATGCCGGGTACCTGGCATATCCACCCCCTGCTCAATGTCTGGGAAGCCGGTCCCGTGGCGGGACCCGCCCAGTTTGTAGAAATCAGCGGCGACAAAAACGACTTTGTTAACAACGTCACCCTGCTCAACGGCGAAACCATCGACATCGAACATTACGGCTTGCGTAGCATGTGGTCGATCCATTTATTGTGGCTGGCGCTGGGACTACTCTGGGTTGGTTACTGGTTTCGCCGATTGCCCGTATTGATGCGGCGCTACACCACCGTACAGGAATACGGCGAACAAGAAGCCGAACGGCGGCTTATCAGCACTCAGGATATTGCGGTCAGCGCCGGCGCGGTGGTGCTGGTATTAAGCATTACCGGCGGATTATTGATGTGGGCCAACCAGCGTTACCCCATCACCATGCCGCTACAAACCGGCAAAGTCGAAGCCCCGGTTGTAGCATGGCCAGCGAATGAACAACAGGTGGATGCCAAGATAATCAAAGCCAAATTCGACCTGCCCAAGCGCAGCCTGGAGATGACGCTCGACATCACCAACCGCGCCAGTCAACCCGTCAGCATCGGCGAATTTGTGACCGGCTACGCTCGTTTTGTTAACGCGGCCGTGGTCAAGGTCGTTAAGGAGAATAGCTACGACGCAGTGGCTCCCATGGGATTACATACCAACGTGGATCGCATTGAGCCCGGCGAACGCCGCACCGTAACACTAACCGTTGCCGATGCCTTGTGGGATGATCAGCGCCTGACCGATATCGTGGCCGAACCCGATCTGCGCTTCGCTGGCTTGTTATTCTTTCATCAGCCCGATGGCCATCGGCACGTTTGTGAAGTGGGCGCCCGGCTAACACCCAGCTTCATATCCGACTTTGAGCCAGCCAACACATCGCACGGCGGTCACGTCCAGCGTGAAACGTCCAGTCAACAAACGCCGGGTTAAGGTTCTTATTTAATCAATGGGCAGCGACTGGCTTGTGAGCCGTGCCAAGGATAACCGACGAGAATACAGAAAACATTTTCGGATGGTTCATCTCTTGCAGATTGTCGTATTTAAAACCGATACTCTCGAACAATGTCTTGGTATCGCGATTCAAATGGCAGCCGAGTGCAACCGGCTTCCACACGGGGTTAAGCCAATCCTGGATATGCTTTTTGATGGCGCCAGTCGCGTGAACGTGCTCAAAAAATAGCAACTGGCCGCCTGGTTTTAGAACCCGGTACATTTCTTTAGCCGCTTGCTCCGCATCAGGAATGGTACAAAACACCAGACAAGCAACCGCAGTATCAAAGCTATTGTCGTCAAATGGCAGTCTCTCGCCCCCACCTACCCGCAAATCATATTGGTTTAACCGCAGTGCCAATTTTGATTGCTCAGACAGCACTTTTAGCCTATCACCCGCCATCTTCACCATGGCCTCGCACGGCTCGATACCCACTACCTCGACCGCTTGATTCGAATAAAAGGGCAAATTGGCGCCATTGCCAATACCGATTTCCAATACGCGCCCACGAGCTTGAGAGACCAAATCAATGCGGGTTTGCTTAACGCCCGCCAACGCAATATCCAATGCTAAGGGAAATATCTTATCTTCGTAAAAACTCATGTCTCCACCTAATTTATTTGTGAGCAACCATGAAACTGAATAGGCAACCTACTATCCGCAGCCAAAAATATCAATTTTGATCTGATAACCAAATAAGCGCGGCCATTCGTCCGCAGCGGCCATCCCGGCGATGGGAATAAAACCAGGTGGACTGGCGCACTGTGCAATAATTCCCACCGACTACCTGCCGCACGCCGACCCTGGCCAGTCGGTGGCGAGCAAGGCCATATAAATCGGCCTGCCAGCGATCACCTAATCCCGGCTTAAAGCAGGCGGCGGCCTCTCGATCTACAGCAAGAAAGGCTTGCCTGACTTCTGGCCCCACCTCAAAGTTATCCTGAGAAATAGCCGGCCCCAACCAGGCGACAATCTCTTCAGCGGCCAAACCGAGTGCCGCCACACCCGCCTCCAGCACGCCACCGACCAAGCCGCGCCACCCAGCATGTAAGGCCGCCACTCGGGTGCCCTGCCGGTCGCACAACAATACCGGCAAACAATCCGCCGTCATCACAGCACAGACCCGGCCCGGTCCATGGGTAAAGCTACCATCGGCTTCGATATCCTGCATCGTCGTGGCATTCACTACCCGAGTGCCGTGCACCTGTCGCAGCCAAGACGGCTCTGTCGGCAACAACAATGACTGGCGCACACGTAGACGATTAGTGGCGACGGCAGCCGCCTCATCACCCACATTCAAGCTCAAATTCAAGCTGTCGTAGGGCGCCAAACTGGCACCACCTTGCCGCGTGGTCACCACGGCGTGGACGTGGCTAGGCATCGACCAGTGGGGGACCAGTGTCGCCACGCCATCGCGGCCCTGAGCGATCAAACCTAAGGGCGGATCATCGGCGGTCATTAGTCTCGAACTCGCGCAAGCTCGCCAGTAGTTGACGGATATCCTCGGGCAAAGGTGATTGCCAACCCATTTCCTGGCCAGTCACCGGGTGGTTTAGCCTAAGCTCCGCCGCGTGCAGCGCCTGACGATCAAAGGCGCGTAACGTCTCGCGCAAGCTAGCATCTAGCTTGGACGGTATCCGCATACGACCGCCATACATAGAATCACCCACCAGGGGGAATCCGGCATGTGTCATGTGAACCCGAATTTGATGGGTCCGCCCCGACTCCAAAATCACTCGCAGATGGGTGTGCTTAAAAAATCGCTCCAGCACTCGATAATGAGTGCGCGAAGCTCGGCCATCCAATCGCACCGCCATGCGCATACGA
>Ga0255334_1001190_pt1 | contig 13117 bp, 7 predicted proteins | sample EtOH5_35cm_T3_12_FD_202080 | JGI IMG/M metagenome (GOLD analysis project Ga0255334, IMG submission 202080) | Sandy soil microbial communities from University of British Columbia, Vancouver, Canada - EtOH5_35cm_T3_129 | ecosystem: Engineered > Artificial ecosystem > Sand microcosm > Unclassified ...
GAGAGCATCCAAATCATCCCTTTCGTATGGTTGGTGGAGGTACTTAACCAATACGACGATGATTTGGATTTTCCTTTTTTTGTCGTTTTGTCGATCTATGTTACCCGTACTTTGTTACTGAGCCATTAATATTTGGTAAAACAATATAGAGGACGTAGCCCAAGCTAATGCGCGGGAGCGTCCTCTACTATTTATAAGCTAACTTATGCAATAAACACCCATTGGCACACCGATCATATGAGCGGGAACCAAGTGTTTGCCCCCGAGGCGCGAATCATTTCGACATCTGCTATTCGTGAGATTATGGCCACATTTGGAAAAGACCGACTGGCTCAGCATTTATCAAACCTGGAATCAATTCATCAGTCTATTGACGAACTCGAAGGGAAAATACAACGAGTGACGGACGAGAAGTTAAAAAGGGAGATGCAATGGGAGAATGCCAGTGACCGTGAGTATTTAAAAACACTCCCCAATTTGATATAAACGCTGCCGACGATAACTTCTGATCAGCAGATGAGTATTCATGGCCGTGATCGAACCGTACAGCTCATCACGTATGGCGGCGGTCACACACAAAGTGACGCGTTCGTATATCTGCCTGAAGAAAAAACGGCCGTAATGGGGGATCTCGTGCTCTCGAAGCATCATCCTGTAATGCTTCGAACGACTTGGTGTAGAAACTATCGTACCGGGGCATGGGGAAGTTTGCTCAACGTAAGCACTTCATGATATGAAGTCCTACATACTTGAAAAGAGTTTATGACTTGATCACCAAATCAGCGGATTAACTTCGGTGTTCAGTAGACTTAAGCGAATGCGATGCGCAGGATCGCGCCAAGATCTGCTGCAACTCTCAGGTATACAGGAAATCCCAGTCGCTGCGACTGGGATTTTTGCTGTCCATAACAGGGCGGATTATGCCATGTATTCACCTTGCATTTATCCTTTTCCACTGTGTGCACAACTCAATCGAGGCACAAAAAGTGCAAAAAGTTCAATTCAGACACAAAAATACGAATTGTTTAATCAGTTTTCTTCACTTTTTGCAATTATGGTTCGAGGCTGCACTACCTTTTTTGAACTCACCGTTTTATATTGGACCATAGAACGGATGCGAAAGCTTCCCAAATGAAACAGAATGGATAAATAAAGGAGTGAGTTGCATTGAACCAAGCATCGTCCGCTAGCGCACCGGTTAGAGTGAAGCAGCGACAAAAGGAGAGCCTACGACAAGTAAGAAAGAAAAAAGGGTTTTTGTATGACCTGGTTAGGAATCGGGTTCTTTACCTAATGCTGCTTCCGACATTGATTTTCTTTTTGGTTTTCAGCTATATACCGATGGTTGGGATCTATTATGCTTTTACCCGATTTGATTTTAACTCAACCTTGTTTACAGCTCCTTTTGTCGGCCTAGATAACTTTAAATTCTTGTGGCAATCGGGTACCTTGATAAAACTGACCTTGAATACAATTGGCTACAATGTCGCATTCATCTTTCTGGGACACGGTTTTGCCATCTTTATTGCCATTATGCTGAGCGAACTGAGCGGCAAATGGTTTAAGAAAATCACGCAGTCCGTTATGTTTCTACCTTACTTTGTCTCATTCGTTATCTTAAGCGTTATTGTTTATAATATTTTCAACTATGACAACGGGTTCTTTAATACTATGTTAACCTCTTTCGGCTTTGAAAAAGTGGACGTCTACAATAAGCCATGGGCATGGATATTCCTCATTATTTTCTTCTATTTGTGGAAAAATGTTGGATACAACATGGTCATCTATTTGGCGGCCATTACCGGCATCAGCGATGAATACTATGAAGCAGCCAAAATTGACGGCGCAAATATATTCCAAAGAATTTGGTATATAACCCTTCCCATGTTGAAATCAACCTTTGTCGTACTCCTGCTCTTTGCTTTGGGGGGCATCATGAAAGGCCAGTTTGATCTCTTCTACCAGTTGATTGGCAACAATGGGATCCTGTACAATACGACCGACATCTTGGACACTTATGTATACCGTTCCTTGAAAGTAACGTTTGATATGGGCATGGCTACCGCTGCTGGCCTTTATCAATCCATGTTCGGTTTTGTCTTAATCATGACAGTCAACTATATTATTCGCAAAATCAATGACGAATACGCCTTATTCTAGAAGAAATGGAGGTTACTGCTGTGGCCATTAGAGAAGACGGCTATACAAAGCTGTTCAAATTTATTTCTTATACCATCATCGTGGTGGCATCGTTGGCAAGTCTGCTGCCTTTCCTGCTTATTATTTCCGCATCATTGACCAGCAACGACGCCATTACAAAATACGGATACCACTTTATTCCAACCGAATTCTCGCTGGAAGGGTACCGGATGGTCTTTCGTTTTCCGCAGGATGTGCTTCGAGCCTACGGCGTTACGGCTTCGGTTACGGTGGTTGGCACCCTGCTCGGACTTCTGTGCATGACAATGGCGGGATACGTCCTTTCAAGAAAAGATTTTAAAGCCCGCAATGTCTTCTCCTTCTATATTTATTTTACGACGCTGTTTGGAGGCGGACTGGTTCCTTGGTACATTCTTATTACTAAATATCTGGGCTGGATGGATTCCTTCAAAGCTCTGATTGTACCCTCCTTGATGTCGCCATTCTTGATCATCCTGATGAAGAACTTCATCAAATCAGCTGTTCCCGAAGAGTTGTTTGAATCGGCGAAGATCGATGGAGCGGGGAACTTCCGAATCTACTGGCAGATTGTTCTTAAACTAGCTATGCCCGGGATTGCGACGGTTGCCTTGTTCCTGGCATTGCATTACTGGAACGATTGGTTTTCTTCATCCATGTTCATTAATGATACCCATAAGTATCAACTGCAATTCTATCTGTACAATGTCATTAATTCCTCGAATTTCATGGCGCAAATGGGAGTAAGCACCGGGGTGTCATTATCCGGAGACCTGCCGAGCGAATCGATGAAAATGGCAATGGCTATAGTGGTCACTGGGCCCATTTTGTTCCTTTATCCATTCATCCAGCGGTACTTTGTCAAAGGCTTAACAATTGGCGCCGTCAAGGGCTGATTTCATCCGGTTAGAACCAGGTTGTCTCGCCTCATCCTGATTAGGGCAACCTGGCTAACATATAGCAGCATAATTCAAAGGGAGGTTTATTCATGAAAAGCAAAGCAAGCAAACGCTTGACCGCTGCAGCTGCTTCTATGCTGACGCTGGCGCTAGTCGCCGGTTGCAGCGGAAGCAAGGGAACCGACAGCGCTACAGGATCGGCTGCCCCGGCGGGAAGTCCGACCGCTTCCTCAGCAACAGGGATTGATACATCCAAGAAAGTGCAGCTTCAAGTCTACATGCTGGGCAATGCACCGAAGGATTTGCCGGCCGTTGAGGCCGAAATCAACAAGATGGCCGAGCAAGATTTGAATGCCACAGTCAAATTCAATTACACGACCTGGACGGATTGGGATCAGAAATACAAGCTGCTTCTTTCCACCGGCCAATCCATTGACCTGATCTACACGGCCGACTGGACGCAATATCAATCTTACGCCAAGAAAGGCGCGTTCCTGGCTCTGGATGATTTGCTGCCCAAGGCCGCGCCTGAACTTCAGAAATTTGTTCCTCAGGATTACTGGGATGGCGTGAAAGTGGACGGGAAAATTTACACGATACCTGCCACCTACAAGGAATTTGTAACCGGCGGTTTCATCTACCGGAAGGATCTGCAGGAAAAGTATAATCTTCCGGTTCCTACCGATTTGGCTTCTTATGAGCAGTACCTGCTGGGAATCCAGAAAAATGAACCGAAAATGATGCCTATTTTTGTGAACAGCAATGTGGCAGCCCTTCATTACTCCTATATGGATCTTCAAAAAATGATCGCTTCCAACGTGCCTTACGGCCTGAACATCAAATATGATGATCCTACCCATGTAACTTCCTATTATGGATCGAAGGAAATGCTTGAGGAACTAAAGGTCTGGAAAAGATGGCAGGATGAAGGATTGATTCCCAAGAACGTGCTGAATTCCAAAGATGACGGCACCAATATATTCCCAACCGGTAAGGCTGCCAGTATCATCGGGGATAATCCGACAAAGTTTAATGATAATAGAATGCGCACAAAGGCCTCCCATCCGGACTGGGATCTTGGCTACTCCCCTTATGCAAACGTAACCAAAATCGCTCCTCCGGTTCATCCGGTTCACAATGGCTTCGCTATTCCGAAGAGCAGCAAAAATCCGGAACGTGCGCTTGCGTTCTACCAAAAGCTTGTTCTGGACAAACGCTACAATCAATTGACGGAATACGGATTCGAAGGCAAGAACTACACGGTTGATAATGGCCACTACAAGATGATCGGAACCTCTGAAACCAACGGCTTCCCGCGTGAAGCGATGAACGGCTGGGCCTGGAGAAATCCGCAGTACATGCTGTTCAACGAATCTTATGACAATGTCAAAAAAATCTTCGACGAGCTTGACAAGTACCAAACGCCTGATAAATTCCTCGGCTTTGCCGAAGATTATACCTCTTACCAGGCCGAAAAGGCTGCGCTGGAACAGGTGGAGAAGCAGTATCTGTACCCGCTGTATGCCGGTCTTGTCGATGATGTGGATAAGGGCATGGCAACCTTTATGGAAAAAGCCAAGCAAGCCGGTCTTGAGAAGATTCAAGCCGAGTATACCAAGCAGTGGCTGGTGTATTGCAAAGAGAAGGGTCTGAAATAACCATCGTTGTCTGATTTATGATCGACAAGCGCGTGTTGACCGAGGTCGACACGCGCTTGTTAGCGTGATGGGCTATATTTTTATCTTAACGACCGGCGATATTCAACGGGCGTTACATTGAACAAACGTTTAAACGTTCGATGCAGATAGGAACTGCTGGTAAAGCCGGTTTGTGCGGCTATGGCCGAAACCGATTGATCGGTATCTTTAAGCAAACGACAGACTTCTTTTATCCGTGTCTCCAAGACTACATCCATGATCGAATGCAAGGTCTGCTGTTTGTATATGCGGCTAATATAAATGGAAGACATGTCCAGTTCATCGGCAATTTGATTAATGCTAAGGTTGGGATCATTGTAGCGGTTGGATATTTTCTCATTGATTTGACGAACCAAATCATTATGCTTGACGCTTTTCTTGTCCAAGAAATGACTGCAAATTTCTTCAAAATATTCAATAAAGATAGTTTTCAGTTGAGCCAAAGTCTCGATATTATCTAAAGAAGGAACGTCAGAAATTCCATCCAAAGGAATTGAACCTCGTTTGCGTATATTGTCAATTACTGCTTGAAGAGAAATTTTGATTCGCGAATAGGTTAACTTCACAACATCGAATGAATGGAATCGGGTGTCATCTATCATTTCATAAAAATAGTTGGCGGCATTCTGGGCTTTTCCACCAATTAATGCCTCTACCATTTTTTTTTCAAGATCAGCTGGATATACATAATTATTATTATTAAGATTTGAAACCGCAGCCGTGCTTATGATACTTCCATAACCAGAGAAGAAACGATACCAGGAAGCGTCTTTCGCCTCAAAAAACTGTTGATTTAACAAACCGACGTCGTGGCTGATTGAACCATAAATAGAGGTTATGCTGATTTTTAAGTATTCCAGACAAGCTTCTCGTATTTGTTGCAGCAGGTTTTCAATGATTTCATTTTCGGAGGAAGAAGAAGTATTCAAAGTATTTATAAGCAACAAAATATTGTCATCATTCATATCGACAGATTCTATATGATAATTCGAGCCGCATATTTCCGTAGCAATATTCATGATGGCGAACTTGAAGGGATGAATGTATGCTCCTTGGGTTTCATACAAGTCGTTATAATGGTCGATTCGCAGCAAAACAACCCGAAACCCTTCTTTATAGTTGAAATTAATGCCTAATTGCTGCAGGGCTTGCGGTTGATTTAACGAGGCGGGTTTTAACCCCAATACAAGGTCACGAAGCGCGTTTTGCTTTAATGTGTACATATTGTTTCTCTTTTCGGAGGTCAGTTTATCCATCTCATGCATGATATCGCTGATTGGCATATAAAGCCGCTTTGATAAGTATCTTGAAATGATTATTCCCCCTATGAAAATGACTATCGAAATAATCAAGGTAGCATTGCGGATTTTGTTTGTCTGCTTGGTAATCCATCCATAGGGGGTAACCCGTACATATTGCCATCCTAATTTATCCGGAGATGTATAAGAAATTAGAGATTTTTTCCCTTGGAATTCGTCAACAAAGTATCCAGCATCGTTATTAGTAATTTTCTGGTCAAGCCATCTCTTCTCAGCAGTCGATAGCGATTGTTCAAGGAGATTGCTTCCGGACAGGAACCTGCCTTGGTGATCAAGCAAGTAAAGAGTACCGTTGTTCGTCGAACTCGGTACTTCCCGGTTAATCCAATCAGCTGAAATATTTACGACAATGGCAGAGTTTTTGCTCTGATTCCAATTGATCGTATCAAAACAAAGAAATGAGTATACAGGAGTCATTTTTCCGCTCTCTTGGGTTGAATAGGTTCGGGGAATTGGCGTAAAGGGTTTTACATTCTGATTGTTCTTTAATATATCCAGAATCCCTTTGTCCATCAGTTCGCTTTTACTAATTACTCCGTTCTGTGAGCCTATTGAAGTAATGGAAGAAGCCACATATATTTTAGAATTGCCGGGATTGTAAACATATATGGAATCAATGTAAGGAATCGAACTCAAGTAACTGTTAAGCTCGGACATGGCCGCGGTAACTTCGTAAATGCTGGGATTGCTGTAATACAAAATTTTGGAGATCGTATAGTTGCGATAAAGCTGAAAAGAAAGCGATTGCGCATTTTCTGTTAAGCTGATGACTCCCCGGCTCGTTAGTGTGAGATTATTTAAGTCTGAACGAAAAGCCTGCGTCTTCTCAACTTGAGTATAGTAGGTGTAATACAATATTGTTGTTAACAATAAAGTTAACGATATGCAAGCAGTGATGGTTAATGAAAGCTTGCTGTACAGTTTTCCCTGTTTGCGCATATCGTTAAAATTCATAGTAATCTCCTCCTAGTAGAATGAAAACGGATATAACAATTATAGTAGATGGATTCAACTAAAAGCGAGTGAAATAAAGGTAATTTAGTGCACAAAGCAAACTTCCTGACTACAAAATGATCCAACCGTGTAGAAAATGCTGTATGGGAGAAAGGACAAGCGTGTTTTTTTTGCTATACCATTACTATGATAATCAATCTGAAATTAAATAAGCTATACTATGGAATGTGAGAAAAATGCATTGTGTACAAAATGAACTTAGTTGAACTTTTTTTAATGTTATCAAAGTTTAAATTGTATTTACTATGTGCACTATGAACGGAATGACGACTTCGGTAAGATAATAAATAGAGATTGGACAGAAAGAAGTGAGCCATATGCTTACCCATGAAACCATGTTGGAGAATATTCATTTCAGGGATCCGTTTATTTGGTTCGAGTCGGATGAAGCAATCTATTATTTGTACGGTTCCATCGGGCATCATGTATGGAGCGGTCCAGCGATTGGATTCGATGTGTACCGAAGCAAAGATCTGAAGCTTTGGGAAGGACCTATAGCGGCATTTCGGCCCGGTCCGGATTTCTGGTCGGACAGACAGTTTTGGGCCCCGGAAGTCTTCAAATATGGCGGCCGATATTACATGTTTGCCAGCTTTAAAGCGGAGAGCGTATGCCGGACAACCGGCGTTTTGGTTGCGGAACATCCCGCAGGTCCGTTTGCACCGCTAAGCTTTTCCTTGAACCCGAAGGACTGGCAATGTCTCGACGGAACGCTGTACTTGGACGGGGAGGGGCGCCCGTGGATGGTATTTTGCCGGGAATGGGTGCAGGTGCGCGATGGCGAAATGTACGCTGTCCGTCTGAATGAAGAGCTGACCGGCCCCGTTGGCGACCCCGTCTTCCTGTTCCGGGCATCGGAAGCGGAATGGTCGGCCGGATTTGGCGATCACGGAGACCAGTATATTACCGACGGTCCTTATCTTCATCGGATGAAAAGCGGCGAACTGTTGATGCTCTGGACCACTTCCGGCATGAGCGGCTACACGATGGGGACTGCGCGGTCGTTGTCCGGGGAAATCAGCGGACCCTGGGTGCAGGATCCTGAGCCGCTCTTTGATCGGGACGGTGGGCATGGTATGCTATTCCGTGGCCCGGACGGAGAGCTCCTGTTGACCATACATGCGCCGAATGAGCATCCGCAAGAACGGCCTGTCATCATTCCGGTCGCGGAAGAGGACGGGAGACTTGTGCTGAAAGCGTGCGGGCCGAACTGACCGCCGCGATGAACCTGCCAATTTTTTTCAAGGAGGAACTTTAAATATGACAATCAACACTTCCAGACAACCGAGTCTGGACTGGCTTTCCGATGCTTCCGTATTTCGCGTCAACCGGCTGGATGCGCATTCCGATCATCGGTATTACCGGACTCTGGAAGAAGCGGAAGCCGGTGGAGAGATGAAGCTGCGCCGTTCGCTAAATGGGGACTGGAAATTCAGCTATGCGGTGAATCCGGCGGAGCGGGCACAGGGTTTCTACCGTACCGACTATTCCAATGAAGGCTGGGGCGACATCCGGGTTCCCGGGCATATACAGCTGCAGGGCTTTGGCTCTCCGCAATATGTGAATACCATGTATCCATGGGACGGTCTGAGCGCAGTGCGTCCGCCGGAAATACCTCAGGACTGCAACCCCGTCGGCAGTTATGTGAAAGCGTTCGATCTTCCCGCCGGCATGGCCGGACAGCCCGTCTATATCTCATTCCAAGGCGTTGAATCAGCCTTCTATGTGTGGCTGAACGGCGTTTTTGTCGGTTATAGTGAAGACAGCTTTACCCCGGCAGAGTTTGAACTGACTCCTTATATACACGAAGGCGAGAACAAGCTGGCTGTTGAAGTGTACCAGCGGAGCACGGGCAGTTGGCTGGAGGATCAAGATTTCTGGCGTTTCTCCGGCATTTTTCGGGAGGTCTACCTGTACACCGTTCCTAAATTGCACGTCAGGGACTTGAAAGTGTCCGCTTTGCCTGATGATTCCTTCCGAAAAGGCATTCTTGAAGTGGAACTGGACATGCTGGCGACCGCCGCGGCAGAGGTGGTGGTGGAACTTAAGGATGCCAGCGGTAGAGTGGTGGCGTCGGGCCGGGACATGGCGCGGAACGGCCGACTTTCGCTTAGTTTGCCGGTGGGGGAAGTCAACCTGTGGAGTGCGGAATCGCCGTATTTGTACAAGGCGATCATCTCCGTATTTGACGAGCAGGGCCTTTTGCATGAAGCGATTGTCCAGAAAGCGGGCTTTCGCCGCTTTGAACTGAAGGACAAGCTGCTGCTCCTGAACGGCAAGCGGGTCATTTTCAAGGGAGTCAACCGCCATGAGTTCAATTGCCGGAAGGGACGCAGCATCACGCGAGAGGATATGCTTACCGACATCGTGCTATTAAAACGGAACAACATCAATGCCGTGCGGACCTCCCACTATCCGAATCAGAGTATGTGGTATGAGCTGTGCGATGAGTATGGCGTGTACGTTATCGATGAGATGAATCTGGAGTCGCATGGGTCCTGGCAGAAAATGGGGGCTGTAGAGCCATCCTGGAATGTTCCCGGGGACAAGCCGGAATGGCAGGACATTGTCATGGATCGCGCGGTTTCCATGCTGGAAAGGGACAAGAACCATCCGTCCATCCTGATCTGGTCCTGCGGCAATGAATCGTATGCGGGGGAAGTCATTCTGAATGTCTCGAATTATTTTCGGAAGACCGACAGCACCCGGCTGGTGCACTATGAGGGAGTGCTCCACAACCGCAAGTTTAATGATACGAGCGATATGGAAAGTCGGATGTACGCGAAACCGGCGGATATTGCCGAGTATCTGGAGAATGACCCGGAGAAGCCGTACATCAGCTGCGAATACATGCACGCGATGGGCAACTCGGTAGGCGGAATGCATAAATACGTGGAATTGGAAGACCGCTATCCGCTTTACCAAGGCGGCTTTATTTGGGACTATATCGATCAGGCGCTGCTGACCAAGGACCGCTTCGGCCGGGAATATCTCGCCTACGGGGGCGATTTCGGCGACCGGCCGACGGACTACAGCTTCTGCGGGAACGGCATCGTGTTCGCGGACCGGAGCGTGACGCCGAAGATGCAGGAAGTGAAGTATCTGTATCAGAACATCAAGCTGACGCCGGATCGGGACGCGGTGACGGTTGTCAACGGCAATTTGTTCGAAGGAACGGACGGACTGGAACTGAAGATCGTTCTGAGCCGGGATGGCGTTGAAATCTTCGGCGCGCGGCGGGAACTGTCGGTGGCGGCAGGCAGCGCGGAACGGCTCCCTCTGTCATTGCCGGAGTTGAAAGATGGCGGCGAATACAGCATTCAGACTTCCCTGGTTCTGAAGCGTCCGACATTGTGGGCCGAGGCGGGTCATGAAGTGTCGTTCGGTGAACATATCTTCTACGTGGACGCCGGGAGTGCCGCGAGCGAGATGCTTCCCCGACGGTCCGGCAGACTTCAGGTGGTGGAAGGCGATGTCAACATCGGAGTGACGGGTAACGGCTTTGCCGCCCTGTTCTCCAAGCAGGCGCATTCCCTCGTCTCTCTGCGCTACGGCGGGCGGGAAATGATCGCCGTGCCGCCGGCGCCGCTGTTCTGGCGGGCAACGACAGACAATGACAAAGGAACGGCGCTTGGGTTTACCAGCGGCCTCTGGTATGCGGCCAGCCTGGCGCGAAAATGCGAGACGGTGACGCTGGAGAGGATGCCGGACAGCGTTACCGTGACCTTTGATTATGTCTTCAGCATCAGCGCGGCATTAAAGACGCAGGTCGCCTATACCGTCTACCCGGACGGTCGTGTCAAGGTGCGCACCTCGTACAAGGGGGACGCCGGTCTTCCGGATGTGCCGATCGTAGCGCTGTCGTTCAAAATGTCCGAAGAGTACGGCGAGTCTGAATGGCTGGCCCTTGGACCGGAAGAGAATTACTGCGACCGGGCTTTCGGCGCGCGGTTGACCCGGTTTAAGCGGAAGGTCGCCGACCTGCCCTCCCCTTATCTGGTTCCGCAGGAATCGGGCAACCGTACCGGAGTCAGATCGGTGAGCGTGACCGATGGCGCCGGTCTGGGCCTTGAAATCCGAGCGCTGCCGTCCAGGCCGCTGGAATGCAATCTTTCGCCGTATACCTCATTTGAACTGGAGAATGCCGCGCATGCGCATGAGCTGCCTCCCGTGCATTATACCGTTGTTACTGTGTCCGGGCGGCAAATGGGTGTCGGCGGCGACGACAGCTGGGGCGCGCCGGTACATCCCGAGTACCGCATTCCGGCTGGAGAGAACCTGGAGTTTGAGTTCGTGCTCTCACCGGCCGAACGGTGAACAGAATCGGAAGGAGATGATGGATCAATGAAGTCCGGTGAATGGAATGATCCGGAAGAACCGTTGCTGCCCGTCGGTCTGGACTATTACTACCCGCATGGAGACGGAGCGGCCTTCTGGAACGCTCTGCCGACCAATCCCGATTACGCGCCGGATATCGCCGAAATAAAGACGGAAGGCGCGCGTCTGCTCGCTGCTCCGGCGCCCGTCCTGACTTACTCGCTCTTTTCGCAGTTTGCCGAGCGGGGGTCGAGGCTGGAGTATGAGCGGGCTTATTTTGAAAAAAGGCGGCGGCTGAACACCTTTGCGATTCTGTCGCTGCTGGAGCCGGGGTCTGAAGAATATAAGTCCGTCTTTCTGAACGAGGTTTGGTCGATCTGCAGTGAGTTCACCTGGTGTCTGCCTGCCCATGTCAATTCGGAAAGGCCGGTTTCGCAGACGATCGACCTGTTCTCGGCGGAGACGGGTTTTACACTGGCCGAGCTGAGCCTGCTGTTCGGCGAATGCATGCCCGCCATACTGCGGACCCGCATAGCCGAGCTTGTGGAAGAGCGTCTGCTCAGGCCTTTCCTTGAATGCGGGCCGTACGGATGGGAAGAGGCCGAGCACAACTGGTCTGCGGTATGTGCCGGCTCCATCGGTGCGGCCGCGCTCCTGCTGCTTGACGGACCGGAAAACCGGGAGCGTCTGGCGCGAATTCTGGAGAGAACGGAACGCAGCATGGGATTTTACCTGAATGGTTTCGGCGAAGACGGCGCTTGCCTTGAAGGGCTTGGCTACTGGAATTACGGCTTTGGGTATTTCGTTTATTATGCCGACCTGCTGCTCCACCTCAGCCGCGGCCGGCTGGATTGGTTTCGTGACGGCAAGGTGAAGCGAATCGCCGGTTTTCAACAAAAATGTTTTTTGGGCGGCGACGCGGTCGCCAACTTCTCCGACGCATTGCCCCGCGTCAGTGTACAACTCGGATTGTCGAGCTACCTCGCTGGCAAATATGAGGATGTCGAGTCTCCTCCTTCTTCTCTTCGCGCCGACTTCCGCGAGGATCACTGCAGCCGCTGGGCGCCGGCCCTGCGCAATCTGATCTGGAGAAACCGTTCCGGAAATTCCGCCGATTGGGGGCCGGCGGATGTATTCCTGGAAGATGCCGGCTGGATGATATCCCGGATGTACTCTGAAGGGGAAGTGTTTGGGTTTGCCGCCAAGGGAGGCAACAACGGCGAGCCTCACAACCATAATGATCTAGGCCAGTTTATTCTGGCGGCGAACGGGCAATTCTTCCTGTCCGATCTCGGCTGCGGCGAATATACCAAAGACTATTTCGCCGGCGGCCGCTATCGATACGATTGCAACGGCTCGCAGGGCCACTCCGTGCCGATTATCGACGGTTGCCTGCAGAGCGAGGGGAGCGACAAACAGGCTCTCATCCTGGAGCATGCGATCAATGACGGGGAGGACCGGCTGACTGTAGAATTGTCAGGAGCTTATGAGTGCGCAGCGTTAATGTCATTAAGCCGAACCTGGAACTGGCGCAAAGGCGGTTTGCCGGAACTTGCGCTTCAAGACCGGTCTGACCCCCTAATTATGGAGAGTTGGACGAATAAACACAGTCGATCATAGAATAGCTCATTATTTCATGATGCAGCTTCAAATTGGACTGGATGGGGGGTGACGGCGACTTGACAGGGAGCCT
>Ga0255334_1001191_pt1 | contig 13089 bp, 6 predicted proteins | sample EtOH5_35cm_T3_12_FD_202080 | JGI IMG/M metagenome (GOLD analysis project Ga0255334, IMG submission 202080) | Sandy soil microbial communities from University of British Columbia, Vancouver, Canada - EtOH5_35cm_T3_129 | ecosystem: Engineered > Artificial ecosystem > Sand microcosm > Unclassified ...
CCGGGTGGCGTCGCGGTCGACGCGAGAGCTGCCCAGCGGCGCTCCGGGCACCGCGACGCTGACGACGACGCTCGGCGGAACTCCGGGCACCGCGACGCTGACGACGACGCTCGGCGGAACTCCGGGCGGCGTGGCGGGTTGGCCGTGCGCGGCTCTGCCCGTGCGCCGCACGCCCGGCGGCTTGCCGCCCCGGCTGCAACCGCCAGCGTCTGTGGGTGGGGTTCGTGCCGCTCGCCGCGACAAACCCCACCCACGAGTGGGATCGCCGCGGCGGACGGCGCGGGGTGCGCGGCGTGGCGGGGGTGTCGGCGGCGGGGACGCGTGCGGGTGTCGGGGCGACGGGCCGCGGGACGGACGGTTCAGGCGCGGGGGCCGCGGCTACGGGCCTCGTCGAGCACCGACCGCCACCACAGGAACACCGCGAAGCCGCCGAACACGAACCACTCCAGCGCGTACAGCAGGTTCTGGAGGTTGGGACCGGTGCCGCCGAGGGTCGGTGGGCCGAGCAGGGCCAGGCCGCCGTCCGCGGGGGCAGCGGGCGACGGGTCCGACGAGGCCAGCACCAGGTACCCGGTCCAGATGGGTCCCTCCCACACGTGCAGCAGCTCCGGCGGGGACACCGCGTCGGTCGTCGCGCCGTCCAGGCCCGAGCCGGCGGACTCCCCCGCCTGCAGGTACCCGACGATCTCGACCTCGCCGGTGGGAGGCTCGTCGGGCGCCGCGCCGACGGGCAGCCAGCCGCGCACCACGGGCAGCACGGCGCCGTCGGCGGCCGGGACGCGCAGCGGGGTCAGCACGAGGGAACCCGTGACCTCGTCGTGCGCCCGCCCGATGACCAGCAGCTGGCCCGCGGGCTCGTAGAAGCCGGTCACGCTGACCTTGCGCCCGACGAGGTCGCCGGGGAAAGCCGTCTGGGGCGCCAGCACCGAGGAGAGGGGGACGGGGTCGGCCGCGACCATCTCCGCCTGCCGCGCGGCCTGCGCCGACTCGCCGCGCTGCCGCGCGCGGTCGAGCTGCCACGCGCCGAGCAGGCCGCACACCAGGGCGGCGGCGAGGAACAGCGCGAGCATCCCGAGCGAGCGGCGCGAGCGCGCGACGCGCCAGATCTCGGCACGGGTCGGCCGCGCCGGCACGGGCTCGGCCGCCTGGGGCACGTCGCCGGCAGCCGACGCGGGCACGTTCGCGGCAGCCGCCGCGCTCGTCGTGCCGCCGGCCGCCGAAGTCACCCGACCACGGTAGCCGCCCAGGTGAAACCCGTGTCCCGGATGCCGGCCGGACCGGACCTGCGGTTGTATGGACGGCGACGACTCTCCGAGAGGGACTCAAGCGATGAGCGCGACCACCCCGAGCACCACGACCTGGCGCAAAGGCGCCGGTGCGGCGATCGACGACGAGACGGCGCAGCGCCTCGACCGCTGGTGGCGGGCCGCGAACTACCTGTCCGTCGGTCAGATCTACCTGCTCGACAACCCGCTGCTGCGCAGGCCGCTGACGCGCGACGACGTCAAGCCGCGCCTGCTGGGCCACTGGGGCACCACGCCGGGCCTGACGTTCCTCTACGCGCACCTCAACCGCGCGATCGCGGAGCGACGGCAGCCGACGGTCTACGTCACCGGCCCCGGTCACGGCGGGCCGGGCCTCGTGGCGAGCGCGTACCTCGACGGCCGCTACGCGGAGGTGTACCCCAACATCACGGAGGACGAGGAGGGGCTGCGCAAGCTGTTCCGGCAGTTCTCGTTCCCGGGCGGGATCCCGTCGCACGTCGCGCCGGAGACGCCGGGCTCGATCCACGAGGGCGGCGAGCTGGGCTACGCGCTGTCGCACGCGTACGGCGCGGCGTTCGACAACCCGGACCTGCTGGTCGCCACCGTCGTGGGCGACGGCGAGGCGGAGACGGGGCCGCTGGCCACCAGCTGGCACTCGAACAAGTTCGTCAACCCCGCGCAGGACGGCGTGGTGCTGCCGATCCTGCACCTCAACGGCTACAAGATCGCCAACCCGACGGTGCTGGCGCGGATCAGCGACGACGAGCTGGCGGACCTGCTGTCGGGGTACGGGCATCGCCCGTACGTCTTCACGGGCGGGTACGACGAGGACGAGCCGATGGCCGACGTGCACCGCCGGTTCGCGGCGCTGCTGGACCAGGCCCTCGACGAGATCGCCGACATCAAGGCGCGCGCCGCGGGCGGCGACCTGGCGCGGCCGGCGTGGCCCGCGATCGTCTTCCGCACGCCGAAGGGGTGGACGGGGCCGGCGTTCATCGACGGCAAGAAGACCACCGGCTCGTGGCGCGCGCACCAGGTGCCGCTGGCCAACGCGCGAGACACGGCCGAGCACCTCGAGGTGCTCGAGGACTGGCTGCGCTCGTACCGCGCGGAGGAGCTGTTCGACGCGACCGGCCGGGTGGCCGACGACATCCGCGCGCTGGCGCCAGAGGGCCGGCTGCGGATGAGCGCCACCCCGCACGCCAACGGCGGGGAGCTGCTGCGCGACCTGCGGCTGCCGGACTTCCGCGACTTCGCGGTGGACGTCCCGGCGCCGGGCGCCACGGCGAGCGAGGCGCCGCGCGTGCTCGGCGAGTACCTGACGGAGGTGATCCGGCGCAACCCGGACAACTTCCGGATCTTCGGGCCCGACGAGACCGCGTCCAACCGCCTGCAGGCCGTCTACGACGTGACGGACAAGCAGTGGAACGCCGAGTACGTCTCCCCCGAGGTCGACGAGCACCTGGCGCGGGCCGGGCGCGTGATGGAGATGCTGAGCGAGCACCAGTGCCAGGGCTGGCTCGAGGGGTACCTGCTCACCGGCCGGCACGGCCTGTTCACCAGCTACGAGGCGTTCATCCACATCATCGACTCGATGTTCAACCAGCACGCCAAGTGGTTGAAGGTCACCAACGACATCCCGTGGCGTCGGCCCATCGCGTCGCTCAACTACCTGCTGTCCAGCCACGTGTGGCGCCAGGACCACAACGGGTTCAGCCACCAGGACCCGGGGTTCATCGACCACGTGGTCAACAAGAAGGCGGAGGTGGTCCGCGTCTACCTGCCGCCGGACGCCAACACCCTGCTCTCGACGTACGACCACTGCCTGCGCAGCCGCCAGTACGTCAACGTCGTCGTGGCCGGCAAGCAGCCGGCGCCCAACATCCTCGGCATGGACGCCGCGGTGGCCCACTGCTCGCGCGGGCTGGGCATCTGGGAGTGGGCGGGCACCGAGGTGACCGGCCAGGAGCCGGACGTGGTGCTCGCGGCCGCCGGCGACGTGCCGACACTCGAGGTGCTGGCGGCGGCGGACATCCTGCGCCGCGAGATCCCGGCGCTCAAGGTGCGCGTGGTCAACGTCGTCGACCTGATGCGGCTCCAGGACGCCCGCGAGCACCCGCACGGCCTGACCGACCGGGAGTTCGACACGATCTTCACGGCGGACCGACCGATCGTCTTCGCCTACCACGGGTACCCCTGGCTGATCCACCGCCTGACGTACCGCCGCAACGGGCACGCCAACCTCCACGTGCGCGGGTACAAGGAGGAGGGCACCACCACCACGCCGTTCGACATGGTGATGCTCAACGACCTCGACCGGTACCACCTGGTGATCGACGTCATCGACCAGGTGCACTGGCTGCGGGCGTCGCACGCCGGGCTGCGGCAGAGGATGGTGGACGCGCGGTTGGCCGCCCGGGAGTACACCCGCGAACACGGTGAGGACCTCCCGCAGGTGCGCGACTGGGTGTGGCCCGACGCCGGCGACCGGGCCGACGAGGGGCAGGTCGAGGCGACGCTCTCGACGGGAGGGGACAACGAGTAGGCGCCGGTGAAGGGACAATCGTCCCACGAATATGGATGGCGTCGGCCTGACGATGAATCAGCCGTCAGCGCCGACCGACCACAGGAGACCCCACGTGGCTCGCAGCATCTACATCGCCTCCCCCGAGGGTGACACCGGGAAGTCCACCGTCGCCCTGGGCCTCGTCAGCCTGCTGACCCGCACGGTCAAGCGGGTCGGCGTGTTCCGGCCGGTGGCGCGGTCGACGGACGTCCACGACTACGTGCTGGACCTGCTGCTCGCCCACGTCAGCGTCGACATCGCGTACGAGGACGCGGTCGGCGTCGACTACGAGGAGGTCATCGACGACCCGGAGGCCGCCCTCGCCCGGATCGTCCAGCGCTACCACGACGTCGAGCGGCGCTGCGACGTCGTGGTGGTGGTCGGCTCCGACTACACCGACGTCGCCGGCGCCACCGAGCTGGCGTTCAACGCGCGCGTCGCCGCCAACCTCGGCGCCGTCACCGTGCTCGTCGTCTCCGCCCGCAACCGCACGCCGGACCAGATCCACGACGTCGCGGAGATCGCGCACAACGAGATGGCAGCCAACCACGCACAGGTGGTCGCGGTGGTCGCCAACCGGGCGTCGGTCGAGAACCTCGACACAATCCGCGACGAGCTGTCCGTGTGCGGCAAGCCCGTGTGGGCGATCCCCGAGGACACGCTGCTGTACGCCCCGACGCTGCGCGAGCTGGCGGACGCCACCGGCGCGAGCCTGATCGGCGGAGACGAGGGGCTGCTGTCGCGCGAGGTGCTCGACGTGCTCGTCGGCGCCATGAGCGTTGAGCACCTGCTCGAGCGCCTCCAACCCGGCGCCGTGGTGATCACGCCGGGCGACCGGCACGACGTGCTGCTCGGCCTGCTGCTGGCGCACCAGGCGGACGGGTTCCCCAACCTCGCCGGCGTGGTGCTCACCGGCGGCTTCCGGCCCGACGGCGCCATCGCCCGGCTCGTCGTCGGGGTCTCGCCGCGCCTGCCGCTGATGTCCACGAACCTCGGCACGTTCCGTGCCGCGACCGCGGCCTCCGGCACGCGCGGCCGGCTGACCCGCGACTCGCAGCGCAAGATCGACACCGCGCTCGCGCTGTTCGAGAGGTACGTCGACGGCTCGGCGCTGCTCGCGGCGACCGACGTGCCGCGCGTCGAGGTCGTCACGCCGCTGATGTTCGAGTACCAGCTGCTCGACCGCGCCCGCTCGGACCGCAAGCACATCGTGCTGCCCGAGGGCAGTGACGACCGGATCCTGCGGGCCGCCTCGACGCTGCTCCAGCGCAACGTCGCGGACCTGACGATCCTCGGCGACGAGCCCGCGGTCCGCGCCCGCGCCACCGAGCTCGGCCTGGTGCTCGACGACGCCCAGGTGCTCAACCCGAAGGACGGCGAGCTTCTGGAGCGGTTCGCCGCCGAGTACGCCGAGCTGCGCAAGCACAAGGGCATGACGGTCGACCGGGCGCGCGAGATCGTCTCGTCGGTGTCCTACTTCGGCACGATGATGGTGCATCTCGGCCTGGCCGACGGCATGGTGTCCGGTGCGATCCACACCACCGCGCACACCATCAAGCCGGCGTTCGAGATCATCAAGACCCTGCCCGGCGTCGGCAGCGTCTCGTCGTGCTTCCTCATGTGCCTCGAGGACCGCGTGCTCGTCTACGCCGACTGCGCGGTGATCCCCGACCCGACCACCGAGCAGCTCGCGGACATCGCGATCCTCTCGGCGGCCACCGCGGCGCAGTTCGGCATCGAGCCGCGGATCGCGATGCTGTCGTACTCCACCGGCGAGTCCGGCACGGGCGCGGACGTCGACAAGGTGCGCGAGGCGACGAGGATCGTCCGCGAGCGGCGCCCGGACCTGTCGGTCGACGGTCCGATCCAGTACGACGCCGCGGTGGACGCGTCGGTGGCCAAGACGAAGCTGCCGGAGTCGACCGTCGCCGGCCGGGCCACCGTCTTCGTCTTCCCCGACCTGAACACCGGAAACAACACCTACAAGGCCGTGCAGCGCTCGGCCGGCGCCGTCGCCGTCGGCCCGGTGCTCCAGGGTCTGCGCAAGCCCGTCAACGACCTGTCCCGGGGCGCCCTGGTGCAGGACATCGTCAACACCGTCGCCATCACGGCGATCCAGGCGCAGGGTTCCGACGCCCCCGCGCTGCCCACCCCCACCGCCGCGGAGGCCACCACCCGATGAGCGCCACCACCGTCCTGGTCGTCAACTCCGGTTCGTCGTCCATCAAGTACCAGCTCGTCGACCCGGTGGCCGGCCAGGCGGTCGCGTCGGGGCTCGTCGAGCGCATCGGGGAGAAGACCGGCGCGGTCAAGCACAAGCACGGCGACGCCACCACCACGCGCCAGGTGCCCATCGCGGACCACGAGGAGGGCATGCGCATCGTGCTCGACCTCTTCGAGGAGGTCGGTCCCTCGCTGCACGAGTCCCACGTCGTCGCCGTGGGCCACCGCGTGGTGCAGGGCGGCTCGGTGTTCGCCGGCCCGGCCCTGATCGACGACGAGGTCGTCGCGCAGATCGACGCGCTGTCCCCGCTCGCCCCGCTGCACAACCCGGCGGGCGTCACGGGGATCAACGTCGCGCGCCGGCTGCTGCCGGACGTGCCGCAGGTCGCCGTCTTCGACACGGCGTTCTTCCGCGAGCTGCCCGACGAGGCCTCGACGTACGCCATCGACGCGAAGGTCGCCGCCGAGCACGGGATCCGCAAGTACGGCTTCCACGGCACGTCGCACCAGTACGTGTCCCACGAGGTCCCGGGGTACCTGGGCAAGGACCCGGCGAGCTTCAACCAGATCGTCATGCACCTCGGCAACGGTGCCTCGGCGTCGGCCGTCCGCAACGGCCATGCGGTCGACACCACGATGGGCCTGACCCCGCTCGAGGGGCTCGTGATGGGGACGCGGTCCGGCGACATCGACCCCGCCGTCGTGTTCCACCTGCACCGCGTCGCCGGCATGTCGATCGACGACATCGACGAGCTGCTCAACCGCCGCTCCGGCATCAAGGGCATCTCCGGCGAGAACGACTTCCGCGCGCTGCACTCGCTGGTGCAGTCCGGCGACGCCGCCGCGAAGCTGGCGCTCGACGTCTACGTGCACCGGCTGAAGAAGTACGTCGGCGCCTACCACGCGATCCTCGGCCGCCTCGACGCGCTCGTGTTCACCGCCGGCGTCGGCGAGAACGACGACATCGTGCGCGCCGCAACCTGCGCCGGGCTGGAGCCGATGGGCATCGTCATCGACCTCGAGCGCAACGAGGGCAGAGGCGGGCCGAAGATCATCTCGACCGGCGACTCCCCGGTGACGGTCCTCGTCTACCCGACCAACGAGGAGCTGGCGATCGCGCGGCAGGCCGTCGAGGTCGTCGGGGCCTGAGCGGTAGCCGCAACCACCCGCTGCCTGGTTACCGGACACCGCACCGAGACAGCGGCTGGTCAGGGCTCGACTGTGTCCGCGTGCAGCGATACTCAGCCAATGACCTCCTCTCCCGCGGTGGTCGACGAGGTCGAGGCGCTCGTGCGCCGCTGGCTCGCCGCCGCCGAACAGCTGCCCGTCGACCCGTCCGCGCGCCGGCTGGCCGGCCTGCTCCGGGACCCGTCGGGGCTGGAGTTCGCCGTCGGCTTCGTCGACGGCGTGGTGCGCCCCGAGGACACCGGCGTGGCGGCCCGCGCGTTCGCGCGGCTCGCCCGCACGCCCCCGGCGTTCCTCCCGTGGCCGCTGCGGGCGGCGATCCGGCTCGGCGGGCTCGCCGCGCCGGTGCTGCCCGGGCTCGTCGTGCCCGCGGGACGCCGGGCGCTGCGGCAGATGGTCCGCCACCTCGTGATCGACGCGAACGACCCGGGCCTGGCCCGCGGCCTGCGCCGCGTGCGCTCGCTCGGCGCGCGGCCGAACGTCAACCTGCTCGGCGAGGCGGTGCTCGGCGCGGCAGAGGCGGGCCGGCGCCTGGCCGGCACCGCGCGGCTGCTCGCGCGCGACGACGTCGACCACGTGTCGATCAAGGTGTCCGCGACGGTCGCGCCGCACTCGCCCTGGGCGTTCGACGAGGCCGTGGCGGACATCGCCGCGGCGCTGACCCCGCTGTTCGAGCAGGCGGCGGCCGCGCCGGCCCGCACGCTCGTCAGCCTCGACATGGAGGAGTACAAGGACCTCGACCTGACGATCGCGGTCTTCACCCGCATCCTCGACGAGCCCCACCTGCGGGACCTCGAGGCCGGGATCGTGCTCCAGGCCTACCTGCCGGACGCGATCGCCGCCTACCTGCGGCTGCGGGACTGGGCCCGCGCCCGCCGCGCGGCCGGCGGCGCGGGCATCAAGGTGCGCGTCGTCAAGGGCGCCAACCTGCCGATGGAGCAGGTGGACGCCTCGATCCACGACTGGCCGCCGGCCACCTGCCGGTCCAAGCAGGAGACCGACGCCAACTACAAGCGGCTGCTCGACCTCGCGCTGCGTCCGGAGAACGTCGCCGACGTCCGGATCGGCGTCGCGGGCCACAACCTGTTCGACCACGCCTACGCCCAGCTCATCGCGCGCGAGCGCGGCGTGGCGCACGCCCTCGAGGTCGAGATGCTCCTCGGCATGGCCCCGGCGCAGGCCGAGGCGGTGCGCCGCGACGTCGGCGACCTGCTGCTCTACACCCCGGTGGTCGCGGCCGGCGACTTCGACTCCGCGATCGCCTACCTGATCCGGCGGCTCGAGGAGGGCGCGAGCCAGGAGAACTTCATGTCCGCGGTCTTCGAGCTGTCGTCCGACGAGCGGCTCTTCGCCCGCGAGCTGGAACGGTTCCGCGCCTCGCTCGCCGACCTCGACGACTCGGTGCCGGCGCCCAACCGCGTGCAGGACCGCACCGCGCCGGTCCCCGAGACGGGCGGGCCCGTCTTCCACAACGCTCCCGACTCCGACCCGTCGATCGCCGCCAACCGCGCGTGGGCGCGCGAGATCCTCGCCCGCGCCCGGGACAGCACGCTGGGCGCCGCCGAGGTCGAGGCCGCGACGGTGCGCGACGAGGCCGGGCTCGCCGCCGTGCTGGAGACCGCGACGGGAGCGGCTGCCGGCTGGGCGGGACTCGGCGCGGCCGGACGCGCCGGGGTCCTCCACCGGGCAGGGGTCGCGCTGGAGCGCCGCCGCGGCGAGCTGATCGAGGTGATGGCCGCCGAGGCCGGCAAGACGTTCGACCAGGGGGACCCCGAGGTGTCCGAGGCGGTCGACTTCGCGCACCACTACGCGACCCGCGCGCTCGAGCTCGAGAGCCTCGACGGTGCGGTGTACGAGCCGCGGGCCGTGACGCTCGTCGTGCCGCCGTGGAACTTCCCGCTGGCGATCCCCGCCGGTTCGACGCTCGCCGCGCTGGCGAGCGGCTCGGCGACGGTCCTCAAGCCGTCGCGCCGCGCGGCGCGCACCGGGGCGCTGCTCGCGCAGGCGCTGTGGGAGGCGGGCGTCCCGCGCGACGTGCTCCAGCTCGTCGCCGTCGAGGACCCCGCCCTGGGCAGCGCGCTCGTCGCCGACCCGCGGGTGGACCAGGTGATCCTCACCGGCGGGTACGAGACGGCGGAGGCGTTCCGGTCGCTGCGGCCGGGCCTGCGGCTCTTCGCCGAGACGAGCGGGAAGAACGCGATCGTCGTCACCCCGAGCGCGGACCTCGACCTGGCGGCCCGGGACGTCGTCGCGTCCGCCTTCGGCCACGCCGGGCAGAAGTGCTCCGCCGCCTCCCTGGCGATCCTCGTCGGCTCGGTGGCGACGTCCCGGCGGTTCCGCGACCAGCTGCTCGACGCGGTCGACTCGCTCACCGTCGGCGAGGCGTGGGAGCCCGCGAGCCGGATGGGGCCCGTCATCGCCCCCGCCGAGGGCAAGCTGCTCCGGGCGCTGACCACGTTGGAGCCGGGCGAGGACTGGCTGCGCGCCCCGCGCCGCCTGGACGACGCGGGGCGGCTGTGGACGCCCGGCGTCAAGACCGTGCGGCCCGGCTCCGAGTACCACCTGACCGAGTACTTCGGCCCGGTCCTCGGGCTGCTGCCCGCCGCGACGCTCGACGAGGCGATCACCTTCCAGAACGCCGTCGCCTACGGCCTGACCGCGGGCCTGCACTCGCTCGACGGCGACGAGGTCGCGCGTTGGGTCGACGGCGTGGAGGCGGGCAACCTCTACGTCAACCGCGGGATCACGGGCGCGATCGTGCAGCGCCAGCCGTTCGGCGGGTGGAAGAAGTCGGTCGTCGGTCCCGGGACCAAGGCCGGCGGGCCCAGCTACCTGCTCGCGCTCGGCACGGTGCGCCGCTCGCGGGCGACGGCGGTGCCCGACGAGCCCTTCGCGCCCGCGGTGGCCGGCATCCTCGCCGCGTTCGGCGACGAGCCGTTCCTCGCCCGCAGCGCGGCGAGCGACCGCGCCGCGTGGCGGTCCGAGTACGGCGTCGTCCGTGACGTCTCCGGCCTGACGGCCGAGCGCAACGCGTTCCGCTACCGCCCGGTCCCGGTGCTCGTGCGCGCCGACGCGGGAGCCGAGCCGGCCGACGTCGCCCGCGTGCTCGTCGCCGGCCTGACCGCGGGCGCGCCGTTGATGCTCTCGACGGCGGTCCCCCTCTCGGCAGCCCTGGGGGCGGCCGTGCGTGACGCGGGCATCGAGGTGCGCGTCGAGGACGAGGCCGCGGTGTCCGGTGGGCTGCACGACGCCCGCGTCCGGCTCGTCGGCGGCAGCGGGTTGCTGGAGCGCCTCGGCGGCCGGCCCGACGTCACCGTCCACGACGCGGAGGTCACCGAGTCCGGCCGCGTCGAGCTGCTGCCGTTCCTGCGGGAGCAGGCCGTCGCCGTCACCGCCCACCGGTTCGGCAACCCGAGCCACCTCGTCGACGCGATCCCCCTGACGCGCGACGAGGCGTGAGGAGGTGAGGGGCGTGGGCACGACCCCCGCCCGTGTCCTTCACCGGCGGCGTCACGGCACGCGCGCGGCCTTCATCGCGTGGAGCGCCCCGGTGTAGAGGTGGGTCCAGACGTCCGCGCCGAGGTCGAACAGCCGGTCCAGCCCCAGTGAGGGCCCGGCGCGCCCGACGAGCCCGTGCGTGCCGTGCTGCACCGCGATCGTCTGCGGACGCGTCGCAGCCAGGATCGCCTCGCGGCCGTGCCTCGCCCCGACGCCCGACGAGCCCCACCCGGCCTGCGGCGCGCCGACCGGCGCCCAGGCGGCGACGTACGCCTCGTTGACGGCCACGGAGCCGGCGCGCAGCCGGCGCGCGATCGCCCGGCCGCGCCGCTCGTCGGACGTCCACACGCCGGCCGCCAGGCCGTACTCCGTGTCGTTGACCGCCGCCACGGCCTCGTCGTCCGACGCGACCGGATAGACGGCGACCACCGGGCCGAACGTCTCCTCGCGGAACGCCCGGGCCTCGGGCGGCACGTCGGCGAGGATCGTCGGGGAGTAGAAGTACGGGCCGATCTCCGGGCGCTGCTCGCCGCCCGCGAGCACCTGCGCCCCGTGACCCACGGCGTCCTCGACGTGCTCGATCACCCGTGCGAGCTGCTCGGCGGAGGTGAGCGACCCCATGTCGGCGCGGTAGTCGAGGCCGGCGCCCAGGCGCATGGCCTGCGTGCGCGCGACGAAGGCGTCGACGAGCTCGTCGTACACCGCCTCGTGGACGTAGAGCCGCTCGGCGGAGACGCACACCTGGCCCGAGCCGGCGAAGCACGTGCGCACCAGGCCCGCGGCGGTGACCTCGACGTCGACGTCGTCGGCGACGTACACGCCGTTCTTGCCGCCGAGCTCGAGCGTGGTGGGGATCAGCCGGGCGCCCGTCCGGCGCGCCACCTCGCGGCCCGCGCGGCTCGAGCCGGTGAACACCACGGCGTCCGCCCGGTCGATCAGCGCGCCGGCGACGTCCCGCGCCCCCGCGACCACCTGGAGCACGTCCGCCGGCAGGCCGGCGTCGTCGAGCAGCTCGGCGGCCCACAGGGCGGTGAGGGTCGTCTGCCGGTCGGGCCGCAGCACCACGGCGTTGCCGGCGACGAGCGCGGGCAGCACGTCGCCGAGCACGAGCGTGAGTGGCATGTTCCACGGCGAGACGACGCCGACGACGCCGACCGGGTGGCGCACCACGCGGGTGGCGGTCAGCCCCGGGACCAGGCCGAGCACCCGCTGGTCGGCGAGGTAGCGGCCGGCACGCACCGCGTAGTGCCGGGCGACGTTCGCGACGTCGACGACCTCCTCGAACGCGTGGACCCGCGCCTTGCCCGTCTCGATCTGGATGAGGTCGAGCACCTCCGACTGGCGCGCGAGCAGCAGGTCGTGCAGCCTGCCGAGGACCGCGGTGCGCGCCCGCAACGGCGTGGCCGCCCACAGCCGCTGGGCGGCGCGGGCCCGGCGCACCGCGGCCGCGACGTCGTCCGGCGTCGACAGCGGGACGGCGGCGATCGGCGCTCCGGTGAACGGCGCGACGGGCACGTGGGTGGCGTGGCCCGGCGAGACGACGAGGCGGGAGAGGAGCGAGCGCAGGTCGTCGGGCTCGAGCACGTACGTGGCGAGCGGGTCGGTCTCCGGGTCGTGCAGCTCCGGGTGTGCCATGCGCGTCACTGTACGTCGCGATCCCGCGCCCCTCGCGGACCCCGCCCGCGCCGCCCGACGCTCCCCTCCCGGACGCTCCCCACCCCGACGCCCGACGCACCACCCGCCGACCGATTCCCCCGCTCGCTCGTCGTCCAACCCCGCCGCACGTGGGACGCATGTGTACTGGAGTGACAGCGCGGACGTCACACCGGGCGACACCTGCCCCACGTGCGGCGGGGTGGGACGCGACCCGCAGGGTGCCGTCCGCATCGCGCGCGGCGGCGTTCCCGACGTCGTCGCCCGCCGGTACTCAGCGCCTGGCGACCGCATCGAACCCGGTCAGACGAGGACCGAGCGGGCCTCGTCGGCGAGGAGTTCGACGACCGCCGCGCGAGCCTCGGCCGGGCCGTCCGCCGCGAGCGCCGCGGCGGCCATGGACCGACAGGCCCGCACTTTCACGTCAACGGCACGCCACCATGAAAGGGCGGGGCCGTCTGACCCGAGGTCAGCGTGGGCTGTACGGCGAGACCACCACCTCGACCCGCTGGAACTCCTTGAGATCGGAGTACCCGGTGGTCGCCATCGCGCGGCGCAGGGCGCCGATGAGGTTGAGGGTCCCGTCGGCGGTGTGGCCGGGCCCGAAGAGGATCTGCTCCAGCGTCCCGGCGCTGCCCACCTCGACGCGCTCCCCGCGCGGCAGCTGAGGGTGGTGGGCCTCGGGGCCCCAGTGCCAGC
>Ga0255334_1001192_pt1 | contig 13089 bp, 6 predicted proteins | sample EtOH5_35cm_T3_12_FD_202080 | JGI IMG/M metagenome (GOLD analysis project Ga0255334, IMG submission 202080) | Sandy soil microbial communities from University of British Columbia, Vancouver, Canada - EtOH5_35cm_T3_129 | ecosystem: Engineered > Artificial ecosystem > Sand microcosm > Unclassified ...
CGCCAGGTCTTCCAGAACCGCCTGGGCGTACTGCTCGCCCTTCTTGGACTTGAGGACGCGCACCCCGGAGAGCAGACCGCCGGCGTAGATCTCATCGCGGCCGGTTCCCTGCCGCATGGCGGTGATGGCTTCTGTGTCCAGGGCGCGGAACTGCTCCAGCTTGTCGCGATACTTCTCCAGCGGATGGCCGGTGATGAAGAAACCCAAGATCTCCTTCTCGGCCGCCAGGCGCTGCAGTTCATCCCAGTCGGGAACGTCGGGGAGCTGCTCGGGGGGCGGGGCGGAGGAAGACTCGTCGCCGAAGACGCCGAACAAGCCGTGCTGGCCGCTCTCGGCATCGCGCTGCGCCTTCTGCGCGCGCTCCAGGGCGCGGTCGATGACCGCCATGAGCTGGGCGCGCCGGCCGAGGGAATCCAGGGCACCGCTCTTGATGAGCGACTCGATGACACGCTTGTTGAGCAGGCGCAGGTCCACGTTCTCGCAGAAATCGAAAATGGAGCGGAAGCGGCCCAGCTTCTTGCGCGCCGCCAGGATGGACTCGATGGCGGTGTGCCCCACATTCTTCACCGCCGCCAGGCCGAAGCGGATGCCGCCGCCGTGCGGGGTGAAGTTGGCGTCGCTCACGTTGATGTCCGGCGGTTCCACGGCGATGCCCATTTCACGGCACTCGTTGATGTACTTCACCACCTTGTCGGTGTTGCCGGTCTCCGACGTCAGCAACGCGGCCATGAACTCCACGGGGTAGTGGGTCTTGAGATAGGCGGTCTGATAGGCAAGCAGGGCGTAGGCGGCGGAGTGCGACTTGTTGAAGCCGTAGCCGGCGAACTGCTCCATCAGGTTGAAGATCCGCTCCACCTTGTCGTGCGGGAATCTGCGCTGCACCGCGCCCTTGATGAACTTATCGCGCTGCGCCGCCATCTCTTCGTGCTTCTTCTTGCCCATGGCGCGGCGCAGCAGGTCGGCCTCGCCCAGCGAGTACCCGGCCAGCCGGTTGGCGATCTGCATCACCTGCTCCTGATAGACGATGACGCCCAGCGTCTCCTTCAGAATCTCCTCCAGCTCGGGCAGTTCGTAGCTGATCTGCAGGCGGCCGTGCTTGCGGGCGATAAAGTCATCGATCATGCCGCCCTGGATGGGCCCGGGGCGGTAGAGCGCGTTCAAGGCCGTGAGGTCTTCGATCGAGGTAGGACGGTAGCGGCGCAACACGTCGCGCATGCCGTGCGATTCGAACTGGAAGATGCCCGAGGTCAGCCCGGGGTGGAAGACGCGCTCGAAGGTCTCCTGATCATCAAGGGGGATGCGCTCCAGGTCCAGGCGCTGCCGGCCGTTCCCCGCCGCGGCCTGGGCAATGAGCTTGAGCGCGTCGTCGAGCACGGTGAGCGTGGTGAGCCCGAGGAAGTCCATCTTCAGCAGGCCCAGCTTTTCCACCGCGTTCATGTCGTAGGCGGTGACGATCTCCTCGTTCTTGGTCTGGTGCAGCGGCACCAGTTCGATGAGCGGCTGGGGCGCGATGACCACGCCGGCGGCGTGCACTCCGGCATTGCGCACCAGACCCTCGAGCTTGCGCGCGGTGTCCAGCAGCTCGCGCATCTGGGAGTCGCTCTGGTAGGTAGCCTGGAGCTGAGGCGACTCTTTGAGCGCCTTTTCCAGGGTGATGTTGAGCTGCGGCGGCACCATCTTGGCGATGCGGTCCACGTCGCCGTAGGGGATGCCCATGGCACGGCCTACGTCCTTGATGGCTGCCTTGGCCGCCATGGTGCCGAAGGTGATAATCTGCGCCACGTTCTCCCGGCCGTACTTCTCGGTGACGTAGTGGATGACCTCGCTGCGGCGGTTCATGCAGAAGTCAATGTCGATATCGGGCAGGGAGACCCGCTCCGGATTGAGGAAGCGCTCGAACAGCAGCCCGTGCTGCAGCGGGTCGAGGTCGGTGATGCCCAGCGAGTAGGAGACCAGTGAACCCGCCGCCGAACCTCGTCCCGGCCCCACCGGGATGTTCTTTTCCCGCGCGTAGCGCACGAAGTCCCAGACGATGAGGAAGTATCCGGCAAAGCGCATCTGCTGGATGATGGCGATCTCCTGCGCCAGCCGCGGCTCGTACTCCGCCACGCTCTGCTTGAGGCGACCCTGGCGCTCCAGTTCGCGGACCGACTCCATGCGCCGCGCGAAGCCCTGGCGGGTGATGTGCTCGAAATAGCTGTCCGTGGTGTAGCCCGCCGGGACCTCGAAGTGCGGGAAGGGATTGCCCACCTTCTCCAGCTTCAGGTTGCAGCGCTCGGCGATGGCCAGGGTGCGGCTGAGGACGTCGGGAGCGTCTTTGAAGACGCGCGCCATCTGCTCCGCGCTCTTGAGGAAGAACTGGTCGGTGGCGAACTTCAGGCGGTTGGTGTCGGCCACCGTTTTGCCGGTCTGCACGCAGACCAGGACGTCGTGGGCGTGGGCGTCGTCCTCGCACAGGTAGTGGGTATCGTTGGTGGCCACCAGCGGAATGGCCGTCTCCTGGCACAGCCGCAACAGGTCGGGCTGGATGCGGTGCTCGAGGTCGAGCCCCTGGTCCTGGATCTCCAGGAAGAAATTGTCCTTGCCGAAGAGCTCACGATAGAAGCCGGCGGCGGCGCGCGCCTCGTCGTACTTCCCTTCCACCAGGCGCTCCGCCACCTCTCCCTTCAGGCAACCGGAGAGCGCGATGAGCCCGCGCGAGTGCTCAGCCAGGAACTTCTTGCTGATGCGCGGTTTGTAATAGAAGCCGTGCAGCGAGGCCTCGGAAGTGATGCGGATGAGATTGCGGTAGCCCTCTTCGTTCTGCGCCAGGACGGTGAGGTGGTTGTAGCTGTCGCCTTCGGGCGGAGCGCGGTGGTCGTCTTTCTTGCAGACGTAGAGCTCGCAGCCGACGATGGGCTTTACGCCCTTGGCTTTGGCCGCGTTGAAGAAATGCACCGCGCCGAAGATGTTGCCGTGGTCGGTGACCGCCACCGCCGGCATGCCGTGGCCCTTGACCGCCGCCACCAGCCGGTCGATCTCGCACGCTCCATCGAGCATCGAGTAGTCGGTGTGCAGGTGGAGATGGACAAACTCCGGCATGGATTCATTCTAGCGGGAGCACAGCAGAGGGGCTATGCCGCAAATTGGTGCATTCTGCCGGGCCTAGTCAGAGCGGCAGGCGCATCTTCTTCAAGAACGCGGCGTACCGGGGGTCGCGTTTGATGTTTTTCAACAGCGGGTCGCCTTTCACATAGATGAGCCCGCTGTCGCGCTGGGTGTAGGCCCGGTCCAGCCACTCAAACGCCTTGTCGGTTTCCCCGCGGAAGGCATACACCTCAGCAATCTGGTAGGCCCAACTCTCCCAGTACTTCGCGGTCAGCTCCTTCAGGGCCGCATCCGATTCTTTCTTCCGCCCCAGGGCATGATAGGCGAGCGCCTGACCATACAGGCGCCAGATAGGCTCCTTCTCCAGCTCCATCTCGGCTAGGGCCTGCTGCGGGCGTGCCTGCGCCAGATAGACCCATGCGAGACTGTTGTGTATAAGAGGACTCTCCGGATTAAGTTCCAATTCCTTCCTGAAGGCCGCAGCCGCCTCCTCCGGCCGACCGGCAAGGTAGGCGTCATTCCCAAGCGCGCCTTGGGAATTCGCGTTGAGCGGGTCGAGCTCCACGGCCCGGCGGTTCAGCGCCAGGGCTTCTTCAGAGTGGCCCAGGGTACGTGCCAGCGCCGCAGTAGCCAGAATTACCCTGACGTTCCCGGGCTCCAGGGTCAAGGCACGCTGGTAAGAGGCGTCTGCCGCGGTCCAATCCCAGTCGTAGAATCTCTTGATATCTCCCATGGCCATGTGGGCCTCGGCCAGGTTCGAATCCAGCGCCAGGGCATGCTCTGCCTCTTCTCGCGCTTTTCGGTAGCCTTCCGCAACGGGCAAGTAGCCAAAATTCGCCTGACCGAGATGAGCCGAAGCCAACCCTACCCATGCGGGGGCATAGCCGGGATCCAGCTTGATGGCCTGCTCGAAGTAGCTAACCGCCTTCTCCAGGTTCTCCTGAGTGCCCCGCCCCAGGAAGTACCGTCCCAGCAGATACGAGTTGTAGGCTTCGGCGTTCTTGGCGGGGATGGAAGGGGCGGGAGCGTTTCCCCCCAGCAACGTGATCTTCAGCGCCCCGGCCACCGAACGCGCAATGTCATCCTGCACCGCGAAGATGTCGTTCAGGTCCCGGTCGTAAGTTTCCGACCACAGTTGAAAGCCGTCCGAGGCCTTGATCAACTGGGCGGTGACGCGCACCCGCTTGCCCTCCTTGCGCACGCTTCCTTCCAGGATGGTGGCCACGTTGAGCTTCTCGCCAATCGCCCGAAGGTCCTCGTTTTTTCCCCTAAACTGGAAGGATGAGGTCCTGCCTGCCACCTTCAGCCCCGGCACCTTGCCCAGGTTGTTGAGCAGCTCTTCGGCCAGGCCGTCGGAGAAATACTCCTGATCTTTTTGCAGGCTCATGTCCACGAAGGGCAGAACGGCGATGGAAGGCGCGACCGGGGTTGGTTCCGGAGCCTTCCCGCCGCGTCCCAGCCAAAGGCCCAAAACCACCGCCACCGCCACCACGACACCTGCCCCAGCCCAGAGCTTCTTCCGCGAAGGGCTTGCAGGAGCCGGGCTCGGAACGGCAACGTGGCCGGACTCCGTGTCCCGCTTCAGGCGCTGCAGGTCGCCGCGCATCTCCGCGGCGCTCTGGTAGCGCAGGTTCCGGTCTTTCTCCAAGGCCTTGCTGATGATGTGCTCCCACCCCGCCGGCAGGTCCGGGTTCAGCCGCGCGGGCGAGGCCGCCGCCTGGTGCAGGATGGCCCCGAAAACGGCGCCCTCCGTATCTCCGGGGAAGGGCAAGGCGCCCGTCGCCATTTCGTACAGCACCACGCCGAAAGAAAACAGGTCGCAGCGCGCATCCAGTTCCTTGCCCAGCACCTGCTCGGGCGACATGTAAGCCGTGGTGCCCATGACGCTGCCCGGCCTGGTCAGGTGTCCGGCGCTCGCTGCCGTAGTGTCTGTAGGCCCCAGCTTCGCTTGGGCGATCTTGGCCAGGCCGAAGTCCAGCACCTTGGCCTGGCCGCGCTCGGTGACGAAGATGTTGGTCGGCTTCAGGTCCCGATGGATGATTCCGCCGGCGTGGGCCGCGTCCAGCGCGTCGGCGATCTGGATGGCCAGTCCCAGAAGCGCATCGTTATCCAGCGGCTGGCCCTCTATGCGGCCCTTTAGCGTCGAGCCCTCCATGCACTCCATGGCGATGAAATGCTCGCCCTGGTCCTCTCCGATGTCGTAGATGGTGCAGATGTTGGGATGGTTCAGGGCCGAGGCGGCGCGTGCCTCCCGCGCGAAGCGCGTCAAGGCATCGCGGTCTCGGGCAAGTTCTTCCGGAAGGAACTTCAGGGCTACCGGGCGGTTGAGGCGGGTGTCCTCGGCCTTATACACCACCCCCATGCCGCCCGCGCCCAGCTTTTCCAGGATGCGATAGTGCGAGAAGGTCTTACCGACCACGGAGGCAACCTCAAAGCGCGATTGGCGCGGATGTTAGGCGCTGTTGCAGCGGTGAGTCAATCGCTTTCGCCGGAATTAACGTCGGACAAAAGTGTCCTAGCGCCCCTTCTTTTTTTTCTTCTTGGCGGGCTTGGACTTCTTTGCCGCTTTCTTCTTCGCGGGCTTCTGCTTCACGGATCTGGGCGCCGGCTTCCTTGCCGCAGCAGCGGCCGGCTTGGTCTTTGCCGCAGCCGCGGGCTTGGCGACTGCCGCTGGCTTGGCCGCTTCCGCGCCCTTCTTCGCGCCCTTTCCTGGCTTTTCCGCGGCGGGGACGGGTTCGGGCGCGCCTTTGGGGACCCGGCCGCGCTTGGGTGGCGGCGGCGGAGGAGGCGGGGGCGGCGCGTAGGGCTTCAGGAAGCGCAGGATCTCGTTGTGCGAACGCAGCTTGCCGTCGAGCAGCAGCAGGAAGGCCTGTTCCATGAGCTCGGGATAGGCGGGCAGCGCGGGGGTGATGTGCAGCTCGGTCATCTCGGCGAACGGGAGCTTGCGCTCGCGGATCTGCCGCCACCTGCCCAGGAAGTTTCGCAGCTTCTGCACCACCGCCTTCTGCCGCGCCGTGACCTCCAGAAACAGAATGGTCTCCGGCCGGGCCGCGCTCAGCAGGTGCCAGGTCTTGGAGGGCGTAGCCGCTTCTTTGCCGGTGAGCAGCCTGGCCAGGTCGCGCGCCTCGACTTCCAGCCTCTTCCAGGCCTCGACCAGCGCCTTGCGCGGGATGCGCTTCTGGATGGAGGTGATGTCGCGGGCCGGAAGCCGCCGCGCCAGGAAGTACATGGTGGCGGCGGAAGAATCGGGAGAGTAGCCCAGGCTGTTCATGACCTGACGGGTCTTGAGCAGGCTGGCCAGGCCTTGCGTGTCCACCCGGGCCAGCGTCCAGCGGGGATGCAGCACCTTGAGCCAGCCTTCGCGGTCGAGCGCCCGCCGGACGAGCATGGCGTCGTCTTCGTAGGCCAGTTGCTCGATCTCCTGTCCCAGGGCGCGTTCCGAGACGTGCTTGATGTAGTCGTTCTCCTTGGCGGCCTGGTAGCGCGCCTGGGTGCGCTCTTCCAGGGTCCAGTGGAAGCGCGCGGCGAAGCGCGTGGCGCGGATGAGGCGCGAGGGATCCTCCAGGAACGAATAGTTGTGCAGGATGCGCAAAAGCTTGGCTTCGATATCGGCTACGCCGTTGAAGGGGTCGAGCAGCAGGCCGCGGGAGCCAGGGTTGAGGGAGAGCGCCATGGCGTTGACGCTGAAGTCGCGACGGCGCAGGTCCTCGCTGATAGTGGAGGAGGCGATCTCCGGCGGCTCCCCGGGCTTGCCATACTTCTCCGAGCGCGCCATGGTCACTTCGGCGCGCACGTTGCCCGGAAGCTGGATGAACATGGACTTCAGCCCCTCGTCCACGCCTTCGATCCGCACGCCCGACTTCTCCAGGTCGCGTTGCAGCTTGAGAGTGTTGCCCTGGACGGTGAAGTCGAGGTCGCGGATGATGAATCCGCTGATGATGTCGCGGATGGTGCCGCCGGTAAGGTAGAGGTTCAACTGGTGGGCGAGGGCCGCCTCCTGCACCAGAACGACGCCACGCTGCTGCTCCGGCGTCAGCCGGCTCTCCATCATGTAGATGTAATCAGCCATCAGGTGTTCGCTGCCGGAATCCCTCTCCGGCGGAGACAAGATTCGCCCTTCCCGGCCGGGCCGAGGACCCGTCTGGGAACCGGAGATTCCTTGTAAGTGACTCCCTACAAATGACTTATACGGTGCGCGGCCCGCTCCCAACCGCTCCAAGATATCACAAGGTTAACGATTTGGCTACAGCCCCGCGTCTTTCGCTCGATTGCACCGAAAGAAGTGCGAGAATGACTTCAGCATGCGCAGCCGTGCCACAGCTTTGGTGCCGGAGAGGAAATCCATGCCGTCCACGCACAAGAAGGTGATCGTGCGCAAGCTGGACCGCGAGGCGGTGCAGGGCTACGTCAACCCCGCCGCCTTCGTGGTGGACGGCAAAGTGGCCGTGCTCAGTCCCGAGGGCCAGGTGCAGACCATCGGGCTGGAAGACATCAAAGGGGTGTACTTCGTGCGCGAGTTCGGCGAGCCGGAGTCGTTCGCGCGCAAGACCTTCCCCGCCCGTCCCCGCACTGAAGGCCTGTGGGTGCGGCTGAAGTTCCGCGACAACGAGGTCCTGGAAGGCATGATGACCAACGACCTGGCCCAGACCTCGCCCGAGGGCTACCTTATCAATCCTCCGGACACGCGCGCCAACACCCAGCGCATCTTCGTGCCGCGCGGCGCCCTGGCCGAACTGCAGGTGCTGGGCGTGATCGGCGGCCCGCGCGCCCGCCGTCCCCGCGCCACGGCCGCCGCCGACCAGCGTCAGGAAAGCCTGTTCAGCGAGTAGCTCCCATTTGTTTTCCCGCTTCGCCTAAGCCAATCCCCCTAAAGTAGAATCCAGTCTTCTTCCGCAGAAGAAATCCAGGAACAGGGACGGTTCTATGAAGCTCAGCGAGATTGCAGCGGCACTGGGAGCGCGGCTGGAGGGAAGCGGCGCGGTGGAGATCGCGGGCGTCGCCGGGATCGAAGAGGCGGGGCCGGGCCAACTCACCTTCGTGGCCAATCCCAAGTATGCCGCGGCCGCCAGGACCACGCGCGCCTCGGCAGTGATCGTGGCAGAAGACTTCCCTGCCCTGGCCACGGCGACCCTGCGCAGCAAGAATTCCTACCTGGACTTTGCGCGGGCGCTCGAGCTCTTCTACCAGCCGCCGCAGTACGTTCCGGGCGTGCATCCCACGGCGGTGGTGCATCCCTCGGCCAAGATCGGCAAGAATGCCTCCATCGGGCCCTACGTAGTTGTGGACCAGGACGTGGAGATCGGCGAGGGCTGCGTCCTGCTAGCGCACGCGGTCCTCTACCGGGGCGCGCGCATCGGGCGCAACTTCTTCGCGCACGCGCACGCGGTGGTGCGCGAGCACTGCCGGGTGGGCGACAACGTCATCCTGCAGAACGGCGCGGTCATCGGGGCCGACGGCTTCGGCTTCGCCAAGGACGACCGGGGCCGCTGGCAGAAGATCGTGCAGTCCGGGCCTGCGGTCCTCGAGGATGACGTGGAGGTGCAGGCACTGGCCTGCGTGGACCGCGCCAGCGTAGGCGAGACCCGGGTGCGCCGCGGCGCCAAGCTGGACAACCTGGTGCAGGTGGGCCACGGCTCCACGGTGGGCGAGGGCTCCCTGCTTTGCGCCCAAGTGGGCCTCGCCGGCTCCACCGAGATCGGCAAGAACGTGATCCTGGCGGGACAGGTGGGAGTCGCCGGGCATTGCCGGGTCGGCGACGGCGCCGTGGCCACCGCCCAGAGCGGCATTCCCAGCGACGTGGCCGACGGAAAAATGGTGAGCGGCTATCCCGCCATCGAGAATAAACAGTGGCTGCGCTGCGTGGCCCTGTTCGAGCGCTTGCCGGAACTGACCAAGCCGCTGCGCATGAAAAAGGAAGCGCCTGCCGGGAGCTGACCGCCTAGTGAGGCGTGTTCCCGGCGCCGGTGGCGGGCTGTGAGGGGATCTGGCCGGCGTTCCCGGCGGAAGACGAACCGTCGCCCGCCCGGCGTGGGCCGGAGGCCGGCGATTCCAGCCAGGCGGCGCGACGGGCGCGCTGTCCGGGCGTGACCCCGTCCACATCCACGATGGAGAACCGCTCCTCCTCGTGGCCGCCCAGGCGAAGCTTGATCTCGCGCGAGCCCTTCCGCCCCGTGACCCGCAGGCGCAGCGTGTCCCCCACCCGCATGGCAGAAAGCACATCCTCCACCTCGGACGACACGGGTTTGCCGTCGATGGCGAGGAGGGTATCGCCGGCCACCAGGCCCAGGCGGTCGGCCTCGCTCAGGTTCTCCACCGCGACCACCACGGGCGGAGCATCGAAGTTCTTCACCGAAGTGAATCCGGGATGGGGCACGGTGATGCGCGTGCGCACCAGCTTGAGCCCCACGGTGGCGAGCAACTGGTTGTAGGGCGGCTCCTCGACGCCGCTCACGTAGTCGCGGAAGAAGGCGGAGAAATCCGAGCCGGTGACGGCCTCCACCGCCTGGCGCACGCCGGTGGCTTCCTCGAAGGGGCGGCCCTCGTTGGCGTAGTGCGTGTTCATCCACTGGAGGACGTCGCGCAGCGACTTCTGCCCGCCCGTGCGCTCCCGCACTTCGAGGTCCAGCAGCACGCCCAGGATCTCTCCCTTGTTGTAGTAGGAGATGCTGCGCTCGGGCAGGCGGTACTGCGGATACTTGTCAAACCAGGTGTCGAGGCTGGATTCCTCCACCGACTGCCGCAGGTGCGCGGGACGCAGCTCCAGCGTGCGGATCTCCTGGTTCAGCAGCTCCAGGTAGCGCCGCTCGTCCAGCAGACCGGCGCGCAGCAGCAGGAGGTTGGCGACGGTGCTGGTGACGCCCTCGCAGAACCACAGCGACGTGGTGTAGTTCTCGCGCGTGTAGTCGATGGGGTCGAGCGCCCGCGGACGGATGCGCTTCACGTTCCACAGGTGGAAGAACTCGTGGGCCGTCACCTGTTCCAGGAAAAGGAAGTCGTCTCTCAGCCGGTCGGCGCTCACGTCGATGGCGGTGGAATAGGCGTGCTCCATGCCGCCGCCGCCCGGCCCGTGCGGGAAATGGTAGAGGAAGAGGTACTCGGTGAAGGGACGGTCCCCCATCCAGCTCACCCCGGCGGCCACGATCTTGCGCACCGTCTGCTTGAGGGTGTCCATGTCGTAGTCGGCGGGGTCGGCGTCCACCACCACGTGGTAGGTGGCGCCGTCCTGGTCGAAGAACACGTCCTTGAAGGCGCCGATCTCCACCGGCCCGTCCACCAGGCGGTCGTAGGTGCGCGCCGTGAACACCGCCCGGTTGCCGGTGAAGCCCGGGCGCAGCGAAGGCAGCGCGGTGGCGATCCTCCAGTTCGACGGAAAGTCGGTGAAGGTGACGGTCATGGGAGAGTCGCGCGCATCCACCGGGTACATGAGGATCTGCGCCAGGTTGAAGAAGGCGTGCTCGGTGGTGAGCTGGGCGCCGTAAGGGCCGGGCTGGTCGGCCAGGATGTCGTACTCCACTTCGGCGCCGCTTTCCGCCCCGCGGATGCGCCAGGTGGTTTTGTCGATCTTCTGCACCGGCAGCGGCTGGCCCGCGCCGTTGACGGCGGTGACCCGGCGCACGTTCTGGGCGAAGTCGCGGATCTGGTAAAGCGCATTCCACACTGGAAGCTGCACGTCGCGCTCCGCCGAAGTCCCCGCCAGGTGGATGCGGACGTGTACCAGGTGCTCTCCCGCCCTAGCCAGCGAGACGTGGTAGTCCACCGGCGGCGCGGGCGGGGCCGCCAGCGCCGGCTGGACCAGGACAAAAAGCAGAAGAAGTGGGAGAAGGAGCCGTTTCGCTCTCACGCGCTGGTGGGAACCTCGAAGTGGGTTTTTAGCCGCCGCGGGAGTTTTTCATAGATGCCGCCAAAACCGCCATTGGAAAGGATGGCGACCACGTCGCCCGGCCGCAGCTCGGGAACGATGGCGCCGACGATGGCATCGGCGTCGGGCAGCTCGCGCGCGCGCCTGCCCTCTTTCCGCAGGGCCTCGACCACGCGCGCGGTGGAGAGCCGTTCGGGCTCGGGGATGGCGTCGCCGCGGAAGACGCCGGCGAGCACCACCTCATCGGCCAGCCCCAGGCTGCGGATCAGGTCGACTTCCAGGACTTTGCGGCGGAGGGTATTGGAGCGCGGCTCGAGGATGGCCCACAGGCGCGCTCCGGGATAGCGAGTGCGCAGCGCCTTCAACGTCCCGGCGATGGCGGTGGGGTGGTGGGCAAAGTCGTCGATCAGGGTGACCCCACCGACCTCGGCTTTCACCTCCAGGCGGCGCTTCACGCTGCGGAAGGTCTTGAGGGCTTCGGCGATGGCTTGAGGCTCGACGCCGTACCCGGCGGCCATGGCGGCAGCCGCCGTCGCGTTCAGCACGTTGTACTCGCCCGCCAGCGCGAAGGAGAATTCGCCCCAACTCTCGCCGCGGCGCAGCACCGTCCAACTGGTGCGCTCGGGCTCGAAGCGCAGGTCGGTGATGCGCCAGTCGGCGGCGGCGCCCATGCCGTAGCGCTCCACCGGGCAGAAGGCCCTGGCGAGACAATCCTGGAGGTCGCTGCCTCCCTCCCAGGCCACGATGCGCCCGCGGCGAGGGACAAGATTCACCAGCCGGCGGAAGGCGGTCTTCACCTCGTCCAGGTCGCGGTAGATGTCGGCGTGGTCGAACTCAACCGAGGTCAGGATGACGGCGTCCGGCATGTAGTGCAGGAACTTGGGACCCTTGTCGAAGAAGGCGCTGTCGTACTCGTCGCCCTCCAGAAGGAAGTGTTTGCCTTGCTTGAGGGCGAAGCTGGAGCCGAAATTCTCGGCGATGCCGCCCACCAGGAACGAAGGATTCAACCCGGCCACGTGGAACATCCAGGCCAGCAGCGCGGTGGTGGTGGTCTTGCCGTGGGTGCCGGCGACCACGATGGGCTCGCGCCCGCGCAGGAACTGCTCCTGCAGCATCTGGGGCAGCGAGCGCAGCGGGATGCGCTCGTCGAGCGTGTACTCCAGCTCGGGATTGCCGCGGGAGATGGCGTTACCCACCACCACCAGGTCGGGCCGCGGCTTCAGGTTCTCTTCGGCGTAGGGCTGCGCCACGGGGATGGAGAGCGCGGCCAGAAAGTCGGACATGGGCGGGTAGGCGGCGGCGTCCGAACCGGTGACCCGGAAGCCGCGCTGCTTCAGCATTCCGGCGAGCGAGGCCATGGCCGTGCCGCAGATGCCGATGAGGTGGACGTGCTTCTGCTCGTTCATCGCTTCGCCCCGGCCACCTTGACCGCCGCCGGGGAGGGCGCGGTGGCCGCCTCCAGGATGGTGAGCCGCACTTCCTTCCGCACCTCGAGCGAAGCGCTCACCCCCAGCGGCAGCGTGATGTTGCCGCGGGAGACGTGTCCGGAACGCAGCCCGTAGGCCACCGGAATGCCCAGATCGCCGACCACGCGCTTCACCACTTGCTCGACAGTGAAGTCCTGCCCGGGGTGCTGCACGCAATCCAGCATCTCGCCGAAGACCAGGCCGCGCACCCCGGCCAGCTTCCCGGCCAGTTTGAGTTGCATGAGCATGCGGTCGATCTGGAAGGGTTTGGCGTGCACGTCCTCGAGGAACAGGATGGTGTCCGCGGTATGGACCTCATGGGGCGTCCCCAGCGACGCCACCAGCAGGGAAAGGCAGCCTCCGAAGAGCGTTCCCTCCGCCTTGCCTTCCACCAGCGGCACGGCGCCCGAGCCGGGAATGGCCGCGGCCTCCCAGTTGGCTTTGCCGCCGGTCGCGTTCCTCCAGGACTCTTCGTGCACGCCGTCGGCGGCGGCAAAATCCTTGGTGACCATGGGACCGTGGAAGGTCACCAGGTTGGTGCGCTGGGTGAAGCACGCGAGCAACGTGGTAGCGTCGCTGTAGCCGACGAAGATCTTGGGATGGGCGGCGATCTTCTCCAGGTCCAGCTCGTCCAGCAGATAGTTCGAGCCGTATCCGCCGCGGGCACATAGGACGGCG
>Ga0255334_1001193_pt1 | contig 13079 bp, 14 predicted proteins | sample EtOH5_35cm_T3_12_FD_202080 | JGI IMG/M metagenome (GOLD analysis project Ga0255334, IMG submission 202080) | Sandy soil microbial communities from University of British Columbia, Vancouver, Canada - EtOH5_35cm_T3_129 | ecosystem: Engineered > Artificial ecosystem > Sand microcosm > Unclassified ...
CATGTATTGGGACCAACGCCGCTATCGGGGCCGCTGGCGGCCGCGGAAGCATTTCCTGGGCGCTGACAACCTACCCGCCTTCGACGGTACGGAGGATGGCGAGGAGTTTCAATGCGCGCAGGCCATCGACAGTCTGCCGACTGTCAAATTCTGGATCAGAAATGTCGCGCGCCATCCCAACTCGTTCTGGCTGCCGACGGCCAGCGACAAGTTCTACCCTGACTTCGTCGCCATATTGGATGACGGGCGCACGCTGGTGGTTGAGTACAAAGGCGCGCATCTGGCGGATGGGGCAGACACGAATGAGAAGCGCCTCATCGGGGAATTGTGGGAACGCCAAAGCCAGGGTCGGGCCCTGTTCATTGTCGTCGAGAAATCGGCGGCCGCGAGAGACGTGCGCACGCAGCTGTCAGATAAGATTAGGACCTGATCGCACCGGTCGGTTTCGGCATTGCCGGCCGACCTCCTACGAGAGGCCGCAATCCAGCTCGCGTGGCGTGCACTACGACCAGACGAAGCTGGAGCCTCGGTCTGGCCAGGCCAATCTGCCGTGGTTAGCCGATCAGCGCCTCGACCTCCTTCACTTGCACCAAGTTCGCCACCTCGGCGTGCAGGTCTACCGCCTGTCCCGCCGCCGAAATCGAAATCACGAGTGCATAACGGCCCCTGTCTTCCATACGTCGTTGACCGATGTGTGACTTCCACCAACCGCCCACAGGGTAAATTGCGAGCGAGTCGTGCCCGGCCAGATCAATGGCGTAGCCCCGCCATAGGTCGCAGTGGAGCGATCCAGCCTGCACCGCCTTGGGTCCCAGCAGCCAGTAATCTGTTTCGGTTTCAGCTGCCGACCCGTCGCTCTCCTGCGCGGCATTAACGCGGGCGCGAAACGCCACCGCTGTTTCTCCGCGCTTTTTCATCGCGAAGCGAAGGCCAAAGGAGCGGTACGTATCTGGGCGTGTCGCCGCCCTGCCTGTCAGGTTCGGCTCGATGAAATAGGACAGCGTCACTTTCATCATCACAATTTCGTTCTCGAGCTGCTCCAAGGCGGCTTTCGGCCAAGGCAGGTCGTAAAAGTGCATCTCGTTATAGACGCCTGTCCGGCCGTCGGCGCCGACTGCAAAAGGTTGGATCTCTGCCTGCGCCACCATGGTTGCCTCATTGCGCGCCGACAGGATTGCTCTCCCGACGTCAGGAACGCCGTAGCCCATCTCACGCAGGATCTGCTGCTTTTTAGCCTTCGAGCCCGTCTTCCAATGCGCCCCCCGGCCAATCAGCTGCTTGCGGATGGGCTGCGGCCAAGCGGCTGAATCCACTGTCAGTGCACGATGGGTCTCCGGCCACAACTCAGGCAGAGCCGCTTGGAGCTGACCGACGAAGTTGCCAGCCAGACCGGCCGCGGCGCTGGTCGCCCAGAACGGGACCAGCGGCTCAACTGCGACAGCAGAGCCCGGCGCAAGCAGCGACGCGGCCTGATGCCAACCGCAGAAGCCAGTTTCGTCCGACATCATATTGCCGGCCTCAAACAGCACCTCCGGCTTGATCGGCGTCAGGTCGTCGGGGAGTGATTGCGAGCCTCGGCTGAAGGGACTGCGGTGGTTCGCTGGTACGACGGGCTCCAACGCTGGTGGTGGCGTCGGCGCAGGCTCCTTGCGCGTGAAGCCGCCAATCGTCAGCGCATTCCAACTCTGCGACGGGTCTTCGAGCGGCTGCGACTGAACGACATCGACCTTCAGGCCGCCGGACACATTGCCGGTGGCGACCAGAACAAGGCGCTTGGGCGCGTCGGATGCGGGCACCCCATCTGCCGCGTCGCCCGGCATTGAGCCGGCCGCGACTTGGTCGAGCGCCCCGCTCCAACTGGAGGGCCGGCTCGGCGGAAAATCGGTCGTTGATGTCGCAAGACAGAACGCCCGCTTTACACCAGGTCGCTCGATTTCAACCTGGGCCACCGCGCCCTGAGTCACCACCCCGTAGCTCGGCGGCTTTGTAGCCGGGAAACCTCGCGGCGGCAGCAGCTTCATCGACTCGACGCCGTGGGTAAGCGGCACGGTAGTCGTCCCATTCATGTGCGGATCGAGATCGCCATAGAGAACGATGCCTGCGAGGGCAGTGCCGTGCCCGCCATCCGGGGCGTGGTCATCCGTTCCCCAGGCCGCGTCATAGGCCCAAGCACCCTTGAGGCCGGGTACGATAAGCGGGTGATCGGCCGCGACGCCGGTATCAAGTGTGCAGACCACAGGCGCGGCGTCTGGGGCTGCTACGACACGCTCTGCAAGCTCGGCGACCCAGTCGTGTTGCCCGAGCCCGCTCCCGCCCCGATCGAGGAAAGCTTCGATGGTGCCGGTCGCCCGGCGGACCTCGCTGATCGCACCCGGTACGCGCTCGGCAAATGCCCCAAGCGCGCCCGCAGCAGCATGAACGAACAGGACCGTCATGTCTGGAAATAGTAGGCGGTCGGCGTGGACGTCGAGGTTTGCCCCGCGCGCCACAACGGCCACCCGCTCAGCCCGCCCCGGCCCGCCGAGGATCCAGATCTCCCACCAGACCAACTCTTGCGCACCGAAATCGACCGCACCAACAAAGAGCGATCGGGTTGGAGCGGCTGTGATCGTTTCGACGACCTCGAATCGGTCGACATCCGGCCGAGGAGCATTGCCAGGATCGCGCCCATACTCGGCGATGCGGTCCCGCAAGTAGCCTCTGGCTTCGTCGGGCACGAACAGCAGCGCGCTCTCTGTCCTGTCGTCCTTCCGATCGGTCCGTAGCACCACGATGTCTTGCGCAGGGAATTCCAGGGTTGCCGGAACCTTTGCCGCCTTCGAGCGCGAGGCCTCGGCAGGGGGGAGCGTCGACAACTCGACCACGGTGCCCGGCTTCAGCCCGGCGACCTGCAGTCGTAGGTCGTCCGCTGGTGCAGGCAGACTCCCAAGCGCCCGAGACAACTGGTCGAGAAGCGCCCTGGAATGCATTGCGTAGTCCGAGCGCAAGGGCTTGCGCTCCTGCGAACGCTTAGGAAAACTGTACTGCGTTACTTCGCGGAACGTGTCGATTGAAACGTGCGGCCGATCTCTCGCGCCGTAATCTTCAGGCTCCGCCATGCAACCCTAACCTCGAGCTTCTGTGTCCCATCCGTCCGGCCAGCGCCCTACCTAATGGCCAGCTTGGCGGCGGAACTTGCTCTTCAGGGATTGCCGGTCCTGAAGCGCTCGCCCAAGCGCATCCGACGACGCTTTGGTCGCGCCTTCGAGGATGGCATCTTTGACGACTGCATCGGCGGCACGCACGAGTTCAGCCTGGCTTAAGCCATCGAGGGCGGGCTGTATCGTCGGCCAGGAGCGGGTACTCAGCCTAAAACTACCTAGGCGCCGTTCCAGGATGGCGCGTGCGGCCGACTGGTCCGGCAGCCCATATTCGATGACTTCGTCGAAACGCCGAGCGAGAGCCTCGTCTAGTATCTCGACGTGATTGGTCGCCGCGAGCACAAGGCTGTCCGTGCTGTTGGACTCTTCCATGAAAGCAAGCACAGAATTGAGGACACGGCGGATTTCGCCTACGTCGTTCGAATCCCCACGGCGCGCACCGATCGCATCGAACTCATCGAGAAGGTAAACGCCCCGCGTTTGCGCGATCTGATCGAATAGCAGGCGCAGCTTCCCCGCCGTCTCACCAAAGAAACGGCTAAACAACGCCTCGAGCCGGACGGTGAATAGTGGCAGGTGCAGCTCGCCGGCCAACGCCGACGCGGTCATCGTCTTGCCAGTCCCAGGCGGACCAACAAGCAGGATATGCGTGGTCGGAACCTGCCCGTGGTTCCGAAGGGTCGCGCGCTCATGCTGCTGCCGTACCACGCGGGTCAGGCGCTCGCGGACGCCGTCTGACAAGACCATGCTGGCAAGAGAGACCTTTGGGTAGCCGGTCTCGACCAAGCCTTGGAGTTCACCGCGTGGGCGAGCGAGGGGGATTGGCGTCTGACCGCTGGCCGGCCGACCACTGCGCTGCTGATCACGAGCCTTCTGGACCAGGCGCTTCAGCCTATCCGCCTCCTCCGGCCGCCCCTGCCGAGCCTCTTGCGCGGCGACCTGTAGCGCGATCGAAAGGAATTGCTCGTCATCTCCCTCGATATGGGAATTGAGGAGAGCAAGCAGATGCTTCGTCGACATTCGCGCCTCCCTCCTTCGCATGCCCGGGATTCAGCCCGAGAATCTGTTAGCACTTGACGTGGCACGTAGGTGAGTAAATCAATAGCCCACCGTCCGCTACCATGCCAAGATTCTGCGGCTCTCTCCTAAGAGCAGCACGCCTGTGGCGGTTGGGCTGCGGACGAGTTAGAGGCGGGGTTCAAGGCGGTCCTCTGTCGCCCGATGGTGAAGCGGCGAGCACATCAAGCTGCTCTGCCCACAGTGTCGGAAGCGGCTCCGCCAGCCGCGGCAGCGTTATGTTATCTCGCTGCCGTCCACTGATAATCATCTCAACGACACTGGGCGCCAGTAGCGTGAGTTGAAGCAGGCGGCCAAGGTACCCGCGATCGATCTTCTCCGCCGCAGCCATCTCCGTCACCGATGCGTAGCGCCCCTGATCGAGCATCCGCTGGTACCGAAACGCCCGCGCCAGGGCCTTCACCAGCGCCGGGTCGGCGCGCGTGGGGACCCGCGCTACGGTATCCGTCATCGGCGTCACGACGGTCTTCCGCCCTGGCCGGTGGCGGATCGCCAGCGGCACCCGGACCGTGATGCTGGTCGCCGTGGTCATGCTGCCGACCTCAGCGCATCGGGAGCGATGGCGCCGAGGTCGCGGACCAGGCCGCCGAGACCATCCAGCCGCAGCCGAATGTCCGCGCCGGCCGGGCCGACCACCACCCGCTCCACCAGCGACCGCACAATCCGCGCCTGCTCCGCGGGGAACAGATGCTCCCAGAGCGGGTCGAGTCGGTGCAGCGCGTCCTGGGTCTCGCCCTCAGTCAGGTCCGGCGCCTCCTTGCGCACCGCACGCCAGGTGCCAACCACGATCTCCGGCTGGCGCAGCAGCGCCCGGACCTGATCCACCACTGCTGTCTCGATCGCCGCCGCCGACACGCGGCGCACGATGCTGTCGTCGCCGGCGGCATCCCCCTTCAGCACCCGCTGCGCCACGTAGTAGCGGTAGAGGCGGCCATTCTTCCTGGCGTGCGTCGGCGACAGCGCCCGGCCATCCACCCCAAAGATCAGTCCCTTTAGCAGCGCCGGCGTCTGTGCCCGGTTCTGGTTGGCCCTGACCCGCGGGCTGACCTGCAGCACGGCGTGTGCGCGGTCCCATAGCTCCCGCGGGACGATCCCCTGGTGCTCGCCGGGATAGATCTGCCCCTTGTGCGCGGCCTCGCCGACATAGGTGCGGTTGTTCAGCAGCTTGTAGACGTCGCCCTTATCCAGCGGGCGCCCGGCCTTGCTGGTGGCGCCCTCCGCTCGGAGGCGGGCCACCGTCTCTAAGCCCGATCCCGTCTCCGCGAAAATCTCGAACACGCGGCGCACCCGCGGCGCCTCCTCCTCATTCACCACCAGCTTCCTGGCCACCACGTCGTAGCCGAGCGGCACCTTGCCGCCCATCCACATGCCACGGGCGCGGGAGGCAGCGAATTTGTCGCGGATTCGCTCGCCAATGACCTCGCGCTCGAACTGCGCGAAGCTGAGCAGGATGTTTAGCGTCAGCCGCCCCATGCTTGTGGTCGTGTTGAACGACTGCGTGACGGACACGAAGGTCACGCCGTGCGCGTCCATCACCTCCACCAGCTTGGCGAAATCCATCAGCGAGCGGCTGAGGCGATCAATTTTGTAGACAACAATGACGTCCACCAGGTCGGCCTGGATATCCCTCAGCAGGCGCTGCAAAGCTGGCCGCTCCAGCGTGCCGCCCGAGAAGCCGCCATCGTCGTAGCGGTCGCGGACCAGCACCCACCCCTCGGCGCGCTGGCTGGTGATGTACGCCTCGCAGGCATCGCGCTGCGCGTCGAGGGTGTTAAACTCCTTCTCCAGCCCTTCGTCGGTGGATTTGCGCGTGTAGACGGCGCAGCGCAGCTTCTTCGTGGTGGCCGGCATGGCCGGCTCGATGCGGGCGCGGCGGGTCATGCATCACTCCGCGCGCGCAGCCCGAAGAACGTCCAGCCGTTCCAGCGCGTGCCGGTGATGTGCCGGGCGATGGCCGAGAGCGACTGGTAGGGCCGCCCCTCGAACTCGAAGTCGTTGACGCGCACCGTGACCACGTGCTGCACGCCCTGCCATTCCCGGATCAGGCGCGTGCCAGCCAGCGGGCGGCTGTCGGCGCGGATTCGGCGCAGCACTACGTTGCCGCCATCGAGTTGCTCGCCAAGCGCCACGAGCCGATCGACCGTCTCGGGCTTCAGGCCGCCATACGCGAGCTCCTGGATCCGATAGGCCAGCCGGCTCTGGATATACGCGCGGTTCCAGGGCGGCGGCTCCTTGCCGAACAACTCGCGCCACTGGTCCTTCAGCGTGGCGGTGGGCGCCGTCTCCAGCGCGGCGAGCCGGCTCAGCACCTGCGTCGGCGGAATCTTGGGGATGGTGGGCGCCGCCGCGGCTGCGGTGGTGGATCGTCTGGTCATGCGAGTCCCTTCCTGTTGGGGTTCGCATGCAGGCGCTGCCTGGCGGTCGAGTGTAGGCGACTGTCTCCCGCCCCCCGAGCTATCTCGGCATCCCGCGCATGATCCTCGGCAGCGCGGCTGCGCAGCCGCACCAGGCCCGCGGCCAGGACGGAGCAGACCTCACGCAGGTGCGGCGGGAGGTGGATGTTGGTGGGGTTGAGCGCGGAGCGTGTCACCCTCTCCCATTACTCACTGAACCGGCAATCCGTATCACGCTGGAGACGCAGATTGGATTCGACTTTCACCCGCTCTGGTTGATAGAACGGAGAGTGAACTGCAGCCAGGCCGTTACGTAATGAGCAGGGACGATTTCCAGCGCTTCGCCAGCCTGCGGTTCCTTCGAACCGTTGAGCCTGGTCTCCTGCGCGCCTTCTTTGATCGATATGGCATTACGCCGGAACGGCTCGACTTATCGCTGCTGGAAACGTCACCCGATCAGGGACGGACGGCGGTGAACGCCTATCTCCTCCAGACGCCCAAGGAGGAAATCCCGGAAAGCCTGACGGCGGACCTGCATCGAATCGAGCGCCTCGGGAAGCCGGTCGGCCAGGAAGCCCTCCTGCAGGAGGCCCGGCGCCGCGGCGTCGAACTGGTGCCGCCCGCCCTCCTGGCGAAGACTGGCACGCGCAGCCTCGCCCTCCGCGCCTTCATCCACCAACCAGAGGTCTTTGAGGACGCCGAGAACGGCCTCGCCTTTCTCCAGCCGCAGGCGGTCATGGAATTTGTGGCGCCGGAGGAGGGCATTCCGGCCGATCTCAGCGATGGTCGTCTGCACACGCTCGAGGCGCATGCCCGCGCGATCTTCCAGGCCGAGCTTCGCGATGAGTTCTGCGAAGCGCTCGCGTATCACGATGGAGATGACGTGAAGGTCTCCATCCGCCATGGCGCTGTACTGACGATCACCGAGGTTCTGGAAGGCCGGCTCAAGCGGATACGCAGCTTCCGGGAGATTGACAACGCCGTCCTGGCCTATTCTGCCATGGACGGTCGCCTGCGGATTTGGGGCTGCAGCAAGGCCAGCCGGACCGCCCTGGCCAAGGCCTTCGCGGAAGTCATCCTCGATAGCCCGGGTCTGTTCAGCGCGGCAGCGTCGCGGCGTCTCTACACGTTGCAGGCCGTCGAGCGGGCTGGGGCTGCATTCCAGTTCCGGCACGGCCACGACGCCGGTATCGCCGGGATCCAGATCTATGAGGCGCAGGCCAACAAGGTGGCGGTCGGCAAGGGTGGCCGCGAGAAGGTCATCCGATCGCTGATCGCGCGTGAGGCCGATGGCAACGCGTTGCAGGTGCTGCACGAAACCCGCCCGGAAATTAGCTTTCAGTCCGGCACCTGGCGGCTCGCCCACCTGATCTTCAAGATCACGCTGAAGGTGGAAGGCCCGCGGCCGCCCGTCATCACCGTCAAGATCAAGCCCAGTGATATGCTGAGCTTTCCGAGAGAACGCCACCAGCGGCGCGTCATGACGCTGCTCTCCATGAACGAGATGCTGTGTGAACGAGAGCCTGCCCGCACTGCTCTTGCGGCGGAGTGAAGGCGGCGACCCGGCCTATCTGCTGGGCGTCCCCCACCTCTCGCCTGCTGCTGCCAGCGCTTTCCAGCAGCTGCTGACGCTCGGCGTGGTCCTGCATCCACGGGTGCTCGACACATGGGATCCCTGCGCCAACTGCAGTTGCGGCGCAGAGGAGCGCCACGTCAGATTGATCGACGGCATACCGGTCGCCATTTGCCCGCTCTCCAGCGAGGACGACGAGACCCTCGACCCAGGTGACCTGCAGCTTTTCCAGATCTCGTTGAGCCGCCTGGCCGAGTTGGTGGGTCGTGCCGCGGGGCTGGACGACCGGCCCGAACAAATCGCGCCGCGTCTCTGGCGTCTGGGGCGCCTGGCGGGCGGCCGGGTGCTGCTGCTGGCCACGTCATCCTCGGCTGTGCGGGGCGCTGGCGTTTTCGATCGGCTGAAGGTCTTGGACAGATCGGCGCGTTTCACGCTGATTGCCAACATGAAATCGGCCGTCGACATTGCCGCGCTCGAAGAGCGAGGCATCGATGTCGTGCCCCTCGACGAAGCCTTCGTGGCGAGCGAGCCGACCAGGCCGGTCCGGGTGGATCTGAACCGGCTGCTGGTGGTTACAGTCACGTCCGACCCCGACGTGCTCGAGGTGAATCCGATGGCACTCACTGCCGCGTTCGGCGGGCGGGCGTTGCATCTGGAGCCACGTCATGCGCGGGTGCTGAACGTCCTGGCGCGTGAAGCCGATGACGGCGGCGCTGCGGCGACCCGCGACGATTTGTACCGCGCGCTCGTGGGCAGGGACGATGCCGATGCCCCTGTGGGCGACGAGCAGGTAGATAAGGCCGTCAGCAGCATCCGCGGCGCACTCTGCGAAGCGCGCGATCTGCCGCGCAGCGCTGGCACGAAGCTGATCGCCGCGGTCCGAGGCCATGGGTATCGCCTTATGGCGCCGCCCATCCGGGTCCTGATCAGGTAGGCGACAAGCACCGGGAGGAAGCCGAGAGGTTTCGAGAGGAAGCCGAGAGGCCCGCCCCGGCCATCGGCGCGAGGTTCCGTCATCGCAACACGATGGATGGACCCGCCCATGGCCCAATCGCCTCGCCTTCCCGATCTCACCCCGATTCATTGCCTGGCCGCGAAGGAGGCGGAGCGCCTCTGCCGCACCCTGCATCTGCCCGACCACGAGCGGGGGGATCTGCGCCAGGACCTCCTGCTGGATTTTCTGGCGCGGCTGCCAGCGTTCGATCCGAGCAAAGCTGACCTCCCGGCCTTCGCCATGGTGTGCTTTCGCCATGCCGGGACCCGCATCGCTCGCCGCGTCACGGCTGAGCGCGCCGCCCGCCATCCCCGCTCCCTCGACGATGCGCTGCCGAACACCGAGGGGCTGACGCTCGGCGACACCATCGGCGAGGCCGATGGCTACGCCGCGTGGTGCGGTCAATCCACGAATGCCATCGCCGCGCTGGAGCGCCGCCTCGACTTGGAGCGCGCGGCCAGCGCGATTGCCCCCGAGGACTATCCCCTCTGTGCCGCCCTCAGCGAGCACACGCCGCACGAATTCGGCGAGCAGAAGACGATGCCGCGCATGCGCATCTATCGCCGCATCCGGGAAATGCGCCTGCGGCTGCTCGCCGCCGGCATCCCCTCTGCCGCCTGATACGGATTTCGAGGTGGCTGAGTAATAGTGGTCATGGACAAACCCATCCCCGACATCCGCGCAGTGGCGAAGCCTCTCACCGAGGCGTCGCTATGCACCTGGCTGGGCGCCGCGGCAGCTGGCGACAGCATCACCTACCACCGCGGCGCACTCGCCCGGCAGGTCTGCCCGCAGTTGCAGTGCCTGCCCGAAGACGAGCGCACGGCGCTGCAGCGCCTGGCGGCCCGCGCCTGGAAACTGGCTGAGCTCGGCCTGGCCGACATCGTGCAGCGCCGCCACGGCTACGAGGACTACGCCTACATCCTCGTCGCCCGCCGCCGCCCGCGCCGCGCTGCCTCCGCCATCCTGCCGATGCTGCTCGCGGAGGCCGCGTGATGGACGCGCTCCGCACCAATCGCCCCACCCTCGACGCGCTGCGCCACATGCCGGTGAGCGACGTCATCGCGCTCCCCGCCGAGCATCTGGCGCTGCTGCAGACCGATGCGCGCGAGGCGCTGGATGCCGCCAAGCGCATGCAGGACTGGATCGAGGCCGCGATCGCGCTCCGCTACGAGGAGCGCGCCGTCGGCGCCCGTGCCGCGGCCGGCAAGGACACGGGCACGGTCCGCTTCCAGGACCGCACCGTGGAGATCGCAGTCGATCTGCCGAAGAAGGTGGAATGGGACCAGACGCGTCTCGCCGCGCTGTCCGAGCAGATCCGCGCTGGCGGCGAGGATCCCGGCCAGTATGTCGAGGTCACCTTCAAGGTCTCGGAGCGGGCCTACACCGCTTGGCCGGAGCGCATCCGCCAAGCCTTCGAGCCGGCCCGCACGGTTCGCACCGGCCGCGCCACCTATCGCCTCGCCATCATGTCCGAGACGGCGCTGCGCGACAGCCCGCATGGCGCCGCCGTCATCCCGCTGCGGGGAGGCCACTGATGGCGCTGCGCATCGTCACGGCCGATGAGCGCCTGTCGCGCGCGGCCAACAAAACCACCATGGCGCTGTTCGGTCCCAGCGGCGTGGGCAAGACCACGCAGCTCAAGACGCTTCCCGCGGCCGAGACCATCTGCATCGACCTCGAGGCCGGCCTGAAGTCGGTGCAGGACTGGCGTGGCGACAGCATTCCCGTCCGTTGCTTTGAGGACGCGATCGACATTGCCTGCCTGATCGGCGGCGTGAATCCTGCCGCCGGCGAGCACGGCGTGTTCTCCGCCGCGCACTACCAGCACCTGGCGACCGCGCATCCCGATCTGGTGCAGCTGATCGCCAGCAAGTCGATCGTGTTCCTGGACAGCATCACCGACCTTACGCGCCAGGCCATGGCCTGGGCCAAGACCCAGCCGGACGCCTTCTCCGAAAAGACCGGCAAGCCGGACACGCGCGGCGCCTATGGCCTGCTCGCCCGCGAGGTCATCGGCCTACTGAAGCACCTGCAGCACGCGCCAGGCAAGACCACGATCATGGTCGGCATCCTGGAGAAGGTCACCGACGAGTTCGGCAAGGTCACCTGGCAGCCGCAGATGGAAGGCAGCAAGGCGGCGCGGGAACTGCCCGGCATCGTCGATCAGGTCGTCACCATGGGGTTGTTCAGCCGCGAGGGTCAGACCTGGCGCCACGACCCAGAGCGCGGGACCGAGCGCCGCCTCGTCTGCCGTGCCGGCAACAGCTTTGCCCTGCCCGCGAAGGATCGCTCCGGCCGTCTCGATGAGACCGAGCCCGCGGACCTCGCCGCCCTGCTCCGCAAGATCAACGCAACCAGCACCAACGCCACCAAGGGGGTGATGCCATGACCTACGACATGAACGATGCCGAACTGCCGCGCGGCTCCGACCTCATCCCGGACGGCAGCTTCGTGAAGGTCATCATGCACCTGCGCAAGGGTGGGCTGGATGGCCAGGGCGAGGCCGATCGCGGCCTGCTCAAGGCGACGAAGACGCAGGGCAGCGACGTGAAGATGCTTGACTGCGAGTTCACCGTCACGGCGGGGCCGCACATCCGTCGCAAGTTCTGGCAGACCTTCACCGTCGTCGGCGGGAAGGTGGACGAGCAGGGTGTGTCGATCGGCTGGAAGATCTCCAAGGGGGTCTTCCGGGCGATGATCGACAGCGCACTCGGCCTGGACTCACAGGATATGAGCGAGGCGGCGAAGGCCAAGCGCATGCTGCGCGGGCTCGCCGATCTCCACGGCATCACCTTCGCCGCCAAGGTGCGCGTCGAGCCCGCCAATGACCCACGCTACTCCGACAGCAATAGGCTGGACCGTGTCGTCCTGCCGGGTGAGCCGGAATACGCCAAGGTCATGGCTGGCGAAGGGGTCGCGGCTGCCCCCAGCAACAGGCTGGCGCGTCCCCCCGCTGCCGCTGCCGCCACGCCGCCCGCCTGGTCGGGTCAGGCCGCTGCCACGCCGGCAGCACCGGCGCCCCGCATGTGGGAGCGCCCGGCCGCCGCCAGCCCTGCCGCGCCGACGCCCGCGGCACCGTCTGCACCCGGCGCCGGCGGCCCGTCCTGGTTGAACGGGTGATGCGCCGATGGTTCGTCGCCGCTGGACGCGGCCGGCGCAGCCGCGTGCTGCGGCCAAGTCCCTGCCACCGCCGCGCGGCTGCTCGCCCGAGGATCAGGTTCGTCGCCTCACCTGCGCGCTCTGTGGGCGGGAGGCGAAGGGCTTTGGCTACGTCCATGAGCTTCGCTGGGGCGAATTCCCGCATCACCGCTTCTGCTCGATGCGGTGCTGCGAGGCCGGTGGCGCGCTGGGCCGGAGGTCAAACGGCGTGATCGACAAAACGCAGATGGAGGAGCGCGCGGTGAAGGACGCGCGCCGGCTGCTCGCCGAAGTGCTGGTGGAGCTGAACCTCATGGCGCCGTTCCACGACCGCAGCGCGGTGGAGATCGACCGAATCATCGAGGCCTGCGTCGACGGCTTCCAGGCATCCATGCAGCGCCAAGCCGCCGAGCGGGATCCGCTCGACGACCCGATTCCTTTTAGCTGAGGGAGCATTACCATGAGCACCGGTGAAATCTGGCGCGATGTTCCCAGCCTGCCTGGCGTGCTGGCCAGTAGCGAGGGGCGCGTGATGATCACGCCCTATCGCGGGCCTATGCCGAACGGCGGTGAGCGCCCCTATGGCGGCACCCCGACCTTTGGCGTGTGGAACAAGCTCGACGCGCGCTTCGTAACCACCGTCGGTGAACGCACATGGAAGGTGGCACGCTTATCGCCGAAGCATTCCACGGACCGCCGCCATTCGACGGCGCCGTCGTGATGCATCTCGACGAAAACGCGGTGAACAACCGCGCAAGCAA
>Ga0255334_1001194_pt1 | contig 13056 bp, 28 predicted proteins | sample EtOH5_35cm_T3_12_FD_202080 | JGI IMG/M metagenome (GOLD analysis project Ga0255334, IMG submission 202080) | Sandy soil microbial communities from University of British Columbia, Vancouver, Canada - EtOH5_35cm_T3_129 | ecosystem: Engineered > Artificial ecosystem > Sand microcosm > Unclassified ...
TCATCATGGCGTTGCCCAGCATCGCCCCGTCGGTCGAGTAGTTGTACAGGTTCGAGATGACCCGCTGGAACATCTCTTTCTGCTGGCACACCCCGATCCCATAGAACCCTTCGGCGGGGAAGTAGCGCACCGCATCGTAGGGCCTTTGTCCATGCGCGTAGGGGTTGAGCGTGGCGCGGACGATGCTCCGGGTGGGCTGGTGCCAGAGGATTACAACGTCGTTGTACTCCTCGTCGTTCTCGGTCGGGAACCTCGCATGGACTTCCCACAACTCGATCTGCTTGACCCGCCCCAATCCCCCGGTCCCGATCTGGACCTGATTGGCGATGTACGGCTCGCTCGGTGGCTCGTTCTTGAACCGCAGGTAGTCGGTTTTCTGGACGTGGGAGTCGTACTCGGTCGGAGAGGATTCTTCCCACCGGAGGATGATGTCGAGCACCGAACTCCCGATGTTCGGGACATTGGGCTCACTGGCCTTCGCCAGCATCTTCAGTCTGTCCGGGGAGACGCGCATCCGTTCCGCGACCCACGGTGCCCCGCCTTGGGCGTCCGGGTCAATCGCGTAAGCGTCCGGGGGGATGACGAAATCCGAGAGCCGCACATGGTCCACGAACGGCAGGCTGCGGGTTTTCCAGACGTGGGCCGGTCGGCCCATCTGGTCATAGACCCGCACCTTGCGGCGTTCGTAGGTCCAGCCCGTTTTGTAGATCGCGGTGCCCAGCTTTACCATCTCCAGCACGGCCCGCTTGTTCACGTTGTACATCCGCAGGAACGACGTGTCGCACAGCGCCAGGAAGTCCTGCATCGGCTTGGCGACTTTGACCCAGCGTTCGTTCAGGGCGGAGATGGACCAGAGGTTCGGGGCGGCGTGGAGGGTCTGCATGAACGAGGCGTACAACTGGTCCACGTCCGTTGCGATGACCGGGACGGTTTCGTTCGACGCCCCTTCAAAGGGGATACTCTTGAGCTTCCCTGGGTAGTGGGCGTTGTACATCGACAGCCACGACAGCCAGCGTTGCTCTAGGCTGGTGCGGGCCGTCAGGGCGTTCTGGAGTTCCGCGAGAAACCAGTTCTTGAACTTGTCCTCGCGGCCCGGTCCCCACTTAATCGGGTCGGCCAAGGCTAGGAGAGCCGGGCTTCGGCGGGCGGCACGCCCTTGTCGCCCTGATCCTTGTTGAGCACTTGCTTCAGGGGCGGGGCGTGGAGGTTGGACCGGCCATCGAACTTCGCGGGACCGGCGTCACCGCTCGACTGCTCGGCGGCGACGGTGACCTTGGCCGAGCCGCGACCGGCGTCTTTCAGGGAGCGGGACATTACTTGCCTGCCCGCTTGACGACGACCTTGGTCCCCTTGTTTTCGGTGCCGGACTCATGCTTGACCGGGCGACCCTCGGTCTGGGGCTTGAACTTGATGTCCGTGCCCTTGACGCCGAACTGGTCCTGGGTGCTCATGGATTACCTCCCGGCGGAGACGCCGAGCTTGTGGTAGTACTGCGCGAGTTCGCGGGTAATGCGGTCTTGCCCGGTGGGTTGGTTCGCCTGTCGGGGCCGAACCACCTTGGGCAGATAGGCCAGGGCGTCGAGCAAATCTCGACGGGCCGTCCGAGGGAAATGGGCGAGCTGGGTCCGCAACTCCGTGAACGCGGCCCCGATTCCAATATAGACCAGCCCGCGCTGGAAGAAGGACTCCAGTTGCAAGATCCGGTCGTCCTTGTTCTTCCCTTCCGTCTTCAACTCCTCCATCGCGGTGACGATCCCCGCCTCCAGCAACAGGCGGCGGGTGTCGTTGTAGAACACGATCTGCTGGGCTCCGGTTTCGATGGCGATCTTGCGGGGTCTATACCGTTTGGCGAGGCTCACAACCTGTTTCTGCGCCGCGACATAGGTATCCCGCTCGCTCCACGCCTCCAGCACGATCAATTCGCCTGTGGGGGTGTGGCCGAGGGCGATAATGGCCGCCCGCATGCGGTCCCCGGAGGATTTGACGCTCCCAAACCCACCCGGATCGACCAGAAACACGATGTCCAGCGAGGCCAGTTGGAGGGCGGTTTTGACCCCTAAAGGGGTGATATAGCTGAGAGTGTTCTGGTCCAGCCAGCTATAGGGTTTGATCCAGTCGGGTTTGAAGGTCGCGGTGGCGTCGGAGGCGGGGTTGTTGAGCATGTTGGCGCTGAACAGGACCGGATCACCGACCTGCATCTGCGCCATCTTGTCCATATCCCACTTCTCGGGGAAGCTGGCCTGCCCATCTTCTATCGCCGCCCGCGTAAACGATACGAGATTTCCCTGCCGCCGAACCGGGAGGCTCAGTTTCTTCCCGTTCTCGACCGGCAGGGAGACCATCCACTCCCGGATCGGGTGTTCCCCGCCGAAATACACGTCCAAGTGGTCGTAGCAGTCGTTGAAGAACCAGCGGGTGCCGATGAACGTGATCCGGTGACCGGGTAACTCGCTCGAACTGAGCAATGCTTCGAGCGTGTGGGTCCAGCGGTTCACTTCTTCCATGATTTGCCACGATCCACGCCGCGCATTCTCGGCGGCTTCGCGGGAAATCATGTCATCCACGACGATATAGTCGGGGTGCATGCCCGTGACGGTGCCGCCGACGCCGATCACGAACACCGAGGGCTCTTTCCGGCCCGTGGACCTCCGCACGTTGATCTTGGTTTCGCTCCAGCGCCCGTTCGGGTCGTCGGGTTCGGGGATCAGCTCGGGATAGAGGCTTCGGAACAGCTCGTTGTTGGTGAAATGGGACTTGATCTCGCTCAGATAGGCTTGCGCCGTCTCAATCCGCTCGTTGCAGATGAGCGTCGAGCAGTTGGGGTCCAGAACCAGCCGGTGAATGGTGAGTCCGACTGTGATGGCGGACGTTTTCCCCCATCCTCGGGGTAAAAGGAGCTTGATGACGGGGCCGGTATCGACTTCCGGGCAGCCGGTAGTGCCTTGGGCGATGCGGCAGAGGTGGTCGTGGGCGTGTTTCCGGTAGGGGATGTGCTTCCCGTACCCCAGAATGACCTCCACGAAGAACCCGAGGTCGGCCTTGCCCCGGTTGCGGAGCTTTTGCCACGTCTCGTCTCCGGGGGTGAACTCCAGGGTGCTCATGTGTGGGTCGATTCCACGATCTCACAGGGCAGGACTTCGTACTCCACTACCTCTTTCACGTTCTGGTGGGGGGCCAGATTGACGATCACCGTGGTCGCGGCGATGTCCCGTTCCTCCTTTTTCGGCCAGATCCGGTCCATGACCGGCTCCGCGATCTTCGCCGCCGTGCCGGGGTCCTGACTGACGTTGCTGGCGGCGGCTTTCATGGCCTGGTAGTGAGTTTCCATGTACTCCCCGGCCCGCTGGCGTAACTGCAAGCGGGCCAAGCCCACCTCGTCCGCGATGATCCCATCCCGGTAGTCCATCCAGTCCTGCCGGAACACCAGGAGCCGGGCCATGTGTGCCGCGATTTTGATCCCCGCAAACTGCGAGGCCATGTCCCGATACTGCTTGGCGGTGGGCTTGCCGGACTGGGTGGCGGCCCATTCGGCCAGCCGCTTCATCCAGGGCCGGAGGGTACCCCCTTGGATCGCGGCATACTCGATCTCTTTTCTGCCGCGAAGCTTATCTTGGTAGGAGAGGTACTTGAGGTCCGAATACTTCCACTCGCGGGAGACGTTCGATGGCAGCAGGCTCATACACCGCAATTTACAAGATTGGCCCCCACCCGTGACTCCCTACTACGTCGTAATCTTTGGCACCCGGCCCGAAGCGACCAAGCTCCACCGCCTGTGTTCCCTGCTGAATTGCCGGGTCTGGTTCACCGGTCAACACGAGGGGTTGCTGCGGGAAACCTGCGATACCCCGGCCCTTCAGCGTTTCTTCACAGACTGCTGGAGACTCCACCTCGACCCCCTCCCCGATCCCCTGAACTACGCGGAACGGGTGAAGTGGCGAGTCGCGAGAACCCTCCGAAGCCTCCCAGACAAACCCACCGGCGTGATCGTGCAGGGGGACACCAGCTCGGCCTATGGAGCGGCGTTGGGGGCGCAGCAGGCCGGTATCCCGATCGCCCACGTCGAGGCGGGTATCCGGTCAGGGAACCTTCAGGACCCTTGGCCCGAGGAGCGGTTCCGGGTGGCGATAGACGGGATGGCCTACTGGCACTTCGCCCCAACCGAGCACTGTAAAGAAAACCTGCTGGCCGAGGGGGCACCGGCTGACCAGATTTTTGTCACCGGCAACACCGGGCTCGATGACATGCCCGGTCCCCAGAAAGCCGGACACCACGTCCTCATCACCCTGCACCGCCGGGAAACGTTTCCGAGACTCAAGGCCCTCGCCAACCAACTCGACGACCTGGCAAGGGAATACCCGGACATCACCTTTCTCTGGCCGGTGCATCCCAACCCCCACGTCCAGGAAGCGGTCAAGGATCTCCGGCATGTCCAGCTCCGCCCCCCCTTGGGGAACCGGCTGTTCAGAGACCTCCTCTCCCGAGCACGGTTCGTCATCACCGACTCGGGAGGGGTTCAGGAGGAAGCGGCAGATCTCGGGGTTCCTTGCCTGGTTGCACGGGAAACCACCGACCGCCCCGAATCCGTCCTTCAGGGCATCGCTCGGGTGATCGGGACCAACGGCATCGAGCCCCACATCGCCGCCGAACTCGACCGCCCCACCCTCCCAAGGAAACCGTCCGACTGCTTCGGGGACGGCCAAGCCTCCACCCGCATCGCCGACATTCTCAACAATGCTTGAGGCCAAACCCTTTTCATATCACGCATTTGTGAGTGAGGTTCGCCTTCTTGTCAATTCATCAAAGGGGGTCAGGCGGGTTGGCGTGTTGCCTGGTCCTGCGCGTTCTGCAACGTTGTCCTTCCTTTTCCGGTGAGCCATGATCCAGCCATTGTCGCATTTCATTACAGTTGAGCTTGAGGAGTTACCGCAGGCGAGTGCTACCATCCTGACACCTCCCCAGGACAACCCCATGCGGTGGGCCGTGGTTACTGCGGTGGGACCAGCCGTTAGGGATCTCCGTGTGTCACAACGGGTTATGGTGTCTACCCATCAGGGCGTGGTCTTCGGTGACTCGCTTCTCCTGCCGGCCAAATCCGTTTTGCTTACGGGCTAGGGAGAGAACAAATCACTTATGGAGCATCTTCCGCCGCTTCCCGAGTTCCGGTTGTGTCCTTTTGGGGACACTTAACATAATCCTGTTTCTGTGGTTAGCGCAGTGTTTTGTGGGATTACGGCGACGGGGCTCAACGCAGCCCGAGCTGGTGCGGAGCGGTGCTTCGTGCCCCGGATTGAGGGATGAACTGAGGGTTGTCCCGGTGTGTGTGGGGCGGGCATTGGTGGAGCTGGCCAGCTTTGCGGTGATCCTGGGGTCTGTCGCGTGCTTCGACGAGAGGGGAGGGGATTGTTAAGGGGAGGGGCGGCGGCGTGTCAATGCCCCAAACCGTTTGCCAATGACTTAGCTCGCGTTGTAATCTGATTGTAATGTTCATTCGGTGTTTCTGTGGGTATCCTACCTATTGTGTTCCCTCCTATATGTTGTATCTTGGTGGCGTACCCTAACAGGAGATGCCCAAAAATGACCTGGTTCCTCGCTCGCTTTACCGATGGTCACCGCGTTGAGCTGTTTGGGGATGCCGTCTTTGCGACTGGCGAAGCCGGATGCATCGCCGCGTTGCGCCGCACCGCCGTCATCTCCGTGGAGGTGTCCAAGTGACCCGCACTGTTACGGTCCCGAACGGGCGCCGTGTCCCCCTTCGGGCCTACGTCGCAGCGTGGCGGCGGATCAAGGCCCTTGACCCAGAAACCGAAGTCAACGGCTGGGAGTGGTATTCGGTCCCTGCTGGCTCAATCCTCCGAGACCTTCGGAGGGGATTACAGGACCGGATCAGCCAAGGTGTCTCCTACGCATCTCGTGCCTGAACCTCGCGGACCCGGCTAGGGGCGGTTCGACTTCCGCCCCCGCGACTCAAAAATGAGACACCCGGGAGCGGTTGGCCCGGAACCCCAAACGAAAGAGGGTAGCAACGTGACCGACGACGAACGCGAACAACTCAGGCTGGCCCGGGACACGATGCTGATGCCGCGCCATTTGCGGGGGACGCTGGGCATGTCCGTGGCCGACGCTCGCCGCATCATCCTCGAACTGAGCCCCAGGGCATACCGCGAGGCTGGCATGGTGGCCCCGGAGGATGTGCCCCGATGACCCCCGCCGACCTGAAGGCGTGGCGACTCGCAAGAGGCTTGACCCAGCAGCAAGCCGGGGAGCTGGTAGGCTTCAAGCCCGGTCGATCGGCTCCCGGTATCCCCCCACGGCAGGCGGGTGCCTCCTGGGGGCGGCTGGAGTCGGGCCGGGCCAAGCCCTCCCAAACGATTATTAACCTGATCCGCTGTTTGTCCGGCACAAACCCTGCCCCGGAGCCCCGACATGGCTAAGACCCCCGCCACCAGTTGGCTGGCTTACCTCAAAGCCTGGTTCCGCTCCCCGCCCTGTCCTTGTGGGGGGAGGTTCCAGTACTCCGGTTATGACCCCGGTTGGCCGTTCGGGGGAGAGGACAAATGGACCTGCGATCGCTGCGGCAAACGGGAGGAACCGCGTAAGTAGTTGCAGTATAGTGCAATGAGGCGTCGGGGGCGCGAGGTATGCAGCGCCGCCCCCGCATGTCCTTGGTCCTTTCCGTGGTTGTTTCCTGCCCGGAGCATGAGATCCGCGCCGGAGACTACATCGTTATCCGGGACGGCAAAGCCTCCCTGTGGCGCGACCTGCCGGACAGCGTAGCGCAAGACCTGGTGCTCACGCCGGTCGCTGCTGTGGCCTCCCCTCCCCCTCCCCCGCCGCTAATTCCTCTCGGGCTGCATCCACGGCTCTACCGGCGTCTAATGCCCGTTGGGCCGTGGCTGATGCCGTAAGCTCGATCAGCCGCCTTGCCCTCGACAGCGCCAGTTCCGCCTCTCCAATCCATGACAACGGGGTATCCCGAACGTCGGGGCGGGCCAGGATGAACTCGGGACCCTTCACCTTCAGCTCGTGGGCCAGCGCCTCCACCGTCTCCCGGCTCGGCCAGCCCTGCCCCCGCAGCACATCATGAAGGACGGTTCGGCCTATCTTCGCCCGCCTCGCTAAGTCGCTCCTGTTCGTCTGACCAGTATCCCGCATGGCCCGCTCCAACCACTCAGCCACCACCTCCCCGAAACTGGCCAAAACGTGCCTCTTGACGTGTGACCGTCTGTACCGTATACTGTTCTGGTCAACCGAACACCCAAGGATTCTCAACGATGCCTGACAGTCAAACGCCACAAACCCCGAACGGCAAGGCCAAGCGGCCCACCCTCCGATGGAAAGAGGATGAGCTGGACCGCATCGCCGCCGCCGCAAGGCGGGTAGCCGAGGAGTCGCATGTCCCCGTCACCGTGCCGGGCTACATCAAGGGCGCGGTGGAGAAGCGCAACGACGAAGTGCTCGGCCCCGAGTCCTGACATGGCTGAGATCAAGACGTTATCACCGGACCCCGAAGTCCGCCAGATGACAGGAGTTGCGCCCGACGCAAAGCCTGTCGAGTCCCGGCTGGACATCCCACGGAGGAGTTTGGCGTGAACATCGGAACCCGGCGTGACCTGAGCGTGACCCGATGAAGCTGGATCAGGTCGCCGCCCGAGCGTTCCGCGACCTGCGGATAGCCGAGCAGTACGACAAGCTCCTGGGGATTGTCTCAAGCCACGCCGCTTTGGTGGCGCTGGCCTCAGACCACGACCTGACGGTGGATCGGGTGAAGCAGATCATCAGAGCGAGGACACCGTGAACATCACCGAATCCGCCTTCCTGCCCTGTGTGTACTGCAAAGAGCACGCAGTCGAGGTCGAGGTGGTCATAGACCCCGGCGAAGACCCCGACCCCGAGTATCCCGGCTTCCCAGTGCGGTTCTACCCCCGCCCCCCCAAAGACTGCTACAAGTGCGGGATGGAAGTCCCGGAGAACTACTACCACGAAATGCAGATGTTGGCCATTGAGGAGATCGAGGAAATGGAAGGGGTCAAGCGGGGACCAGAGTCCCGATGGGAACTGCGGGTAATCCGGTGACTGCGTTCGAGGGGTGGCGCGTCTGGCGCGTAGCCAATCCCGCCAAGGGCATCCTTATGGCGGCGGCGATGAACTATCGCTGGAAGGGTCCGGTACTCACGATCCCCGATGAAGATGTCGAAGGGATTCAGGATGGCGGAGGGTTCCACTCGTTTCGTGCGCGAGAGGCGATGTTGGAATACTGCGGACCACGCGCATGGGTGCGTGGCGCGATCAGACACTACGGCGTAGTGGCGGAATACGAGCGGGGTTTCCGCTCCACGAGCGCGATCATCACGAGCCTTGAGGCCCCCGACGTTTGGGACGATCACTTCGTAACACGGCTCGCGAATCGGTATCAATGTGAGGTCACAACCTACACGCCCCCGCCAGAGCCGGAGAAGCAGGGCCCTGTGTTCTTCTGGTCCGGTTCGTCGGTCACGTATCGGTGGGACGACGGCGGATTGAAATCAGATTACATCATCCTCGGTGCTTCACCCCTTGAAATCGCCAAGCCTACGCTGGGCGACATTGAGAAGTACGCCACTCGGAGAACGCGACATGGCTGACCTCGGAAAACTCATCAAGATCCACACCAACGTCCCGGCAGAGCAACCGGAACGCGCACCGGCAATACCGCAGCAAGTGCCGGAGCCCGTGCCCGTATGACCGGCTGGAAGCGGTTGATGCGCGACCTACTGGGACCGGATGAGTTCGACCGGATAGACCCCGTTGTCACTGAGCGGGAGTGGATACGGGGAGCCGAAGTCACCCACCGAGTGGATTACAAGCTGTTGGATCGGATCATGCGAGCCAAGGAGAAGGTATGACCGCTGGAACCGCAGTAGCGACACTCACCCCCGCGCCCGCCGTGGCGTGGGATCAGGAGTTGCGCGGCGCTCAGTATCTCCTCAAGAGCGGGCTCTGCCCTGTGGCGCTCAAGTCTCCCGAGGCGGCGCTGTTTGTGATCCTCGCCGGACGCGACCTTGGCCTCTCGCCCGTCGCCAGCCTGCGCGGGCTCACGATCATTCAGGGCAAGGTCGAAGTTTCCGCTGACCTCCAGCTCGGGCTCTACCACAAGGCGGGCGGGCGATCCAAGTGGGTTGAACTCACCGACACGCGGGCCAGCCTGCAACTCATGGCCCCGTGGTGCGAGCCCCATGTCTCCTCGTTCTCGGTGGATGATGCGCGGCGGGCCGGGCTCACCGGCGACAACTGGCGCAAGTACCCCAAGGCGATGCTGCGAAGCCGCGCCATTACCCAAGGGCTCAAAGACATCGGCTTCGACGCGACAGCGGGCTGCTACTCACCGGGGGAGATCACCGGGGATACGGCTGTTGTAGTGGAAGATGAGCGGGTCGAGGTGGTGCAGCCTCTCGCGATTGAAGTGGCCCACGACGACACGCCCCCGCCAGCCCCGGTCATGGAAATGCCGACCGTCGCACCCACCAAGCCGAACGGCCAGCCGCCCCGCGCCGAAGTGCCGAACTGCCCGAAGTGCGGCAAGGTGATGGAGGACCACCGCGACACGAAGAAGGGCAAGCAACCTGACTTCAAATGCGCTCAGGGGTGCAAGGACAAGTCGGGCAAGTACCCGCTCGGTGTGTGGGCGAAAGACGAGGAGGCCGTGACCGCTGCTGCTGCACCGCACAACGTCGCAGGGGGACCGGGGATGCCGGGCTCGTTCGATGAGCCGCCAGACTTCGGCCCGGAACCGGACCTGCCGTTCTGATGGACGACGGCACCTTCACCATCGAGGAGGTCGATGGCGTGTTCTACGCTCGCGGGGATACCTACGAAGCCCGAGACACCCTGAAAGAATTGGGGTGGGGCTGGTCCCGCACCTCCCACGCCTGGATCACCGCACGGTTCGATGCCGCCTTAGCGGCCAGCAATCTCCCGGGTTTTCGGAGAACACCTACAAGCGAGGCTGTATGACCACCACCGAAATGCGTACCGAACTACTGGAGCGGGCCACCCGGCTGGAGGATGCGGCGAAGCGATGCCGACAGGCGGCGGCGATCCTGACCACGCCGGAGGAACTGAACGTCAACGGCTGGCACAAGGCCCCGCCCATGAAGATCGAGATTGCCCGGAATCGCGCCGTCCTCGTTCCGATGAAGCCGCTCCCGGCGAACGGTAACGGGCATCACAAGACGAAGCCGAGCCCTCGCCGCGACCGTGCGGTGAAGGCGCTGAAGAAACACGGCCCCTTGGCCCCCTCAACCCTCGGGGCCTATGTCGGTATCCCCCGCGCACATGTCCCAAGCTACGCAGCGCCGTGGATCAAGTCGGGGCATGTGAAATACAACGAGGAGGCGTACCGCTACGAGCTGGGGCCTGCGGCCAAGTGAACCGCACCGATGTGGTCCCGGCGCAGTACGCCTCACAGTTGGGGCATGTCCTCGACAAGCTCAACGCCGAGATTCAATCCGGGGCGATCCCGGAAGCGTTTCGGGACAAGTGCCGACCGGGAGAAGTGATCGAGTTGCGCTGGGTGCGGAGTGTGCCGAACCAGGCGGACGCGCTGATCGCTGAAGCCATCGCCAAGAGCGGCATCAAGCTGGTCAGGACGGAACGCACGTTTGCGGACGTGAAGGCGGATCGCGCCCGGAGGGGGATCAAGTGACCCGACTGCGCGTGTGGTGGATTCCACAAGTGCCGATGTCCAACCCGTTCACGGTGGACGTGGGCTCCGTGGAGGAGGGAGCGAAGTTGCTGACCATCCTCGCCCGCTACGACCTCTATCAGTTGCAGCGGCGCATCAAGCCCGAGTACTGCAACGCGGGCGGGCTCCAAATGTTTGAGGATGGCGAATGGGTGGACTGGGAACAGGATGGGTACGACGACCCACAAGAGTTCATCGCCAGCGCGGGGGTGGCCACGTAACCAAGGAGGGGGTATGCGGATCAGCAAGCGGATCAAGCAGCTCAGAGCATGCAGCCCGGAGCGGAGGTATCAGTCGGCCTGCTGGAGATCCTTGGGGGATACCCTGTTTCGTCAGGGGAAGGTGCGGTGGGCGGAACGGTGCTACATCCTGGCACGACAGAACGCAGCGTAGGGTAGGGCCGGTGTCCAGCGGCACCGGAGCAGGGCCAGCGCCGGACGATAGCAGGAGTCTGGGGGGACTGAACAGTCCAGATAGGTGCGGGGTTCGAGTGCCCCGCCGCTGGTTTCAGCAGGAACACGGGAGGATGACGTGACCCAGTTGGCCTTGCCGATCCACAGCTCTCCCGCCAAACAGCGGCAAGACCGAGCTACCGTCTTGGCATGGTACATGGAACACACGGGGACTCCGTATGAAGCGGCGAAGTCCCTAGGGATGCACTACACCACCGTGTTGCCCCGCGCCTGTGAGTTGCGGAAGGCGGGGTGTTTGCAGCGGATACCCGGGGTCAGGCGGGCGACAGGGTTAGGGGGGACGGCGGCTGTTTTGATTATCACCCCGAAGGGCAGGGAGGCCGCGTGAGCGAACGGGTGCTGGTTTGCGGTGGGCGGCGCTACACGAACGTGGCGGCGATTGACGCGACCCTCGGTGCCATTCATGGCCGTCTCGGCATCGCGCTCTTGATCGAAGGTGGCGCGAGAGGGGCCGACTCCATCGCCCGAAGCTGGGCGCGGGGCGCGGAGATTCCGGTCCAGACCGTCGCTGCCGACTGGGCGACCCACGGCAATGCGGCGGGACCGATCCGCAACGCGAAGATGCTGACGCTGGAGCCCACGCTGGTCGTTGCCTTCCCCGGCGACAGGGGCACCGCCGACATGGTGAGACGCGCCAAGGCCGCGAATATCGAAGTGATCGAGGTGGCCCGGTGAGCCCCGAGGACGTGAGGGCCGCTGTCCTACGCCGCTGGCCGGGGTTTCGGGGCTCCTACGCGGACCTGGATGAATGGCTGGGGCTTGTGGAGGGTACGACCGAGCGGATTGTCACCGAGAACCGGAAAGCGACTTGAGGAATGGCCCGATGCAGACTCATTCGTCCCGAGTTTTACACACACATCGAGTTATACCGGGCCGAGCGGGATACGGGCCTCCCGCTACGGGTGGCGTTCTCCGGGCTCTGGTGTGTGGCAGACCGCGAAGGGCGATTCGAGTGGAAACCGGAGATCCTGAAGCTGGCCGTTCTGCCCTTCGATACGGTGGATTTTGAGGTGGTGTTGATGGCTCTTTGTGAAGCGGGGTTCATCCAGCGGTATGCGGTGTCCGGGAAAGTGTACGGCCTGGTGCCGACATTCACGGTGCACCAGAAGCCGCACCACCGGGAGCCGCCAAGTCGTTTACCGGCCCCACCTTCCGAGAAAGCCCCGGAAAAGCCGGGGCCGGGACGTGCCCTGGCCGTGCCTCGCCTCACGGATACGGAAACAGATACGGAGTCGGAAACAGATACAGAAGCAGTTGCGGTTACGGAGTCGGATACGGAAGTCAAGGCCTCGGCCAACCTCCCCCGCACGCCGTTCTCGGCCTTGGGGCCGAACGGCGGCGAGAGTCCAGAGGAAAAGCGGATCAGGATGAAGGCGGGGCTCAAGGCGTTGATGCGGGGATCGGCAACAGCGGGTAACCCCGGGGTGGCGCAGCCGGAGATCGTCGCGTGAGTCGGGAGCCCTTCATCACCAAGGCGGACATCCCGGAGTTCAAGGAGTTCGTGGAAGCCTATGACCGCTGGTTGATCGCGTCGGGGAAACAGCCGTCAGACTGGTATCGCAAGAAGCTCCGAGCTGGGTTGGAACAAATGGGCGTGATCGCCCCACGAAAGGAAGAAACACCGTGAGCCGGGAACAGGTAGTCCACGATGACGGCGTGAAGTTGGCTGCGGCGGCGCGAGGCTTTGCCCTCACCGTCAGCACGGCGATGGAGCGCGACGGAAAGACGGAGGCCGACGACGCCGTGGTAATCGAGGCGCTGCGCTCGGTCGCCCACCTCCTCCAGCCGGGGCCAGACTACCGAAAGCTTTTCCGCGAAGCCGTGGGCGAGATCCGCGAGTTCCACCAGTGGCGCAAGGAATAC
>Ga0255334_1001196_pt1 | contig 13019 bp, 14 predicted proteins | sample EtOH5_35cm_T3_12_FD_202080 | JGI IMG/M metagenome (GOLD analysis project Ga0255334, IMG submission 202080) | Sandy soil microbial communities from University of British Columbia, Vancouver, Canada - EtOH5_35cm_T3_129 | ecosystem: Engineered > Artificial ecosystem > Sand microcosm > Unclassified ...
AGAAATTTCTGCCACAGCGATTGCCACAATCAAGTCTGTGGATGACGTTTCCAGCAATGAAATGATTCTGGATATCGGCCCACAAACGGCAGCTGACTACGCCCATATCATTGCTAATGCGGGCACCATTATCTGGAATGGTCCGGTGGGTGTTTTTGAGCAGCCTCCCTATGCAACAGGTACTCGTGCGATGGCCCAAGCCGTGGCGGCCAGCTCGGCCTACTCGTTAGCCGGCGGGGGAGACACCATTGCCGCCATCGATCAATTTGGCGTGCATGACAAAGTTTCCTATATATCAACCGGTGGTGGCGCTTTTCTAGAATTCCTGGAAGGCAAAATACTGCCGGCGGTAGCGGTTTTAGAAAGTCGTGCCAAGTAAAAGCCTGCTGGTTCTGACACATGCTGCGTTTGAAGGGCCGGGTTCGATTGCTCATTGGGCTTCGCGGCGCAACGTATCATTCGCTGAACTTGCCCTCTACAAAAATACCCCGTTCCCAGCACTCGAAGAGTTTTCTGCCTTAATCGTCATGGGCGGTCCGATGAGCGTGCATGACGAATCGGACTACCCCTGGCTGGTCGCTGAAAAGCAATTTATTGCCCAGGCGATTGCCGCCGGCAAGAAAGTCCTTGGGATTTGCCTGGGCGCTCAGCTAATTGCTCATGTGATGGGTGCGGAAGTCAGCAAGAATACGTATCCCGAAATTGGCTGGTTCCCCATACGGTTTACCGAGCAGGCTTTGGCACGCCAGGAATTCCCCGCTGAACTCACAGTAATTCACTGGCATGGTGATACGTTTGCAATTCCTCAAGGTTACACCCTGCTGGCAAGCAGCGAAGCCTGTCAGAATCAAGGCTTTTTAAGCCCCAATGGCCAAGTGCTGGGTTTGCAGTTTCATATGGAACTGGATCGAGCCGCAATGCAGATTTTTATTGAGCAAAGTGGTGACGAGCTAATTCAGCAACGCTATGTTAATACGCCTGCCCAGCTGCTCCGCCCCGACGCGGCATTTTTGGAGCTGAATAACCGGCTGGATCGTGTTCTTGACCGATTTCTTGCTGATATAGTGTAGCTGCGAGCTTTTTTGAATATGTCAAAACAGTTATCGGGGATTACTGAAAAACCAAGGGAAAAGTCGATAAAAGCCTTATTTTTTCATAGCTTGGTTGTGATTATTTTAGGTGGTTCGGTACCCGCAACCGCGTCGCAACAATCCGCATTCATATGTAATAATCGGGTCATTGACCACGATGATACGGCGGTCAGTGTCCAGAATAAATGTGGTAAGCCACTATCTCGTCAGGGTATTTCAAAAAATAAGCAGGGCAAACTTGAACAGTGGACATATAGTCAAGGACGCGGCAGATTTTTCGTTATTATTACCCTGCAAGGCGGTAAGGTGATTCGTATCGAATCCGGCGGCAGGGAAGAGTGATTGTGTTTTTAAGTAATGTGCCGTTGGTCGTAGATCTTGTGCGGCTGATGATTAAAATCTGCCGGACCTTAAAACCGCTGGGCGGCGGCCGTTAACGGTAACGCTATAGCGGTGTGGCGACTGTACGATGATCCGCACGATAATGTCTGGGCTAACCGCTTTCAGCCGTAAAGTTGTCGGCGTGTTGATGTAATAAAAAAGCCCCTCACGGGTGGAGGGGCTTAGCGCAACACATCCACCTAACACAAGGCTAAGTAGCCTTGCTTAATTAACGACGGATGTAGATAGGCGAACGAACATCAGCTTCGACGGAGAGTCTGGGGACCCAATTTGTGGCCGGATCACCAGTCAAGGCGACGTCGATATCCAACATGGGGCGTTGCAGACCAATGGTGAGCTCTAAAGCCTGGCCGGTGACATTGCTCAGAGCAGCGTCGTCCATGGCTTGCATTTCAGCATGGGCAGATCCAACAACCAGCAAAAGGCCGGCAGCAGCAATTAAAGATTTTCCTTTCATTTCGATACTCCTAAAGTTTTTGGTTAGGGAGGACATCAAAAAAACCACATTAACTCCTCCGTTGGAGTAGTTTCCTGAGTAAGACAGGCGGTGTCAACATCTTTCTTCGATAATTTACTTTCTATAGTTGTAACCTATTATACTGACAGCCAAGATTAGTTTTAACTTAAGGTTTTTGGTAGGGCGATACGGTTAATTGAGCGTTGGTCAGGTGATGCCGATAAGCTGGGTTGCTTCTGCCAATACTACCAAGGCACCCGCCGTGTCGCCCGTGGTTCCGCCTAATCGTTGACACATCAGCCGTCGCAAAAATACAAACATCAACAAGCTTGCCGCGATGGCTTGGTAACTGTGTCGGCCGGTGACAATTAGAAGAATAGCCGTGGTAACGCCAAAAACCAGCCAGGCCGAACGACGCGGCAAATAATCAGCCAGTACGGAGCCTAAACCACCCACACGAACGTACGGTGTGGTTAGAAATAGCAGCAGCAGGAGTGCCCTGCTCCAAATAGGCGCAAGCAGTAGGGCAAGATGGTTGCCGTTACTGAGTAGCTGGCTGATGGCGGTGTATTTGATGAGCAGAACAAGAATTAGAGCCAGTACGCCCGCCGGCCCGCAGTTCGGATCTTTCATGATGGCCAGACTGCGTTCGCGGTTGCCCTGGCCACCCAGCCAGGCGTCGGCACTGTCAGCCAATCCGTCCAGATGCAGTGCGCCGGTAATCAGCACCCAAAAAGTCAGTATCAGGGTCGCCGCGACGCTGGGATGGAATGTCGTTAGCCCGTGCGCTAAACCTAGCAGCATCAAGCCAATCAATAGCCCAACAACGGGATAATACAGCAGTGATCGGCCGGTTTCTTCGGGGGTTGGTGGTCTGTGCAGGTGAATCGGTAAGCGAGTGAGAAACTGCGCAGCCAGCCACAGCGATAGTCGGTGTGACGATATCATCGAACGGCGGATTTTTGTGACGGCAGGTGATAGGGAATACGGTGCAAAGAGGCGTGTGGTACGGCTTTGTGCAGTAGATCCGTCGATGGCAAGCCGTGAAGGTGAGTCAGCAGCATGCGGATGACGCCGGCATGAGTAATTACCAGGACACCTTGGCCGCTAAAGCGTTGATGGATGTCTTGCCAGGCGGTGAGCACTCTATCTTCAAATTGCTGAAGGGGCTCGGCGTGGGGTGGGGTGTTTTGGTAGGGATCTTTCCAGAAGTTGCTTAATGCCTCTGCGTGGGTTTGCCAGATGTCTTTGGCGGAGCGGCCCTCCCAAAGACCAAAGTGGAGTTCGCGCAGGCGGGGCTCCAGATGTAGCGGCAGCTCCCGATCTTGGCTGAACTTGCGGGCAAATGCGGCGCAGCGGGATAATGGCGAGCTGACGACGGCCTGCCATGGCCCATGTTGTTCCACAGTAGCGCGCATCTGCTGCCAGCCTTGAGTGGTCAGTGGGTCGTCGACACTGCCACGAAAGCCGGTGAGGCCGGTGTCGCCATGGCGCAATAAATCGAGGGTGGCGGGCAAAGTCACTGTGATAACGATCTCCGTAAATCGAGGGTTCTGACGTTTAAATTGAAGTGTTTTTGCCTGTTGATACGCTGGCTTCGCTAAAGGTTGCCATTTCGTTGTGTAAGTCGCAGGCCAAACGAAGTAGCGGAACCACCAAAGCGGCACCACTGCCTTCGCCCAAGCGCAAGCCTAAGTCTAGCAGAGGCTGTGCAGTCAAGGCCTCTAATATCCGCCGATGGCCGGGTTCGGCGGATGTGTGGCTGTAGATCTGCCAGAGCCCGGCGCCTGGGCAAAGACGTTCGGCAATGAGCGCGGCTGTCGAGCTGATAAAGCCATCGACCAGTGCAGTCAAGCCAAGTTGGGCGCAGGCCAGGTAAGCGCCGGTGAGTGCGGCGATTTCAAAGCCACCCAGGCGGCGAAGAATTTCCAGTGGGTCCGATGCCTGCGGGTGGGTGGCGAAGCGACCGTGCAATATCAAGGCCCGTTCGATGACGGCTGCTTTGTGATGGATACCGGTTTTGTCTAAGCCGGTCCCTGGCCCGGCTAATCGAATGGGCGGTTCATTGAGTAAGGCGCAGGCAAGGGCACTTGCCGAGGTGGTGTTGCCTATGCCCATTTCGCCACCGATGAATAGCTGACTGTGCTGGTGCTTTGCTTGTTCGACGCTGTCCCAGCCGGCTTGCAGGGCGGCGGTTAGTTGATCGGAGGTCATCGCCGGCACTTGGGTGAAGTTAGCGGTGCCCGGTCCAAGATTTAGGCAACGGACATTTTCGAGCGGACCCGGATCGTTGACAACCCCCAAATTGACGACTTCTAAGCGGGCCATCAGCTGCCGCGCCAACACGCTGATGGCGGCGCCACCTTGGGCAAAGTTACGGATCATCTCGCCGGTGACCACCTGGGGAAAGGCAGAGACGCCTTCGTTAACCACGCCATGATCACCCGCAAAAACGGTGATGTGGATATGTTCCAGTTGAGGCCGCGTGTTGCCTTGCTGGCTGGCCAGTAGAATGGCTATGTCTTCTAAGCGCCCCAGCGCTCCCGGTGGCTTGGTCAGGATCGTTTGGCGGTGCCTGGCGGCCGCTTCAGCTTCTTTATCTAATGGTTTAAAGGGCTTTGTCAGCCAATCGGGTATTCGACTGGGCGTCATAAAGCGGGTCCTTTGATAATGTGCGGCAGTCCGGCGACGGCGAGAACAACACGATCACAGTCTATAGCCAGATTCTGATGCAAGCGACCGGCTTCGTCGCAATATTTTCGGCTTAGCTCGCCCAGCGGTACGATGCCCATGTTGGTTTCGTTGCTGACTAGAATGATTTCGCCGGGTAGGTTGCTGAGCTTAGACATCAGGTCGTGTCGTTGCTCTGTCAGCGCGCTTGGTTGATCGGCAAGCAGCAGGTTGGTTAGCCATAAGGTAAGGCAGTCAACGATCAGGCAGTGGCCGTGCCGAGCATGAGCCTGCATGGCCGTGGCCAGGGCCAGCGGCTCTTCGACCAGCGTCCAGTGACCGGGCCGGCGAATTTGGTGTGCCGCTATGCGTTCGGCCATTTCCGTATCACCTACGGTGGCGGTGGCAAGGTAGGTGACGGGTAGACCGCTCTGGATAGCAAGGTGTTCGGCCAGCCGGCTTTTGCCGGAGCGGATGCCACCGAGGATGAGCGTTTTCATCGTGTTGTCAGGTTCATGATGGTTAATAGGGTTGAGGTGTCGAGATGCTGAGTTACGGCATCGGCCAGACGATCAAAGGTTTGCTCTTGCTTATCCAGGTAATCCGGTGCCTCGGCCTGATCCAGCCCCGCCCAGGCCAATAGAGCCGCGCAGGTGGCCGGTGTGTCGAAGAGGCCATGCACATAGGTCGCCAGAATCTGGCCATCTTCGCTGATGGCGCCATCCGGGCCGTGATCTAGCTGGGTGGCTGGCCGCGACAGGGCGGGGCCACTGCTTACGCCAGCGTGTATCTCGTAGCCTTGCAGGGCGGTATGGCCTTTACTTAGATGGCCTTGAACGTGACGCAATTGTTTATTGTCTGTCAGCACGGTGGTGAGATCGAGTAATCCCAGACCGGGGCAGCAACCCGGAGGGCCTTCGATGCCCTGTGGATCATCGATGTGCGTCCCCAGCATTTGCAGTCCGCCGCAGATGCCGATTACTTTTCCACGGTAGCGCAAATGATGCTGAATCGCCGTCTCCCAACCCTGCTGACGTAGCCAATGCAGATCGGCCGCCACCGCCTTGGAGCCGGGCAAGATGATCAGGTCTGCCGCCGGTATCTGCTCGCCCGGCCCAATGTAGCGAAAGCTCACCGCCGGGTGGGCGCGTAGCGGATCGAAATCGGTGTGGTTGCTGATGCGTGGTAAAACCGGGCAGATGATTTGCAGTTTGGCGTTTGCGTTAACCTGGTTGGTGGGTAAGGCATCCTCGGCGGCCAGGTGCAGGTCGTGCAAATAGGGCAGCACGCCTAATACCGGCTTACCCGTGTGGGTATTCAGCCAATCGAGCCCCGGTTGCAGTAGCGCGATATCGCCGCGAAAACGGTTGATCACAAAGCCTTTGACTCGATTTTGCTCGGAGGGGCTAAGCAACGCCAGGGTACCGACCAAATGCGCGAACACGCCGCCGCGATCGATATCGGCGACGATTATTACCGGGCAGTCCACGGTCTCGGCGAATCCCATGTTGGCGATATCGCCCTCACGCAGGTTGATCTCTGCCGGGCTGCCAGCCCCTTCGACGATGATGGCTTGATACTCGTCGGCCAGTCGGTGGTAGGAATCCAACACGGCATTCATGGCGACAGGTTTGTAGTCGTGATAGCTGCAAGCATCCATGTGGGCTATCACGCGCCCTTGGATGATCACCTGGGCGCCCACGTCGGTGGAGGGCTTAAGCAGTACCGGGTTGAAGTCGCTGTGCGGTGGTAACCGACAGGCTTGGGCGCGGCCGATTTCGCCGCCATCCACGGTGACCGCGCTATTAAGTGCCATGTTCTGAGGTTTGAACGGGGCGACGCGCACGCCTTGTCCAACCAGCCAGCGACACAAGGCCGCCACCAAAGTGCTTTTGCCCGCGTCAGAGGTGGTGCCCTGTACCATCAGGGTGGGGGTAGTCATGGGCATTTAGATTTCATCAGCGATGATTGGGTAGCAGGGCGTTGCGTAGGCGGGTGAGATGCTGAGAATCGTCCTTGTTGCAAGTCATTTTGGCTAGCAGCGGCGTGATGATACGCGAGTATGCCGCCAATAAGTCATCCGGTGGGCATACAACTTTGGTTGCGGCGATGATTTCCGGGGGCACGGATGGATAAGCCGCGCGGTTGGCCAAATCCATCAGCTCTTCAAGGGTGTCTGTGGGGGTCACGGCGAAATAAACAAACTCAGTATGGCCGTCATTTAGTGCCTTCAGGGCGGCAAAATCTGTGGGGTTACCGATACGCCAGCCTGGCGGAATTTCGCCGAGTTCAGAGTCAACTAGGCGGCTTGGAAAGAGCGTCGCAATGGCCGGTGCAAGTGCGGTATGGCGGCCATCAATCTTAGCGCGGATGGGATCAAAGTCGACGAACCACGATTTGAAAATGGCTCGCGCCAGGGTATCCAGCGACTGATTGATCTGCGCAAGTAATGCAATTTTATCGTCCAGCCTGCCCAGGACGCGGGCAAGGCTGTCCTCGTCCGCAGGTAACGGAACATTTGGATCGAGTGTTGACGCGTCATCAATCGCCATACCCTAGTTCCTTCAGGCTTGCAATGAGGTCGGCATCCAGCCGGGCAATTTCGGCTTGCTGCCCACGCAGCGCGCTGGTTAACTGTTGCATGATGTTGCTGAATGGCTCACCGTTGCTCGTTTGTGCGCCGCCCCCGTCAATACCCACATAGCGGCCGGGTGCGAGCACGTGGCCGCGTTTGCGTATTTCATCCAGGCTGGCGGATTTGCAGTAACCGGAAACGTCCTCGTATTTTCCGGCTTCCGGTTCGGCGCGCCAGGCATGATAGGTGTTGGCGATGAGGGCAATGTCGTCTTCGGTGATTTCGTGGCGGGTGGGCTCTATCAAATGTCCCAGCTTACGTGCATCGATAAATAAGATCTCGCCGCGTCGATCACGCAGAGGCGCATTTCGAGTCAGGCCATTGGATTTATCGCGCGCCAGAAACCACACGCAAGCAGGGGCTGGAGTCGAGTAAAAAAGCCGCGCCGGCAGGGCAACAATACAATCCACCACGTCGGCTTCGATCATGGCTTTGCGGATTTCGCCCTGACCGCCCTGATGGGATGTCAGGGAGCCATTGGCAAGGACAACACCCGCAGTCGCCTTAGCTGCGAGGTGATGCAGGATATATTGCAGCCAGGCAAAGTTGGCGTTATTGGCAGGAGGCACGCCGAATTGCCAGCGCGGGTCGTTTTGTAGTTGTTCACCGCCCCAGTCGGCATGGTTAAACGGGGGAGTGGCGAAGATGTAATCGGCCTTGATTGGCGCCCCGTCTTTTGGAGGCAGAGCGGCAAATTTGTCCTCGTGTAGAGCGTCCTGGATACTCCAAAAGACGTTGGAGTCGATGGCATGCACCGCAAAATTCATTTTGCACAGTCGCCAGCTGGTCGCGTTAAGTTCTTGGCCATAAGTGGCAATATCGCCGAGTCGTCCGCCATGTTCCTGCACAAATTTTTCGGATTGCACCAACGTATCGCCGGTGCGGCAGCAGGGATCGTAAACGCGTCCCCAATAGGGTTCCAGCATCTCTACCAACAGATGCACGACCGAGTGTGGCGTATGGAATTCGCCACCCTGTTTGTTTTCAGTACCTGCGAACTGGTCAAGAAAGTATTCAAATACCCGGCCGTGTATACCTTTTTGAAATTCATCTTCTTCGTTTAGGGTGATGCTGGAAATCAGTTTGATCAACTCATTCAATCGCACATTTTTGGCGGTGCACTGAGCGTAATTTTTAGGCAACAGATCCTTTAGAGCGGCGTTTTCTTGCTCGACAGCGATCATTGCGGCATCGATTAATTCGCCGATTTCAATATCTTTGGCATTGTCTTGCAGGTAGGACCAGTGCGCTTCTGTCGGCACCCAAAATATGTGGATGGCCTGATATTCGGATTGATCTTCAGTGGCTTTTGAGGCAGTTGCCTTTAGCTTTGCGTGCTGGTCCTCGAAATTGTCCGAGATAAATTTCAGAAAGATCAGCCCGAGCGTGACGTGTTTGTAGTCAGCAAGCTCCATATTGCCGCGTAATTTTTCGCTGGCCTTGAAGAGCTTGGCCTCAAAGCTGGTGACGCTATCGTCGCCGCCGTTTATGGGGTCATTACTGGCCATGCCTGCTCCAAATCAATGCTCATCCGGTTTTTTAAGCATTGATACATTACGCCCAAAACCAAAGTCCAAAATCCAGAATCGATCCGCAGGTATGCCTTTTTCTTCGGATAAGCGGCGCAGCTCATCAGGAGCCTGGGTTTGCCCATCCTGGCCTAACCGAAAGGTACCGTAATGAATGGCCACGGAAGTTTGTGCGTGTAGCTGCTGAGCGGCGATGATGGCATCTTCGGGCGAGAGATGCACCGGCTTCATGAACCAGCGTGGCAGATAAGCCCCAATAGGGATCAATGCCAGACGGATGTTGCCAAAGCGCTCGTGGATCATCTTGAAGTGAGGGCCAAGGCCGGTGTCGCCTGCAAAATAAATGGAGCCGCCGGGGGTTTCAATAACATAACTCATCCAAAGTGTATTGTTGCGATCCGTCAGGCTACGTGATGACCAATGTTGAGCGGGTACTCCGTGAATGCGAGTTTCGCTGCCCAATGCCCGATCTTGCCACCAGTCCAGTTCTTCCACATTACGAATGCCGTGATTTTCCAGCAAGACTTTGTTGCCAAGACCGACCAGAAAAACTGGCTGGTCGCGCTCGTAAAGCTTACGCAACGTCGGGATATCCATATGATCGTAGTGGCTATGACTGACGATCACTGCATCAATCGGAGGAAGATCCGCAAAATTTATTCCCGGCGGGCGATAACGATGGGGGCCAAAAAATGACACTGGGCTGGCCCGATTTGACCAGATCGGATCGGTGAGAATGTTTAAGTTTTGCGTCTGCACCAAGACCGTCGAGTGATTGATGTGAGTAACGCGTAATTCCGCGCCAGCCACCCGTTGGGGTGGTGGTGGGCCGATGGCAGCGTCGGGCTGTGCAACCCAGGTGCTGGATTGCAGCTCGGCAAACCATTTGGCGTAATCACGGAACTCACGCTCTGCGAGCACCAGATTGTGAAAACGGCGGCCGTCAAATTGAGCGCCCTTGGCTGAACCGCCATAGAGGGGGCTGGACAAGGCCCAGGCAGTCAAGAATGCAGTAAGAAATATAACGGCCATAAGGGCAAAGAAAAGCCTTTTCTTCGTGATCATCCAGTTATTCCGGGTTGTCTTGTGATTTTTATGCTAGCTAGCCACGCTGATCATTGGCGATGTAGTATTCGGTTAAGTTTTATCACAGTTTGGGAGCGATCAATGAAGCTTTATTACTTTCCCGGTGCCTGCTCTTTAGCAGCCCATATTGTATTGCAAGAAGCCGGCGCTGATTTTGTGTTAGAGAAAGTCGATCTAGGCAAGAAAAAAACCGCGAGTGGCGAAGATTATCTAAGCGTCAATCCCAAGGGTTATGTACCTGCCCTGCGCCTGAACAACGACGATATATTAACAGAGGTAGGCACGATTATTCAGTACGTGGCTGACCAGAATACGGATAGCCGATTAGCGCCAAAACTTGGCACGATTGAGCGTTATCACTTGATGGAGTGGCTCAACTTTATCGCCACCGAGATTCATAAGCAGTTTTCGCCGTTGTTTAATCCCAAAGTCAGCCAGGAGTGGAAAGACAGCCAACTGGTTCAGTTGGGTCGTCGCTTTGATTATCTCTCCACCCATCTGGAAGGAAAAGACTTCTTGATGGGCGCAACTTACACGGTTGCAGATGCTTATCTTTTTACGGTGTTGAACTGGTGTAATTATCTCAAAGTTGACCTCGTTAAATGGCCGGCATTGGCTCAGTATCTGGCGCGAGTGGGTGCGCGGCCCGCCGTTCAAGCCACCTTAAAGGCGGAAGGGCTGGCAAGATAGGCTTGATCTAGCGCAAGCCGAACCCTAAACTGACCAGCCTTCTGAGCAGGCTGTGCCGGTTTCGGCTTGGCTTAGCTATTTCAAGCAATAGAAATGGAATAACCTAAAGTTATGCGTACGCATTATTGCGGAGAGATCGATCAAACCCTTCTCGATCAAGAAATTACAGCGGTGGGCTGGGTGCATCGTCGGCGAGATCATGGCGGCGTCATTTTTATTGACCTGCGCGATCGGGAGGGGTTGGTACAGATTGTTTGCGACCCCGACCGTGCCGAGCTGTTCAAGCTGGCCGAGTCACTGCGTTCGGAGTTTGTGGTTCAGGTTCGTGGTCGGGTCAGGTCTCGTCCAGAGGGCACGGTCAACGCTAAATTACGGAGCGGCCAGATCGAAGTCCTCGCTACTGAATTGACCCTGCTCAATCGTGCGCAGACGCCGCCTTTCCATCCCGATGATGAAGACGTTGGCGAAGAGACTCGGCTTAAGTATCGCTACATCGACCTGCGTCGGCCACGCATGTTGGGCAACTTGCGGCTGCGTCACCGAGCGTCTCACTATCTGCGGACTTTCCTGGATAGTCACGGCTTTATCGACGTCGAAACCCCGATGCTGACCCGCAGTACCCCTGAGGGTGCGCGTGATTATCTCGTGCCTAGCCGTACCCATCAGGGCCATTGCTTTGCTTTGCCGCAATCGCCACAGTTATTTAAACAGTTACTGATGATGGGCGGGATCGATCGTTACTATCAGGTTGTTCGCTGCTTTCGTGACGAAGACCTGCGTGCTGATCGGCAGCCCGAATTTACCCAGCTTGATATCGAGACCTCGTTCCTCGACGAAAACGCCATCATGACCTTAATGGAAACCATGATACGCGGACTGTTTAAAGAAGTTATCGGCGTGCAATTGCCCAGCCCTTTTCCGCGTATGACCTACGCGGAGTCGGTGCGGCGTTTTGGCATTGATCGCCCCGACTTGCGTATCCCGCTGGAGCTGGTTGACGTGGCCGATCTGGTTGCAGAGACCGATTTTAAAGTGTTTTCTGCTACCGCTAAAGACCCCGCCGGTCGTGTGGTTGCTCTGCGGGTTCCTCAGGGCGGCACGCGTCTGAGCCGCAAAGACATTGACGGTTACACCGATTTTGTGGGGCGTTTGGGCGCTAAGGGGTTGGCCTATATCAAAGTCAACGATGTGCGGGCCGGCGTTGAAGGTTTGCAGTCACCCATCGTTAAATTCCTTACGCCTGAAGCCGCCGCCGGAATACTGAAACGGACAGGGGCGCAAGATGGCGATCTCATTTTCTTTGGCGCCGATAAGGCCAAAGTGGTTAATGAATCGCTATCCGCACTGCGAGTCAAATTGGGCCATGATTTAGGTTTGGTGCAGGGTGAATGGCAACCCTTGTGGGTGGTGGATTTCCCCATGTTTGAGTGGGACGAAAAAACTCGCCGCTTCCAGGCGCTGCATCACCCGTTCACGGCACCGTCGGTAGATACGATAACCGAATTGGAGGCCACGGCGGCAACCTGTGTCTCGCGAGCCTATGATATGGTACTCAACGGCACGGAGCTGGGTGGTGGATCGATTCGTATCCACAATCCAGAAATGCAGTCGGCGGTGTTCGGCCTGCTGGGTATTGGCCCGGTCGAGGCTGAAGAGAAGTTTGGCTTTTTGCTGGAGGCGCTAAAGTACGGTTGCCCACCGCATGGCGGTTTAGCGTTTGGACTGGATCGACTGGTCATGTTGATGACTGGCGCCACCTCCATCCGTGATGTGATGGCTTTCCCGAAAACCCAAACGGCGGCCTGCCCGCTGACATCCGCGCCAGGTATCGTGCCCGACGTGCAGTTGCGAGATTTGGGACTGCGCTGGAGAACGCCACAAACTGGTAGCGAAACTAAACCAGTAGTGTAATACTTCAGGCTTGTTTCGTCATCAAGTTCGAATTTGGAGAGTAGTCACATGTTGAACAACTTAGCTAAAAAATCCTGGATCGCCGGCCTGTTGATTGCCTCAATGACCGGTATGTCTTTATACGTGCCCGTTGCTGAAGCCGGCATGATCCCAACGCAGAACGTGTTTGAAAACTCTGTCGCCGACAGCGATCAGATCAAAGTGATCAGTTTTCTGGCGCGTGAAGATGTTCGCAAGCAGTTACAAGCCTTGGGCGTCGATCCCACGCAAGCGGCCGAGCGTGCTCAGCGTTTAAGCAATGAGCAGGCGCAGCAGCTCGCTGCTCAGATTGATACCTTGCCTGCGGGTGGTGATATTGTTGGCGCACTGGTGTTTATCTTTATTGTGCTGCTGATAACCGACATTCTCGGCTTAACTCGTTTGTTCCCATTTACGCGTCCTGCTCGTTAATGCCTGATTGACGATTAATGCGGTGACGAAAGTGACGCGCGGTTTTTTCCTTGTCGGTGTAGCCGTTTGGCTTACCGCTTGTGGTGTCACTGGCCCCA
>Ga0255334_1001197_pt1 | contig 13018 bp, 22 predicted proteins | sample EtOH5_35cm_T3_12_FD_202080 | JGI IMG/M metagenome (GOLD analysis project Ga0255334, IMG submission 202080) | Sandy soil microbial communities from University of British Columbia, Vancouver, Canada - EtOH5_35cm_T3_129 | ecosystem: Engineered > Artificial ecosystem > Sand microcosm > Unclassified ...
TTCAGCCAGAGTAGGATTTGTAGTGCGCGCATCTTGGTAGCGATTATCAAGCGCAAGCAGGCAGCATGAAATATCGCAAAGAGACAGATCGCAATCAACCACGGTATCCTTCGATCCAGTAATTGTCGCTGAAATAGTGTTCCCGTTTCCGAGGTCAACCGTAAGCTCAGTCTCAATTACTGTAGTAAATGTTTTTGTATAAATAGGAGTAATCAGTACCGTAGCCCCAGAGGAAACAACATCTGCCTTATTTAGAGCAGCTGGATATTTAACAGTGTGGGTCCGACTTACAATGGTGGTATTAGTATAGTCTGTATCATCCTGAGAAGTCAGGCTTCCACAAAAACAGTCAACCAGAACGTCAATGCATATAACCGGAACAGTGTCCGAATACGTGACAGTGGCTGTTTTTGAAAACGGCACCTGAGACGCATATTGGATAGAGCCATTTGCGGTTCCGGAAGGAACAGATCCAGTAATCGTTATCACGATATTTCCGCCTCCGTACACAGCAGATGCTACAACGTACGTTCCGTTGTTCCCGGTTGACCTTACAACTGTAATGGCCGCGTCCGCAGTAATAAGAGCCGCCTGAGCTGCAGTACCTACTATAGTGAACGTACCAGATACTCCGGCCGTAACCGCGGTCATAGGAGCATCTGTCAGTATATTGTACGTAAAAGAATACTGTCCTTCCAGGATGTCTCCATCAGTATCAGTAGGAATATCCAGCCCAGTATAAAGGAGCGAGCTTGCGGCAGCTATGTCCGGGGAATAGAAATCCGTATTGCTGTGGATGACATTTCCAAGCGGATCCAGAACATTCGTAAAATTCCCTCTAACATCAGCCAGAGCGATTCCAAGAGTAGTATAATCGGTCGTATCCTCCAGTTCAAAATTTGCCGGAGAATTTGTGCGATCGAACTTTACCTTAAATGCTAAATCCGCTGATGTCATTGTAAGATTTTATTGATTTACCCAGGTACTAAGCTTTTTTCTACATCTTCAAGTTTCTGCTTAACCGATTTGTCGTTTGGCTTCAGCTTGAGAGCATCGGAGTAGAATCCCTTTGCCTCATCAAATTTCTTTTCTGTAATCCGTTGGTCGCCCATGCTCACAGCGTCATTGAAATTGCTTTCTTTTGTCCACCGAGCTTCGGCTTCTTTGAGCTTTTCTACGATTCGGATATCAGATGTCATGTGCAATCCTTTCGCCAAATTAGGATCCTTCAGTAATTTGCCGAGTTCCGTGAGGCGATCTTCCTGCTCCTGACGTTCTTTCTTTTTAGGGTCAAGCACTGCTTCTTTGACACCAGCTGCCTTAAGAAACCTTTCAGGTTCTTTGTCGGCAATGGCCAGAAGCTTGTCTGTAACTGTGATCAATTCATACTCCGGGGTGTTGTCTCCCAGGTCAGCAAGTATCCTTCTTTGTGCCTCTTCGCTGAGCATCCTGTCTTCGTCCAACAAAAGCGACTTCGCCTTTGTCCGTTTTCTTTCCTCATCAATACGGGTCTGAGAAACTTTCTGGTGATTCACTTCGCGGAAAATAGCTTTCGCATTTCCGTCTGTTTCAAGCCATGGGCTCTTCATCAAAAACTCATAAAGATCAGGCTGATTTTTATGACAGACCAGTTTAGTGCCTATAAAAACAATGCGGTCCGGAGTGTACTTCTTTTGCATCTGTCCGCTTTTATCAGCGAACGGAATCTCCCGAACAGCGTACCGGTATTCAACATTACTGTTGCTGGCCTTGTCAAATCGAACGTAGACAGTGGGGAGTTTTAGCTCCTTGTTCTTCCTTACATAAGGAGTGACGCCATCAGGCATTTTGAGATTCGGATCCTGAAAGGTGTATCCTCCAACTAATTCGAATTCAACCGCCTTGTTTAATACAGGTAGGGTTTCTTGTTTTTTAAGGTTAACTAATAGCATGGTTTGGTTTATTTAAGAAGAAATCCCCCTGCCATTCATTGACAGGGGGATTCTTGAGGTTGCTTAGAGCGCTTCGGTCAGGAAGAAGCGATTTGATGCAATGTACTCGGATCCGAACTCGGTCCGTTGGTTCATTTCATCTTTATCGGTCTGGTTTGTTGAAGCTTTAGCTCCACCAGTCTTCCACACTTTCATCTGACGGTTATAATCCCCCAGGGCCTTATAACGCATTCCGATCGAAGGGATCATGTTTCCTTTTCCAGATGGATCAGCATCGCGCTGTTTGTCCATTGGTGTCATCACCATCATGTTCCGGAAATTGAAGCCAGGAGCTCCGTAGAACTTAGGGTGATTGAAACTGTCCATACGTTTAAAGTGCCATGTACGTCCGTTCTTGCTGAAAGAACTGAAGTCAATGTTCAGATCAACCGCTTTTTTCCCTTCCTTGAAAGAAGCATAAACGATCGAACCGGCATCGAAAGAGTTCGTGAACAGATTTGAGATCTCGATATTCGCGGAAATACCCAGCAGCTCCAACATTTCGTTAGGAGCAAAGTTGGCGTCCAGCGTCTCATTCGTGGAATCGAAGTCCACGATAGAGTAGAAGCCGGGAGTGTACGTATCCACGTTTCCACCGGAACGAACCCAAGGCACCAGGCCGAAGGTTGTGCGCTGCTCAAGGGCAACCAGCGCTGCGTTCGTGGTAGGACGGTCGAACATGAGAGCTCCGTCAATGCGAGCTGCCATTTCGTAGTCCGCATCGTACTGGCCTTTCCAGAACCATGCACCGAGTTTCTGGCCATCACTCATGTAATCAACCCAGATACGGTTGGTCATTTCCGAACCAGTAGCCTCATTGGTCACTTTCGTGATCTTGCAATTGAAGGTGTACTTGATCGGAATGTTAACGTGTCCTGCAGGCTGAGCTGTTCCTTCTGCCCATGCATCGGAGTAGATGATCATGGTGTCTCCAGCAGCAACCGCTCCGATGTTATCGGTGGATTGGTGAGGATAGATGGTAACAACAGGAGCGGAAGGAACTGCTACGTTAATAGCCGTTACGTGACCGGTAACCTGGTTGTTGAACATCACATCATCATTTACCTGAACGAAGAAACGGTTCGAAGAATCCAGGTCGGCAGCTGCCAACGTGATCAATATTGGATTTCCAGCACCAGGGCTCGCAACCGCGTTCCTGGAAGAGAACGTCTGGTGGATCCAGTCTTCCTCGAAATGCGAGTAAGCTGTCTGGTCAACCGCTTCGCGGTATCCCAAAGTATCGAGAACGTGGAAAAATCCGAAGCCCTGATTTCCGTATTTGCGGAACAGGATGTTGCGGATGGAAGGCTTGTGAATATCGAAGGTACTTACGTACGCGTCCGAATAAACTGCTGTGACTGAACTGGGTGTCATAATTTATGTATTTTATCGTCTTTGCTGTCCATTCATAAGCTTGTCCATATCACCCATTGTTGTTTCTTCCAGGGTTTTAGCCTCTGGTTTAACAGGTGTTGGCTCTGCTGCTGCTGATGGATTATGCACGCGCTGAATGTTGGCCTCTTTCTGTATAGTGGCCATTTTCTGCGCGGCTGCTCGAACGATTTCGTTAAAGTTTTGATCTCTTAATTCTTTGCGGAAGAGATCGTTAACCGCCTTGATCCCGTTTTCATCGTGCGCAACGGGGGCGTTTTTTATGGCATTCTGAAGGGACTTTACCACTTTCTGAAGCTGAGCATCAGTAGGGATAAAATCAAACAACTGCTTGCCGTCTGCATCAAGGGCTACTGTGATCTTCTTGAAGTTATCGGCTAACTTTGGAAGTCCTGTGGCCCATGCTTTTTGCCTGTCGTCTTCTGCTTGAAACGCGGCCTGCTCATCCTCTTGCGAGAAAGCAGTCATTCCCTGAAGACTCCTCAGTTCCTGATCAGCCGTTTTTGCATCAACATCCAGTTGCATTTTTCCATAACGAGCTTTTCCCTCGTCATAACCTTCATCTTCCGGAGCGAGGATTCCATACTTGTTTTTCAAGTACAGATCGATATCCCCTTCCATCCATTCAGGATTCTGTAGTTTGAGTGACGCCTTCACCTTCTCTTCCGAAGACAGTTCGTCTATCGGCATGTCGTGAATGGAGTGAAACAATTCTACATCAAACCCTTTCTTTCTCCATGCGTCAAGCTTGAGAGTGTAATCATCCAATTCTGGTTGATTCTGTAACTGCTTCTCAAACTCATCGCGTTCCTGGATTATCTTTATGAGCTCTGCATCGGAAGCTACTCTTCCGCCAGATTTCTCTTGTAAATACTTTGTAATTTCCGCACTGTCGGTAACGGGCGCTGCCGGAGATACCGGGTCAGGAGTCGGTGTTGGAGCGGGTTCTGCAGCTGGCGTTGGCGCAGGAGTAGGGTCCGGTGTTGGCGCAGGGGGCGCAGGATCAGGCGTAGGGGTGGGAGCCGGTGCCGCAGGTGTGGGCGCAGCCGGAGTTGGTGTTTCCTTAGGAAGCGTATCAGCTCCTAATTTTTGCATTTCTACAAGTCCTGGATCCATGGGTTAACGTATAAGTTGTGGTTATTTTTACCAAAGGTATCTTGAAAAGTTGTTGATAAATACGCACTAATCGTTTTTGATGTGAAAAGAATGTGAATACCTTTGTGTAAACATTTTTTCCTATGCCAGCAAAACGCAAGACAAAAACAGTGGCCAATATGCGATTTATACTCGATGGAGACGCCTTAAAGTACGTTGACGCTGAGAGTAGGAAATACAATGAAAGAGACCAGCCATTGAGTCGGCCACGAATAATTAAAAAAGCCTTGGCAGGATTGTGGAAGCAACAACAGACAAAAAGAGATGAATGATCACCTTCCTTCCAAAAGAAACAAAGCTCTGGGTGAATACGCCACATGGCCGGGGAATAGTGATTGCTGCAGAATCGTTCGGGCACGATAACTACATGTGGACCGTAATCCTGGAGGAGGATGGAAGAATCAGGCACTACGACTCCACAGATGTCAATGCCTGTCCGGATCACACTGATGAGATAAATGTCAAAAATATAGGCCCAAAAAGAAAGAAGTGAAATACACAATAAATACCATACTATTGCGTTATCGTTAAATATTATGGCACATACAATGAGATACGCGCTTGTGGAAACCAGAAAAGGAATTATGCTCATGCAGATTGAGAATGACCCTGAAAAAGTCTTCGACATGATGCTGGATGAATACAACCTTTGCGAGGACCCGGAAAGGAAGCAGAAGATAAAGGAAGCCATGGAGATGCACGCGAAGCGACCTACGATTTTCATCGATAAAAAAGAAAAGCCTATTCCGTACGATCCGAACCTGCATTCGAATTTGGTAAAGGACGGAGCGATAATCGGACAACGACTACTGTAGTAACCTAAAAAACATGGATAGAATACGAATTTACCAGGACGGAGATAAGGTTTTGGCTGGCGCCTATGCTAACTTCAAAATGAAAATGATCGTGGTTAATGCGGTCGAAACCTTGAAGGGCTGGAAGTATCGACTCGCTTTTCAGAAGATGGATGGGACTCAAAATAAAAGAATGAGCCATCGTTTCTTTTATGCGGATGACCTGAAGCCTCACCTTGAACCATTGAAAATAAAATGAGAGGCTGGAAGATAAAATTGATCGCTGAAAAGCGCAATAAGGGCGGAGCGCTTCGGGCTCGCGCTGGAGACAAGGGTATCATTCTTTCCACAGAAGTAGATCCGAAAGGAGAGGTGTCCGTAAAAATGGATGGTCTACATTACCCGATCAGGGACATGGCATTTTCAAATTTGGAACAGATACACGATAAAGATCACGAAATACCGGCTGGAGGATGGAGATAGCAAGGTGCAAGAAGTGGATTATGTGGACAGCGATATACCAGGGAGGGCATAGGAGGCGGTGTAAGCGCAATTCAATAAAAGACGGCTACTGCAGGCAACATCATCCGGATGAAGTGAAGAGACGGGAAACTCATAGGTCAAAAGTACTTGAAGTTACACCTATGTCATTTTTAATAAGAAGAAAACCAAAATGAACAAATTCACTATCGAAACCCAGTGGCAGCTGTACTTGAAAAAGGTCGGCCTGCGCGAAGAAATACTCCCTGAAGACCAGCGGGTAGAAATGAAAAGAACATTTTTCGGTGCATGCGGCCAGATGCTATTCCTTATGAGGGATGACATATCGGCCCTTCCGGAGGACAAAGGAATCACCATCCTTAATGAAATGAAATCCGAGATCGGAAAATTTTGGATTGATCAATCAAATCGTAAGAATTAATGAAAATAGTTCCATTCAAATCCTTCCTGGGAAAGCCGCTCAAGCTCAAAACTGGAGATGTCTTCTACGAAAAAGAAGTCATGGAAGCAGTCAAAAATTTTGAAGCTCAGTTCACTCCTCCTGGAAATCTTCTGCCTCATTCACCAGCTGAGTGGAGGGAGTTTCTTTCCTGGGTGGTCAACGATGCAGATAAAATCTACGTTCAGCACATGATCGGATGGAGGGATGATGTGGTCGCTGAAATGTACAGTGACTTCAAAAGGAGGAGGACTATCAAAAGTCAGGCGTTAAAAGCCAGAGGGGTAATGCTGGAAATCCTTGACGACTACTCCAAATTCCTTGAAGATCATCACTACCTGGATACCGACTGGCGAACAGAAGAACCGCTTGCAATTAACGAATTTATGGAGGAACGTAAAAACAAGGCCAATGAGAATTAGCCAACTTTCTGTAGCCAGACGCATGGCTATTTACATGCGCATCCGGAATATCTGCGCGGAGTCTCCCGGAGCTGCGCATGTCTGCGTTTATTTGAGAGTATTCGGAAGTAGACTTGGAATTGGCGATGATCAGGAGCTCAGCGAATTCTTTCCGGAGTTTTACTTGTTTAAGCCGGAGAATTGCAAAGAAGCCTCCTGGTTCCGGAATACTTATAAGGGGAAGAGGCTGGTCTCGTACGGGAATGAGGATCGGGTATTTGCTCTGCAGATGTGCATCGAAATGATTGATAAAACAAAGTAAATATGTGGAAGTACATTATAACCTGGGTAACATTTTACATGTCTGCTCAACCATGTCCTGACCGGATAGTCGGATGCACAGTATTTCATTCTCACAAGACTTATAATCCGAGACAAGCAGTTATATTCTACGACCGCAACACCGTCATAGAACACCTGAATAATTTGTCAGATGGAGTCATGTTCGTTGACTCATTAACCGTGGATAGCATATACGTGCCTAAGCCGATAAGACAAACAAAATGAAGAGTAAGTGCTGCAATGCATGACTGTACGTGAATGATGGCACTCAGAAGTCATTCTGCTCGAACTGCAGCAAAGAGCAGGATGAGGTTATTGTCAAAATATCGAACAAAGAGTTCTACGAATTTCAAGTGGCGAAGCTGAATTTCTTGATGAACAATGGAGTGCCTTTAGATAAATTACTTAAAAAATAACCAACTTTCATGGCAAAGAATAAGAGACCAACTCCGAAACAACAGTTTATTGGCAAATACCTAGATCGCAAAATGAAAAATCATGGCTTACCAATGGGGTTAGCTTACTACAATTTGCTTCATGATATGGGAGAAAAAGCAGAAAAGGCGTGGAAACAAAAAATTCAATTCAAAATGATACCAACATTCAAACTCGCAGAAAAGATCAAACCGAAAAGCAAGGTCGTAAAAGGAATTATTAAATTCAAAACCTCCTGGGTGGAATTTCCTTCTACCCGGAAGGATCTGCGAGCTTTCGCTAATAGCATCTTAAAGGCTATCAAGTGAAATACGAGATCCAAAAAGGCAACCACATCATTGGTACTTACCATGGATGGAAGCATGTTCCTACTCCTAAAAATTTAGGCAAAGGATATTATAGCTTCCCTGCATGGGGAAAAGCTGCCTGGAACCTTCAGGACTTCAAGTATGATTCTTCCTGGGAATGGATTATGGCAGCAGTTAAGAAATTCCTTGATCAGTACGATAAGAAATATGATAACAGAATGTGTGATATTTTAAGATACTCCTTGTATCATGCCAACATCGAGGGAGTGTTTCAGAATCTGTGCTTTCTTATTGAGCGAATACAAATTCAAAAAGAAGTTTAACCTAATGACCGACCATGGGCCGACCGGGAGACTGGGGCTTGGCAACTACCTGTGAGCAACCCGCTCTAAGGTAGTTGCCCGGTTATTTTTATATTTGTATCATGAAAAAACTAAGCCGCAGCTGGAAAGGGGTCATCGCCTTCTTCCTTGGATTTGAACTACTCGTTCTCTTCTTCCTGGATCACGCCACAACACCGATCGGATGGCTGATTTTCATACACGGATTGCTGCTTAGCGGAATCGCTTCCATCCTCATCTGGGGTCCATCAAAGCCATGATCTACGAAATAAAGAAAGGACAGCATTATTCCCGACACTGGCCGAAGCTTCATTTCGGCACCAGGAAGAAAGTAGTCCAATTCAAATTCATGGATGGGTGCTGGTTCCCGCTGGAAGCTCCTGACGACTACGCGATAAATAAATTATTCGGGTGGAGTTACGGACACCATCACCGGGATTCCATAAGAATTGGCTGGACACCAAACAAGGAGCCAGGGAAGATTGATTTATTTTTCTACGCCTATAATGACGATCTACAGTACGATGAGATATTCGCTACGGTTGAAATTTGGCAGGAGTGCGAAATAGAAATATGGCTCTTCAGCGGAAGAGCTTTCTTCTCTCTACAAAGAAGCGGCTTGCCGGTGATTATGGATTCCGTATCATTCCGGATCCCTCAATTCAAATGGGGATACTACCTTTTCGCGTATGTTGGCGGTAAATTACCGGCCCGGACAAACACGAAAATCGAGCTTAACTTTCATACGGAATCGATGAGTTGATTTTTGTGTCTAAAATTATTTTACCTTTGTGTTACAATATCGCTTCTTCGGTAGCGTTCTAGTATCATGAAGACAAAAATCCTACTCCGCGCAGCCCTGTTATCAGCTATGCTGATCAGTGGCACCATGGTATTCTCCCAGGACACAACAGCTCAGCGTATCCTCGGATTCATTGACAGTAATCTCGGAAAAAGAATTGAATCCGGCATGTGCGGGCAGATTGTTCTTAAGGCGTACGGAAAGAAATTGTACGCGCATACCTACAAAGAAAGCAAATGTAAGGTCCGGGTTCCGAAGCCTGGGGACATGATCGAATTCACTAATACAACCTTTTGCAAGAATAACGATGGGAAGCCTTATACTCTCTCTTCTCACATCGGGATCGTGTACCATGTTTACGAAAATGGCGATATAACTTATGCTGATAACTGGGGAGAAGGCCGGACAGTGACCATCAGCAACATGAATTACAAAAAAATTGAAAAAGGTACAATAACCTTCTACAGAGCTGATTACGCGTTAATTAACAAATAAAAGCATGACTCCATCAAGACTTTCAAAATTTCTCAATCACAAATCTCCTGCCATCGGAAACCGCGGCAAAGGAGCCGGTAACTCAGCGGCAAGAAAAAGAGTATCCGGAACAGCTTCTGTTAAAGCAGGAGGCGGCAGTAATCGCGTTTCGAAAGGGACCCAGCGCAAAGCGGTCGGAGTTCCTGTGCCAGCACCACCTCCACCTGACGAACCGGTAAAGGTAGAAGAGGAGAAAGTTCGTTTTGACTTCAAAAAGCCAGCGACACCTGACCAGGACAACATGTCCGGAGAATCTCAGTACATCAAAAGGGGATCTGCCGAAGAGGTAAACAAAGACCAGAATATGATCACCAAGTTCAACTTGAAGGCAAAGAAGAAGAAACCTGCATGAAGCTTGTAAAGCTCAATGTTTATTCGTGCGGTGATCGGGACCGCGGATGTAGCTGGGCCGGTTCCACTAAGCTGATCACAACCACCAAGGTTAAATTTTCACTAAAACTCGCAGCATAGATGTCAGCACCTACTACCTTGGCGGTAAGCAAGAGCTTTACTCCCGATGAAGCCGCTCCTGGCGAAGTTGTCCAGCTTACGATCGTAATATCAAATCCTGTAGGAAATACCCTTACTGGCTCGAATATCGCATTTACTGACGTTTACCCGGCAGGGATGGTAAACGCAACTCCGTGCAATGCTTCCTCGACAAGTGGTGTGGTGACTGCAGTTGATGGTGGCGGACAGATCGCGCTCACCGGTGGGTCCGCATCACCAGGAAACGACATTATCATCACCGTTGACGTATTTAGCCATTTAGCCGGGGCTTACGTAAATTCAACCGGGACCGTTACATTGACAGGCGCTTCCGTGCTTCCAACAAGCGCTTCGGCCACTTTGACCGTAATTGGATGTCCGTTCATCCTTTTGTCCGGACTGGCGGCATCAAACATTATTGACGAGGCCATTTCTGAAACAATTACGCCATCGGCAGGAACGGCACCTATTACTTTCGCTGTAACAAGCGGAAGTCTTCCGACAGGCCGATCGTTGGCCGCTGGCACCGGAGTCCTCTCAGGTACGCCAACAGCGCTAGGATCGTATAATTTCACCATTACGGCTACTGATGCTAACGGATGCACCGGTGCGAGGGCCTATCATGTAAATGTTGTGAGACAATCGATATTTACAAGGATTTTGCGCAGATGCTGCGGAAAAGGCTTTTTAGTAGTAAAAACGACAACGCCTCCATAAGCGCACTGTTACACCATGGGCTTTAATATATAACAGGCGCCCGCCTCCGATCGAATGGAAAACGGGTTTTCCGCGACTGGGTGGGGTCAAAAAGTCGAATTAAAATCTGAATGAAAAGGAGACATAACGGCAGGAATGAGCGAAAAAAGCCAAATGAAAAAAGATAACGCGCTGATAATGAATATAATAACAATTAATTATTTGCGCTATAACTTGCATTATATTAAATTGCCTTTTCGTAACGCTGTAATGCATTGATTCACAAAGGTTTATTGCGATGCGTCCAAATTACCCCAAAAATGATTATATTAAGTCCTGACATGACCAGCCTCGCGCGACCGGTTACGCGGTCAGCGAAGGCGAATAAAGGTCTTAGGGTATTATTACCCATCAATTAGACTTTCATTACCTTTGCCTAATATATATTACCTTATTAGCAATGTATGGAACATACAGAGGTGAGAATAGATAACCTTATTGCCGTTACAACCTTCCTAAGAGAAACGGGAATGAAAGGGGCGGACTTTTACCCGTTCTACAATATCGGGCGCGTTACGGGCTTTATATTGATTGACGGGCGCGTGTATATTGATCGTGCGAATGTAGATATTTCCTACAGAAGAAACGGTTATAAGTTTGGCCTATGGAAACAATTGGGCGGGCGCTCAGGTCCTGTTAATGTACCTGAATTTATCAAGACGCGAAATAGACAGGCAAAAGGCATTCCAGCCGAAAAGATGACAAACGGCTGAACTTTATCCTCTATTAGCGCCAACGGTTGCCCGCAACCTGGACTAAGCTACACACCGTTTCACATATTGATACATACCGAAACATTTAATGCAACTCTATCCAGCATACTGGTATTTTGTATATTCGCCAAAACTTAAATTTTACACCAATGGCAAAAAACATGTTTTTCGTAGTGACTATAGACGGGCGCGCGCATGAATTCGTATTCACCACCGTACGCGGACTAAGCCGGGCTTTACCTGAGGTCCCGTATTCGAGTGTTCGCGTAGCTATGAAGGCAGGCAGCGAATACATACACGTTCATTCCAGCAAAGTGTATAGGATATCAAAAGCCGTTATTTCGCGAATCAAAGGCCGGGGCTCTCATCTGAATAAATAAGCTATTTCTCGACATTTTATTACGGTATGTATCAATACGTTACGATAAAAATCGTAATTCATTGAAACATTTTGCCGTGTTCAGCCGTTATACATGTATCAAACAACGACTAACCCCCGGAACGTTTCACCGGTCAAACAAAGAAGCAACAAAATGTTAAACCTATTTTTCGTATGCATTCCACAAAGGAAGCAGCCTAATTTCCTGAGCTTTTCGGGCCTTATTCATTGCGCGGACCTTGAGGAGGCGCGGACACTTGCCAAAGATATTGACGGGCGTATACTGATATCCCGTATTTTCTGGAATTAAAGCAGGCTCCCAATAATTGCTTAAAATTTAATCAAAACAACACTAACCAATAAAATCTAACCACTATGAAAAAAGTAAGAAATGATGTAGCACACGTTTGGGCACACCAGCTACAAGACGAGGCCCGTACACCCGGATCTGGAAATTTGTATTTCCGCGGGGATACTATCTACAGTTATGGCAGTCATTTTCCAATTGCCAAACACGTAGAGAACAAAAAAGGCGAAAAGGCCGTATTATTCACTACTAGAGGTTACAGTAACACCACCTCTAAGCACCTGCATATTGTACGGTCCGCGTCTAACCACCTGAAGACTATCTATGTTTACCGTCCGGACTATACACCCGATCAAAACTTTGAGGAGGCCGGTAAAGAAATGAAAGCAGCGCTCAGCGGACTAGGAAACGCGCGTAAACCGGAAAAGTACATTAACCCGGCTGAAAGCGTGTTAGAGCAAACAAAGGAATACGCTAAATTTTTTGGGCTCAAAGTACCTAGAGGCCTGCAATTGCTGATCGATAACGCGAAAAGCGGTAAATACGGTGCTTATTTGCTGAAAGAGGCGAAAAGGATCAAAAAAGAAGAGGAGGAAAAACAAGCGCGTATTCTCCAGGCGAATATTGAGGGCCTAAAGAAATGGAGACAAGGTAAAGGAGGTCCGAACATTGGCGGACGTTTCGAAGGGGTTGACTATCTTCGAATTAACAGGCGCAAAAACCGTATTGAGACCTCTCAAGGGATTGAGATACCTATGGAGATTGCAAAACGTGCTTTTCGCTGGATAAAATTAACCCTTCAGGCCGGGGGTTGTCAGGGCGAATGTAAGTACAAAATTCTGGACTTTGAAGTAAGCGAAGTAAACCAGGAATTTGTAACAATTGGTTGCCATAAACTTTTACACCCTGAGATTGAGCGAATAGGGGTTAAAATGAAATGGTAAGCCAATCCAGGATCCC
>Ga0255334_1001199_pt1 | contig 12963 bp, 9 predicted proteins | sample EtOH5_35cm_T3_12_FD_202080 | JGI IMG/M metagenome (GOLD analysis project Ga0255334, IMG submission 202080) | Sandy soil microbial communities from University of British Columbia, Vancouver, Canada - EtOH5_35cm_T3_129 | ecosystem: Engineered > Artificial ecosystem > Sand microcosm > Unclassified ...
GAAGGGCCCCTATCGTGACTGCCATCAAACTGATCGTTGGCCTGGGAAATCCAGGCGCTGAATACGAACAGACCCGGCATAACGCAGGGGCCCTTTTTGTTGAGCGCATCGCGAACGCACAAGGCGTCAACCTTGTGGCGGACCGCAAATATTTCGGCCTGACCGGGCGCTATTCGCACCAGGGTCAGGATGTTCGTCTGCTGATTCCCACCACGTACATGAACCGCAGCGGCCAGGCCGTGGCGGCACTCGCAGGATTCTTCCGCATCAAGCCTGAAGAAATCCTCGTGGCACATGACGAACTCGACCTGCCTCCGGGCGTTGCCAAACTCAAACAGGGCGGCGGCCATGGCGGTCACAACGGGTTGCGCGACATCATCGCGCAACTGGGCAATCAGAATACCTTCTACCGCTTGCGGCTTGGCATTGGCCATCCGGGCGTAGCCAGTATGGTTTCAAATTTCGTCCTGGGTCGTGCGCCACGCGCCGAACAGGAAAAACTCGATGCCAGCATCGACTTTGCCCTCGGCGTACTGCCGGATATCCTCGCCGGGGAATGGAACCGCGCGATGAAAAACCTGCACAGCCAGAAGGCCTGACTCTACTCCTCGGGGAAAACACCATGGGATTCAATTGCGGCATCGTCGGCCTGCCTAACGTCGGCAAGTCCACCCTGTTCAACGCCCTGACCAAATCCGGGATCGCGGCCGAGAACTTCCCCTTCTGCACCATCGAACCGAACACCGGTATCGTGCCGATGCCGGATCCACGACTGGAAGCCCTGGCGGCCATCGTCAATCCAAAGCGCATCCTGCCGACCACCATGGAATTCGTCGACATCGCGGGCCTCGTTGCCGGCGCTTCGAAAGGTGAAGGCCTGGGTAACAAGTTCCTCGCCAACATCCGTGAGACCGATGCCATCGCTCACGTGGTCCGCTGCTTCGAAGACGAGAACGTGATTCACGTCTCCAACAGCGTCGACCCGAAACGCGACATCGAAATCATCGACCTGGAACTGATCTTCGCCGACCTCGACAGCTGCGAGAAGCAACTGCAGAAAGTCGCCCGTAACGCCAAGGGTGGTGACAAGGACGCCGTTGTCCAGAAGGGCCTTCTGGAGCAATTGATCGCTCACTTCACCCTCGGCAAGCCAGCGCGCACCCTGATGAAGAACATGGCGGCCGACGACAAGGCGGTGATCCGTGGCTTCCACCTGCTGACCACCAAGCCGGTCATGTACATCGCCAACGTTGCTGAAGACGGTTTCGAGAACAACCCGCTGCTGGACATCGTCAAAGCCATCGCCGAAGAAGAAGGCGCCATGGTGGTTCCTGTCTGCAACAAGATCGAAGCCGAAATCGCCGAGCTGGAAGACGGCGAAGAAAAAGACATGTTCCTCGAAGCCCTTGGCCTCGAAGAGCCTGGCCTGAACCGCGTGATCCGCGCCGGCTACGAAATGCTGCACCTGCAGACCTACTTCACCGCCGGTGTCGAAGAAGTCCGCGCATGGACCGTCCGCGTCGGTGCCACCGCACCGCAAGCCGCTGGCGTGATCCACACCGACTTCGAAAAAGGCTTCATCCGCGCCGAAGTCATCGCCTACGACGACTTCATCCAGTACAAAGGCGAAGCCGGTGCCAAAGAAGCCGGTAAATGGCGCCTGGAAGGCAAGGACTACATCGTTAAAGACGGCGACGTGATGCACTTCCGTTTCAACGTCTAGTTTTCAGGAAGCAGCAGCCACACAAGAAAAAGCCGCGTTTGATACGCGGCTTTTTTGTGCCTGAAATTTCGTTCATCGCAATCCTGTAGGAGCCGGCTTGCTGGCGATGAACGATCACGCGATTCGTCTGATTAACCGCGGGGCCTGAATCGCCAGCAAGCCGGCTCCTACATTCGATTTGTGTTGAGTCAGGCCTTTTTGGTTCTTGGCAGGAAGATCGCCAACACGCCCAGCAGCGGCAGGAACGAACACAGGAAGTACACGTATTCAATGCCGTGCACATCCGCCAGATGCCCCAGCAACGCCGCGCCAATCCCGCCGAAGCCAAACATCAGCCCGAAGAACACCCCGGCAATCATCCCGACATTTCCTGGTACCAATTCCTGCGCATACACCACGATGGCCGAGAACGCAGAGGCGAGGATGAAGCCGATCACCACACTGAGAATGCTGGTCCAGAACAGATCAACATGCGGCAGGATCAGCGTGAACGGCGCCACGCCCAGGATTGAAAACCAGATCACTGCCTTACGCCCGATCTTGTCGCCGATCGGCCCACCGAAGAATGTCCCCGCCGCCACCGCGCCCAGGAACAGGAACAAATGCAGCTGCGAACTGGCCACCGACAGGTCGAACTTCTCGATCAGGTAGAAGGTGAAGTAGCTGGTGAAACTGGCCATGTAGAAATACTTGGAGAACACCAGCAAACCGAGCACCACCAGCGCACTGATGACCCGGCCCTTCGACAAACCATGCGTCGCAGCCTGACCTTGCTTGAGCTTGAACAGGTTCAGGTGATTGGCGTACCAGCGACTGATCCGGTAGAGCACGAACAGCGCAAACACCGCGAACAAGCCAAACCACGCCACATGCCCCTGACCAAACGGAATGATGATCGCCGCCGCCAGCAATGGACCGAAAGCGGAGCCCGCGTTACCACCGACCTGGAAAGTCGATTGCGCCAGGCCAAATCGCCCGCCCGATGCCAGCCGCGCCACGCGGGACGCTTCCGGGTGAAAGGTCGACGAGCCAATGCCGATCAACCCCGCCGCCAGCAGAATCAATGGAAAAGTGCCGACCACCGACATCATCAAAATGCCGATCAACGTGCACACCGTCCCCGCCGGAAGCAGCCAGGGTTTGGGATGACGATCGGTGTGGTAACCGACCCACGGCTGCAACAGCGAGGCGGTCAACTGGAAGGTCAGGGTGATCAGGCCGACCTGAGTGAAGCTCAGGCCATAGCTGGCCTTGAGCATCGGATAGATCGAAGGCAGCACCGACTGAATCAGGTCGTTGATCAAATGCGCCAGCGCCACGGCGCCGATGATGCGCATGACCAGAGGGCTGCTTTGAGAAGTCGCGGATGCCGGCGTCGCGCCGGTCTGGGCATTGCTGATAGCCATGGGAATTTCCGTACAGCAGATGGGTGCACACGGGCAGGTGCGTCAATGTGCCATTTTTCAGTGCAGCAGCGCCATCCCCTTAGCCAGCTAACGAACTAAATTCAGACGGTAATAGCGCAACGCCATGGTCTGAATCTTGCCTCCTTTATCCTCTTCAACGCGGTGCCTTACAAAGGACACCGAGAATGGGAAGTTTCGCTACAGAGTCGGCCTACAGAGCTGACGAGGGTGAACTTTCGAGGCCTTTAAAAAGGGCACGAGTCGCGGTCGCAACGACCTCGACGCACGCGATTGGTGCGTGGTGTCCAGAGGAGTCATGGGGCATGCAGGCTTTTTTATCTCCGGGGATCGGGTTGCTGGGGCGTTTCGGCTTCGCCCGCAAGTTTCAGCTGTTGTTTCTGCTGTTTATCCTGCCACTCGCGGGCAGCCTGCTGATGATCGGCCAGGACTATCGCGCCAAACTGAACCTGATTTCCGGCGAGCGTGCCGGGGTCCGGCAACTGCTCGCGCTGGACGCGCTGGATAACCTGCTCGCCGCCCAGCGTGACCGCGCCGCGCGCTGGCGCGCCACCGAGACCAACCGCCAGCCGACACCCGCCACTCTCGCGGCGATGGCCGCGTTCGATGCGGTTCAGCCGGCAGTGGCCCAGGCCACTGCGGACCTTGGCAACGCGTTGCAAACCGAAGGCGCCGAGGGCGAAACACTGGCCCGCTATCAGGCGCTGCAAACCGCCCTCAATGGCCTCGACTCGAAAAGCCTGAGCAGCGTCGGCTGGTGGCCGGACGGTTACGACCGTTTCACCAATGCCTTGAGCGCTCTGCAAGCCTTGCGCGAACAGATCGCCATGGACAATCGCCTGACGCTCGCACCGTGGCTGGAAACCTACCTGCTGACGCAGATCTCCACGCAACACGCGCCGGACCTGATCGAACGCGTAGGCCGTCTGGCCAGCGTCGGCCAGGCGTCGGTGGTGTCCGGTCAGTTCACGCTGCAAAGCCGCCTGCAATTGCGCGACCTGCGCAGCCGCATCGGCGACGCCCGTGAACAGCTGATGAAAACCGCCACGCTGCTCGAAGCGCGCCTTCCCAGCGCCTTGCAGGCCTGGGCCGGGCAATACCATGACAGCCTCAAACACCTCGATGCCGAACTGAAAGTCCTTGATGACGGTGTGTTTGGCGGCAGCATCAAACTCAAGCCCGAGGAGTTCGAACGCAGCCTCGACAGCCTGCTCACCGACCTCGCTTCGCTGCGCCAGCAGTCGTTGGTCTCGCTGGATCAACGCCTGGATTACTACCACGGCTCGGCGATCCGCCAGTTCATTGTGGTGGCGGTGATCTTTGGTTGCCTGCTGCTGGCCGCGTTGTACCTGTTTATCTGCTTGCAGGCTTCGATTCGTCGCAGCGCCAACGGCATCACGCTGCTGGCCGAAGCCTTGCGCGACGGTAATCTGAGCCTGCAAGTGCCGGTTGAGGGTCGCGACGAACTGGCCGCGATCAGTACCGCGCTCAACGTCGCCGTGGTGCAACTGCGCAACAGCCTGCTGGGGGTCGATCACGAAACCCTGCAACTGAGCAACGCGGTGCGCACGCTCAACCATCATTCCAGTGGTGCGTTGGGCGAGGTCGAAGCGCAGCAATTGCAGATCAGTCAGATCGCCGCGGCCGCAACGCAATTGGCCGCCACCTCCCAAGGCGTTGCCCAGAGTTGCGAACAGGCTTCCGGCAGCGCCCAGCACACCCAGCGCATTGCTGCCGACAGCAGCCGCGACAGTCAACGCACCACCGCGAGTATTCAGCAGCTCAACCAGCGTTTGAACGACACGGCGGCGGCACTCGGGCGGGTCAGTGAACAAGGCCAGCAGATTCAATTGGTGGTCGACACCATTCGCGGGGTCGCCGAGCAAACCAACCTGCTGGCGCTCAACGCCGCCATCGAAGCGGCTCGCGCCGGTGAACAGGGTCGAGGCTTTGCGGTGGTCGCCGATGAAGTGCGCAGCCTGTCGCAACGCACCCAATCGTCCACCGCACAGATCGCCGGCACCGTCGACAGCTTGCGTAACACGGTGAATGAAGCCGTGAGCCTGATGGAAGCCGCCTGCGGCCAGGCGCAATCCGATGCGCAAGCGGTCACCGGCCTCGGCGAACGACTGGGGGAAATCGCCAGCGCCGTGCAGAGTGTCACCGACACCCTGGCGCAGATCGCCACGGCGGTCGATGAGCAAGCAACCACTGCCGACGAAGTCAGCGGCAACATCCAGCAAGTCGACCAGGCCGCCGTGCGCTTGCTCGAAGGCGCACGGGCGGTGAATCAGGCTGCGGACACCTTGAGCCAGGGCAGCAAGGCCCTGAGCGCCAACACCGGACGGTTTCGCTTGAATGTCTAGTCCCGATTCTGTAGGAGCCGGCTTGCTGGCGATGAACGTTTACGCGGTTTGCCTGGTGAACCGCGGTGCCTGGATCGCCAGCAAGCCGGCTCCTGCAGTGCAGATCTATCGGCCTCAGGGGGCGATCACCGCTTCCGGAACACCGGGCGGTTTCGATTGAGTGTCTAGTCCCGATTCTGTAGGAGCCGGCTTGCTGGCGATGAACGATTACGCGGTTTCCCTGGCAAACCGCGGTGCCTGGATCGCCAGCAAGCCGGCTCCTGCAGTGCAGATCTATCGGCCTCAGGGGGCGATCACCGCTTCCGGAACACCGGACGGTTTCGTTTGAGTGTCTAGTCCCGATTCTGTAGGAGCCGGCTTGCTGGCGATGAACGATTACGCGGTTTGCCTGGTGAACCGAGGTGCCTGGATCGCCAGCAAGCCGGCTCCTGCAGTGCAGATCTATCAGCCTCAGGGGCGATTACCGCTTCGGGAACACCGGGCGGTTTCGTTTGAGTGTCTAGTTCTGTAGGAGCCGGCTTGCTGGCGATGAACGTTTACGCGGTTTCCCTGGCAAACCGCGGTGCCTGGATCGCCAGCAAGCCGGCTCCTACAGTGCAGATCTATCGGCCTCAGGCGGCGATCACCGCTTCCGGAAAGTCCTGCTCCAGCTCGGTCTTCAGCCACTGAATGAACCACGACACATCCGCCGAAAGTTCGGCGGATGGCGTCAACACACGATAGCTTTCCAGTTTGACTTCGGCGTCCAGCACCCGTACCAGCGCACCGCTTTTTAGTTCTTCACGCACCAGCACTTCGTTGGCCAATGCGATGCCCTGCCCGCTCTCGGCCACCGACAGCGCGTGGTCGTTGTTGACGTACAGCATGTCCGAGTTGAGGTGCACGTCCAGATCGTGGGCGGCGAACCACAGGTTCCACCACTCGCCGTCATCGACGTGAATCAGGTTGAGTTTCACCAGGTCGGCGGGCCCGTCGACGGGGTCGATGCTGGCCAGATATTCCGGCGTACAGATCGGGAATACACGCGGGCGGATCAGGCTGACGCGGGAATGCGCGTATTGCCCATCCACGCCGTAGACAATCCCGAGGTCGGCGCTCTTGCCATCCACATCGGTGAACGTCGAGTTGGGCTCGATGGCGAACTTCAGGCCCGGCCGCAAATGGCGCATGACTTCAATGCGCGGCATCAGCCAGCGCTTGGCAAAACCCGGCACCACCATGATGCGCAACCAGCGCTCGGCATCCTTGGGCCTAGCCTCCTTGCCAGCCTCGATCATCAGCTGCAAGGCAGCGGCAATCTTGCGGTGATATTTCTCCCCCGCCAACGTCAAGATCACACCACGAGACGTGCGCTCGAACAGCTGAATGCCCAGCCATTCCTCCAGCAATTTTACGTGCCGACCGATGGCAGGCTGGGTCACATGCAGCGCCTTCGAGGCCTCGACGTAGCTGCCCAGACGAGCCGCCGCATCAAAGGCACGCACCGCATTCAGTGGTGGTAAACGGTGGTCAGGCATAGGGTTGGCCGCCTTTTGCCATTAAATTATTTAACAGGTCGTATGTTAAAATTGAAGTTTCGCCCCCGCAACCCCTCACTGATAATCCAGGCACAGCACAACAAAAAAACAGCTGGCTCAAAACACCCGAACACATCTCGATCCTGCCCAAAAAAATAATATCCATGGCCCGACGGTGCTGCTGATATCAGCGTATTCGCAGGCGATGGGGGAATCGGAGGTAACGCATGAATGCCCTGCATTCGCTGCAAACACTGGCGGTGTCCATCCGCTCGGTGCGCAAAGTCTACGGTGATCCACAGACCGGTCCGGTCGCGCTGAAAAGCATCGACCTGGACATTCGCGACAACGAATTCTTCACCCTCCTCGGACCTTCTGGCTGCGGCAAAACCACGCTCTTGCGGATGATCGCCGGGTTCGAGTTTCCGACCGAGGGCGAAATTCTGCTCTACGGCGAAAACATCGCCGACCGCCCACCTTTCGAACGTCCGGTCAACACGGTGTTTCAGCATTACGCGCTGTTCCCGCACATGACCATCGCCGAGAACCTGGCCTTCGGCCTTGAATCGCACCCGATGGGCAAGGTCATGAACAAGGCCCAGGTCGCCGAGCGTGTACGCGAAATGCTCGCGCTGGTGCAGATGGAACGTTTCGCCGCGCGCAAACCGGCGCAACTCTCCGGCGGCCAGCAACAGCGCGTTGCCCTGGCGCGGGCACTGGCACCCCATCCCAAAGTGTTGCTGCTCGACGAACCGCTGTCGGCCCTCGACCTCAAGCTGCGCCAGGCCATGCGCGAAGAGCTGAAAACCATCCAGGCCAAGACCGGCATCACCTTCATCTTCGTCACCCATGACCAGGAAGAAGCGCTGACCATGTCCGACCGCATCGCCGTGCTGTCCGAAGGCGAAGTGCAACAGGTCGGCCGCCCGGAAGACATCTACGAACGCCCGCGCAACCGTTTCGTGGCGGACTTTATCGGCGAAACCAACTTCATCGAAGGAACGGTCACTCGCGTCGAAAACGGCCAGGCCTGGTTTGCCGGTCCCGCCGGGCATCCGCTGCCGGCACAGCCCTGCAGCGACGTTCAGATCGGTGCCAACGTTGCGCTGTCGGTGCGCCCCGAGCGCCTGCACCTCGTGCCTGGCGACACCGGCGGCGCGCTGCCGTGCCGGATCGATGCGCAGATCTACCTCGGCACCGACCTGCAATATCAAGTCAGCCTGAGTGACGGTTCGCGCCTCACCGTGCGCACGCCCAACAGCGTCGATCGCAGTCTGCGCTTTGCCGTGGGCACCCAGGCCGGCCTGTTGTTCGACAGCGGCAGCGCCAGCGTCCTGCACGATTGAGCCCGAGGATTTGCCATGCACGCTTTACCGATCGCCAACACACTGGAGCGCCGGCGGGCCTTCCAGAGCTTTCTCGGGGTCAGCCCGGCGCTGATCGCCATCGGCCTGTTTCTGATCGTGCCGATCCTGATTGTCATCGGCTACTCGCTGATGGAAGCCAACCCCTATGGCGGGGTCAACAAAGTCTTCAGCACTGACGCCTACACTTCGCTGCTGTTCGAGCGGCAACTGGATGACAGCCTGGCCTTCGCCGACTCCTATCTGCTGATCGCCTTGCGCTCCATCGGCATTGCCGGGCTGACGACGATTATCACGTTGCTGATCGGCTTTCCGGTGTCGGTATGGCTGGCCATGCAACCGGCGCATCGGCGCGGCCTGCTGATCTTTCTGATCACCGTGCCGTTCTGGGCCAACCTGCTGATCCGCACCTACGCCTGGATTTTGCTTTTGCGTAACACCGGGGTGATCAACAACAGCCTGATGGGCCTCGGCGTTATCGACCAGCCGTTGCAATTGCTCTACACCGACGGCGCCGTGTTGCTGGGTCTGGTTTACACCTACGCGCCCTTCGTGGTGCTGCCGATTTACGCGACGCTGGAAAAGATGGACATCCGCCTGCTGGAAGCCGCGCAGGACCTTTACGCCGGACGCTGGCGCACTTTGCGCAAAGTGGTGCTGCCCATCGCCAGACCGGGGATTCTCGCCGGCGCCATCCTCACGTTCGTGCCGTGCCTGGGCGCGATGATCGCTCCGGAATTGCTGGGCGGCGGCACGCGGATGATGCTCGGCAACCTGATCTTCCGGCAGTTCAGCGATGCGCGTAACTGGCCTTTCGGCGCGGCGCTGTCGCTGGTGCTGATGGCCGCCGTGATGCTGGTGCTGGTGCTGGTGCTGACGGTATATGCCTTGCGCGCCGAACGTCAGCGTATCGCCAAGGGAGGTGCATGATGCTGCGTCTATTCAAGCGAAACGGCCTGGGTGTGCAGGATTTTCCGGGCTTCGGTGGCTTCAGTTTCCTGTTCTACCTGTACCTCTACGCGCCGATCGTGGTGCTGGTGGTGTTCTCGTTCAACGCTAATCAGTCAGCGACGGTGTGGACCGGGTTCAGCCTGGACTGGTACCGCTCGGCTTTCGCCAATCAGGCGCTGCGCCAGGCGGCCGGCAACAGTCTGTTGATCGCCGTGTGCGCCAGCATGATCGCCACGGCCATTGCCACCCTCGCCGCCCTCGGTACCTCGCGCGGTGCCAGGTTCAAGGGCCTGCAACTGTCGATGGGGGCGATCATGCTGCCGCTGGTGTTGCCGGAAATCGTAGTCGGCGTCGCCACGCTGGCACTGTTTTCCACCCTCGGTCTGTCCCTGGGTTACGGCAACCTGATCATCGCCCACACGGTGTTCTGCATTCCATTTGCCTACCTGCCGATTCGTGCGCGACTCAACGACATGGACCTGTCCCTGGAACAAGCCTCGGCCGACCTTTACGCCGGCCCGTGGCGGACTTTTCGCAAGGTCACCCTGCCGCTGCTGATGCCGGGGATTTTTTCCGGACTGATGCTGGCCTTCATCGTTTCGCTGGATAACTTCGTGATCTCGATGATGGTCTCCCAGGCCGGCACCACCACCTTGCCAATCTTTATCTTCGGCCTGTTGCGGATGGGCGTGACGCCCGACGTCAACGCTGTTTCGACCCTGATCCTGGGCGTCTCGGTGCTGTTCGTCAGCCTCTCGTACCTGTTGGGCAAAAAGAACACCTGAACCTTCTACGTACCGTGGGGAAATAGCATGAGCAAGTTGATTGCAAGCATCGGGACTTCGTTGTTAGTGACACTGGCCGGCAGCGTCCAGGCCGCAGAAAAGCTTAACGTAGTGAGCTGGAGTGGCTACTTTTCGCCGGAAATCCTCGCCAGGTTCCAGAAACAGACCGGCATCGAAGTCACCGTGGACTCCTACGATTCCAACGAAACCCTGCTGGCGAAACTGAAACAGGGCGGCGCGGGTTACGACGTGGCGATTCCGTCGCACCAGTTCGTGCCGATCCTGATCAAGGAACATCTGCTGGAACGCTTCGACCCGGTCAAAGAGCCCTACTACGCCAGCGTTGTGGATAACTTGAAAAAACCCACCTGGGACCCGGAAGGTGCCTATTCCGTGCCGTTCATCTGGGGCACCACCAGCGTGGTGCTGAACACCGAACGCTATAAAGGTCCGACCGACAGCTACAAGGTGCTTTACGAGCCGCCAGCCGAGTTGCAGGGACGAATCAACATGTTCGATTCGGTCAGCGAAGCCATCGACATGGCCAGCCTGTACCTGAACATTCCCCTGTGCAGCGAAGACCCCAAGCAGATGCAGCAAGTGCTGAGCTTGCTCAAGGCGCAGAAGCCTTTCGTCAAGACCTACAGCTCCAAGGCCGGCTCGATTCGCGAGAACCTGGCAGCGGGTGAAATCGACATGTCGATGTTCTGGGGCGGTTCGTCGATGCGCGCCCGGGAAATGAAGCCCAGCCTGAAATACCTCTACCCGAAAGAAGGCGTGCTGGCCTGGGTCGATAACATGGTGATCCCGACCGGCAGCAAGAATCCGGCGAATGCCAAGGCGTTTATCGCGTTCCTCAGCCAGCCTGAAAACGCCGCCATGACCCAGAACTTCCTCAAGCACCAAAGCCCGATCAAGGGTGTGGAACCGTTCCTCGACGCCAGCCTCAAGGACGCCCCGGAGCTGCACATTCCCGAAGGCACCCAAGTGATGTTCAGCAAGACCTGCGGCGAAGGCGCGATTCGCCTGGCCGACCGTCTCTGGACCAGCCTGATGCGTTGATTTCAACCGCCCCGTCGCGGTGACGGGGTGTTCCTCCAGCCGTCCGAAAGGCAGCGTTGCAATGACTTCTAATAACATCAGCGAACTGGTCCTGCTGCAGGCCCACGAACTCGCCGAACGCATTCGCCTGCGCGAGGTTTCCTGCCGGGAAGTGATGCAGACTTACCTGGCCCATATCGATCGTTTCAACCCGAAGGTCAATGCGCTGATCAGCCTGCAGGCGCCGGAAGACTTGCTGGCCCAGGCCGACAGGCGCGACGCCGAACTGGCTCGGGGCGAGTACCGTGGCTGGATGCATGGCTTGCCCCATGCGGTCAAAGACCTGTCGCTGACCCGTGGCATCCGCACAACGCTGGGTTCGCCGCTGTACAAGGACTTTTTTCCCGATCGCGACGGGATCATGGTGGAGCGGCTGAAAGCGGCCGGCGCAATCATCATCGGCAAGAGCAACACCCCGGAATTCGGCCTCGGCTCACAAAGTTACAACCCGCTGTTCGGTGCCACCGGCTGCGCTTATGACCCGGGCAAAACGGCCGGCGGCAGCAGCGGTGGCGCAGCGGCGGCGCTGGCGATGCATCTGGTGCCGGTGGCCGATGGCAGCGACATGATGGGCTCGCTGCGTAACCCGGCCGCTTTCAACAACATCTTCGGTTTCCGCCCGTCCCAGGGCCGCGTGCCCTTCGATGACAGCGCCGACCTGTTCATCGATCAGCTCGGCTACGAAGGCCCCATGGGGCGCAGCGTGCACGATGCCGCGTTGCTGCTGTCGGTACAGGCCGGCGCCGATGCCCGGGCGCCGCTGTCCATCGCCGAATCCGGCAGCGCCTTTGCGGCGCCGCTGGAGCGCGACTTCAAAGGCACGCGCCTGGGTTGGCTGGGAGATTTCAACGGCTATCTGCCAATGGAAAAAGGCATTCTCGACCTCTGCGAAAAAACTTTCGCCGACTTCGCAAGCCTCGGATGTCATATCGAAGCGGTGCAACCCCAGTTCGCTCCGCAACAGCTGTGGAGCAGTTGGCGAACCTTGCGTCACTGGATGGTCGCCGGCTCGCTGGGCGTGATTTACGCCGACCCGCAAAAGCGCGCACAGTTGAAACCGGAAGCGTGCTGGGAAATCGAACACGGTTTGAAACTGTCCGCCAGCGAGGTGTTCAAGGCGTCCGTGGACCGCAGTAACTGGTACCGGGCGATCTCCCGACTGTTTGAAGAGTTCGATTACCTGCTGCTGCCCAGCGCCCAGGTTTTTCCGTTCGATAAAACCCAGCCATGGCCGACGTCTATTGAAGGCGTGAGCATGGACACCTATCACCGCTGGATGGAGGTGGTGATCCCCGGCACCTTGTCCGGCTGTCCGGTGGCGAATGTGCAGGCAGGGTTCAATTCGAACGGTTTACCGATGGGGCTGCAAATCATCGGCAGGCACCAGGCCGACTTCGCCGTCCTGCAACTGGCCCACGCTTACGAACAGGCGAGTCGCTGGTTCCAGCGCTGCCCTTCGCCGCTGTTGAACGAGGGATTTTGATAAACGGTTGATAGCGTAGATAAATTTTTTAAAAAAGCGCTTGACGCATATTCGTTTCCCGCGAATAATGCGCGCCACTTGGCTACATAGCTCAGTTGGTTAGAGCATAGCATTCATAATGCTGGGGTCCGGGGTTCAAGTCCCTGTGTAGCCACCAAGTACTAAAAACGGCTTACCGAAAGGTAGGCCGTTTTTTTATGCCTTGTAGGAGCCGACTTGCTGGCGAAGGCGGCCGAACAGGCTCTAAAA
>Ga0255334_1001200_pt1 | contig 12955 bp, 11 predicted proteins | sample EtOH5_35cm_T3_12_FD_202080 | JGI IMG/M metagenome (GOLD analysis project Ga0255334, IMG submission 202080) | Sandy soil microbial communities from University of British Columbia, Vancouver, Canada - EtOH5_35cm_T3_129 | ecosystem: Engineered > Artificial ecosystem > Sand microcosm > Unclassified ...
TGCCTTTGAGGTCAAGTGGGCAGAGGGAGCTGAGAACTGGGAAGATTCTGTTCCTTGGCCTCTCTATGTCTCGAGTAATTTGCTCAACGTTGCAGCTTCTCCGACTCCAACAGCTACGGCCTTCAGACTGACAACTACGGGAGGACCATTTCCTAATCCGCAAGTCGGATTGAATTTGGCCTTCTACGATCGTGCGAACAAAGTCTTCGTTCGTAAGCGCATTCTTTCCTACGTAGTTGTCTCTGCAGGAGTGAGTTGGGATATCGTCGTTGATCCGTCAAACGCGGTTAGCGATGTGACATACGTTCCGGTGGTAGGACAACCGGTTTGTCCTTGGTCAAATTCTCTTCAGGATCTCGTGATCAACATCACAAACTACTTTGATCTCGTTGGTCCTGGCGAGATATTCAATCCTTTGCCCGATCCGGGTAACCGCCAACGGCGTAGTCCGCGATCACCAACGTTGTATCAAAGCAGCATTACAAACCGACTCATCAATCCGCTATTCAGTCTTCCTGTAGTTGAAGATATCGAATTGAAAGTTCCAAACGTTCCAGAGGATACGCCCGTTGGAACGCCCGGTGTTTCAGTGAATTTGAGAACACTCGGGTTCATCGTGGCGTTTCCGCAACAGTGAGGAATGAATGGCCGCTCCCAATGCTTCACCATTTGATTTGGTTCCTCCCGTTCGACCGGGAAAGCAGCATTTCAACGATATCACCAAAGAAGATGACGCTAACTTTCGGCCGAATCCTCAGACGCAGCCGAATGCTCCAGAGTGGAATACGATTGAGTGGCTCCTCCTTTCAATCGGTCGAGTTATGCCAGTTGCGGTATTCAGTGTTACCAACACGGGTACTCCGATTTTTTCGAAGGTAGTAACTGCTCCGAAGGATAAGTCAGCTGGAGATTTTACAATCGCTGATCTTGGAGCCGGTGTGGTTCAAATTACGTGGCCAGCTAATACGTTTCCCCCAGTAGCGGCGGAACCTTCTGTAAGTCTGAACGCTGGTCCGGGAATGTGCCATGTAACTTCGATCACGAATGGTATCGAAGTTCGCACATACAATAGCTCTGGTGCTGCAGCTGATTTGTCCTTTACCGCAACCGTGTACTAATGCCTAATTTTTCTGTCTTCCAAGACTTTACGGGGTTTTCGTTTTCGAGTGCCCCTGCCAAGGGAGAACAGATCTACAATGCGGCTAAGGCTGCTGTAGAACCAGCATTCAAACTGACACCTGGTACTTACGAAGAAGCTCGAATCTATGCCCAATCTATGGGCCTTGCTCGAATAGCATATGCGCTTGAGCGGGCTCGTAATCAGCTTAATGCACTAAAGGTGGTCGAGCTTCTACCCGAATTGGAATACGATTGGTCTCTTGTACCTTCGGCAAGTGCAGGAATTTACGATCGGCAGATTGCTCTTTCGATTCGGATGAAGCTTCCTCGTGGAGCACGAAGAGAAAACGTCGAAGAGATACTTCGAGACATCTATGGCGATGACTTCATTTTACTTCGATTTCTCGAGCCAACCGAAGTAACACTTTGGCCATTCACACCGTGGAATGGACCAGGAGTTTTTAGCCGAGAAGACGTTTCGATACTTCCAAAATTCTTCAAATTGAAGGAGGCGATTTCTCCCGGTATTAGGACTGTTCATTACGAACCGATACAAGAAAATGATCCTCTGACTCTCAAGGTTGGAGAGTATGTCTCTGTTCAAGTGGAGAACCTCGATTACGCTGAAAAGGTTCTTGTTACGGAGACTGGTTCGGATGAGAACGGTCTGACCTTTTCGGGTATCTTTCTACTTCCTCACGGAAATGGAGCTTCGGTTTTGACGGGTACGATTCCGATTTGGATGAGTTCTCAACGACGAAGCTACATTGTTATCGATGCGGATTCGGCTACAGATGTAGCGAAGTATCTCGAAGCTGCCGAAGCGATGAACAAGGTTCAGCGCTCAGTAACGCAGTGGGGAATCGTTCAACCCACAACGCCCGGAGCAACAACCATTGGGCCTTTTACGCTGAACATTACGCCTCTTGGTACTTCAACAATCGGAACTTTGAATTTCGTTGGTAGTGAAGGTGGAGTTCCTCCAACTCCAGCAACAGAAGCTCCGTACATCTCCTTCTTCGATGTGATCGAAGGACCACTTACCGGCGGGACGACAGTTCGGATTTATGGATTTCGATTTACAGGCACAACAAGTGTCGATCTTTCTGGCGATGCAGCCACCATTGTCGAAGTAACCGAAAATCGAATTACGATTACAACACCAGCGGTTGCTCCGGGGACGGGCTTCGCAAACGTACACGTTGTTACGCCCGCGGGGAGCGATACGTTAGGTTCTTTCGAGTATATCGAACCTCCTCAATTTGGAGGCTTAGATGTAGTGATTGGTCCTTATCCAGGAGGAACACTTGTCAAGATTAGCGGATTTTATTTCCGCGATTTGATTAGCGTTAGTTTCGAAGGAGATTTGGCAACCGTTCTATGGTTTACAGATACGGAGATTCAATTGATGACTCCGTTTTTCTCTCAAGGCCCAGATCTTTCGGATATCACAATCACTACAGCGTGGGGCAGCGTTACAGAGCCAGATGCTTTTGAATTTGCCCCACTGTAATTTGTCAAGTTGAGTTGACACCAAGGAACAGAAAATGACGATTTCGCGAGTTTGGACTGATCCAGAATTAACGAGAGGAATTCTTGTTAATTCTGCGAATATGGACACGCTCGACGCGAACTCAGTTCGAAACGTCAATGGTGACGAAGGTGCTTCTTACACACTAAGTGCTCCTCTTACGATATCTGGAGAAGGGGTAGTTGCTGCGGGCAGGTGGATTCTTTCGCAATCTGTACACGCTACAACAGCCGCCGACAAACCGATTCTTTTCAATCGTGGTGCTAAAGACGATTACTTTGGATTTGTAGAGGGACATCCTGGCGAACATCCTCAAGTCGGAGTGTTGTTCAACGAGATATGTTGTCCGGATCCATTTGTTCAAGCTTCGGACTGGAGAGCTGGCACTCTTTACAAACCGCCTCTTTGGCAACCAAAACTGAATGCTGAAGTTAGAGAGCCGCGACGGTTTAGTGTTCAGCTAAATGTCTACAACGGGGCTCCTTCGATGGGAGTGGTTGTTTTGAGGTTTCTGATTGGAGCGCATTCCAATCCTCCACAGAGTTTCACTAAGGTTCGAGTCATTGCTGTAGACGAACAAGGAAACATTACCCCTCTACGCGAAGCGGATTTGTTGACTGACGAAGATGGCTTTATGAGTCCGGGAATGTATCGTCATCCTCTTACGGGAGTTGCTGTTCCGAAGACAGCTGCAGAGTGGCGATATGCAGGAAATATTCAAGCGTGGCCTTACGAATGTAATGTGGATCACGTTGTTGATATTTCGAAATACACTTACTTCATTGAAATCATCGATGAGACAGGCACCAATTCGGTTACACCGAATTCGTATTGGTCAGCACAAGTCTGTCATTCTACAGTGAATATTTTTGATGGGCGAAATTAATGGCGAACGAGAATCCTTTCCGCCGCTCGATACTCGATTCGAAGCTCGTTCTTGAGCCGCATCATCTTCGGCGTTTGGATCAGGTGTTTTCTGAGGGTTTGGATGGTACCGGAGGAGGTACTTATACTCCGGTGGCTCCAATTGTTCTTGGAGGTAAGGGAGTAGTGCTTAATGGTTCTGGTGGAGGATTGACTGGACTTACTGTTGAGAAGTTCGCTCCTCCTGGTGCTCTTCGATTGGGGCTCGATGGAGTGAATGGTACTTGGCCTGAATTTACGAGTACCCGAAGCTACACGAGAATATTTCCTATTCGACAGATGGTTCGTGGCGTGAATTTGACACGCCTAACTGCTGGTCAAATGCAGATTATTTCCACCATTTCTCCTCTATCTCGTCTTCTTGTATGTCCCCTTCAAGGTCAGTACCTTCCTAGAGGAGCTGCGATTACTTCAATCTCTTTGAAGATGCGTGTTGGAATCGAGCCTTCTGCTCTTCCAGCAGCGATCGATCGTCCTCGTTTCATCATCGGTGGTCTTCCTAACAAGCCTACTAACGGAGCTACGATTGGCGTACCAATCGCCAAAATAAACACGTGGCTTGCAAGTACTTCTTACACAACGACATCCTCCAGCGGTATTTACGCGACCGTGCTGCCTTCGCCGGATCGTCCGGTGTTCTTCGTCAAAGAAACAGACGGAACGCATTCTTCGGGTGGAAGTCAGCCAGTACAGTTTGCTTCTGCGAATCCTGGAGACTCTGTTGTAGATGGCGCAGTTACCTGGATATGTCGGTCAAAAACAGACGTCACTTACATCTATGCCACGCAAGCTCTTCAAACTAGATTTCCTATTCCTAGTACGACAAATGGGTATTTTCAAAACGGAACAATTCGTACGATTACGTTGAGTGCTCCGAACGTGAACCACATCATCGATACTGACACTTACACATATGCACTCTTTATCGATGATTTGTCTGGTACGAAAAACATCTATCATTCATTGAAAATCGTGTTTGGAAGTACTTCGAGCATGAAGCCGGGAATCTAACTCATGGCCGTATTTGTTCGAACCCAACTCAGTGGTGTGTGGACTACCGGTAACTATGTTCCTCCGGTGAGTGATTGGTCTCACTTGGCCCAAAAGGCTCTTCGTTCTATCAACGGAACGACTGGTGGGTTTTGGGCCCCCCGATATGTAAGTTTGGTGTTTAGCAACAACTTTTTCGCAACACCAATCACCAAGGTTGATTACGGCGGAACGATTGAAACGGCGAATACGGCTCGTTTCAAGTTGGGAAATAACGAATGGCCCAAGCTCGGTATTTCTCATGTTGGTCGAACTCGAAAGATTGTGACTTCTACGGTTCGTGCAATGGGAAGACTGGTTCCCGATCTCGAGATCTTTGATGGGAGCGTATATGGATGGATCTTCAATCCTCAATATCACGCAATTCAGTCGATTGCTTGTACTCTACAACACACCATTACCGATTGGCAAGTTCCGACCCTTCATCAACCAACATTCACACTTTCGCTACGTGTTCATGATGCTTCGCGTTTGACGAAGGCAACTCTTTGGTTTCGAGTTCCGATTCCGAGAGATGAAGTTCCGCAAGCCCTACCTCGTGTTCGAATCGTTCGTTCAGACGATGAGGGAAATCTTGTTCCTCTCCAAAGTACTACGAACGGAGCCGATTCAGATGGTTGGATTGCTATCGCTTCCCCTACGACCGGCGGAGCGTGGTACTCAAATGGAGAAGCCCAATCGTTCGAATACATCTGTGATCAAAACAACACGATCGATGTCTCACAATACTCTTACTTCCTAGAAATCGAAGAAGAAGTAGGAACCATCGAAGCAATTGGAATTTCGCAATGCGACGGTTCGATTGTTCGTCCGATACATCGAGTTGTTCGGATAAAACACCAAGCCTCGATAAATGGAACGCCTTCCCCTTCGATGTTGGATAATGATCGAATCTTTCTTCCGAAATCAACATTCCGTTCAGGAATTTGGTTGGTCGACAACGTTGGTTCTACTTGGTTACGCGCAAAGGTTCTCAAAGACTCATCGCAATTTATTCCGTATACGATTGTATACGGTCCAAACAACGATCTGTCCGACGTTATCCAGCGATATGAGCTAATGGCGCCGAATCAAGATACCGCTACATCGATTGCTCAAAATGTATCGGCAACTGAATTCGACTCGACTCTTATTTACTTCAGTGCCGGATTCACGATTGGCGATCCTAGTACAACTGCGATGGGTCTAACGCCGAGAGGTAACATCTATCACTCGGTTGTTTGTGAGTTTGATTCGATTGTGGATATGCGTCCCCAATAGAGACGCTAAAATTTTCATTCCTCAATCTCGTGTCAACTCGAGTTGACACGCTAAGGGAAAGCTATGCCCGCTACTCCGTACGCAAACGTCCGTATGATTCTCAATGGTGGAGCACCTGTAGAGGGTGCTCAGACTGTTGCTGGTAGTACAACTGTCCAGCTCTTCGGAGAGAGCACCTCCCATTGGGAAAATCAGCTTTGGGAAATCTACGAATATCCGGACGGATTTCCTTGTCCTGTCGGTTGGACGAACGTTAACGGTATTTATCGAAGCGATGCAGTTATGCCCGCTTTGATTACACTCTCTGCTGCCGGAACAAGGTGGGGAAAGTATATGTTCAGGCTGACCGTGAACGACGGTTTTCTCAATGGAGAATATCGCGGTCCTGATAGTGAGCAACCTCTTGTAGATATCTCGTGTGGTGTAAAGGTTCTTTCTCCGAATTACGGATTGCACGATGTGGCGTTCGGAGAGACGAATCAGTTTGATAGCTTTCGACAGTGGATCGGAGATTTCAAAAAGACTCTTCGTATTCTTGATTTGATTGCAGGAGGCGGCGGTGGGGGCGCACCCGGGGGAGCTGTTGGAGCGATTCAAACAAATAATGGCATTGGTGGTTTTGGAGGAATTGATGTTGGGACGAACGAACAAATCGTCAAAAGTAACGGCACTTCTTGGGTAGCAGGAGCGGTCAATCTTGCGTCTGCGGCTGCTGTTAGTGGTATTCTAGGCATCGCAAACGGAGGAACTGGAGTTAGTACACTTCCTGGTTCCGATAACTCGTTTTTCTACAACAATGGTGGTCTTCTTGGTGGAGCAAGCGGGTTGCTTTACAACGAGAGTAGCAATCGAGCGCAAGCCATCAATGGAATCGAGTTCACAAATGGTGGAAACATACTTGTACTTGATGGAGCCCCTACAGCTTCTCGTTCACTAACGCTTCCAGACGCGACTGACACTCTTGTTGGTAAGGCAACTACGGATACCTTTACCAACAAGACATTTGACGTTGCTGGAACAGGTAACATTCTTACGTCAACAGCAATTGCCGTTGGTGATTTGCTTAAGAGTAACGGTACTCAATTTGTGCGTTTTGCACGCGGTACCGCATTGCAAGTGCTTCGTGTGAATGCAGGAGGAACTGATATTGAATGGGGACCTGGTAGCGGAACTACGCCGGGAGGTTCTGATAACCAGTTCCAATACAACAACGGCGGAGTGTTGGATGGTACTTCCGGATTTACTTACAACGAAGGCTCAAATCGTCCTCAAGCTGTAAATGGTCTCGAATTCATCAACGGTGCAAACGTTCTTGTTCTTGACGGTAATCCGACGACCGCTCGTACATTGACGTTGCCCGATGCGACTGACACGCTTGTTGCACGAGCAACAACGGACACACTTACCAATAAGACCATCAACGCAACGAATAATACGATTACGGATACAAGCATTGCAGACGATGATCTGCTCAAGGCTGTTTCCGGTAAATTCGTACGTTTTGCGCGTGGTGCAGCAAGCACATTACTTCAAGTCACGGCGGGTAACGTACTCGCCTACGGCATTGCCACTGTCGCGATGGGAGGCACTGGACTGAGTGCGCTTCCCGGTAGCTCTGGTGATCATTTCTACAATAATGGTGGTGTTTTTGCGGCGAAACGAACTGGTGTTATCTTTGATGATCTTGTCCCGACAAACTATCGCAACATTCGTTCGAATCGCGCTACAGATCAGAGCCCGATAGACAATACGAAAGTCGGCATCACGAACTTCGGGTCGGTGTCGAACGATACCGGAGGACCATACAACGGCACTGTTAACGCGAATTACGCAACCGTTGGAGGAGGTCACGGTAATAGCGCGACGGGAATCTCCTCTATTATTCCTGGTGGAGAACGATGCGAAGCAGCTGGACAATGGGCTAAATCTAGCGGCTATCGATCACGCGCTAACGATATCGGTGCCCATGCTCACGGTTATCTTGCAGATGCATTGGGTCCTTATGCGACTGCCTTTGGACGTGAGGTTGCAGTAAATCAATCGTTTGCATTTGGTGCTGGGTATCAAATCGTTATCAACAGCGCGGGTGGCGTGGGTCTCGGTGAAGTGCTGAGTCTTCAGTCAGCGAACCAACAGTTCATCGGCTACAATCTCACGGGTGGTACAGGATCGGAATACTCGACTCTGATTGGTTATAACGGCATTATCGCTAACAATGCTCCTCAGACGACGGGTATTGGTGCTCAGGCGTACTGTAGTGTTCCTGGCGAAGTAGCGTTTGGTGGAGCGGGACTCGGACTAGGACTGCACTACGTTGCAATGAATCGTGATATTAACGCAACCAGCGACTATTTACGAACAGTAGCTGGCGCGGGTCTTATCCTTCAGGCCTTTGCAACCTACGAAGTGATCGTCCACCTCGAAGCGAACACCACGAACGATGCGAAACGAGCGATCGAAACATTTGTCTGTCGCGTTCATAATCAGAACGGTGGAGTAGGATATATCGACGGAGTCGAACGACGTGGACGTCGTTCGCTAGGTCTCGAAGCACACGGTTGGACATTTACGTTTTCTCATCCTGGAGGAAACGAAGTCCGTATGACATTCAATGCGGGTTCGGACAACGTCCGGGTGCACGCGATCGTGAAGTGGTCTGGGCGTGCTGGCCTTACGGGAGACACGACGGGATCGGCACTCGGTACAGCGATCGTTCCCTACGTCACGGAGTCGTCGCTCGCGAATGGCTACGTGCCCGTCTACAACTCGACGACGCTTGATTGGGTCGCAACGAACCCCGCTGCGGCTGCGATTGGTGCGTCGACCGACACGCAGGTTCTGTTCAACGACGCGGGAGTCATCAACGGCGATGCCGGACTCACGTACAACAAGACGACCGACGCGCTCCGCGTCAACGGCTACCTCTACACGACGGGATCGACCGTTTCGACGGTGGGCTTCATTCGGCACTCGTCGGCCGCGACGCAATTCATCGCGGCAAAGAACTCGGTCGCGAACGATGTCGTAGCGCTCGCGCAAAACGGCGACGCGCTCTACGTCGGCTCGAACCACGATCTCGGAAGCTCGTACTCGAATGTTCGCATTTGGTCGGCTGGTGGTGGCGACGTCGGCTTGGGCGGCGGTGGCACGACTCAGTTCCTCGTCAACTCCGGCGGCTCTGGCTCGTACCAGAACGCGAACCTTGGCGTCTACGGCGGGTCTGCATCGTTCCCGTCGGTCGGCGGCGGCGCGGGTGTCTTCGCAGTCGGCAACGTTGGGACTGCTCCGACGTCATCGCCATCGGGCGGCTTCGTTCTCTGGTCTGGCTCCGGCAACATGGAGATCCGGACGCCGACGAGCGCTCGCGTCACTATCGGCGATTACGTCTCCGTCTTCACTACGGTCGCTTCGGCCGCGACGACTGGCGCGTACCGACTTACAAACACGGCGGGCATCTACTACCGCACGACGACACCGAACGATGCGCTCCTCATCGGGAGTAGCGGCGCGGCAGGCATCGCGATCGGCGATGCGAACACGTCGAGCGTCGCGGTCAATGCCGGAACCACGGTCACCCTCAACGCGACCACCAACGTGGTCTCCAACGCAGGCTCGGGAGCGTTCCAGCAATTCAACATCAACTCGTCGACGATGTTGCAGATTGAGAATGGCGCGATTCGCCATGCCGGCAACATCCAAGGCATGCTCGGGCCGGTCAAGTTCGCAAACACGACCAAGACCGTCTCGAACTATTCGGACTACACGCTTACTGCAGGCGAATCGGAAGCGCTCTTCCTCGTCTTCTCTGGCACTGTAGGCAGTTCAGGCACCAAAAATATTATCCTACCCGATGTGCCGAACGCATTGTATTATGTGGTCAATGCCTGCAATGCCGCGGATGCTGTTACAATTTCATTCAAACGTGCTGGCGGTTCAACTGTTGATGTTACCAATTCGTCTTCCGTCAATGCCGCGTTCATTCGGCACGACGGAACTAACTACGTCTTTGCAACGGCGTTGATCTGAGTGGGTTGAGTTCTGAAAAATGAAACGTCATAAGAGACTTACCAAGAGGGAAAGAAGGAGTCAGATGCAATACGTAATCACAGTTCCGGAAGACATTCGCTTCATCAACGTCTCAGTCGTTGAAGGAAAGCGGGTGGAGAAAGTCTCAGAACAAGACCCGCCGTTCTTGTTCTCGACTTACATCTGCGAAATGGTGACAAACGACGTTTACTTTTCCAAGACTCCGGTTCTTTGGGAAGCAGCTGTCGATTTGGTCAAAAAGTTCAAGAACGTCAAAGCAGGCGATATCGTGTTTCTGGCTGATTCAGAATATCGCCATCTGAAAGCTGCAACTGAATCTCCGGCAGCGCCTTACGGCAATATGCACATGATGAAGCAGCTGGTTCCTTTCTCTCGCGCAATTCTTCATGCTGAGAAAGAAGAAGAGTACGAGAAGCGAATCGCCAAAGATTCTTCGGGTAAGGAAAAACCTACGGAGACCCAAGCTTCGTAAAGTCTGTCAACTCAACTTGACACAACAACCGAAGGCGCGATGAGGATAACCCTCTCGCGCCTTTGCTCATTTGTCTAGGAGAAGTACCGTGGAAAAAGACCCGAAGGTTGAGGATCAGTTGCGTGAATTCCTCGCCTGGGAAGAAGGTCGGCGTTTGCGCGGTGAAACGCTCGAAAGTCTTCACCGGAAAGTCGACCGACTTGTTGAGCAATACGATTTTTTGCATCGAGCAATATTCGATATTGCAAAGGATCGGTTGGAAGACCGGGCACGAACCGCACGTCATGGAAATCGAATCGAAGCAGTTGAACGCCAGGTCATGTTGATTAGCACGGCTCCTCCTATGACGGATGTACCGGATTGGATGCCAGATCCGCGAGAGAAGACTGGTCAACACAACCTTCGAGACATTCAACGTGCCCAAAAGGAACTCGAAGATAAGTGGGCTGAGGATCAAAAGCGCAAAGTCGAATCTAGCATCTTTTGGTCTCGCCAACGCTGGATATGGGCGGTTGCATTCCTTTCGACCTTGCTTCTAGCTGCAATTTGTGGCTGTGCAGCTCTTGCCATCAAACAGGTATCGAGTTCGAACAATGCTCCGACCCATAAAGAATTTGCTCCTTATCCACCAAGCTCGAAATGAGGGAGTCATGAATACGTTCCAATTGGATTTGTGGTTGAAGAGTGCTCAGGAATGGATGTTTGCTCATCCTGTTTTTACGTTCATTATTCTTTGGCCACCGGTATCGGCGCTCATTACGGTGATCTTCAAGCCGCGGACGCCCGAACAGTATGCCAAGATGGCGGCTAAATATCCAACTTGGTTTTGGACCCGAATTGCAGCACTGCTTCAGCTGATTGCTGCTGCTGGTTTCGATCCTGTCAAGATCAACAAGATCGTTCGAAAGTTCATGCTTGGCTCCGTTGAAGAGCGAACTTCAAAGCGCCCCCCTCCCCTCGGACTCATCCTCTTGGTTGGGTGGCTTGGGTTGAGTGAAGTTGCTTGCACCACAAAACAATTGGTTCGTGCAACTGAATTGACTGCAGACAATGCCCAATGTGCTCTGGATAATATGGATCTTCCAGAAGAGCAGATGATTGTGAAATGCGTTCTTCGCCCAGAAAATGTCGAAGCGATTATGCGCATCATTCGTAATGAACGATCTGCTCGTGCAAAATTGTCACTGGAAGCTCTTGAGCGTGGGAAGCTCGAAGGTGCAAAGCTTTCGTGTAAGCCGGCTGAAGGAAGTGGCAAATGACTGTCATCAACGGAATCGGTCTCGGGTGTCATCAACCTCCACAAGGACACGTAGGAGGCTTGTCCTTTCGTATGTCGGATGTCGTGAAGATGACCGCGGCTACTCCTTCAGTTTACGATATGCGCGACAACGGGTTTGTTCCTACGGTCAAAGACCAAGACGGAACGAGTTCTTGCACCGGTCACGGTTCATCCACTTTGATCGAGACTTCTTTCGCAGCACAAGGAACTCCTCTCGACTTCACTCCGAGTGAAGGAGATATCTATCGAGTAGGACGCGAAGTCGAGCGTGCTCGAATGACTCCTTTGGGATTGGAGCTTCCGGCATTGCTCGATAACGGTGCCTATCCCCACGATGTGATGATGGGTCTCAATCAATTCGGCATTCGTCCGCGTCGCGAAGTTGTCGGTGGACGAAACTCTGATGTTGATCCGTTCACGATCAACGATGATCAGAAGCTGGGCGACTTGCAAGAGGCCTCGAGCCGGATCATCACGGGCCAATATGTGATTGACCATCAAGCTTCTGATGGCATCGCGCAAGCTCGAGTTGCACTTTCTCACGGCATTCCTCTAGGCGTCGCATTCTATGTCGATCAAGCATTCATGTATTGGAACAAGTCGAAACCGCCTTGTTCTACGCCCGATCTCAGCACCAACGGTGGAGGTCATTGGATCGCTGTTGTCGGCTACATGACAATCAACGGTAAGACTGTTTTCATCCTTCGAAATAGCTGGGGAACGGGTTCGGGCGACGAAGGTGATTGGCTTGTCGATGAAGCTTGGTTTCGTGCAGCGTGGGTTGTCTACGCCATGGACACTAGCTTTCGTTGAGTGTGTCAACTCGAGTTGACACGTTTAGTCCTCGAACGCGGCAACGAAGCCGCGAAAGGTAAGGGCATCATGGAACGTTCTTTCACAATCGGTTGTAGGGTTGTCTTCTTCGACAGCAAGCGGCGACCTCATGAAGCTTTGGTTACTTCGTGGTTTCACGGGGGACCAGACGGTGAGACGATTGAAAGCTGGCGTAAGAGGAACGGTACGGATCCTCACTTGTCTGGCCCGGTGCCAGACAAGTATCTTCCGTGTTGTAATCTCGTGTACGTATCGGGTGATGATGCGAAACACGATCCCTATGGTCGACAGACTGAGCGTGATTCTTCAGTAACGTATGGGCGAGCACAATCGACACCTTTCCTTGGTCGTTGTTGGTGTTGGCCTGACGAAGTTGAAGAGGCGATGGCGCTTGCTGCAAAGTCGTATGACGAAGCAGTAGCGAAGTAGTCAAATTCCA
>Ga0255334_1001201_pt1 | contig 12944 bp, 11 predicted proteins | sample EtOH5_35cm_T3_12_FD_202080 | JGI IMG/M metagenome (GOLD analysis project Ga0255334, IMG submission 202080) | Sandy soil microbial communities from University of British Columbia, Vancouver, Canada - EtOH5_35cm_T3_129 | ecosystem: Engineered > Artificial ecosystem > Sand microcosm > Unclassified ...
CCGCCTCAGGTGTCCGCCATCCAAATGGAATGCTGTCCGCCATCACCGTGGAACGGTGTCCGCGATGACGCTGGAACGCTGTCCGCCATCAGCGTGGAATCGTGTCCGCCATCGCGTGGAATACGCAGCTTCCCATGCGATATGCAGATCGTCGACCGCGGGGACCCACAGGGAGGGTGCAGCGCCGAGGGTCCCGCCAAACGGTCCCATTCAGTGCGCAGTACGAGCGGGTCGGCGACAGGCGTCAGCTTCCCGACCAGGCCGCTCATGATTCGGGGCGCCCGATCCCGTACCTCGTTACGGTGCAAATGGAACACGGACTCGAATGCCTCCACCATCATCGGCCAGTCGACCGCGTCGATCCAGACACCAAGGCCCTCACGTTCCCCGCGTTGCGCCTCGCTCAACGCGCAGGGGCGGTACCAGGACTTCCATGCCTTCATGCGCCGGCTTGGAAGTTGTTGATGCAAGATGCAACGACAAGTGTTCGCGCTCGGAAATCCTGCTTCGAAGGTGGCCAGCTACTTGATCTGAAGTAAAGGCACCGCTGCCTGCCCGCTGTATTGCGGCAGCACGCCATTCCATTTCTTAATAGCCTCGCGCTGGTTCTCCACCTCTCTGAGCTTGAGCAACTCGGGCGTTATCAGTTCCTTCTGGGCACGTAACGACGCAGCTTCAGCTTGCGCCATCGTCAGCCGTTGCTCTGCCTCCACCCGAACACGTTCGAGATCGCGGTCGGCCTTGAGTTTGAGTTGTTCTGCCGTCGTCTTGGCTTCGATCGCGTCGTCATAGGAACGCGAAAATCTGAAGTTAATTAGACTGAATTCGTCGACCGCCAAGCCATGACGAAGCATGCGGCTCCGCAATTGCGTAACAATGCCCGCGCTGACGTCGGCACGCATTGTGATGAGCTCTTCCGCCGTATAGCGAGCGACGACAGCTTTCATACTCTCTTGGATGGCAGGCGCAACGATTCGAATTTCGGGCTCATTGCCCAAGTCGCGGAAGATGGTCACGGCGGACTCCGGATTGACGTGGTAGTTCAATGCTACCCGCATCTGCACGGATTGCAGGTCCCGCGAAGCGGCTTCGCCATCAACCTCCGACTTCAGAGTCGAGACATTCACCAAGTTCAGCGACTCCGCGATCGGCGTTCTCCAATGAATGCCCTCCGCGTAGACAGTCGGGCTGGGTCGTCCGAACATTGTCATCACGCCGCGGTGACCCGCAGGAACCACCGCAAACGGCCGAATGGTCCAAATCAGACCAATCGCAACAATGGCGCCCACGCCCATCGCCAGCTTTCTCTCGCGGTTCCCCATGCAACACCTCTCTTGTTCAGATTAATATGAATGTGGGACCTATTCAGCCAGATACCCATTCATATTTGAGCAAAAGATCGGCGTCGTGCAAGGAATTGCAACCATCGGACTCACCGGAATGGGTTAAGTTGGCGATGTTGATTTTCACTGAATCCGACCCCCGTGGGTCAGATTCAGTGCAAATCAACACGACGGAGCCTTCGCCGAGGTAGCCGCAACACGTAAGGTCGCTTATTTCATCATCCAACCGTCACCCGCCCCAAGCTCGGCCAGTTGGCTATGAGCGCACTCGATGCGGCCAGCGACGCTAGGGTTTGGCCCTGTCAGCAGTCTTCAGCCTCGGTCCACGGCATCACGTTCCTCCCCACCGAGGAAGGCTATGCGCACGGGTTCCCATTTCAAATGGTTGCATCAAAGGGCAACGATTGTATTTTCTCTTCGTCAGCAACAACGGAGCCCGACGTGGTGAACCTCCCCCGACAAATGCGCGACGCCGTTCGGCGAGCCATCAAAGCAATCAAGCGCAATTATGCGAGCATGCCCGTCAAAGAGCGAAGACTCTTGTACGGTATGCTGGTGGCCCTAGTGCCAATGCTAGTGACTGCCGTTCTGGTGACCCAACATTTCTTCCTTAGCCAGGTAACCAAGAAATCCGTCCTCGCCCAGGCCACGGAAGTCCCGATTGGCAACATCGTGGCGAATCGGGACGGCATCAAATCGCTTGACGTCTTCCGAAGCAGGGGCTTCGACAACGTGGCAATCGTTACGTACTGGAAGAATGGTCAAATCACCAAGTCAATCCTGCCGCCGGATAGCTACAGGGCCTTCGAACAGACGATCCTAGTCGCCGATCCAACGCCGATTCACTACAAGCAAGCCAACGGCGAGCCTGAGGCCTTCCGGGGCGGCGAGGACGAGTTCGATTTCGCATCGCTCCTGAGCACGACGATCTCGTGCATGATGATCTTCCTCATCGCTCAGCACTTACTGTTCCGCCCAAAGCCGTTCCGGGTAATCCATCCCAAGGACATCGCCGTCTCGATGGACGATCTCATTGGCAGTGACGACATCAAGGACGAGGTCACGCAAATGGCCGACATGTGGGAGCAGCGTAGTACTTTCGAGCGACACGGTATTACCCACACTTGGCATGTCCTGTTTACGGGCCCCGCGGGTACCGGAAAGACAAAAATGGCGTCCGCCCTAGCCAAGCAGTTGAACGTCCCTCTCCTCTACATGGACGCGTCGCGACTGGAAACCGGCCTGGTTGGCGGGGGCTCCAGAACGCTCGAGAAACTTAGCCGCTGCGCCAATAGGATCGGCCGTTGTGTTGTCTTTCTCGATGAGGGACAGCGTCTGCTCATGCAACGCTCGACTCAGAATAGTCGACGTTACGACGACGACACCCCAAACACCTTGCTCTCGATCCTGGACGGCGTGCGTTCCCGGAGCGACAACGTAATCTGGGTCGTTGCAAGTAATTTCGACCAGCATACATCCTCCATGGACAATGCGGTGCTACGCCGATTCCGCACCAAGGTCAATTTCCGGCTTCCCAATCTCCCTGAACGGGAAGCTCTGATTCGTCATTTCCTCGACCGTCGAGATAACTCCGTCAAAGAGAGCGATCTCGATTACAAGGGCCTCGCCGCGGTGACCTCCGGGCTGTCGCCAGCCCACCTCGAAATGGTTGTCGACAATGCCTCGCTGATCGCAATTCGGGAGAGCACACCACTTAGCAACAAGATTCTGATGCGTGCCTTCGAACGCACGATGATCGGACTGACTGATCGCGCGCAGATGAAGGATCAGGAGGACAAACGGGAGATTGTTGCCACACATGAAGCCGGACATTTTTTGGCCAGCGTGCTGCGGCATGCTGATGCCGGCAAATCGCTCGACGAGGCGCGCGCCCTGGAGCAGACCCAGAAGGTATCGGTAGAGTCAGTGTCCCATATGGGTGCACTCGGCTATGCCCTGCGCACGGGTCATGAAGTACCGCTCTACACCCGGGAGGATCTCTTGTGGCAAGTGCGTGGCCTTTACGGCGGTCGCGCGGCCGAGTCGGTAGTGTATGGCGAACAACTGATCACCAATGGAGCGCTCGGCGACATCAAGTCTGCGACACAGATTCTGGCGAACATGGTCGGTCAGCTTGGCTTCGCGCCTTCCGGCATGAAGAAGTCACCGACCGACCTCACCCTACATCGCGATGTCTCGAACAAACCGGTTCTGAGCCGGGAAGAACAAGCTTATGTGGAAATGATGGCCAGCCAGGAATATGAGGCGACTGTATCTCTGATCGGTCGTTACCGCCCCGCGCTTGACGTTGTCCGCCGTTCGTTACTGGAACGCTACACCCTTTCCCGCGATGAGCTTTTCACCTTACTGGCGCCCTTTTGGCCACAAGAAGAACGCGCCTTCGACGCGGTGGAATCAGCGACTAGCGGGAGAGTCAATCGTGCTGCGCACCGTCCGGCCCTATGTAACCCAAAAGCTACGGCGGAGGAGTGCAAAGCCGTCAAAAGCTGACCAGGTCAAATTCGCCCATATCGAATCCTGCCACACGTGCCCGAGATCCATCGAGTCGTATCTCTCACATCCAGAATGGCACGTTGCCTGGAGACGAAGCCTTTTCGCAGACCAAGCTCCGCTCGATAAACGCTTCATGCGAATTGTTGCGATCCGGTTGTACTTCGCCATGCTCTGTCCATTACCAACACAAAGGAAGTCACCATGCCGAACGAAGATGCGATAACCGCCAAGGGATGCCGACCCAAGACCAGCAACGCAGGCGTCGGTCCGCGACTGGACCCGACGACGCATTCAGCAATTCGAAGCCAACAACGTGGCGTTCCGCCCCTCGTGATTGACTTGCTGGATCAATTCGGAGCCCGTCGGCCAAATGCCCGCGGCACCGAAATCCTGTACTTCGACCGCCGCGCCCGCGCACGAGTCATCGCTTACGCGGGCGGCCTAATTGGCCGGCTCAGCGAATACCTGGACTCCTACGCCGTCGTCGCAGATGGAAGGCTCATCACAGTCGGCTGCAGGCATAAGCGCATCAGACAGGAGTAGGCCCCTTACCCCGGCGAGACACAGTGCATTGAACGGTGATCGCCAACCATGTCGGAAGGATATCTGCACAGTGGCCCCGAATAGCCTCTGGTTGCGATACGGTTAGCCACCTTTATCTATCGCTATTCTTTGCGCGAAATTGCCGGCAAAGCCAAGCCAGTGGCAGGTCTCCGGATACCTCTATTTCCGTCTATTTTCCGACCTATCGCCTTCCCGCTCCCGAAGCCAAAACCTCGACCCATAAGAAGTCTCACATAGGGCGAGCGCTCCTCGTTACGGAATGGTTCGAACTCTCACCTGGGCTCCCGCAGCAGCGGCGACGACTCGCATTCCCGCATCGTCATACCGCTCGCTCACAAAAGTACCACTAGGGTACGTCTATCAGACGACAACAATTTTCTACCGTTGGGTTTGACGGCCAGGTCTGACTCGCCTTCACGCACTGACGTCCTTTTGCGGTACTGTTCGCGCTCTGAGCACTGGGCCAGCGGCCGCATCGGATCCTCAGGCCGCCGTCACCTGCCCCTGAAAGACCTGGCAGGTGCTGGACATGGCACGGATCAAATTGTTGCGCTGGCGGCGAGAACTGTCACAGTCGGCATACACCTTTCCAACAGGAATATGCGATGCGACTTCCCGAGTCTCCTAGGACACCGATGCACGGCACCAGCCTGAAAATGGTCGACTACGCGTGCCACGACCGTCGGAGCGTGCCCGCCATGTTGCGGGGTCGAGGCGATGGCCGCGAGAAGAAATATCTACGATTCGTGAAGGACCAGCAGCGGCGAGATCCAACCCGATCCTTACCGGCGATCGACGCCGCATATCAACGCCGCTGCGAGATCGAAGCCTGGTGCGAGAAACTCGGGCCACGCTGGCTGGCCTGGCCGATCGTATCCTGGCTCATCTGGTGGCAGAAGCGGCCCGCCTATCTTCGCTCTACGCCATTCCCCCAGGGGGACCTCTCGTGACTGATGCAAGAGACCGCGCGTTTGGTTTTTTGATGCTGAGCATATTGTTGTTGGCCATCGCCATCTACCGCTCCTTGTCGCTGGCCGCCACCCCTCCGACGACTTCCCTCGTGGAGAAAGCTACGAGCCCGCCGGATTGCCGGCAAAGCCAGACGAGGGCGCAATGTCTCCGACATCGTCCCCGGAGCTCTAACTAATCATTGAGCGGGAGCGATCAGATGACCAGAGACCGCTCGGTCGCGCTTCTGACCCGCCCTCCGTCGGACCTTATAGTCAGTAAGCCCCACGAGGTGGTACGCCACCGAAAAACTTACGCGATCGATCAGCATGGCTACGCGAGCGAAAATCCAAACAGCACTCCTGGTAACTACAACGGCAGCAGCGGTGGCTTCGGCTTACCAACCGCGGCTCGACTCAACGCGCTTTATTGTGTTCGCGATACTAGCTGTCGCGGTATTGGTCATCGTCTTCCTCGACCTCGGTGCGAGCGCAATGGGAGAGCGCTTCCGGGCTTCCATTGTTGCCTCATTGCTACTGGCTACGACAGCCGTCGTGAATCGGGACCTGGACCCCATTGTCCTGGGGCTACTCTTCGGCGCCGCCGTCCTAGTCTGGCTAGCCGCCGTGCAAGGCCCACTGGATGATGAGATTTCCACCAGGAAGACGCTCCAGGGCCCACAGGACTTGACCGAATCCCATGATCCTCGGTCAGCGCAGCGTCCCACTTATCCGGCTCGCAGCGCCAGCAAGACCTTTGACGACGTGTTGGGCATGAGCAAGCTGAAGGCCGAACTCCTGTCGATCGCACGAGAGATCTGTCATGCACACCCTGGAAAGCCGAGCCACATGAACGGCATTCTGCTGCATGGCGAGCCAGGCACCGGCAAGACGCTGATCGCGGAGGCGTTGGCTGGCCAGATGGGGCTGCCTTTCCTGCCCATCACGATCGGCGATATCGCGAGCCGCTGGGTCAATGAAACGACGGCGCAGCTACAGCAGGTCTTCGCCTCTGCCGTCGCGCAAGCGCCTTGCATCCTGTTTCTCGACGAGGTCGATTCCTGTCTGATCGACCGAAGCTCTGTTGTGAACGGGGATAGCGAATCGGCCCGGGTCACCAATGCCCTGCTAACTAGTCTCGTCGATGTTCGAGGCAAAGGCGTGATCGTAATCGCCGCGACCAACTATCTGAGCAAGCTCGATGCTGCTGGCGTTCGCGAAGGAAGGTTCGACTACAAGGTAGAAGTCCCGCCGCCAGACAAAGATGCCCGTCTTCACATCATGCTGACCCGGGTCGCCAGTGCACTCGACCATGCCGAGTTCGACTATGACGCAGCAGAAACTCTCGCGACGCGGTGGGAAGGATTCAGCGCGGCAAGGCTTGCGAGAGTCTGCGATGAGGTGCTCAAGCAGCATGGCGACGTGCCGGATGCCGTCTACAGCTTCGACGAATGGAGCACGGCAATGCGAACGGTCCAGGGCACGCTCGGCGATGCCTTGCCCGAATCGGCGGTGACGCTGGGCGAACTCATTCAAACGCCAAATGTGTGTGCATATCTGACAGGGTTGGCCCGTCGCATGGTCAATTCGGCCCGCATCGAGGCACTCGGTGGCTCCATCCCCAGCGGCCTGCTGCTTCTTGGAGCGCCCGGCACCGGCAAGAGCAAGGCAGTCCAATCGCTGGCGAAGACCACCGGCTGGGCCCTCCTCCAAACCACGGGCGGCAGCCTGCCCAACCCGGACGCCATTGACCGATTGCTGCGTCGTGCCAAGGATATCCGGCCAGTTATTATTTTTCTGGATGAAGCAGATGATTTGCTCGGAACGCGCACCTATTCCGCTGACAGATCGCTGCGAAACCACCTCCTCACTGCGATTGATGGCGCCGGCGGGCAGATCAAGGACATTCTCTGGATCGCTGCGACGAACCATCCCGAGTTACTCGATCCAGCGGCGTTACGCGGGGGACGATTCACTGACAAGCTGCTATTTCCTGCATTTGACCGCCAGACCATGACGCGCTTCGTCTCGTCATGGCTCACCGAGTCCTCCGCCAGGTTCGCCACGAATCTGACGGCACCGGCCGTCGCCGACCTCATTGGACCGGAGCCAGTGGCCAACGCCGCGGCCATCCTCGGAACCGCAGTTGACATCATGCTTGACCGCTCCGCCAGTGGCAGCTCGGGGGTCGTCTGCAAAATGGACATCACGGCGGCGCGCGCCAGGATCCTCAGGCCGCTGTGGCAAGCCCCAGAGGGCGGCCAACTTCCGGCCTAGATCCGTCTCGACACCGCGTTACTTTGGAGCAACCCAGATGCATGAATTCGTGGAAGGTTTTTGCTTTGGCGTCCGAGCGACTATTTATGGATATTTTTTACCGGCCGTCGCGCTTTGGAAAGCCGCAGTCGCTGCGGCCCGCTACCTTTCGCAGTGGAAGCCTTGAAGTTCCCGCAATGTTCAGGAGAACCCTTCCGGGAACGAATATTCACCGTTTGGGTTTGACGGCGAGTCGTCGTCATACGACGTGATCAATCGACGCTGCTGTCGGTGTTGACGGCCCACCCTCACCTGAGGGGGTATCCAACTCATTTAGGCACGTCACACGTTACGATGCCGCCTCGATGCCACAGTGGCTCGGTTTCGATTTTCAGGGAAACCATTATCAGATGTATCGACTAGGGTGTACCGAAAATACGGAAGTACGTACTTTCGGTACGCAAATCGCTGGCCATCAACATCGCAAAGTCCGAGTCCCCACTACCCCCAAACACGCCCCAAATCCCGCAGCCACGCAGCAATTTCTCCTCACATTTTTTGCCCATACAGCCATCCCGATAACGACCGTGGCGCGCATATATCACAACGTCTTCCGATTACAGGGAGGCCGAACGCCTATTTTCAAACTGTTGTCGACCGGACACAAGCAACATTTAGATGAACGTTCCGACCGATTTCTGTCTTGCGCCATTTATATTGCCCTCCCATCGGCAGCACGCCTGAGTCGCCCAGCATTTTCTACAGACCACCCGGCGATCCCGGCGAGCAACGATGCTTACCTGAAATTCTTGACGCGAGGAACCACTATGCCACGCTAGCCTTGAAGGCATTGATAGCCAGCCGAATATCACCTGCCCGCATTCCGGGACGGAATCGCATTCGGCAATCTGCCAGCCCGGAATAATGTATGAATCGACTCACATTTTTCCGAATTTCAGCGATCACTCGCTGTCTCGATAATACGTAGATCTTGACCGCCCATTTCACGCATTCGAGACCCGATTCAAAAAACTGCATGGATAGCAGACTACTTTCCCAGAAGGACATTGAAGACGTGACTGGCAAAAAACGCCCCAGTGCGCAATTGGACTGGTTCAAGCGATGCTTCGGGTTTCAACCTCCCCAGCGCGCGGACGGCCGAATCATCCTGCCGTGGGCGACTTTCGAAGCCCTGCAGGCCAGGCTGGCAGGCGTCGCCCAAGTGAGTGCCGCAGCATCACTGCCGCCCGAGCCGCGCCCGATGCTTGCCCCCCTCCGGAGGGCGCGATGAGAGGCCGCCCACGCAAGAGGCCGGACGGACTACCCGCCCGCGTCTATAGGAAAAGCGGCAGTTACTACTGGGTACGCAAGGGCGACGGCAAGTGGATCTGGCTGTGTCGAACCGAAGACGGCGAGGCCCGCATGCTGGAACGCCTGGTCCAGGAGAAGCGCAAAGTCGAAGCCATGCACACTGAGGGCAACATGCCCGTCATCGTCGCCGACTATATCAAGAAGCACGAAGGCAAGTACGCCGAATCGTACCGCGCGGAATGGAAGCGTCGCGGGGAAGATGTGCGCGCCGCCTTCCGCGCATTCGACATTGAGCAGGTCAACACGGCCGCGGTCATGGACTTTCTCGAAAACAACTGGGCGAACAAAGACACAATGAAGCGAGCCATGAAGGCCTGGCTGTCCCCGTTCTTCACCTGGGCCGTGAGGCGCAGTCTCGTGTCCATCAATCCGTGCCGCGAGGTGGAAGCAAAAAGGCCGCGCGGACGTGCCGTCTATATTCCGCACGATCATTTCTTGAGGATCCGGGCGGCGCTCGCCAGCTACACCTACGAAAAGACGCTGCCAGGCGGCGAAGTGAAAGTGGTGGCGGCCAAGGTGCCAACGGGGCCGGAGATGCAAGTCTTCGTGGACCTGTGCTACCTCACCTGCCAACGCTCGACCGAAATTCGGCAGCTCCGCTGGTCACAAATCGACGAGCGGGCCGGCGTGATCCGATTCAAACCCAGCAAGACGGAAAAGAGCACGGGCCAGGCGGTCGACTGCCCGATCACCGCAGAGATTGCCGACGTGCTCCAACGTGCCCGTGCCCTAGGCCGCGGCGTCACGGTGCGCCTTGAGGATGACTTCGTGGTAGTCGGCAGCAATGGGAAAGCCAAGACCGATGCCGCCTGCCGCGATGCCTGGCGTGGCGCCCTGGCCAGGGCCAAGCTGGAGAAGATGGACTACGTGGTGAAGGACATCCGGGCCAAGGCGCTAACGGATGCGAAAAAGGCGGGATACCACATCGACGCGCTGCAGGTCGCTGGCGCGCATGCCGACCGGGCCACGACGGAAGGTTACATCAAGCAGCGCGAGGTGCCGCTCTCGGTCGTGCGACTGCAACTTCCGATCGATGAATATTAGAAATCTTCTAATATTCGGGGGACGTACGCCAACTCCAGAAACGAGGAAGCCCGCGTAACCGGTTGATTACGCGGGCTTTATTCTGGTCGGGGCGAGAGGATTTGAACCTCCGACCACCTGCACCCCATGCAGGTACGCTACCAGGCTGCGCTACGCCCCGAAAGAAAAAGATTATATCAGAAGCATTTGCTCGCTGGCTAGACCCTTGATGCACTTTTTACTGGTGCCGCGCGATCTGCCGAAGCTGCGCGAGCAGGTGCTGGACTTCCACCAGTTCATTGCGCAGGTTGTTGATGTCGAGCGAGAAGACCGGCGCCTCGTCGGCCGCCGCCGCGACCGCGGCCTGCTCTTCCTCGGCCGGCGCATGGCCGTGCTGCCGCCCTTCGTCGAGGCGGTTGCGCGCGCCGTTGATGGTGAAGCCCTGCTCGTACAGCAGGTCGCGGATGCGGCGGATCAGCAGGACTTCATGGTGCTGGTAGTAGCGCCGGTTGCCGCGCCGCTTGACCGGCTTGAGCTGCGTGAATTCCTGCTCCCAGTACCGCAGCACGTGCGGCTTGACAGCGCAAAGCTCGCTGACTTCGCCGATGGTGAAGTAGCGCTTGGCGGGAATCGGCGGCAACGAAATGCGTTCGCTGGGTCTTTCCGACATACGGTGAATGGGCGGGCTTCAGGCCGTGCCGGCAGTGGTTGGCATGCCCGCGCGGACAGGTGCGCGGGCACGCGGGGCGATTCGGTACGGCAACCGAAGCGGCAATCGAAACGACGGACAGATGAGCAGGATAGCGACTGGCGGCGCGGCTGGCAAACCGGCGTCAACCGGCGACGTGAACGCGCGACGCCAGCGCGGCGTCAGCCCAGCACCGCGATGCCGGCGCGTTCCTCCACCAGCGCCTTGAGCTTCTGGCTGGCATGGAACGTCACCACGCGCCGCGCGGTAATGGGAATGATCTCGCCGGTCTTGGGATTGCGCCCCGGGCGTTGCGGCTTGTCGCGCAGCTGGAAGTTGCCGAAGCCGGACAGCTTGACGCTGTCGCCGTGTTCCAGCGCTTCGCGAATCACGTCGAAGAAGGCCTCGACCATGTCCTTGGATTCGCGCTTGTTGAGACCGACCTGGTCGAACAGCATTTCGGCGAGCTCGGCCTTGGTGAGCGTGGGTACCTCGGCGGCGCGGGCATCGGCGGCCTCGTCGTCGAGCGATGCTGCCTGCCGGTCGCCTGCCTCACCCATTGCTGCGGCCATGAGATGCGCGTGTCGATCGTTCATTGTCATTCAGTGTGCGATCCGCCCGGATGCGGATGTCCGGGCGCTCCATTGTCATGTCGTCACGCCAGCCGGCGTGCCCGCTGGTTCAGCCGCGCAGCCGCGCCTGGAAGGCAGCGCCCGCGGCTTCGACCATGCAGCGCACCGCGCTGTCGACGGTTTCGTCCTGGAGGGTCGCCCCAGTATCTTGCAAGGTCAGGCGGAACGCAAGGCTTTTCTCGTCCGCGCCGATGGCCGCGGAAGCGGCCTTCGGGCGGAACTCGTCGAACAGCGCGAGGCTCTGGCAGTAGCGCCCGTAGCCCTGTTTTTCGAGCGCCGCGCGCATGGTGTCGAGCAGGTCCTGCACGCGCACGGCCTGCTTCACCACCAGCGCGAGGTCGCGCACCGCGGCCGGGAACCTGGAGATTTCGGTGTAGCCCGGCAGCCCCACTTCGCGCAGCGCCTGCAGGTCCAGCTCGAACACCACCGGCGCCTGGCTGAGTTCGTATTCCTGCAGCCAGCGCGGATGCAGTTCGCCGATCACGCCGGCCGGCTTGCCGTCGATCAGCACCTGCGCGGCGCGGCCCGGGTGCAGCGCCGGATGCGAGACCGGCTCGAAGCGCGCCACGCGCGGATGCAGCAGCGCCTCGACGTCGCCCTTGACGTCGAAGAAGTCCACCGGGCGCGTGGCCACGCCCCACTGTTCCTCGAAGGCCGGGCCGTAGGCGATGCCGCCGGCCACCAGCGGCTGGCGATAGCCTGCCACGGTCAGGCCGCCGTCCGCCACCGACGCGTCGCGGTGGAACACGCGGCCGACCTCGAACAGGCGCACGCGCGAGGCCTTGCGGTTGAGGTTGTAGCGCACCTTGTCGAGCAGGCCGCCGATCAGCGTCGAGCGCATCACGGCAAGCTGGCTGGCGATCGGGTTGAGCAGGCGGATCGGGTTGTCGTTGGCGGCGAAGTCGCGTTCCCACTTCTCTTCGACGAAGGCGAAGTTGATCACTTCCTGGTAGTCGCGCGCGGCGATCGCGTGGCGCACCACGTGGTTGGAGCGGCGCGCCTCGCCGGTCGGGCGCATCTCGCTCTCGGCCACCGGCGGGCGCGCCGGGATGCGCTCGAAGCCGTAGATGCGCGCGACTTCCTCGATCAGGTCTTCCTCGATCTCGATGTCGAAGCGGTAGCTCGGCGGCGTCACCACGAACACTTCGCCGTCGGCGCCCTGCTCGCGCGTGAACTGCAGCCGCAGGCGCTGGAACACGTCGGTGATTTCCGCCGACGACAGCGCGATGCCGAGCACGCGCTCGGCGCGCGCCACGCGCAGGCGCACCGGCTTGCGCTGCGGCAGGTTGACGATCTGGTCGTCGACCGGGCCGGCCTGGCCGCCGCAGATCTCGAGAATCAGCGCGCTGATGCGCTCGATGTGCTCGACCGTGGTGGCGTAGTCCACGCCGCGCTCGAAGCGGTGGCCCGCGTCGGTGGCGAAGTTGTAGCGGCGCGAGCGGCCCTGGATCGCCTCGGGCCACCAGAACGCGGCTTCGAGGTAGATGTTGGCGGTGTCGAGCGAGACCGCGGTGCTGTCGCCGCCCATGATGCCGGCCAGGCTCTCGATTTCCTTGTCGTCGGCGATCACGCCGACCTGCTCGTCGAGCTCCACGGTGTTGCCGTT